>CAJHYS010000084.1_pt1 | contig 30712 bp, 31 predicted proteins | sample 9198801 | NCBI WGS metagenome assembly CAJHYS01 (sample SAMEA7708368, study PRJEB35096) | sediment metagenome | biome: marine neritic benthic zone biome [ENVO:01000025]; feature: sediment [ENVO:00002007]; material: shallow marine sediment [ENVO:03000034] sea grass bed [ENVO_01000059] ...
AGCCCGGCCCAATAGACCGCGATCAGATAGGTCAGCGCCGGGTGCACGATGAGCTTGAGCACAAGCAGCCAGGTCACTTCCTTGGAGCTTTCAACCTTCGGCGATCCGGCCATGAAGAGGCCGGAGGCAAAAAGCGCGCAGGGAATGTAGGCCTGGCCGATCAGATCGCAGAACTTTGCAACAGGCGCGGCCACATCGATCGATAGGGCCGAACAGGCAAGCCCTGCCGCGGTGGCCCCGATTACCGGGTTGCGCGCAACCGCCAGCACCGGGGCAAGCAGGTTGGTGCGTCCGCTGGGGTTGGCTTGGATCTCGGCCAGCAGGATGCCCAGCGGCAGAAACAGCCCGCCGGTGATGACGGCCCCGACCACGCCGGGCGCAAGGGCAGCATCGCCAAACGCCAACAGCAGCAGGGGAAGGCCGATATAGCCGGTGCTGGAATACATGGCACAAAGACCTTGGATGCCGGCGGCTCCAATCGAGTGGGCGAACACAAAGCGTGCCGCCAGAATCCCGATGAGCAGACAGGCCAGCATGCCCCCGGCCAAGGCGGCCAGGTAGGGCATGTTGAAGAACTCAGCCGCGGAGACCCTGCTGAGCGAGATGAAGACAAACGCCGGCATGGACAGCGAGAACACGAATCGGTTCAAGATTTCGCTGTGGCTGCTTTTGAGGAGCCCGAACCATCCGGCCGCAACGCCGCACGCCATGATGCCGAACAACGGAAAAAGGACGCTTAGGGATGCCGTCTGCACCTGAGTGCCCTTTCTGTGCTGGAACTCACCCGCCGTTTAATTGGTCTATCTGCGCAGGGACAGCGAAAAAGCCCGCCACATCTTCCCGGCTGAGCGCCTTCTCCCCAATTTCGGCGATGGAAAGGCGTTTGGCTTTGCCGTTTCGCGCCAGTGCACTGTAAAAATGCGGGCCCATGTCGGCGGTGTTGCCGGCGCAGAAGCCGAGTTCGACATAGCTGCCCACTGCCGGGCGGCCATTGTTGGGATGCAGCCTGACGAACAGTGAAAAATGTTCCGGCGAAAAACGGACGTCTGAGGGTTCGCCCAGACCGTTGGCGGAGGCTTCAGCGGCAACGGTTCTGAGCAGGTCGCCCGCCAGGACCAGCCAGTCGGTCATGTCCTGAAAGGCCCGTTCCCTGTCCAATGTCTCATAGTTGTGCGCATCTCCGCCCAACAGGTGCGAGACGTCATAGGGCAGGTCCTTTGAGTAGGCATCGCGGTCTATGCCCCGGTGCAGCAGCTCTATCAGGGTCCAGGCTTCAATCTGGGCTGGAGAATTGTCGTCCAACTCGACCGGGTGCAAGGTGGGAGCGCCCTGTTCGACAAACTGCAGAGCCATCTCGGGCAGACGCATCTGGACAGCCGTGGCATCGACAATGTGGGTGGTTTCGATAACCGCGCGGTCTTCGCCCCAGCTCATGTGCAGGTGGCTGCCGTCGCTTGCCGGCAGGCAGAAACTGTTCACCATGCGCGCCAGCCACTGCACCCCGCTATGGGCCTGCTGGAAGGCGTCTTGCAGCTCATCCGGCGCCGCGGTGTTGGGGGGCCAGGTGGCAGACGACGGTGTTTTGTTTGCTGAGGTCATGGTGCACAGTCTGAAAGTTGAGCTTTTGGAACATCTCTTTTGAAACGATTGCTGCGTGCCCGTAAACTTGATCCGGTCTATTAGGTTATCGAACGCGCCAACGGTGACGCATCGTGCGCACAAGACCTGCGAAAATCAGCACCAGCAGCGGTCCGGCGATCAGGTTGACGACGATCACCCGCACCCTGAGCGCTTCAATTCCTTCGCGCATGGCCAAACGGATGGATCTGAGCTCGCGGCGCAGGGGCAACAGCCCCTGACGGATTTCCGCAATCCTGGCTTTCAGCGCATCGGGCAGCTGTGCGGCTCCGGACGCGCCGGCGGCCTCGGGGATCTGGGCAAGCTGGGCTTCCACGTTTGCGATGCGGGTGGCAAGGTCGGCCTCCTTTTCCCGGTATTGGGTCTGGGCCCGTCTGAACAGGGTGGCGATGCGCGTGAACGGCCGGTCAAGGCGTCCGCGCGAGCGGATTGCGATCAGGGCCGGGTCGCCGGCGGCAAATTCCAGCATGTTGGCCAGAAACGCCCAATTGTCATTCAACGGCCGGCTCGCAGGTTGGCCTGACACCTTAACCTGCTGCACCGAGAAAGGATCGAAGATCCAGTCGATGTCAGCCGCGCCAAAGACGGCGGGCGCCTGGCGCGACCGCGCAAGGTGGTCTTGGGACGTCGCGCCGTCCGGCGCTTTGCCAAAGGCGGAGTTCAACGGACTGGTGCTCACGGCCACCAGGGTTCGGGGCGTGCCGTCGGGCTTCATTTGTCCGGCAAGCTGAGCGGGGTTTTGCTTTTGAAACAGGCTGCGTTTCAGGGCGCCTGCACCAGCAGAGGTCTCGATCAAGGGGGCGAAGCTAGAGTTTGGCAGCACCTTGAACGCGCCCGGTTCGGCGAACAGCACCTCATTGAGGTCGGCGGTCACCGGATGGGCGGGGGAGAAGCGTGCGCGCGGCAAGCGCAACCAGAACGGATAGCTTGATTGCTGCTGGGCTTGGTTCATCACGCTTGCGGCGTGGTTTTCATCGCCGATCACCTGGTCGCCCTGGTAGAGCAAGCCATAGGCCTGAAGCAGATCGGACAGATCGTTGATGGTCTCGGACGGTTCCGGATTGACCGAATTGCTGGATTGGTTTGAGCGCAGATGCGGGTCTATCAAGATCACCATCCCGCCCCCTTTCATGGCGTACTGATCGATGCTGTAGAGCATCTGTTTCTTCAAGATGGTTGCGTCCACCACCAGCAGCACGTCCAGATCATCTGGAAGGCTCTCGCTGAAATGCGGGATCACCGCCACATCGAAGGTGCGCTTCAGATCTTCCAGCAAGCTCAGGCCCGGCCGGCCGTTGTCCAAATGCGAAGGCGCCACGAGGGGGCTGAGGATTCCCAGCTTACGTGTCTTTTTGCGCCCGAGCTCGCTCAACAAGACCGCAAGGTCATAGTCCAGCAGCTGTTGGCGGCGTTGGTCGAAATAGGAAACCCGGCCCGTCCGCCCGTCATGCGTCGCTGTGGCGCCGAGATAGAAATACTCACCCGACGTCATGGGGATCCGGCGCACGTCCTGGCTTAACGCCAAGAGCTCTTCATCACTGTCCGGACGGGGATCAGTGATGTTCAGCGTCAGGTGCCCGTAGGAACGGCTTTCCATCAGGCGCAGCCGGTCGATGATGCGCCGGGCATGGGCCTTGATGGAGAGCGGGACGGAAGGCTCGCTTTCACTCCAATAGAGATTGACCACCGTGCCCTCCGGCACGGTGGCGAGCACCTTCAACAGGTTTTCGTGCACGGTGTATTCGCGCTGCTCGGTCAGATCGATACTCACCGGGACCGTTCGCGCGGCGGCCAGCAGCGCCGGCAACCCGGCGCCCACCACAAGAAACCCGGCCAAGCACATGGCAATTGTCTGCTTTGCCGGTTTGACAAGACGGCGCCGTTCAACCGCCCACGCTGCAGCGGCGAGGGCAAGGCCGATCACCGCGCCGAAATAGACCAAGGCGGGAAGCTCGATGTGGCCGGTGGCCAGACGGTCGAACCAGTGTTTGGGGCTGAGGCTCACCATCGCCGCTTCCGCCAGCGCAGGCAAAGCACCCTTGGAGACTTTTGCAGCCACGTCCCATCCGGCCAGCATGAGCGCGAGCAACAGGGCAAGGCCCAAGACGAAGGCGCTGATCTGATCGCGCACCAGAGCGGCGGCAAACAGGCAGATGGCAAAACACACCATGAGAAATAGCCCGGCGGCAAGATACCCGGCAAAGAGCGCGCCCAAGTCAGGCTCGCCCAGATAGGCGACGGTCAGAGGAAACGCTGCGGTGCACGCCAGGGCAATCAACAGAACGGCGCTGCCGGCCAGGAACTTGCCGATCACCAGGTGGCGGAGCGGCAGAGGCATGCTGAAGGCCAGTTCCAGGCTGCTGTCGGTGCTCTCATCGCCCCATGAGCGCATGGCCAGCGCGGGCACAAGCACAAGGCTGACCCAGGGCAGAAAGACGGAAAAGAGACGCAGTGAAGCTTCGTCGGACGCAAAGAAATCACCCACCAGGAATATCCCTGTGGCGAGAATGAGCGTGAAGGCGCAAAGGAAGATGGCAATGAGCGGCGAATAGATGTGCAGGCGCCACTCATGCCGGAAAACGGCCCAAACCGGGTGGTTGAAGCCCCGCATCCTTAAGCCGCGCTGCGCGACGCCGTGAGATCGGCGAAAGCCGGCGCCAGACGGCCGGACCTGTCCAGCAGGTTGTCGATCGGTTGATCGGTGACCACGGTTCCTTCGTTGATGATGATCACGCGATTGCACACCTCTTCTGCTTCCTGGAGAATATGGGTCGACAGAATGATCGCCGTGCCGGCCGAGATTTCGCGGATAAAATCGCGGATGTGGACCTTTTGGCCCGGGTCAAGGCCATCGGTTGGCTCGTCCAGGATGAGCGCGGACGGCTTGTGCAGCACGGCTTGGGCAAACCATGCCCTTTGGCGCCAGCCCTTCGACAGGGCACCCATGGGTTTGCCAAGTGCCGGCGACAAGCTGGTGCGCTCCGCGATATCCTCGATGGCCTGGTGGCAGTCGCTCCCGTAAATGTTGCGTGCTTGGGCACAGAAGGTGAGGAACTCGCGCACCGTGAGGTCTGAAAACCCTCCCGCCGCCTCCGGCATGTAGCCCAGAAGACGTTGTGCGCCGCTGCGCTGGGAGACAATATCAAAGCCGCCAACCGCCGAACCGCCCTGATCCGGCACGAGGACGCCCGACAGCATCTTCATTGTGGTGGACTTGCCCGCTCCGTTTGGCCCCAAGAAGCCGACCACATCGCCAGGGTTGACCGCGAAGGAGACCTCGTGCACCGCGCGTGTTGCGCCGAACGACTTGCTGAGGTGGTGCGCTTCAATCATTCCGGCCGATCGATCCTGTTGAGGGGGCAAACCGTCACTCTATCAGGAAACCGGCAACGATAAACGCTGCAACACTGGCCCAGGTGATGGCGTAGCCGCTGCGCATGATCAATTTGGCGTTGCGTTCCGGCGTCTTTGAGCCCTCGCGCAACAGGTAGCTGCCGAGCATGGCAATCACCCCGCCGACAATGGCAAGGGTGATGATCACCGGGCGGGAGGTCAAAAAGCCGATAACTTCCATGTCGCAATGCCGAAGGCGGGCGGTCAGTCGCCCCCGGGATTAGCATACACTTCCATGAAGCCGCTGGCACTTGCCGTGTCTGCGAAGCTCTTCATGGCCTCTTCATGCAAGATCTCCATGGCCTCGCTCTTAAAGCGGTAGGCTTCCGGGGAGCTCATCATCTTAAAGTCGCGCGGCCGCGGCAGATCGATATCGATCACCGTGCGCACCTCTGCCGGCTTGTTGGAGAGTATGACCAGCCTGTCCGCCAGGAAGATGGCCTCATCGATCTCAGAGGTCACGAAGATCTGCGTGCGGCGGTTTTCTTCGAAGATCTTCAGGAAGAACTCCTGCATCAACTCGCGTGACATGGCATCCAGCCCGCGGAACGGCTCGTCCATGATCATGATGCGCGGTTCGTTGATGAGGGCGCGGGCAAGTTCTGCGCGCCGCTGCATGCCGCCGGAGAGCTGCAGCGGGTACTTGTCCTTGAACTCCGACAAACCGACCTTGTCGATCAGTCTCAGCGCCTCATACTCCAGCGCCTGGCCTTCCAGGTCGCCGCGCAGCTTGGGCCCGAACACGATATTGTCGTAGGTGGTCTGCCAAGGCATGAGCGCTGTTTCCTGGAACACCACCATGCGGTCTTTGCCTGGGCCGGAGACGCGCGACCCGTCGAGCAGGATTTCGCCTTGATCGGGTGTTTCGAACCCGGCGATCAGGTTGACCAATGTGGACTTGCCGCAGCCTGACGGGCCCACAACCACGGTGAGCATGCCGGGCTCCAGCTCCAGGCTGAGGCCGCCCAGCACCTGGTCGAACTCCCATTCCTCACCATAGCCCTTGGAGACGTTGTTCAACTCCATGCGGCTTTGGCCGGCGCCATAGTCCGTCGTCTCGGTCTCGGCTGCTTTTGCCTTTTGCGCTTTCGCCATCATCTCAACTCCTCATGCACAAGGGGGTCAGAACAAACGCCGCCAGGGCATGAAATAATCACCACAGGCACGCACCGCACTGCTCGACAGATAGCCGGCAATGCCGATGGAGATCATGCCCACCACAACCTGTTCCAGCGAGCCGCCCATGAAGGAGTTCCAAATGAAGAACCCAAGGCCGCCGCCGGCTTGCGTACCGCCGCCGGAGATCATCTCAGCCGCCAGAACCACCTCCCAGGTGATCCCCATGCCCACGGCCGCGCCGGTGAAAATGGAGGGCAGGGTGCCGGGAAGAATGATCTTGGAGAACAGATGCCATTGGCTTGCCCCCATGGACTGGGCCGCGCGCAGGTAGCGCACGTCAATCGCCCGGGCACCGCCCAGTACGTTGATCACGATGGTGAAGAAGGCGCCCAGGAAGGTGACGAACGCAATCGACATCTCGTTGGTGGGCCAGAAGATCAATGAAGCGGGAACCCAGGCAAGCGGCGGGATCGGGCGCAAAATCTCGAACGGTGGGAAGAAGATGCCGCGGAAATACTTGTTCACCGCCAGGGCCAGGCCAAAGGGAATCCCTAAGATCATCGCCACCAGAAAGCCGATCATCACGCGCTTGAAGCTGTCGACCCAGCTCATCCAGTAGCCGATCTTGGTGACCACCTCGGTGGCCGCGAGCGCGACCGCGGTCGGGGCCGGTATCAGACCCACCCATGGAAGTTGATAGCCGAACCAGCTTTCCCAGCGCGAACCGATTTCCCACAAAGTCAAGAACACACAGATCGCAAGCAAGCCACGCCAGAGCTTCGCGTTCGACATCGCCTTTCTGAGGCGAGAGCGCCGAACAACCACCGGACTGTCGTGGCTGGATTGAGCCATATCTGTCATCTCATTCCTTCCAGCTTCATCTATCAGGCCAGTTCCCGCTCACCGGCCTGGAACGCCTTGATCGCTTCTTCATGAACCGCTTCCTTGGCCTCCTCAACAAGCAGGCGAAAGCGCTCAGACGACAAAATTTTGTAGTCACGCGGGCGGGGGATATCGACGTCCACCACCTTCTTCAGTTTGCAAGGGCGGGTGGTCATCACATAGACCCGGTCGCCCAAAAAGATCGCTTCTTCCAAATCGTGGGTAATGAAGAAGATCGTCACCTTGGTGCGGTCATAAACCTCCAGCAGCGACTCATGCATGATCGATTTGGTCAGCGCATCCATGGCCCGGTACGGCTCATCGAGCAGCAGAACCTTCGGCGAATTGATCAGCGCCCGCACGATCTCCACGCGCCGGGCCATGCCCGATGAAACCTCGCCTGGATATTTGTCGGCAACATCCGAAAGGCCCGCTTCCTCAAGCATGACCTTACCAAGCGCGTGGGCCTGGTCTTTTGTCATCGCACCTTGCACGACCGGCCCGTAGGCAACGTTCTCCAATAAGGTCTTCCAGGGGAACAGCGCCCCGTGCTGGAACACCACGATCCGGTCCGCGCCCATCTTGGCTTGCGGTTTCGATGGGCCGCAAAGCAGCTCGTCATCCAGATAGATTTCCCCGGTGGTTATGGAATGAAAGCCGGCAATGGCGTTGAGCAAAGTGGTCTTGCCGCAGCCCGATGGACCGACAATCATGCAGACCTCGCCGGCCGCAATGTCCATGGAGCAATTGTCCACCGCCATCACGTTCACGCCCTCAGGGTCGTAAATCTTGGTGACATTGCGGATGCTCAAACGCCCGCTGGCAACTTCACCGGATGTCGCTTCTATTTGCATGCTCGGAGATTTCCCTTAACTGGACGAACTTACCGGCCCTGCTGAGCCAATTCTTTGACATGCCATTGCATGAGCTGGTTGCCGACCTGGCGCACCATGACCGAGGTGATCCAGCCCACGATGCCGAGGGTCACCATGCCAATCACCATGGGCACGGTCACGTTGTTCATGAAGCTGTCGACGATCAGATAGCCAAGCCCGTAGTCGCCCGACACCATCTCGGCAGCCACCAGGGAGAACCAGGCAACGCCTATTGAGATCTGCAGGCCTGTGAAGATGAAGGGCAGGGCGCCCGGGATCACCACATTGATGAAGATCTGCCACTTGCTTGAGCCCAGGCAGCCGGCGGCGCGGAAATACTCTTCGTCAATCGAATCCACCCCGAGAAGAGTGTTGAGCGTCGTCACAAACAGCGACGCAAGCGTTGCCAGGAAGATCACCGGGGTTTCGAAGCCGGCAAACATCAAGATGGCCAGAGGAACCCAAGCCAGAATGGGGATCGGCCGCAGCAGCTCAAGAATGGGGAAGGTATAGTCGCGGAACGTCTTGGACCAGCCCATGAAGAGGCCGAGCGGAACGCCGACGCCGGTGGCAATGCAGAAGGCGATCGCAATGCGCCGGCAGCTCGACCAGATGTGAATGTAATACTCTTCCTTGAAGACCGAGATGCCCTGGAACGGGTCGCGCGAGAACCAGTCGCCAAGCACGGTCACCGGGCCGGGGATCTTGCCGAAGCGCCAGACTTCCAGGCCCTCGCACAAAAGCCAGTAGGTGAAGATCCAAAGCGTCAGCCCGAACACGGTGAGATAGGGGGTCGGGGTGGTCAGCGCTTTTTTGAATCGGTGCGAAAAATAAGCAAATCCTGTGGGCCGGCTCATCATCGGCCGGGTGGCTGTTGGGGTCGTCGCCTGATCGCTCATCAATATGCTTCCGTTGCCTGTTACCTGGTCGTCGAGTACCCGGGATGGTGCAAAGTCCTGCCCGTCAGCACGGGGCCGGGTCAGCTTAGCGGAATTCGCGGAGCCGGCGGGCACGTAATTTTGCGTGCCCGCCGGAACCGTTGGGAGCCGACTACTCTTTGTAGTCAGTCAGTGGGCGGGCTTTCACCACGCCGATCGGGCTCGTCAGACCGCGGGCCTTCAAGACTTCCCGGGCAACGGAGTCGGTCACGCCGCCATCGCGGATCTTCGCCTCAGCAGCCGGTTTTTTCGGCAGGCTGTACAAGAACGCGGTTGCGTCATCGAGCAGGCCCTGAACGCGCGGGGTGACGATAAAGTCAAGCTGCACCTTAACATCGCCGCCGCCTTGGTTCTTTGGCGTTTCGCCGTAAAGCGATGCCCACAGGACCTTCTTGTCGATCTTTTCCGTTTGAGCAGCGGCCATGGCAGCCACTTCGGAGGCATTGTTGAAGTCGTTCAAGAACAGCTGCGCATCCAATTCAGCTTCCAGCCAACCGCGATGCACATCCGGACGCTGGGAGATCAGATCGTTCAGCATCACCATGAAACCGCCGTCAAGCGCGTCGAAATCTTCACCGCTGGCTGCGCGGCGTGCAAGACCTGCCTTAACGATCTTGGTGGCTGTGGGCTCCCAAATCGCGGCCGCATCAAGCTTCTTGGCGCGGAAGTTTGTGGTGATGATCTCAATGTTCTGGTTGAGGTAGCGCTTCGGCTTGATGCCGGCCTTTTCAAAGGCCAGGCGGGCAAACCGGTCGGTGCAGGCGCCATGCGGTGCCGACGTCAACTTGCCGTCCATCCACTTCACAGCTTCCTTGCCATTGGCAAATTCAGGGGCGTCGTTGCGCACCAGGAAGATGTTGCACTGCTGTTTGGAGGTGCCGAGAACCGAAACGATGCGAATGTCCGTGCCGCCGCGCGCCTTGATGTTCTTGAACGTGGAGGCAATCGCCGGCATGTCGCCCATGTAGCCGATATGCTGCTTTTCACCGGTCATCGCATTCACGATCACCGAGCCCTGCAAACCAATCTGGAACTCGGCCGTCGAGCCCTCCGGAAGGTGCTTCTTCCAGAACTGCTTGCCGTTGTTCACAACGCCCGACCAGGATTCTGTGTAGTAGGGCTGATAGCCGATGACCAGATCGACCTTTTCGCCGGGCTTGCCGAAGTCCACGTCGGCCTGCGCCGCCATGGGCACAGCCGCCATCGCAGCAGCCGCTACGCCTAAGCCTAATTTCTTCAGAGATCGCATGTGGTTTCCTCCCATTTTGATCTGTTTAGGGTTTGAAGAACAGCGCTATACGATTTGCTGACAGTCTCGTTATCGGTGTCTTTGGGATAGACTTATTGATGCTCAGTGAGACCGCCAGAAATTAACGCACAACTTTATCTTATTGTTATCGCACCTCTTTATTGCATTCCATCGTTGCGGTGGGAGCGTTCTGCGGGCTCTCCCGGCCAAGCACGCAGCATTCATCGAACGTCCCTCCATGACCGCCATGGCACAGTCTCGCCAGGCTTTTGTAAAATCGTTCGAACTAATATCTTCATAGCTGAGGTCTATGATATGCCGAAATTCGTCAAAAAAATTTTCACCTGTGACCGAAAGTACCGACACTCCGCACCACGGTAATCGGCGGAGTTGCTCAACACTGGTATGTTTTGTCCTTTCGAAATCGAGAAGTTGTGAGGTTGCGCCTATCAATCGATAAGAAGTTTCAATTTCAAGAGACACCGCAGTTCCTATTGGTTTGCGGTAGGAAAACGCGCATGGAAGCGGACTGATTCTAACAGGTGGCACCATGGTGCTTTGCCTGAGGATCGGAACACTGCATGCGATGACTGCAAGCTCATAAGTTTTGCGGAGGAAACCAACAGATGCCAGCCAGAAATCACAATCAATGGAAATCCAACCCGCCTCTTAAGACGGGTGAGTGGATCGATAGCCGGATTTATTCGGACCCTGATATCTATGAGCAGGAGCTGGAGGACATTTTCAAAAAGGTTTGGATCCCGATTTGTCATGAGTCCGAACTGCCGAACCTATATGACTTCCGCACGGCGACCATTGCACGTGAACCTGTTGTTGTGGCGCGTGGTCCGGACAACACCATCCGGGCATTTCTGAATGTGTGCCCCCACCGCGGCATGATGATCGAGCGCCGCCCGTCCGGTTCCTTCGAGGAAGCGGCCCCGTCGGGCAATCCCAAACGCATGACGTGCATGTTCCATGGCTGGCAGTTCGACATGAAGGGCAACTGCGTCTACATCTCGCGCGAGAAGGAAGGCTATCAGGACCGTCTGTGCAAGGAGCATACGGGCCTGCGCCGTCTGCGCTGCGAAGTGAAGTTCGGCGGCTTCGTCTGGGTCACGCTGAATGATAAGGCCGTGTCGTTGGATGACTGGTGCGGCGAAGCCTTCAAGTGCATCCGCGGTCCCGTTGATGCTGAACCGCTGGAAGTGTTCCACTATCACAAGGCCATCATCGGCACGAACTACAAGCTGTGGCACGACACCAACAGCGAGTTCTACCATGACTTCATGCACTACCATAACCGGGTCACCGGCTTTAACGATGCATATTTTGCGCGCGAGAACACGGCCTTCCAAAACGGCCATGTGAACGTTGGCTCGTTCGAAGTGCAGTATGATGAATATGAAGGCTTTGAATCGCGCGCCGAGCTTTCGTTCCCGGGCCTGCCGCCAAACCAGTGGTATATGGTGGACCTGTTCCCGGGGATGAACTTCAACTTGCGCGGGTCGGCCTACCGCTGCGATATCGTCACCCCGCTCGGGCCGGACAAGGTGATGATTGAATTCCGTGGTCTGGGCCTGAAAAGCGACACGCCGGAAGAGCGCCGCACGCGGATCGACCATCACAACACGATCTGGGGTCCGTTCGGGCGCAACCTGCATGAGGATCTGATCGGCGTGGCCGGCCAGGGCAGCGCCATGCAGCCGGGCTCAGAGCCGCGCCGCATTTTGCATGGCCGTCACGAAGACAATCTCATCCACGATGAGGTGGGTATGCGCCACTATTATGATGAGTGGGGCAAATGGATGAACCGCCTGCCGAGCAATCCGTCGCTGCCCTACGCCCCGGCTGAGGCGGCGGAATAAAAAAAGATGCAAAGTCGCCGGGCCGCAAGGCCACGGCGGCCTCTAATTGAATTGCTGGCGCTGGCGCCAATGTGGAGGACGTCAAATGGGCACGAATGGTGTGGCCACATCAGAGGCCGTAAGAGATGCCGTCTATCGGGCTTGCATCTTGTTGGACGATGAAAAGTGGTCTGATTGGCTCGACTTGTGTGATGCTTCTTTTGAATATGAAATCGGCGCGTGGAGCCCTGAAATCAAAAAGGACATGATCTATTTTTCAGGCAATCGCGATGCCCTGAAAAACATGACCGATATGCTGCCGAAGCATAATACCGATCATTCCCCGCTGAGGCGCCACACCACCGTTTACACCATCGATGAAAATGACGATGGAACCATTGATGTGGTGAGCTCGGTGGCGATCTATCAAAACATGCTGGACGGCATTAACTCCCATATCGATGCAGGTCAGAGCAATCTGTTCGTTATTGGCAGATATCTCGACAAGATGAAGATGAAGGACGGCAAGGCGGTGTTCCTGTCGCGCAAGGTCGATCTCGACACACGGCGCCTTGATAAAGGGTCGCACTGGCCGTTCTGAACGTTGCCCTACCTGGCGGAGAAAGACTTTCCATGAGCTGGAGACGAATTTGTGCGGCCGACAGTGTCGCCGAAAAGACCCTGAAGAAGTTTGAGGTTGACGGCATTCCAGTGATCGTCGCCAACTATGGCGACGGCTTCCGGGTGTTTCCGCCCATCTGCCCGCACATGGAAGAGCCGCTGGAAGAATCCGGTTTCATCGAGGGCAAGGTGCTGACCTGTTCCAAGCACCTTTGGCAGTGGGATCTCGGCACCAAGGAAATGGCCGGCAGCGAAACCGAGAAGCCCATGCACTTTTATGACTGCAGGCAAGAAGGCGACGACCTTCTGGCCTTCATCGAGAGCGAACATGAGTATGAGTTCGATGAAGAAGATGAAATGGATGATGACGACTTCTTCAACTCCTGATCCGCAGCGGCCGGCCGGATGAAAATCACCGTCCAGACCAAGAGCGGCCAGTTTGAATATGAGCTGGAGGCCGGTGAAACCTTGCTGGCCGGCGCCCTGAAGAACGGCATCACCTTACCCTATGAATGCGCCACCGGAACCTGCGGCACCTGCCGGGGCAGGGTGATGGAAGGCGATTGCCACATGGCCTGGGAGGAAGCGCCCGGTGCGGCGCGCCTCAAACGTGACAAGGGCGATTGTCTGCTGTGCCAGACCACAGCCCGGTCGGACGCGTTGGTGCGGGTGCCGTCTTCCAAGGTTGCCGGTGAATTTGAGAAGGGCCATGTGCCGTGCCATTGCCGCGGCACCATCGCCAACAGCCGGATGCTGACCCACGATGTGAAGCACTTCGATCTGGAGATGGACCGGCCGATGAACTTCGATGCCGGTCAATTCGTAACGCTGACAACCGACCAGGTGGACGGTGCACGGGCCTACTCCATGGTCAATTTTGCAACCGGCACCAATACGTTGAGCTTCGTCGTCAAACGCCTGCCGAACGGCAAGTTCAGCAACTGGCTCTTTGAGAACGAGGTGGACGGCGCCGAGCTGAAAGTGTTCGGCGCGCTGGGCGCAGCCACGTTCTATCCTGAAGAGAACAAGAACATTGTCTGCCTGGGCGGCGGGTCGGGGATTGCCGGCATGATGTCGATCCTGGACCGTGCCTGCCAGGAAAACTATTTCGCCAATCACAAGGGCTATGTGTTCTTCGGTGTGCGCACCATGAAGGACTGCTTCTACATGGCCGAGCTCTCTGCATTCGCAGAAGCGGCCGGCAGCAATCTTGGCATCACGGTTGTGTTGTCCGACGAAGACCCGGGCCAGACCCGGCATCCGGACTTTTCGAACTTGATGCTCGACACGGGGTTTGTCCACGAGGCCGCCTCGCGCGCCATGGCCGGGAAGTACGACAATATGATTGGTTATGTGGCCGGTCCCCCGCCCATGGTCGACGCCTCGCTCAGAGTGCTGGTGGCCGAAGGCAAACTGCCGGTCAGCGACATCCGCTACGACAAGTTCAGTTAACGCTAAATCGTTATCTGATTGCTGGCGTCAATATCCATATAGACGGCAAATTGTTAGATCGCATTTGTTTTGTCATAGGCAAAATCGGATCGACACTTCCCTAAACCTGTTGCAGATTTTCGAATGAGACCAGAATAATCCGGTTGCGCGCGCGCTTACCCCCGGCCGGATACTTCGCTTTTTGTTTGACTGACTGTGTTGAGTTGACTGAACGCCTGCCGAGAACCTTCGGCAGCGAACGCTGCACCTTTGTCTGATGGTGCACAAATAAAACAAAAATGGGAAGGAAACGACAGACATGACACATCTTGTTCACCCGGTCTCGAAAGGCATCACAAGTCAGTATGATGCCGATCGCTTGGAATCCGAACAGCGAAGGAATTTCCTGCGCAACAGTGCATTATTCACAGGTGCGGCCCTGACCGCGAGCGCCTTTAGCGCTGCGCCGGCCAGCGCGGCCAAGCTGGCAGTTTCAAAATCCAACAGGGAAATGGGACGCGAGATCGAGCCCGAAGCTTACGGCCTGCCGTCCAAATTTGAGGCGCATGTGAAAAGGCGCCGCACCGATGTTTTGAAGAACAAGCAGCACTGGTCGGACTGGAGCATGACGCCCATTCATCAGCAGCCCGGGATTGTGACCCCGAACGGCTTGTTCTACGAGCGCCATCACGCCGGCACGCCCGACATCAATCCAGATGAGCATGCCCTGGTGATCCACGGCATGGTGAAGCAGCCGCTCAAGTTCTCCATCAATGACATCCTGCGCTACCGGGCGGTTTCCAACTTCAACTTCATGGAGTGCTCCGGGAACACGCTCACTGATTGGCAACAGGCAAAAGCAACCACCGTGCAGCAGTCCCATGGTTTGCTTTCCTGCGCCCAATGGACAGGTGTGCCCGTGGCCACCCTGCTGGATGAGGCAGGCCTGGAACCTGGTGCCAAATGGGTGTTGTTTGAAGGCGCGGACGGTTCTGCACATGCCCGCTCCATCCCCATCGAAAAATGCATGACGGACACCATTTTGGCCTATGCCATGAACGGTGAGATGCTGAGGCCTGAAAACGGTTATCCGCTGCGTGCCTTCATGCCCGGCTGGGAAGGCAATGTCTGCGTGAAGTGGCTCCGGCGCATCAAGGTGTCGGACAAGCCGTGGCATCTGCGCAGCGAAACGGCCCGTTACACCGACCCGATGCCGGAAGGCAAATGGCGCCAGTTCAGCATGATCATGGAGTGCAAGTCGGTGATCACCCGGCCGTCCGGCGGCATGGCGCTGCAGGGCCCGGGCACCTATGAGATCGAAGGCTTCGCCTGGTCAGGCAACGGCTCCATCAAGGCCGTCGACATCACAACCGATGGCGGCGTCACCTGGCACCGGGCCGATCTGGAAGGACCGGTGCTCGACCGCTGCCTCTCGCGCTTCCGCTATACCTGGGAGTGGAAAGGGGGACCTGCAAAAATTGCCAGCCGCGCCGTGGACAGCACGAACTACGTGCAGCCCACTGTGGCGGATATTGCCAAGCAGAGGTTCACCGCCGGTTTCGTGCAGCACCACAATGGGATTTTCCCATGGTCGGTCAGCGAGAATGGGGAGGTCAAAAATGCAATCGCTTAAATTGTCCGCATCAGCAGGATTGGCACTGTTGGCATCGCTCGCCATCGCCGGTAGCGCCTTCGCTGGAAACTACGGCACCCCCATCAGCGAAGCCGATGTGGCGGCCTGGGACATCGACGTCTCCACCCCAACCGGGGAGGGGCTGCCTGAAGGCCAGGGCACGGTGGAAGAAGGTGCCAAGATCTATGCTGAACTGTGTGTTGCGTGCCACGGCGAAAACGCGGGTGGCGGCGAGATGTACGGTTCCATGGTCGGCGGCATCGGCTCGATGACCGAGCCCAAACGAAAGCTGACGCCGGGCAGCATGTATCCTTATGCGCCCATTCTTTTCGACTATGTGCGCCGGACCATGCCGATGACCGAGCCACAAAGCTTGTCGAACAACCAGGTCTATGCGTTGACGGCATACATCTACAGCCTGAACGGGCTGGTCCCGGCCAACGCGACCGTGAGCGCGGACACCTTGAAGGCGATGAAAATGCCGAACCGCGATGGCTTCATGGTCGATGACAGGCCCGACGTCACCTCGACGCGGTGCATGACGAATTGTCCTCCATTGGAGCCAATTCTCAAGAAATAGAAGAGTATCCGATGCTTCATCGGAGCGTTGTGCGGTCCCGGCTCTAACGAGCCGGGATTTGCATTTGCAAGGTGGCGTCTATTCACTCATAAATGGCGGAAATCAGCCAGTTTCAGGCAATGATTTGATCTGGATCAAGGCGCCATTCCGGTCATGAACCATGATGTTGCCAGGGCGCTTTGCCCTGGCACGCTTTTTTGGAAACACTGGATATGATCACCAACACGCAAACCTCCCGCTATCCGACCTGCCGGCCGACAAATCCGGGCACATGTGCACAGTGCACACTGTCTTACGACTGCCGCGCGAACGCGAAGGAAGGCCGGCCGGTTTCCTGGCCACTGGTCGCGGTTGCCTTGGTCGGCATTGCCACCCTGTTGAGCTTCGCCTTTTAGGGGCGGCAATCGGCGGCGTCAGCTTCCGCTGCGCTTCTTCTCAAGCTCTTCGAGCTTTGAGTCCCAGCCCATGTCCTTGGCAAAAACCTCAAGTTGGGCTTCGTCCATGTAGACGGTCTCTTTGGGTCCGGGATAATCGCGGCTCTTCACATCGGCCATGTAACGGGTGATCACATCTTCCATGATCGGGATGAGGTCGGTGTAGATGCGCGAGTGGCGCGGCACATGCTCTTCCCACAGATGAAACAGGTCCGATGAAATAATGTGGACGCCATGCGCCTTGTTGCCGGCGCCGAGGCTGATCACAGGGATATCCAGCTTCTCCGTAAGGTACTCGCACACCTCGTGTGTGGTCACCTCGCAAAGGATTGAGAAACAGCCTGCATCGACAAACGCCATGGCATCGTCGATCAGCTCCTTGGCCCGGTCGGAGGTTTTTCCCTGGGCAATGAAGCCGCCGAGCTGCGGCATGCGCATGGGCGTGATGCCGATGTGACCTTGCACCGGAACGCCGGCACTGACGATGGCTTCAATGTTGCGGGCATGATGGCGGTTGCCTTCGCACTTCATCACTTCGGCATTGGCCTCGTGCACAAACCGGCCCGCATTCTCCACCGCCTGGGCAGGTGAAACATGGAAGCTCCAATAGGGCATGTCCACCATGCGCAAACCATATTGGCTTCCGCGGTCAATGGCTTGGGCCATCATCATGACCTCATCGAAACTCACGCTCACCGTGCTTTGGTGCCCGAACAGGATCATGCCGCCTGTGTCGGAGACGCACAAGATGTCCATGCCCAGCCGGTCTGCCACCACGGCGGTGCGGTAATCGTAGGCCGCAAGCTGCGTGATGGCCTCGCCATCGCGCATGCGTTTTTGCAAAGTACGAATTGTAACCTTGCGTCTGGGTTTAGCATCGGCCATTGGAATCCTCCCTGGAAATGATTGTCGCGCGCGTTTCAGCCACGAGAGCCGAGGCCCCCGCAAATTGATCATTTGCAGATGGATGAAGTTTGCCGCGTTGGTTTTGGGCGCAAGACAATTGCGCACCCAAAACCTAACACGTGTGGTGTGGGACCACCATTATTTAGTGATATCAAACAGATACGTATTTTCTATATTAATATACCTCATATCTATCGCCTCCAGGCGCTTCAGCGCCACTCAGCGCGCGGGCGGGCCTTGCCCGCATCATAGATCGGCAGGGTCTGCGCACGCAGCTCGCTGAACGCACCTGAAGGATCAACCAGAGGCGCGTTGGCAAGGTCGGTGCTGGCCGCCACGTATCCCAGGCCGACAACACAGTTCATCCGCACACTGAAACAGGCAGAGGTGGCCGCAACTTCACCGGCGCTCACGGGCCGGCCCGGGGGCTGTTTGAACCGCCACATCCGAGGGTGTTTGGCCGAGGCTGCCGAAAAGCAGATGCGCTTCAAAGGGTTTGAGATCGGCGCCCCATCGCCGCCTGCAAAATGTGCCAGGCCCGCCTCGGCCGGCGTCACTGGAATCACAAAATCGTTCCAGAACAAAGGGAAGCCGGCTTCGATGCGCAAGACATCGGCTGCGATGAAGCCACCCGGGGTGATCTGAGAAGAGAGCAGCGACCACAATCGGCCCGCGTGGTACTTTGTGCAGATCAGCTCAAAACCAGCTTCCCCTGTATAGCCGAGCCGGCCGACGAGGCATTCCACACCACCAATCGAGACCGTGTCATGCTCAAAATACCTCAACGCAGCGAGCCGCTCCGGGTGAGAGCACAATGGGTCCAACTTGCGCAGACTGTTCGGGCCTTGAACCGCAAAGATTGCCGTATCTTGGGCATGGGGGTGCATGCTCGAGCCGCCTGCCGCGCAGAGGTCGGCAATGTCCGGCGGATGGCCGCTCATGATCTCAAAGTGTTCATCGGACATTTTCCACACGGTCAGATCCGACAGCACAGTGCCATCATCCCTCAAGCGCAAGGCATAGCGGATCGTCCCGGCCGGCATGTCATCGGCCCCGCGGTTTGCAAATTCGGCCACCAGTTCTCCCGCCCCAGCACCCTCAACGCGGGCGCGCTGCACGAAGGAAAAGTCAAACAGCGCACAGTCCTCCCGGCAGGCGCGAACCTCGCCGGCGGGGTCGCCATAGTCAGCGGTCAAAGACGGGATTGCGTAGCGGGCAAGCATGAGACGGTGAGGGCTCCGGTCCAAAGCGCTGCACGCCTGTCAGCGCTTACAGAACCTTAGCCTAAGCCCCGCGGGGCGCACCCACATCTATTTTGAAGTCCACACTTTCTGTGATACATTTCGTCTATCAAAATTGAATTTTGATGCACCGGGCACACATATAAGTCCGGGCGAACATTTGGGAAGAGGGAACGTCCAACATGTTTTTGAGACAGTTCAAATACCTTATTGCCGTTGCCGAAGAGAAACATTTTGGCCGGGCCGCAGACCGCTGCTGCGTGACCCAGCCCAGCCTGTCGAGCGGCATCAAGCAGCTCGAGCTGGAACTGGGTGTGGCCATATTCCTGCGCGGCAGGGGCCAACGGTTTCTTGGCCTAACCGCCGAAGGAGAGCGCGTCGCCAAATGGGCCAGGCGGATCACTGCCCATTGCGATGCCATGAAAGACGAACTCGACACACTGAAGGGCGATCTGAAAGGCTCAATCCGCCTCGGAGCCATGCCCTCCATGTCGCCGGTTCTGCCCACATTGATCTCAAAGCTGCGCGAGCAGCATCCGGGCATCAATGCGGATGTGCATTTTCTGGGCATTGAGGAAATGAAGCTCGGGCTCAACAAGTTCTCCTTGGATGTGGGCATCACCTATCTGGATCATGAGGATCTGGGACGGCTCAACACCTTGCCGATATTCCCGGAAAACCTGAGCCTGCTGGTGCCCGATACCGACGAGTTCAAGGACCGCACATCCATCACCTGGCGCGAGGTTGCCGACCTGCCCTTGGCCATGCTGCGGCCGACCATGCATGAGCGGCACTACCTGGACCGCATCTTTGCGCAGGTGGGCACATCACCGAAGCCGTTGGTGGAATCTGAATCCATTCTGCATCTGATGTTCCAGGTGCAGTATTCCGATCTGGTGACCATCATTCCAAGCCATTTCGCCAAGATGCCGGGCCTGCACGAGGGCACCAAGATGCTCTCGCTGATCGATCCTGTCGTCTCCCAGCGGGTCGGCCTGGTCTGGGCCGATGGCGAACCGGTGATCCCCATGGCCGGCGCCCTTGTGGAAATCATGAAGCGGCTCAAGAAAACCGGCGACCTTGCCAAGGTGCTTGGTGACCTTGCGATCGTTGAGCCAGATGAGAGCGGGATAATGGAATCCAAGCTCGCCAGCTGAGCGAACGATACTCATCTGCTGACGTCTTGTTGATTGAACTGGCCTCAACTGACGGCCAAGTTATTTCGCTTGTGTCCAAGACCCCTTTCGCTAGGGTCCGGGGTCGCGGACACAATCGAAAGGCGTTTCAAAGTGAGCGAACAGATCCCAGACCAAATGGTGGCCGTGCAGCTTGTGGGCCACGGCGGCATTGAGGCGCTTGACTACCGGAGCGATGTGCCCGTGCCGACGCCGGGAGCCGGCGAAGTGTTGATCAAGGTGGCCGCCGCCGGCGTCAACAACACCGACATCAACACTCGCATCGGCTGGTACTCCAAGAAGGTTTCCGAAGCCACCAACGAGGGCGGTGCTGAGGGCTTCGATGACGTGGATGATGAGGACGCAACCTGGTCGGGCGTGCCGATGTCTTTTCCGCGGATACAAGGCGCGGACTGTTGTGGAAGGATCGTCGCGGTGGGCGAGGGGGTTGAGCCAGCCCGCGTCGGCGAGCGCGTGATCGTGCGCAATATGCTGTGCACTTATGTGGGCTACCGGCCGTTTGAATGCTGGACGTTCGGGTCTGAATGCGATGGTGGATTTGCCCAATACACAAAGGCGCCGGCGCGCGAAACCCACAAGGTGGACTGCGACTGGACGGACGCCGAACTGGCTTCGATCCCGTGTGCCTACTCCACCGCGGAGAACATGCTGCACAGGGCAAAAGTCGGCGCCGAACGGGTGTTGGTCACCGGCGCCTCCGGCGGTGTGGGCTCTGCTGCCGTTCAATTGGCCAAACGGCGCGGCGCCCATGTGATCGGTGTGGCGAGCGCCTCAAAGGCCGATGACGTTCGTGCCGCCGGCGCTGACGAGGTGGTGGACCGCGGCGCCGACCTTGTGAAGGCGGTGGGAAGCAACAGCGTTGATGTGGTGATCGATCTGGTGGCCGGAGAGGGCTGGCCGCCGCTCTTGGAGGTTCTGAAACTGGGCGGACGCTATGCCACTGCCGGCGCGATTGCCGGCCCGTTGGTGGAGCTGGACGTGCGCACGCTCTATCTGAAGGACCTCACATTCCACGGCTGCACCTTTCAAGAAGACGTGGTGTTTGACAACCTGGTCTCCTATATCGAGCGCGGCGAGATCCGCCCCTTGGTGTCCAAGACCTTTCCGCTGGAGGAGATCGGCGCGGCACAGCAAGAGTTTCTCGCCAAGACGTTCACCGGCAAGCTTGTTCTCATTCCGCCGGCCTGACGGGCAGCCCCGCATGAAGATCACCCGAGTTGACGTCTATCAGGTGGAACTGCCCTATGCCCATGGCGTCTATCGGCTCTCCGGCGGGCGCAGCTATGGGAGTTTTGACGCAACGGTCGTGAAGGTCTCCACCGACAGCGGTCTTGAAGGTTGGGGCGAGTCCACACCGTTCGGCGGAACCTATGTGGCCGCCCACGCCAAAGGCGTGCGGGCCGGGCTTGAGGAGTTGGCCCCGGTCGTGCTCGGCTTGAACCCAACGCATCTGGACCGTCTCAACGACGTTATGGACGAAACGCTCGTGGGCCACCGGGCGGCCAAAACGCCGATTGATGTGGCCTGTTGGGACATTTCTGGCAAAGCCAACGGGATGCCGGTCTGCGACCTGTTGGGCGGGCGCGTGGCGGGACCCGTGGCGATGATCTCTTCCATAGGCAGCGCGGATCCCGACGCCATGCGCTCCAACGTGGCCCGGCACCGGGCAGAAGGGTTTCTGGGGCACTCGATCAAGATCGGTGCCGGCGCAGGCGAGGGAGGACCTGCGTTGGATGCTGAACGCATCAAAGCCTGCCTGGCCGACAAAACCGCCGAAGAGTGGTTTCTGGCAGATGCGAACGGAGGGCTCTGCGTTGAACATGCCTTGCGCATGCTTGCGCTGTTGCCGCCGGGCTTGGATTTCGTGCTGGAGGCACCTTGCGCAAGTTGGCGCGAGACACTCTCGCTGCGCCAACGCACCTCAGTTCCTCTGCTTCTCGATGAACTGATCGAGAGCGACGCCGACCTCATTCATGCCATCAGCAACGATGCCTGTGACGGTGTGGGCCTGAAAGTATCCAAGCAGGGCGGCTTGACCGCGATGCGGCGGCAGCGCGAGATTTGCCGGGCCGCAGGTCTTGTGGTGAGCGTGCAGGACACGGTCGGCTCTGAGATTGCCTTTGCTGGCGTGCTGCATTGTGCGCAGTCAACGCCGAGGCATATGCTGCGCTGCGCCCTCGACACACGGGCGATGGTTGGTCTATCCACAGCCAGGTTCGATGCGCCCATCGTGAACGGCGGCGCAGAAGCACCAGGCGAACCCGGCTTGGGGCTTGAGCCGGATTTGACGGTTTTAGGCGAGCCGGTGCGCACCTATATGTAAGAGCTGACCCCGCGAGGAAGTGTGATGTCTTTGACCGAGCTGCTTGTTCCCACGTACACGCAAATGCTGCAGGCTCTGGGTGCCTGGCTGACGAAGGCCGGCGAGCAACTTGGCGAGGCGGAGGCTGAAGCTCTGTTGTCCAAGCGACTTGCGCCCGACATGTTTCCGCTTGCCACCCAGGTTCGCTTCGTCTGTCTGCAGGCACAAGAAGCCACCTTCCGCCTTAAGGACGAGCCGCTTCCCCAAAATCTGGACCGGCTGGTTCAGGAAGGCCTCAATGCCGGCGAGAAACCGGGATCAATCTCAGATGCAAAAGGCCGGATCGATGAAGCCCTGGCCGCGTTGAGCGCGCTTGATGCTGATGCCCTGGACGCCGGAGCGCAGCGAACCATCACATTTGAACTTCCAGGCGGAAGTAGATTCCGCATGACCGGCGAACAATATGCCCGCGACTGGGCGTTGGCTCAGTTCTATTTCCACGTGATGACGGCGTACGCGATCTTGCGGGGCGAGGGGATAGAGCTCGGCAAGGCCGACTATGTGCCCCACATGTTTGCCTATTTGGCGCCTGAGGTTTGATGCGCCTTCATCAATTTGCCCAATTGTGGTGCCAGGGCTAGGGTGTTGAGATCAACTTGACGGTGGCAACATGGTGGAGATTGGCCGGCGCGCCTTCAACCAGGGGCTCACCGGGGTGCTTGCCGCGGGCATGATCGGCGGTAGAGCCGGCACGGCGCGGGCCTATACCGGCCCCAACGTGATCATTGTGCGCTTCGGCGGCGGTGTGCGGCGCGGCGAGACCATTGTGGGCAAGAAAAGCTATGCCCCCTATATGCTCAACGTGCTGGGCAAACGCGGCACGCTCATCCCCAATCTGACCATCGCCCAATTGGATGGGGTCGATACCAGCCATGCGGAAGGCACGCTCAACATTCTGACCGGCCGTTACCGTGGCTATGCAAAGGTGGGCACCCAAGGCTTGGCGCCTCTGTTGGAACCCAGCGCCCCCACCCTGTTTGAATATCTGCGCAAGGCGTTTGATATCCCGGCCCACCAGGCGCTTCTGGTGAACGGGGAGGACCGGCCGCAGGAAGAGTATCTGACCTATGGCGGACATGCCCATTACGGCGTCTCATTCCGTTCTGAAGTGATTGGTCTGTTCCGTTTCAAAATGCACAAATTTGCCCGCATTCTTGCAGAGAAGACAGCGCCGGAGGATGTGTTGGCCGATGCGAAAAAACAGCTTAAAGAATTGAAAGCACAGGATTATCGCGGCACCGCGGGCACCAGTTCAGCGCCCATAGAGCGCTTTTGGGACCGTTGGCGCCAGCAGTATGGCGACAGCGGCCTGAAGAACCCGCGCGGCGACAGGCTGCTGACCGAGCTTGCCGTCCGCGCCGTTCGCGAATTGAAGCCGCGCCTGATGATGATCAATTATCAGGACCCCGATTATGTGCACTGGGGCAATGCCAGCCACTACACCCGGGCCATCGGCATCATTGATCAGGGCCTGAAGCGGCTGGTGGACACGGTTGACCTTGACCCGGCCTATCGCGGGCGCACCGTGTTCGTTGTGGTGCCCGACTGCGGCCGCGATGCCAATGCCCTCATGTCCGTGCCGTTTCAGCACCATTTCAACACGCGCTCGTCGCACGAGATCTTCGCGCTCATGTTTGGGCCGGGCATTGCCCAGGGCAAGGTGCTCGACAAGCCGGTTGACCAGACCAGCATTGCCGCCACCGTGGGCGCCGTCATGGGGTTCAAGACGGATGGGGCCGAAGGACGGGTCCTCTCTGAGATTCTCACATGACTTTATCGGCCACAGGAGACGCCGCCAGGGATCATCCCAACCAGGCACGGGGCCTTGGTGCACGGCTCAATGGGCTGATCAGCATCGTGATTTCGATCGGGCTGGCGTTGACGCCGGTCACGGCGGTTCTGGTGCTCGGCTGGTTCATGCGCATCATGCGCCGGGAAACGGCGATCGCGCTCTACCGTTACGGCGTGCCGGAGAAGAGCCGAAGCGTGGCTGTGGCCCGGCTGGCCGCATCGCCCGAACTTGCCCCCTTGCAGCGGTTCCCAGGTTGGTGGAAGGGGATTGCCGAAACTCTTCGGGCCGGCATCAAGGCGGTCGCGGCCCTGGCGATCGCAACCCTGCCGTTCGGCGCGCTCTTGTTGTTGTCCTGGTGGGCCGGCTGGGAGAACTCCTTCAACAAAGGCTATGAGCAGGCCTGGGTCGGCCCCGTGGTCGCACTGTTTGGCGCAGCCCTGGCGGTCTTCATTCTGGTTCATTTGCCCATGGCGCTGGCCCATCATGCGGCCGAACGCAGAATTGGCGCCATCTGGGAGCTCAGGACCATTCGTCGGCTCATTGCCCGGGTGCGCTGGCGCTATCTCTTCTTCACGCTTTGCCTGGTGCTCGCGTCAGCGCCGCTCTATCTGGCGCAAATCGTGCCAACATTCATCGAAGGTGTGTTTCCCGATCTTGCAACGGCGGATGCGGAGGAGTTGAGAGCTTTCGGCTTCAAGTGGCATCTGTCGTTCTCCATCTATCTTGTGCTTGCTCTCCTGATCCTGCGCCGTTGGGGCGCGCGACTTTACGCGCGAGCTGTTGTTGCAGATGGCGGCCAGGGTGGCGGTTTCACCGATTTGGTGCGCGCAGAGCTTGGCGTGCCGCAAATTGGGATGCAGAAGCCCGTCGCCCGGTGGCCGGGTATCCTCACGACGCTGCTCACGGCGGCTGCGTGGTTCGGTTTCATTGCAGCGCTGTATGTGGCGCAGTTTGCCAACCATGCCTGGTGGAACTGGGTCAGCTTCCCCACGGTCGGTCTGCCGTGGATCTTCCGGCCGTTCTGATGCATCTATCGTTTGTGTCCGGTTGGAAAATTGGGCCAGGCAAACTGGACACCCGGGTGAAACTGATGGAAGAGCAGGTCATTCCGCTGCAAGTCTTCAAGGGCACGATCAGTGCAGGCAGCGCATTGTTCCAACGCCGCTTTCCGTCCTAAAGTAGCCTTCCCAGATTCGAACGCGAGACATTCTTCTCCATGACAAACTTCGGCTCCTTCAGCGAGTTCGGCACCTTGAGAGAGGTGGTTGTCGGCAGCGCGGAGAACCTGCATCTGCCGCCCTTCGGCAAGGACCTCTCGCACTACAATGCAGAGCTGCGCGAGGCTCTTCTGAAAAACCAGAACAAGCCCTTGGATGTGGCCGCAGCGTTCCCCGAGCTGCATGCGCGCACGGCGGCGCAAATTGAGAATGTGGCCGCCACATATGAAAGCGCCGGCGTGAAGGTGTACCGCCCGCGCCGCTACACACGCGAAGAGATGGCTCATTTGGGCGTGCTGCAGGAAGGCTGGTCACAGCTCTATCCGGCCGACCCGGTGTTCGTGATCGGCAAGCACTATATGGAGGTCTCCATCCGGCGGGCCTATCGGCGCAAAGAAGCCTTTCCGTTGCGCGATATCGTGCTGCCGATGGTCGAGGCGGATGACGATGCCCACTACGTCGCAATGCCACAATCGGCCCCCTGGACGCCGTCAGGCGAGGGGCCGGGCCCATTCCTGGAAGGCGGGGATCTGTTGGTCCGCGGCAAGGACGTGTTCGTGGGGATCGGGGAGCTGTGTTCGAACCAGGCCGGCGCCGACTGGCTTGCGCGCTATCTGGGACGTTGGGGATTTGTGGTGCATCCCGTTCCCATCAGGGGCCCCATTCTCCACGCTCTCGGCATCATGTGCCTGCTGCGCGAAGGCCTGCTCATGGCCCATTTGCCCGCCTTGGCGGAAGGTTTGCCGGCGCCGCTTAAGAACTGGGACGTGATCGACATCACCGAAGAAGAGATGAACGGCCACGCAACGGTTGGGGTCAGTCTTGATCGGCAGCGCTATATGATTGACCCAAGGTTCGGGCGCCTCATGGATCTGTTGGACAAACACGGTGTTGAACCCATACCCACCCCCTGCGACGCGATCGGGTATTGGGGCGGGGCGATCCGCTGCGTTACGCTGCCCTTGGCGCGCGACCCTTCATGAAGGCTGAGGACAGGATGCCCGAAACAAAGCTTGCCGATGAAATTCTGGCCGCCGTTGAGGACGGCTTCGATGCACAAGTCTCCTACACCCAGGACCTGGTGCGGTTTCCCTCGCTGCGCGGTCAGGAACACACCGCACAGGACTTTGTGTTTGAGAGCATGAAGTCACGCGGCTATGCCATGGACCGCTGGGCCATCGATGTGGCGGATATTGAAAGCCACCCCGGTTTCTCGCCGGTCAAGGTGAGTTATGAGAATGCAATCAACGTTGTCGGCACACACAGGCCGCGCGAGGACACCGGACGTTCGCTCATCCTCAACGGCCATATCGATGTGGTGCCGGAGGGCCCGCACAATATGTGGTCCAGACACCCTTACGACCCTCATCTGGAAGGAGACTGGATGTATGGGCGCGGGGCGGCCGATATGAAGGCTGGTCTTGCGGCGAACATCTATGCCTTGGACGCGCTCAGATCTTTGGGCTATCAGCCGGCGGGACGGGTGCACCTGCAATCGGTCACCGAGGAAGAGTGCACCGGCAACGGGGCCCTGTCTTGCCTGGTGCGCGGCTACCGCGCCGATGCGGCGATTATCCCCGAGCCGGAAGACGACATGCTGGTACGCGCCAATGTGGGGGTCTTGTGGTTCCGGGTCCATGTGCGCGGCGTTCCTGTTCATGTGCGCGAGGCCGGCTCTGGTGCAAACTCCATTGAAGCTACCTTTCCGCTGATTGCGGCGCTGCGCGAGCTGGAGGCAAAATGGAACGAGGAAAAGACAGGCCAGCGGTATTTTGAAGACCTGGATCACCCGATCAATTTCAACGTGGGAAAGATCGAAGGCGGCGATTGGGCCTCTTCGGTGCCTTCATGGTGTTCGTTCGATTGCAGAATATCGATCTATCCCGGTTGGAACCCGGCGGATAAGGCTGCAGAGATCGAAACCTGCATTGCCGCGGCGGCACGTGCGAACTCCTATTTGGCCAACAACCCGCCTGAGGTTGAGTGGAACGGCTTTTTTGCCGAGGGCTATGTGCTGGAAGAGGGGAGCGAAGCGGAGCTCGTGCTGGGCCGGGCCCATGCCAAGGCCTACGGGGCCTCGCTGGAAAGCTTCGTAACGCCCGGATATCTCGATGGCCGGGTGTTCGTGCTTTACGACGATTGTCCCTGCCTGGTCTATGGACCTTACTCTGAGAACATTCATGGCTTTGACGAACGGGTCAGCCTCAGCTCCGTTAAAAGGGTGACCGGGACCATTGCGCTGTTCATTGCAGATTGGTGCGGGCTCGAAAAACTCTAGCGCGCCGCCCGTTGCGCCTCGCAGTCCTCGACGTCCTTGCGTTAATCTTTTCACGCTCGCCAAGTTCGCGATATCTCTGACGTTTTTCCGTTTTCCAGCCAAAAGCTCAAACCTGCCAATTAACGCGCTGTTAACCATAGCTGGCCGATGGTTTTGAAGCGTGGTTTGGAGGATTCGCGACGGCATGGCTGATCATGCCTGAAGGGGGAGAAACGCGGGTGAGTGCGCATCCGAATTACGCTACGGGCGAAGACGGAGTTAAATGTAAACATGAGATTATCAAGACACCTTGTCAGTTGCAGCGCTTTTGCAGCAGCAGTGATGTTCCAAGCGGGCACAGGCTCGGCCATTGCCGAACCGGCCGCCGACTGCACATGCTCAACTGGAACAGTATCGAGCGCCGCCGCAAAGGGGCATCTGACGGCCGTTGACGGCGATGTATTCGTCTCTGGGCCGAGGGGCTATGCCCCGGCCAAAGCCGGCCAATCCGTGCTGCTCAACAGCAGCGTAATCGTCGGGCCTCAGGGCTCGGCCAGCTTGCAATTTGGCCAGTGCAAAGTCTCTGCGCCGGCCGATTCGACGGCCATGATTTCTGCGGTCGACAAGAATGTTTGCGTCAATGTCGTCAAAACCTTTGAGGGCGTGGCTGAGGAAACCGCGGGATTTGCCGGTTTGGAGGCGGCCGCGCTGACGCCGTTTTTTGTAGGCGTGGGTTCCATGGGGTTTGGCTTCGTCGGAGTGGGCGTTGCAGTGGCCGAAGAGCTGAAGGCGAGCGGACTAGGGCGACAGGAATGTCGCCGAACGTCGATTTGATTTGAACTGGCCGGCAACACAAGGCAGCGCCTGGGGCAGGCAAATTGGGGTGCGCACATGATCGATCTACATAATCATATTCTGCCCGGCATCGACGACGGGGCCCCAAACCTGGAAACCGCACTGGAGATGGCCCGCATTGCGATCGACGATGGCATCCAGACCATAGCCTGCACACCGCACATCACACCTGGGGTCTACAACAACGATGCCGACATCATTGAGACGGCGGCCGATGCGTTTCGCCGGGAGCTGGAGCTGCGCAATCTGAGGATCGAATTGGTTGTCGGCGCTGATGTGCATATTTCGCCGAATATGGGCAAGAACCTGGTTCTGGGAGACTGGCCTCGTCTGGCTGGCACCCAGTATTTCCTGTTCGAGCCTCCTCATCACGTCATTCCGCCGCATGTGCATCGCATCGCAGATGACCTTCTGGAAGAAGGGCTGGTTCCGGTGCTCACCCATCCTGAGCGGCTGGCTTGGATTGATTCCCACTATGCGGTCATCACCAGGCTCAGAGAAATTGGTGTGCCTATGACTTTCTGGCCTGGGGCGCCACCGACCATACGGACGAAACCCTGTTTGACGGTGTGATGCAGTTGACACCGGGCCAGGCCGTCAATCTCCCGTTCGACGCTTTTGCGTCATCCGACCTCATCCAATCGCGCCGGCTGCCGGCCTATCGTTGGTATCAGTTAAAGCCGGCGGCATTTAACGGCAGCTTTATATGAACGCCGGCACTGCCGGTGTGGTGCTGTACGCCATGATCGCCGGCGTCACTATGGCCTTTGTGGACCGGATTGCTGAACTTCGGGGCAATCGCGCATTGTACACGATGCTGGCGCTGCCGAGCTTCCTGATCATATTCACGTCATCGGACCTGCCGACAGTCTACTTCAGTCAGGGATTTGCCGTTATCCTGCTCATGATGTGGTTGTTCCAGATCGACGATCAATCCACGCCCAGCGGCGGTGCAAAACCCGCTTCACGCGCGGCCGGGCGTTAGCCGCACGTTGCCAATCGGCCTATGGCGCGGTCTTGGCAAGCGCCAACAGGTGATCCACCAGCGCTGCATAGACGCGGGTTGAATCGAACTGTTGAGTGAACAGACGGTCTGCATTGCGCACCATGGTGCTGTGGCTTGCTGAGGCATCATCGACTTCGCCTTGCACTTCCGCGTTCAGCTTATCAAATGCGGCTTCGGTGAGATCCTTGCGCGAGATCAGGGCGTCGACCAGGCGCCTGATCGGGTCGCGTGCCTTCCAGGCCTCAAGTTCGTCAGCACCGCGTCTCACCCCAACATCGATGTCTTCGCGGTGGCCCACATGGCCGCGCCAGCGATAGGTCACAGCTTCAAGGAACCCCGGACCTTCCCCATTGCGGGCGCGGGCCACCAGCCGCTCCATGGCCAGGCGCGTGGCCACAATGTCGTTTCCATCGACAACTTCGGTTTCAATGCCGTGGGCCTGGGCGAAACGTGCCACGCTGTCGGAGGGTTGGCGCAAGCTGATATCCAGATGGCTTGAATAGAGGTTGTTCTCCACCACAAAGACCACGGGAAGCTTCATGATGGCGGCCATGTTCAGGCTTTCATGTACGCCGCCTTCTTCGCAAGCGCCGTCTCCGAACACCGGCACTGCAACCGCGTCGGACCCATCCATCTTTGCCGCCAGCGCCGCCCCTACAGCGACCGGCACCGTCCCGGCAACAATCGGGACCGAGCCGTGAAATCCGGTTTCCGGCGCATAAAGGTGCATCGACCCGCCCATACCTTTGGAGGCACCTGACTGCCGTCCAAGAATCTCCGCGAACATTTCCGTCAGGCCGCCGCCAAGGGCGATGTATTGAGAGTGGGCCCGATGCCCGCCATAAAGCCTGTCTTGCGCCGTCAACGGCCGGCACACCCCCACGGCAACCGCTTCTTGTCCGATCCCGAGGTGGCAGGGGCACTTTGCTTCGCCGCTTTCGACCATATCTCCCACGGCAGCCTCCGCGCGCCTGATCTTGATCATGGCTCGCAAATCTTCCGCAAGATCGTCGGCAGGCAGGTTCTTCAGCTCGAGCGGTTCGAGCGGTGTTGTGGGATCAGCCAGCGGTCCAAGGCTTGCCCTTAGCTGCATTCTCTGTCTCCGTGGTGGATCTGCATGTGCATCGCCTCAGTCACTTCAGCGCGACCTCAGTGATGTGCCATTTGTGAGAGATTCGCACCATGGGCGCCCGGCGGAGCACTGGGCCTCGGCGGTTCGCGCCGAGCGGCCACTTCAACA
>CAJHYS010000449.1_pt1 | contig 30294 bp, 30 predicted proteins | sample 9198801 | NCBI WGS metagenome assembly CAJHYS01 (sample SAMEA7708368, study PRJEB35096) | sediment metagenome | biome: marine neritic benthic zone biome [ENVO:01000025]; feature: sediment [ENVO:00002007]; material: shallow marine sediment [ENVO:03000034] sea grass bed [ENVO_01000059] ...
ACCCTAAAGGGCATGACGCCATACGAATACATCTGCAAAATCTGGACAAGTGAACCGAAAAGATTCAAACTCGATCCGATCCATCAAATGCCGGGACTAAACACCTAGAGCGCGATATCCACCACAAGCGGCACGTTGAAAGTCGGCCAGGAAAAACGCATCGGTGTGGATGACCCCTATTATCAGACCATCTCGTCCAGTTGGGGCGAGGCATTAAGACAAGCTTTCGCCTCCCTGCCCGGCTTCAAGTTCTGAACGGCCCTAGGTGTTTAGTCCCGGCATTTGATGGATCGGATCGAGTTTGAATCTTTTCGGTTCACTTGTCCAGATTTTGCAGATGTATTCGTATGGCGTCATGCCCTTTAGGGTCTTCAATCTTCGTGCGTAATTGTAGGCTGCGACGAAGTCACCGAGATGTGCCCGGAGCTGGTTGTGACTGTCATAGTGATAGCGTTTGACTGTTGCTTCCTTGATGGTCCGGTTCATGCGTTCGACCTGACCGTTGGTCCAGGGGTGTTTGGGCTTTGTCAGGCGATGCTCGATGCCATGGCGCAGACAAGCCCGGCCGAACGGATGACCCCGCCATCTTGCCGTCGGCCCGTTTCTGTTCTTCGGCAGATCGGCAAACTGGATGCCGTTGTCGGTGAGAATGGTGTGGATGTGATAGGGCACAGTCTCGACGAGAGCGTCCAGAAAAGCTGATGAAGTTTTCGTATTGGCCCGCTCCACAATCTGCACAAAGGCAAACTTCGAGGTCCGGTCAATGGCGATGAAGAGGTAGAGTTTGCCTTCAGCGGTGCGCACCTCCGCGATATCAACGTGGAAGTATCCTATCGGGTAGGTCTTGAACTTCTTTTTTGCAGGCTTGTCCCCCGCTACATCGGGCAACCGCGATATACCGTGGCGCTGAAGGCAACGGTGCAGCGAAGAGCGCGACAGATGCGGGATGGTTGGCTGCAAGGCATACAGGCAGTCATCCAGCGGCAGCAAAGTATGTTTTCGAAAGGCGACAATCGCGGCTTCTTCTTCGACCGAAAGAACCGTGGATTTAGCCTCTTTTGGTCCTGTCGGCAGATCAGACGCGGACGCACGTTTTTTCCACTTCGCGACTGTCTTCTGATTGATGCCGTACCGTCTGGAGAGGGCTCTTAAGCTCTCTTGACTATTCTGTATTGCTCGACGGACCGCCTCCGTCGTTCTGGCGCTCCCGTGCAAAATCTGTCCCATAGTGCATCCTTCCATTCCAAGGAAAATACTGCACCATCAAAACCTGGGATCAAACACCTAGGGCAACCTGCGAGCAGACGGTTACGTCTGGTCGGAGAAAAGTTGCTCGCCCGTAACGATAATCTGGGGCATGTTCTGCTCAACTTGAGCAGAACTTGCCCTAGGAACGAGCATGGACTGGACGGGAGCATGCCTGTGCGGCGCGGTGCGCTACCAGGCCGACGAGGCGCCATATTGGGCGAGCTATTGCCATTGCAGCATGTGCCGAAGAGTGTCCGGTGCGCCTTTCATGAGTTTCGTGGAGTTTCCCGATGGGGCGTTCCGGTGGACCGAGGGTGAGGCGGCGCGGTACGAATCCTCCCCCGGCATCATCCGGCGCTTTTGCGGCACCTGCGGATCCTCGCTGACCTTCGAGGCCGACGGCATGGTGTTTGTCGCGCTGGGCAGTTTGGACAGTCCGGAAGCGGTGACGGTTCAGCGTCACTGCTACACCCGCTCCAAATTGCCGGGGATCGTGCTGGCGGATGACCTGCCGCAGTTTCCGGGGCCTTTCGGGGGCAAGGGCGGGCTGCCTTAATCTGCGCGCTCAAACCATGGCGTGACAGGTTGCCATTTCGCATCCGGCTGCAGCACCAGCTTGCCCACATAACCTTTCTCCTTGAACTCAGCCTGAGCGGTGTGGATCTGAGATAACGGGTAGGTCTGCCAGAGCAGGGGCTTTATCGCGCCGCTCTCAATGTAGCCATGCAGGCGCTGGAAGGCTGCGCGCGTGCCTTGCGACGAGCCGTGGATGGTCAGGTGCTTCAGATAGACCGTGCGCAGATCGAGCTCCACCATCGGGCCGCCGATGGCGCCCGCCGTGGTGTAGCGGCCTTCCGGGCGCAGCAGGTTGATCAGAGGCGAAAACATCGGCCCGGCCACCAGATCCGCCGCCACATCGAGCGGACGGCCGTTCATGGCATCGGTTGCGGCGGCGATCAGATCCGTCTCCTCGCGGGCGATCACCGCTTCGGCGCCCAAAGCCATCACGGCGGCCGCCTTGGCCTCTCCGCACACAGCATAGGGCACGGCGCCGCGGGCCCTGGCCAGCTGGACAAGGGCCGAGCCGACGCCGCCTGAGGCGCCGGTGATGAGCACCGTCTCGCCGGCGCGCAAGGCTGCCCGGTCGAGCATGTGTTCGCCCGTCAGGTAGGCGCAGCAGAACGTGGCCAGTTCGGCATCGCTCATAGGTGAGGTGCAAAGATAGGCCTGTTCGGACGGCACCGCCACGTACTCGGCATATCCTCCGTCGCGCCCGTGGCCGATATAGTCAATGTCCACAAGCGAGACGCCATCGCCGTTGTAGATGGAAAAATCGACCATCACCCGCTCGCCAATGCGCGACTGTTCAACGCCTTCGCCCACATCCACAATATGGCCGGCGGTGTCGGCGCCTTGTATGCGCGGGAACTGCAGCGTGTTGGTGCCGGCCCGGCGCCAGGATGCCGTGGCCGCCGGGTCGTCATCGGTGCCGTAAGCGCCTTCGCGCACCCAAATGTCGGTGTTGTTCATGCCGCAGGCGGCAACCTCGATCAGCACTTCGCCGGCCGCCGGGCGGGGCACGGGCACGTCACTGCGGCACTGCAGCGCTTCCGGTCCACCGTGACCGGTGAGCAGCACCGCCTGCATCTCAGCGGGAACGGTCATGTCGCTCTAGTTCTGCCTCAAAACACATTTCCCGTCACGGATTTCCCTGTTCTCCGAACACTCGCATTTGCCGCGCACATTGATGATCTCGCCCGGCAGGCACTTGGCCCTGACCTTGACCAGGCACTTGCCGTCTGAGTTCTTCAGGTTGAGATAGCACTGGCATTGGCCGTTCTCGTTCAAGATCATGTTGTTCTTGCAGGCCTTGCCGGCCGGCTCCGACGCGGTGGTTGCCGGTTCGGCCTGTTTCCGACTGGGCTTGCGCGGTTCATCCAGCTTCTTCTTGATCACCTTGTTCTTCGGTTTCGGCGCAGGGCCCGCCTGTTGCGGCAACTGGCAAATGCCGTCCACATCCTCCAGCCCGCGCGGGCATGCGCAGCGGCCGGCCGCGTTGCGCTCCTTGCCTCCTGAACAGGCGGCCTGCTGGGGCGCAGGCGCGGGCGGCTCTCGTTGCGGCTGAGGCGCAGGGTCAAACCCGCCTTGTGCGATGCAGGCGCCGGTCTCGTCCTCAACCAGCCCGGACCGGCAAACGCAGGTGCGGCCCTCTTGAACCCGGCTCGGCGGGCAGCGCAGGCGGCGCCCGGTGGATTGGCGCTCAGTTGGGCGCACTGCCTCGTTGGGAGGCGGAAGAATGTCGGGTTCTTCGTCCTGCAGGCGCTCAAACGTGCCCGCATTGTAGAGACGGGCCTGGACGCAAGCGCTGTCGTTGCGCGCCCGGGCGTCGCCCACGCCCCATTCGCCGGTCAATTCATCCAGCAGCTGCCGGTCGATGCGGCCGGTGACCGGGAGGCCTTCATCGGCTTGATAGCGGGCAATGCCTTCGCGGGTGCGGGGCCCGATTTCCCCGTCCGGCCGGCCGACCCGGTAGCCTTCTCTCAGCAAGAGGCGCTGGACCGTCCGGGTGCGTTCAACCAAGGCGCCCGGCTGGCGCCAGTTGATGCTGGCGCACACTCTGATCCTGCGGCGCACCACATCGCGGGGCACAAACACGGTGAGCGCATAGCGGGAGCGCTGGCCTGAGGCCAGGAACGGGCGCTGTTTGGCGCAAGACAGTTGGCCCTGGCCGCGTTGGCAGAACCAGCCAAGGGCTTCGGAGCTCGATATGCGCAGCCGGGGCGGGCGCGCGCTGTGGCTGGTGTAGATCGGGGCGCTGAAGTCGGCATCGCCGCGATTGCGCACAATCACGGTGAAGCGGCAACGGCGCCCGCGCGCGCAGCCCCCTTGAGGCGGGCGCACCCTGACGCCCAGATCCGGTGTCTCCAGAAAGATCTGCGCCTGAGCCGGGCTTGGAAGCGACAGCGCACCCAGGCCGCTCAGCAGTATCGAACACATAAAAGCGCAAACGAGACGAATTCCCACAGCCATACCCTGTCCCACTGTATGCAGCCTGCTTTGAACCTGACGGCTCAAGCAGCCCAATCCCGTCTCTCGCCTTACCGCATTAGGCGGCAAACTGTGGCAAGAAAATGCCCTTGAGGGGCGGGCAAATCTTCGCGCTCAGTCCATCCAGCGTGCCGCCGGATCGCCGGACAGCATGTCGATGAGGCCAATTTCCCAATCCAAATAGCGCCGGAACTCGCGCCGCATCTGCTCTTTCGTATCGAGATCGCTGGGGTCCACATGCTTGTCATCCGGCGTGCTGGCAAGCGCCGTCAGTCCTGTCTCGAGCGCGCCGCCCACTTCGGTCCAGGCCGCCATGCCGCCCTCAAGGTGGCGCACCGTGCGCCCCAGCGCGCGAAGGTCTCGGGCAACGAGCCGGGCATATGCCGGATCGTCACTCACCAGAACGGTCTCGCCGTCGGGGAGGTTCGATGCATCCTCATCAAGCCGTGCCCGGGTGAGAAACCAGGCGCCGGGAATGTGTCCGCGCCGGTAGGCGACTGAGCTGCGGATGTCGGCGACCACCCGCGCCGGGCCAGAGTTGAGCTTAGCTGCCGTGAGAACGGGCTCATTTGAAGAGCCGGAAGCAGTTGTAACTTGAGGTTTTTCAGAGCCTTCGGCGGTGATTACGTGGACATTGCGGTAGCCCATGCGGGCGAGCCAATAGCCGGAGGCCTTGGCGCGCACGCCGTCATTGTCGATCAGCACGGTGCGGGCGCCCCGGGTGACCAGATAGCGGTCCACGTTCTGCACCAGTTGGCCGCCCGGTGTGCTGCGGGCGCCGGGCAGGTGGCCGGCGGCGAACTCTGCCGGGCTGCGCACATCGCAAAGGTAAAGGGTGGCGTTGTCCGCCTGGCGCCAGGCCTCCAGGGTTTCGCCGTCGATTTCGCCAACACCTGCCCGCTCAGCCATGCTGTTGGCCGCGTCCCGCGCCTTGTCCGCCGCCTCCGCTTCCGGAGCGCTCAGGGGCCGGTCTGCGCCATATTCCAGGTCCAGGCCGGCAAAGTCCCAGTCCATGGTGCCGTTTTCCAGGGCAAGCACCGGGTTGGTGAGGCCGGCATCGATCAGGGTTTGCGCGCCCAGAATGCTGCGAGTGCGCCCGGCGCAATGCACCACCACGGTGGCATCTTGGGGTGCTGAGGGCAGGGCACGGTAGACCATCTCTCCATTGGGGCAGGAGAGGGCGCCGGGGATGCAGAAATTGCTGTGCTCATGGCCGGTGCGCCCGTCCAACAGGTAGATGAGCTCTCCGGCCTGGGTGCGTTTGTGGAGCTCTTCGGCGCTGATGCGCGGGGTGCGGGCCGTCTTTTCAAGATATTCGCCGAAGGCCTTGCCGATGATGTTGACCCCGGAGAACACGTGATAGCCGCTCACCGCCCAGGCCGAGACGCCGCCGGCGAGAGTTTTGACATTGCTGAAGCCCAGATTCGCAAGAGCCGCTTCGGCGCGCGCCGCCGCGCCGTCCCCATCGTCGCAGAGGATGATTTCGGTGTCTTTGCGCGGAACCGTCTTGCCGATCAGAAGCTCCAGCCGCGAAACGGGCAGGTTGCTGGCGCCCAGCAAGTGGCCCCGGGTGAAGACCCCCTGTTCGCGCGGATCTATGAGGGCAAATTCGGCCGTGCCGGAGAACTTCGCCGCCAGCTCAGGGACGCTGATGGACGTCATCTGGCATCCTCGATGAAATCCAGCCGGCGCAGCTTGTAGGCGTGGGTGGTGCCCGCTTCAGTGTCGAATTCGGTACGGGTCGACTGATTGGCAAACGAGCGGCCGTAAAGGTGCAGGTGCAAGAGCGGCGCATCGCTGAGCGCATGGATGGAGTGGATGCCGGTTTCAGGCAGGCAAATGCCTTCTCCCGGGCGCACATCGACCTCGTCGATCACCTCCACCTGGCCTTTGCCCTCTTCAGAACCGTCATCAACGCGCCGATAGACCCGGTGGCGTTCCTCGCCTTCAACCGCCACCACAATGGCCCAGCTCTCGCCGTGGTCGTGGGGCCGGGTGGTCTGGCCCTTCAGGCCGGAATTCACATAAAGCGCATAACCGCCGTCTTCATCCTCCTGGATCAGAAAGGTGCGTTCGGTCTTGCCCTCGTCGGGCAGGGGAAAATCGGATCTTGGAAAGAGCTCAGCCCGCCCGGCCAAACCCAGCAAATGGGCCCTGGCCGCCGACAAGGCGTCATCCGTGGCGCCTTGGGCCAGTTCGCTGCGGATCTTTTCCAGAGTTTCGGCGATTGCTTCGGTGCGGGCCTGTTTGGCGCTCATTGCGGGTGCTCTTTCTTGTGGCGGGTTCGGGCTCGTTCCTGTCTACCAGCCGGCACCGGGATGGGCAATTGCCTGGCGATCGCTTCTGGACCTGCGCGAGGCTTCGTGCCATTCAAGGCGCGCCCAGTATGCAGGAAAGACAATCAGATGGTTTCCCCTTATTTCGGCGAAGAACACGACATTCTCCGCGACCAGATCAGACGCTTTATCCGCGAGGAGGTTGAACCTCACGGCGAGGACTGGGAGCGGGACGGGCATGTGCCGCGCGATGTGCTGAAAAAGATGGGAGACCTGGGTATCTTCGGCCTGCGCTATCCGGAGCGCTATGGCGGGTCGGAGATGGGCTATCTCGGCACGGCGCTCCTCGCCGAAGAGCTGGGGCGCTCAACCTTCGGCGGGTTCGCAATCACCGTTCTGGTGCACACCGACATGGCCTCGCCCCATTTGGCGAACGCAGGCTCAGAGGCCCAGCAAGACAAGTACATGCCCGGCATCGTGGCCGGCGATCTGATCACCGCGGTGGGCGTCACCGAACCGGACGCCGGCTCGGATGTGGCCGCCATCCGCACCCGGGCCGTTCGCGACGGTGATGAGTGGGTGCTGAACGGCTCAAAGATCTACATCACCAACGGCGTTCTGGCCGATGTTTTGTTCGTGGCCGCCAAGACCGATGTCGAGGCAGCTGGCTCGCGCGGCGTCTCCATTTTCATCGTTGAAAGAGGCACGCCCGGGTTCAACGTGGCGAGCCAGCTCGACAAGATGGGGTGGCGCTCGTCGGACACCGCCGAACTGGTGTTTGAGGACTGCCGCGTGCCGGCCGGAAACCTGCTTGGCGAAGAGAACCGGGGTTTCTACGCCATCATGCAGAATTTCCAGAACGAGCGCATCGCACTGGCCGCGCAAGCCATCGGCGAAGCCCAAAAAGGGCTTGATCTCACCCACGAATATGCCCTCGACCGCAAGGCCTTCGGCAAGACCCTTTGGGACCAGCCGGTGATCCGCAACAAGCTGGCCATGTTGCAGGCCAAGGTGAGCTCTGCGCGCGCGTTCATCTACGAGACGGCCTGGCGCGCGTCTCAGGGAGAAGAAGTGGTGCGGGACGTCTCCATGCTGAAGGCCTTGTGCGGCGAGCTGGTGAATGAGGTCATGTATGCCTGTCAGCAATACCATGGCGGTTTTGGGTATATGCAGGGCACGCCGATTGAGCGGATGGTGCGCGATGCGCGAGTTCAGGCCGTAGGTGGCGGAGCGACCGAGGTCATGCTGGAAGAGGTGGCCAAACGCATGGGTCCTACAAACCATTGAATTTAAAGAGTAAATTTTGGAAACTCGCCTGCCGGAACAGCGCAATTTGGTTCAAAGTTTAGCATTTCGGTTATCCTGTTTTTTATAGGCTGCCCCTAGGCTTGGGACATTCTCCCTCGGACAAAAGGTGGCGACCAGAATGGCTGACTTTCAAGACAAACAGCATTCCCGAATCATCCACTTGGCAGCGGCGCTGGGCGCCGTTGCGCTGTCGGCGACCCCATTGGCCTTGACCGCCAACGGATTGTGGAATTCCGAAGTGCTCGGCGGGGTCCTGCTCTGGTCGTTTATCGCCCTTTCCGTGGCGGTCCTCTGCCTGTTTCTTGCGGCTCGCTCGGTGAGCGGTTCGGTGCGCGACAAGGAGCGCTTCGGAGAGCTGGCTTTTGAAGATGTGCTCACCGGTCTGCCGAACCGGCGCCAGTTCGACCTTCAGTTGGTGAAAGAGCTGTCGCGCGCGGCGCGCCACAACACCAATGTGGCGCTCATGTATTTCGATCTTGACCAGTTCAAAGCCATCAATGATTGCTATGGCCACGAGGCCGGCGACAAGGCCATCGTCACCTTCGGCGAGCGCATCAGGTCCGTCGTGCGGTGCGAGGACATTGCCGCCCGCCTTTCCGGCGATGAGTTCGCGGTGATTGCCACCGAGGTGAAAAGCTCCCGGGCGGTGGAACTGATCGCCGAGCGGGTGTTCGACGTGATGAGCGAGCCGATCGAGTATAACGGCAAGCCGATCTACACCAATGTCTCCATTGGCGCTGCCGTGGTGAAGGGCGGCACCGTTGAGGCCAAAGAGGCGCTGCGCCGGGCAGACCTTGCGCTGCTGCAAGCCAAGGCCAAGGGCCGCAACAGGCTGCAGGTGTTTGATCCTGAGATGGCCGAAGCGTTGCGTTCGCGCAAGATACTGGAAGCCGATGTGCGCCAGGCCGCCGCCAAGGACGATTTCTTCCTGGCCTACCAGCCGCTGGTCTCCGACAACGGCAATTCCCTGCACGGCGTGGAAGCGCTGATCCGTTGGACCCATCCGACCAAGGGCTCGATTTCACCGGCCGAGTTCATTCCGGTGGCTGAAGACATCGGCCTGATCAATGAGATCGGTGATTTCGTGTTGCGCCGGGCCTGCATCGATATCGGTCCGCTCGACCCGATCAAGCTGGCGGTCAATGTATCGCCCATCCAGTTCCGCCGGGAGGACTTTGTGGAGCGGGTGGAGGCGATCTTGAAGGAAACCGGGTTCGATGCCAGCCGGCTGGAGCTTGAGATCACCGAAGGCGTGTTCATCTCAAACCCCGATGACACGGCTGAAACCATCCGCCGCTTGCGCGAGATTGGTGTGCGGATCGCTCTGGACGACTTCGGCACGGGCTATTCCAGCATGTCCTACCTGCGCGATTTCCGCCTGGACCGCATCAAAATCGACCGCAGCTTCGTCGATCAGATGGGCGACAGCGCCGAATCACGGGATCTGGTTTCCAAGATGATTGAACTGGGCGGTGCCCTGGGCCTGAGCGTCACGGCAGAAGGGGTGGAGACCGAAGAACAGGCGAAGATGCTGAAAGCCAGCGGCTGCGAAGAGCTTCAAGGCTATCTGTTCTCCAAGCCGGTAACCGCCGAAGTCTTGGTGAAATCGGCCTTCGTGATTGCCAACACGCGGTGTAACGAGAACAGCACATTGCCCAATCTTGCACTTGTGAGCTGATGCGGACCGCCGGCGGAGATGTTGGCACATGGCTCCACCGGCCCGCATTGGTTCGCAGGTAGACGAAAAAGTGGTGTATACTTGGACGTCTGTTGCGCAGCGGATTAATCGGCCTTTAAATACTTCACGTTTAGATTGCTAAGCATGGCAAACTCTACTGCCTCTCAAAAGGACCCGTTGGAGGTGTCCGCTGAGAGCACATCCCGCAAGACACTCTCTCTCCTGGATGCGTTGCAGGTTCTTGAGGACGCCTATACGCGCGGTGACGACGAAGATGCCGCCCGGCTGCGCGACGAGATCATGCAATCGCTTGAGCGCACGGCCCGTCCGCAATTGCTCAAGGCGCTCTACACCCGGGGCATTGCGTGTTTGCAGGACGAGCGCACCGCTGCTGCTGATGGTCTCTTGACCTGGCTGCGGCAGTGCGACCCGCTCAGCCTGAAGGCGCATCTGGCCGAGGCTGCCGTTCTGCAGGTGCTTGAGGGGTCTGAGGCGGCGACCGCCAATTTCAAAGAATTCGTGAAGCGCCGCCCGATGCACCGGGTCCAGGCCGCCACGGAACCGGGCCTGACGCGGGTTGGCACCTTGATGTGTGTCGGCGCTGCTGATCTCAATTTTGAACTTGGCGGTTTTACCCTTCCTGGAGGGCATTCTGAGTCCCAGCATCTGTTTGCCGGGACCGATCATGGCAATGTGTTCGTCTTCTGTGATGGCCTGACCAGCTATGAGCTTGGCGGGTTTGACATATTGTTCAATGCGATCTCCGATCCTGATGTGTTCGGCGATGTTCTCGGCGCCTTGGCCGAAATCCCCGAAACCGTCATCAACCATCCTCGTCAATGTCTCAAGAACACCAGAGACTGGCTTTCCGACGCGTTTGCCGATGAGGAAGAATTCGTGGTGCCCAAGACCCACCGCGTGGCGGCCAGAAGCCGGCGTTCTGATCTCGTCTCATCGTTGGATTTGACGTTTCCCCTGCTGCTGCGGCCCGTGGGCAGCCAGACCGGCGAGGGCCTGGTCAAGTTTGAAACCGCCGAGGCGTTCGAAAAGACCGACTATGTTCTGGAAGAGAGCTATCTGACGGCCTTTCACGACTTTCGCTCCGAAGACAGCTGGTACCGCAAGTACCGCTGCTGGTGGATTGGCGGCAAGGTGGTGGCGAACCATCTGTTCGTGCACGCCCATTGGAAGGTGCACAGCGCCGCCAGCCGCCTGGGCACCATGTCCGAACGTCCGGCCCTGCAAGACGAGGAGCAGGCGTTCTTGGACGATGAGCGCAGCCCTCGGCGCAAACGGATCGATCATATGATGCACACCATCGCCGAGGCCAACGGGCTTGACTATTTCGGCGTGGACTTCAGCTTCCTTCCCGACGGCAAGATTGTGGTGTTCGAGGCCAACGCGACCATGCGCTCGCACTATCCGGAATATGCCGAAACCTTCCCCTATCTGAGCAAGCCTGCCGATGCCCATGTTGCGGCGTTCCAAGAGTTGATCCGCAACAAGGCCGTCAGGTGAATTAATATCGCTTGCCGCGAGCCGAACGGCGTTTCTAAACTCCTCAGCCAAGATCATCTTTGGCCGGAGAGGGCGCCATGCCGAAAGTACTATCCCACGCGCAAATAGAGGGCTATCACCGGGACGGCTACCTTTCGCCGTTCACGCTGTTCACGGCGCAAGAGGCTGCAGAGATCCGGCGCGAGCTGGAAGGCGCCGAGGCCCGCTGGCCTGAGGCCTTCGAGGGGTCAGGGCGCAACAATGCCCACCTGAACTTCACCTTCCTGGACGGGATCGTGCACAACCAGCGCCTGCTCGACGCTGTGGAGGATCTTATCGGTCCCGACATTCTGGCCTATGGCAGCGTGTTGTTCATCAAGGAGCCCAAGGACGTGGGGTTCGTAAGCTGGCACCAGGATTGCCGCTATATGGGCCTGGAGCCCCACGACCACGCGGTGAGCGCCTGGCTGGCGCTGACCGCCAGCACCCCTGAGAACGGCTGCATGAGCATGATCCCCGGCAGCCACAAACACGGGGTGGCCGAACACGCGGACACGTTCGGGGCCGACAACATCCTGACCCGCGGGCAGACCATCGAGAACGTGGATGAAAGCCAGGCTGTGGATCTGGTCCTGCAGCCAGGCCAATTGTCGTTCCATCACATGCGCACCGTGCATGGTTCAAAGCCCAACCGCAGTTCAGAGCGGCGCATCGGCTATACGATCCAGCCCTATATGATGCCCGACGTGCGCCAGGTGATATCGCCCACCATGGCCCAACTGGTGCGCGGCTCAGACGGGTTCGGCCATTTTGAGCATGCGCCCCGGCCGCAAACCTCCATGACGCCTGAGGCCGTTGCCCAACGCGACCGCAACAATGCCCAATGGGCCGAGATCCTCTATGCGGGGGCTGAGACGCGGCGCAATCTGTGATCAGTGGAAGGTTATGGCTTTGCGCCCGCTGCCTCGAGGATGGCTGAAATCTGCCCATAGCCTCGGCGCTGGGCCAAGGCCAGGGGGCGCGCCCCGTTGCCGTCAGGCAGATTGACATCCGCCCCGGCGCCCACCAGAGCGCGCACGGTCTCGGTGTGATTGCCGCCGCCATCGCCCAGAACGATGGCCTCGATCAAGGCGGTCCAGTTGAGATTGTTCACATGGTCAAGCGGCGCGCCGCCGGCAATCAGGGCTTTGACCACCTCCACATGGCCCAGATGGGCCGCCGCAATCAGGGCCGTGCCCTCGTACGGGCTGGTGATCTGCTTAGCATCTGCTCCGGACGCAATGGCCAGTTTCACCATCTTCACATCGTTCAGCACCGACGAGATGGTGAGAAGGTCATAGGCACTGTTCTCCAACGCGTTGAGGTTTGCGCCGGCCTTGATGAGCGCTTGGGCGGCCTCATGATGCTTGCCGTAGCCCGCCAGCATCAGCGCCGTGCGCCCCTGGCGGTCGCGGGCGTTCAGATCCTTTGCCGCTGCAATCGCGGCATTCAGGTGTTTGAGGTTGCCCGTTATCGCAGCGGCGTGGAGGCCGTCATAGGCGGCGACCTCCGCGGGGCTCGGCGGAGACTGGGCCGACAAGGGAAGCGGCGCCGCCAGCGCGGCAAACACCGGCCAGAACGCGGCCCATGCGGCGCGGCGCATCTACCGGTCCTCAAACAGCTTCGCCACGCGGGCACAAGCGGGGCCCAGCGGATTGGGCAGCACGGTCGCCGGGCCGCCTTCAGACCGGCCCAGCATCACTGCATGTCCGTTTTCGACCAGGTGCTGATGGATCGCGCGCATGTTGCGCGGCGGATTGATCAGGCCGGTGCGTGACAGGGCTTTGCCAATGCCCGCGGTGGCGCGCGCGAAGGCGCGGTCGGGCAGATCGAAAATATGGACCGACTTGCCCATGGAGCAGGCTTCCCCCAGCATTGAGGCGCTGTCGCCGCACACAACCAGCCGGTCTGCCAGATGCAGCAACGCATGGTAGGGGTTTGGCTGCTGTTTGGACCAACCGTTTGCAAGGGCGGCGCCTTCAAGCTGCGACGCAAGGGCTTCAGGCGCACCGTGCGGCGTTCTGGGAGAGCCGCAGATGATGCAGGCACCTTGGCCTTTGGTCAGGGCATTGAGCTTCGCGCTCAGGTCGTCAATGGCCGTCTGGTCGAAGCGGAACGGCCAGGGGGCGCCGCCCAGAATGATCGCGGTCCAGGGGCGGGGCAGTGCTTTGAACTTCTCGGCCCAATGATCGATGTCCGCCTGAAGCGAGGCAATGGGCTGATGCACCGGAACCGGCAGGTTAAGCACGTTGTCGCGGGCCGGAAGACCATATTGCGGGGAGGTTACGACCAAATCGAAATGGGCCGGGTCGAGCCGCGGCCGGCCGATCTGCACCAGCCTGGTGCGGCCGCCTGAGCGCGCCTGGATCCAACGGGCGATGGGCACGGTGCGCCGGGCCACGCCAATCACCAGATCCGGCCAGGGCGGGCTGAGCGTGCGCTTTGTTTCAGCCGTGAGCGAGAGCAAGGATGGGCCCAGCAGCTTGTTGGGCACATTGTACAGCGTGTTGAAGTTCAAGGTTTTCAGCTCACAGCGCCAGCCGAGCTGGTCGGCCAATGCGCGGGCCTGGGCGCTGTCGCCCGTGCGTGCCGTCTGCAGGACCCACACGAGGGGCGATGTTGTCTTGGCGGTGTCGGATTTCATCAACATCGGGGCAGCCAGAGGAGTGTCTTGTTGAGCCAAGTGGACAGCGTGGCATGTCTTTAAGGCGTGCGTGCGGTTATATCCGGCTTTTGGCCCATTCGGAATAGGCCACACAAGGTATGACGCCGGTCACCCGTTTCAACGGCCAGGGGGTCTTCGGTTAAAACGCGATCCTTAGATTGATTTGAGTGTTCTGATCGTCCCGCTTCAGGCCAATGTCGCCAGGTTGGGTGATGCGCCGGCGCTCGAAGTACAGGCCGGAATTTCCTGAGCCGCTAAACGTGTTGTTGGCGGAACCGAAGTTTCCGATCCTGCGGTCTTCGCGTTCATACTTCTTGTATTTCGGCTTGTCGAATTCCGGGTTGTAGCGGAACTGATCAAGGAAGTTGTTTTCTGCCTGAGCAATTTGGGGGACGAATGAAACTAAGCCCACCAGCGCCAGGCAATAGACGGTTCTGCGGATCACACTGTTCTCCTATGCATCAGATGCCGCCCTCGTTCAGTCTTCAACTATATTAGATGCAGCGCCCGCCGTCGACCTCAAGCGCCACACCGGTGATGAATTCTGCTTCATCAGACGCCAGGAACAATGCCGCGTTTGCGATGTCGCTCGGCGTGGACAAGCGTCCGATGGGCACTGTCGCAACGAACTTGTCGTGCATCTCGTTGGTCACCTTTCCGCCCAGGAACTCGCCCAGCATCGGGGTTTCTCCGGCAACCGGACACAGCGCATTGACCCTGATATTGTCTGGCGCCAGCTCCACCGCCATGGATTTCGTCAAGGTGACGGCAGCGCCTTTTGAACCGTTGTACCAGGTCAGATTGGGCCGCGGGCTGAGGGCGGCCGTGGAGGCGGTGTTGATGATGGTACCGCCGCCATTCTCCTTGAGCGGCGGAACGCACTCCAGGGCCGCCAGATAGATGCTCTTCACATTCACCGCGAAAATCTTGTCAAAGGTGTCCTCGTCCACATCCAACATGGTTTGGGCGCGCTGGGGCATGCCGGCGTTGTTGACCATGGTGGTGAGCGGGCCGAAGGTGCTCTGGGCCTGCTCCACCGCGGCAGCAACATCAGCGCGCGAGGTCACGTCGCAATGCAGCGCCTTGGCCCGCCCGCCCGCATCATTGATCGAGGCGGCCACCGCCTCGCAGGCCTCATCGTTGATATCGGCCGCGATCACCGCGCAGCCTTCCTGGGCAAAGCGGCGCGCAATGCCTTCGCCGAAGCCCGATGCCGAACCGGTGACGATGGCAACTTTGGTGTCCAGTCGCATGTGAACGTTCCTCCTGGTGTTTCTTCTTCTTGAGCTATAGGGGCGTTATCCCACTATTCTAATGGTTTTTCCATCTTGGTGAGCCGGTCTTGGAACCCGAATGAGGCATAAAGGCCATGGGCTTGTTGATTGTCGGACAGGACACAGATCCTGAGGCGCTCCGCACCGGCCGCACGCGCCACCTTTTCGCATTCGGCCAAGAGCCGTTTGCCAAGGCCCTGGCCCCGGTTGTCGGCCGTTACCGCGAGATCGCGCACAAGCGCGTAAGTATAGTCGATCTCATCATCATCTTCATTGGGAACATGGGTGAAGACAGCCGCATATCCCACCGGGCGGCCGGCTTCTTCGGCAATCAGGATGCCGCCGCCATGGGATCTCGCTTCAGCTTCCAGGTCGGCAATATAGTCCACGCCAATGTCGGCGGGCGGCTTCAGAAGTGGTTCGAACTGGCGCTCATAACCCTGCAGCTCGCGGATGAGGCTGAGCAGGTGCGGCTGGTCTTCCGCGCGGTAGGGTCTGATTGTTATCCCAGGTGTGCCTGCCACTAGTCTGCGTAGACGGCGCCAGCCGGATCGGCTTCTCGCTTTGCAAGCGAAGGCCGGAACACATAGAGCGTGGAGCAGTAGGGGCACACGATTTCATTGTCGTCGCCCATGTCCAGATATATATGGGGGTGATCATAGGGCGGGGTGGCCCCAACGCATTGAAACTGTTTGGCACCGATGAAAATCTTTTCCACGCCGGCATCGTTGTGGAACTTTGGTTTGCCCGTGTCGGCCATTCTTCGTGCTCCGGTTTGCGTTAAGGGCCCATCTGTGCCTTGAGATAGCTGGCGATTAGCATATCTTTCGTCCAAGTGAAAGCGGCGGTAGGGCTTCAATGCAGAGTGAAAAACTGAACTTTATGTCGGGCGATGTTGAGATCGCCTATTACGATGAAGGCGAGGGCCCGCCGATTGTGCTGATCCACGGGTTTGCCTCCAGCGCGCTTGCCAATTGGTATGAGCCGCTCTGGGTGAAAGTGCTGCGCGAGGCGGGCTACAGGGTGATCTCGTTCGATAACCGCGGCCACGGGCAGAGCCAGAAGCTTTATGATTCTGATCTCTACCGCGCCCCGATCATGGCCGAAGATGCGGCCAACCTGATCGACCATCTGAACCTGGCGCCTGTGCCGGTGCTGGGCTACTCCATGGGCGCGCGCATCACCGCATTCCTGGCGATCCAGTCCGGCCATCTTGTGAGCTCTGCCATCCTGGCGGGGTTGGCGGAGAACATGATCAACGGGGTGGGCGGCGAGTTGGAGATCGCCGCAGGCCTTGAAGCCCCATCGCTGGATCACGTGAGCGACCCCCAGGCGCGGGCCTTCCGGATCTTTGCCGAACGCACAGGCGGAGACCTGGCTGCGCTGGCCTTTTGCATCCGCGCCTCGCGGCAAAAGATCTCCGCTGACGAACTGGCCGCCATATCCGCCCCGGTGCTGGTGGCCGCCGGAACCGATGATGAGGTGGCCGGCGCCATTGAACCGCTTGTGGCCGCCGTGCCCGACGGTGAAGCCTTGCCGATCCCCGGGCGCGACCATATGCGCGCCGTGGGCGATAGGGTTTTCAAGGCCGGTGTCTTGCGATTCTTGGACAAACATGGCTGAAATTGACCTTCACGTAAACGTAATGGCGGCGAACACGCATGGATGCAAAGACACCTGAAGTGGCGCGTGAGCGCATCACGTTTGAGGGCCGGGACGGCAACCTGATCACGGCCGACCTGCATGCGGCCATCGAACAGCCGGCCCGCGGCGTCGTGCTGATGGTCCATGGCGGCGGCCAGACCCGCCATTCCTGGCGGGGCAGCTCCAACAGTCTGGCGCAGAACGGCTGGACGGCCATCACCATGGATCAGCGCGGCCACGGCGACAGTGCATGGGCTGAAGACGGCGATTATGAGTTTGAGGCCTTCGCCCAGGATTTGACGGCGGTGGCCGACCAGATTGCCGGGCGTTACGGCAGCCGGCCGGTTCTTGTGGGGGCCTCGCTCGGCGGGATTGCGGCCATGCTGGCAGAAGGCGAGAACGCGCGCCCGGTGCTTTCCGCGGTGATCCTGGTGGACGTGACGCCGCGCCTCAGGCTGTCGGGTGTTGTGAAGATCCTGGGCTTCATGAGCGAGCGCGCCGAGGACGGGTTTGCCAGCCTTGAAGAAGCGGCAGACGCCATTGCGCGCTACTTGCCGAACCGGCCCAAACGCACTGATCTTTCAGGCCTCGCGAAAAACCTGCGCCAGGGCGCAGACGGGCGCTACCGCTGGCATTGGGACCCGCGCTTCCTGAATTCGCGCCGCCGCCACGGCCAGCCCGAAGCCCGGGCCCAGTTGCAGGAACAGCTCGCCCACGCGGTGAAGGCGATCTCGGCGCCCTTGATGCTGGTGCGCGGGCGCCAGTCGGAACTGGTGGATGAGGAGATGGTGGCCGAGTTCCTGGAGCTGGCGCCACACGCCAAGGTGGCGGACGTCAGCGAAGCGGGACACATGGTGGCGGGCGACAAGAATGATGTCTTCACCAGCGCGGTTCTGGATTTTCTCAGCCAGATCTGAAAATCAAGCGTAGCCGTTTGCGCAACAAGACTGTATCAATCGCGCCTATGTTTTCATCTGTACTCATCGCCAACCGGGGTGAAATCGCCTGCCGCATCATTAGAACCGCCAAGCGGCTGGGGATGCGCACCATTGCCGTCTATTCCGAACCCGATGCGGATGCTCTGCATGTGCAGCTTGCCGACGAGGCCCACCTGATCGGCCCGGCCGATGCGGCGGAAAGCTATCTGGATGCGGGCAAGATCCTCGAAGTGGCGGCGGACACGGGCGCCCAGTGCATCCATCCCGGATACGGCTTCCTCTCCGAAAACGCCGAGTTTGCGGCCAAGTGTGCAGCATCGGGCGTGAAGTTCGTGGGCCCGCCCGCCGATGCGATCCGCGCCATGGGCCTGAAGGATGCCGCAAAGGCGTTGATGGCCCAAGCCGGTGTGCCGGTGGTGCCGGGCTATATGGGCGACAGCCAGGGCGCCAAGTTCCTTGAGCTGGAAGCTGACAAGATCGGCTACCCGGTCTTGATCAAGGCGGTGGCCGGTGGCGGCGGCAAGGGCATGCGCAAGGTGGACCGGACCCGGGAGTTTGCCGCCAACCTGGAAGCCTGCCGGCGCGAAGCCAAGGCCTCGTTTGGCGACGACAAGGTGCTGATCGAGAAGTTCGTGGAAAAGCCCCGGCACATCGAAGTGCAGGTGTTCGCCGATGCGCACGGTCATGCGCTGCATCTGTTTGAGCGTGACTGCTCGCTGCAACGGCGCCACCAGAAGGTGATCGAGGAAGCGCCGGCGCCGGGCATGACCGCTGAGATGCGTGCCGCCATGGGCGAGGCGGCGGTGCTGGCGGCCAAGGCCGTGGGCTATGAGGGGGCGGGCACGGTTGAGTTCATCGCGGACACCTCGAAGGGCCTGCGCCCGGACGGGTTCTTCTTCATGGAAATGAACACCCGCCTGCAGGTTGAGCATCCGGTAACCGAGCTGATCAGCGGGATAGACCTGGTGGAACAGCAATTCAGGGCGGCGTTCGGCGAGCCTCTCAAGTTCTCCCAAGGCGACCTCACCATCGGCGGCCATGCGGTTGAGGCCAGGCTTTACGCTGAAGACCCGCTCAACGGTTTTCTGCCCCAGGCCGGCACCTTGCACAAGCTGGCCTGGCCGCGCGAGATCCAGGGCTTGCGGATCGACACCGGCGTGGTTGAGGGCGCGGAGATCAGCCCGTTCTATGACCCGATGATCGCCAAGGTCATCGCCCACGGCAGCACCCGGGCAGACGCGATCGCCCGTCTGGTCGAGGGCCTGCGCGGCACCGAAGTGTTCGGTCTGCGCACCAACCTGGCCTTCCTGACCGGGCTTTTGGAGCATGAGGCGTTCGGTGCGGCTGAGCTGGACACAGGCTTCATCGATACTCATTGGAAGGACATCGTGCCGCCGGTGTGGAAGGAGCGGGCAACCGCCGCCTCTGTCTTGTGCGCCTATGATTGCATCTGCCAGTTGCGCCGGCAGCAGGGCGGCCCGGCAACCCCGTGGGATGTGGCAACCGGCTGGTCCTTGGCGGGTCTCAGGCGGCGTGAACGTCTGCATCTGGTTTTGGACGGCGTTGACACGGCCGCGGCCATCGACTGGGGCCAGAGCGCAAAGCTGTCGATCAGCTCAGAAGAGGGCGCCCATGAAATGGTGCTTCAGGACGTTCAGCTGAGCGATGGTGCGCTGACGGCCAGCTATAAGGATGAGCCCCTTGAGGCCACATGCATGCGGGTGCCGGGTCAGGACAAGCTGATGATCGTGACCAGCGACCGGGTGATGATGGAGGCCGGGTTTCAGGACCTGACCGCGCGCGACGAAGGCGCCGGCGCCGGCGGCACGCTGATCCGCGCGCCCATGTCGGGCCGGCTGATCGGCCTTGCCGTGCGCGAGGGCCAGAAGGTTGCGCTTGGCGCGCCGGTGGCCATTCTGGAAGCCATGAAGATGGAACACACGCTCAAGGCCGGCCTTCACGCCACGGTCAAGGAGGTGAACGCGGCCGAGGGCGACCAGGTTGAGGAAGGCCAGGTTCTGGTGGTGCTGGAAGCGCCTGAATAATCCACAAGCGCGCGAACCGGCGTGCTTTCAATCGTGCCGCGTGATCACTACAATTGGTGGTATGACCGTTCACCTCCTCAAACTCAGCGTCGGTTCTGAGAGCGTCGAAAGCCTTGCCGAATGGCAGGCCTGGCGCCTCAAGCAGGAGGGCCGGCTCTATCACACCACCCGCATGCGCCCGAGGCGGCGCGATGAGGTGCTGGATGGCGGCTCGATCTTCTGGGTCATCAAGGGCATGGTCTTGTGCCGTCAAAAGGTGACGGATCTGGAAGAGTTTGTGGATGAGGAGAACATCAGCCGCTGCCGCATCATGCTCGACAAAAGGCTGGTGCCGGTGCGCCCGATCCCGCGGCGCGCCTTTCAGGGTTGGCGCTATTTTGATGTGAAGGATGCCCCGCCCGATCTTTCCCGTTCGGCGGTGAAATCGGATATGCCGCCCCAGATGCGCCATGAGCTGGCCGAACTGGGCTTGATCTAGAGCCGCATCGCTCTCATGTAACCGGCTCGTGGTCGTGGCGAGGGCTCACCGCATGGCAGGCGAAACCGCCAAGCAAGAGGATTATCTGGACGAGACCTTCCAGGAGGCCGAACGGGCAGGTTTGCGGATTGCGATCAGATGCCGGTGGGCCGCCTTGCTGCTGCTTGGCCTGTTCCTGGTCATATCGCGGCGCGCGGGCCTGGAACACGCGCTCACGCTTGGCCTGGCGATTTCCGGTTTTGCCGCTCTCGGCGTCATCCATTATCTGCTCATTGGCTCGCGCTACGACCGCACCTGGGTCAAGTACGTCTTCCTCACCCTTGATGTTGCGATCCTGTCGTTTCTGATGGCCACCCAGCCCTTGTTCGACACCGTGGATGTGCCGCAGGTGATGTCGTTCCGGAACGCGGTCTTTCCCTTCTATTTCCTCATCTTGGCCGTTGCCGCTTTCAGCTTTTCGCCCGGCTTGGTGCTGTGGTCCGGGGTCACGGTGGTGGCCGGCTGGCTCGGCGCTTTCTTTTGGGCGGTGCGCGACATGCCGGTGCGGCTGCAATGGTCCGACATCGGGCCAAATCCCTCCACCGAGCACTTCCTTTCCGTCTTCTTCAGCCCCAATTTCATCGGCACCGGCAGCCGCATTCAGGAATCGCTCGCCTACCTGCTGGTGGCCGTGCTGATCGCCACCGTGATGTGGCGGGCCCGGCGCACGGTGCGCCGCCAGCTTGAGCTGGACGAAGAGCGGCGTACGCTCTCAGATGTGTTCGGACGCTATGTGCCCAAGACCATTGCCGATGCCCTGATCAGCGACCGCGGCCTCTTGGAGCCGGTGGAGGGCACGGCAACGGTGCTGTTCATCGATGTGGCCGGCTTCACCACGATGACCGAAGCCAGCGGCCCCAGGCGGGTGGTGGGCGTGCTCAACGCCTTCTTCGATGAGGCCACCACCATCATCAACCGCTATGACGGGGTGGTCACACAGTTCATCGGCGATGCCATCATGGCGACCTTCAACCTGCCGGCCGAAGACCCCGAGCATGCCGCCAAGGCCGTCCTGGCGGCCCTCGACATTGTGGACCTGACGGGCGAACAGGACTTCAACGGCATGACCCTGTCGATCCGTGCCGGTGTCGCCACAGGGCCGGTGATCGCCGGCAGCGGGGGTGGCGGGGGCAGGCAGTCCTATTCGCTCTATGGCGAGGCGGTCAATCTGTCGGCCCGGCTTGAGGCGCTCAACAAGGAATATGATACGCAGATCCTGCTCGACGGGCCGACGGTGGAGCGCCTGAACGGTGTCGCCGTGCGCGAGATCGGCCGCATTGCGGTGCGCGGGGTCTCCGAGCCGGCGGCGGTGTTCACCCCTGGCGCCGAAACCGCGGCGCAATTGCGCGGCAGATCTTTGCCGAACGGCTAGAGCACAATGAGATCAGGTTGAATCACCCTATGCTGCATTCCCCAAGGGTGTCGTCCTCGGGCTTGACCCGAGGACCCAGGGCGGAATGCTCAGATCTCTCGCGCCCCTGGGCCCTCGGCTAAAGGCCGAGGTCGACATCGTTGGGAACCTTGTTTCCAATGGCTTGACCGCACCTAAACTCATAACGCTTTAGGGCACATCTTTACATCCGAACCTATCGTAATCCGGGTATTAGGTTGTTCTAAACCTTTATGGAGCACAATTTATGAGGGATATTGGAGATGAGTAATGCTTTTGCGGGCATATTTCGCAATCATTCTGTTTGCCGGCATCATCTCCGGCGCTTCGGCGCGGGCGGAAACACCCGGCCTTTGCGCTGCCTTCACAGGCCTGGAACGGCTTCCCGTGGAGCTGGCCGAAGTGCGCGCAGGGCGGCAGAACCCTGCGGTGGTCTCCGACCAGGTCAAACAGGTCGAACGCACAGTTCAAACCAAGCGCTTCGCGGAGCGGTTTCTCATTTCAGACTTGAAACGGATCCTGGCGTTCATTACCGCCGTGAAGGACCAACTGGCCACAGCAGGCGGCGATGCGCAGAGCCCAATCCCAAGCCTCACGCCGGCACTCAGCACGCAGCTCAAGGTGTTGAACGAGCGCTATGACTGCCGGCAAAAAGGACTTTCGCCGATGGACGCAGGTCAGGGCCATGCCGGGCCGGTGAAGCCGCAGTTCTGGTCGCTCTCCGGTTTCATGGGCCAGTCCGTCGGTTCCGGCATGGCCATCCTGCTTGTGGTGTTGTTGATCGTTGCCATTGTGCTGCCGGTCGTCCTTTGGGTTTCGGCGGCCTTGAGGCGGGCCAGGCATCTGCAGGGTTGCAACACGCGGGCGCTTTTGACCTTCGGTGACAATTGCACCGTCACCTATGTCTCACACATCGGCCGGCGCGGCGCGAAGCTTCAGGCGCCCATGGTGGACATCCCCAAGAGCAATCTGGAGCTCTATGTGGCGGGCCACCGCATTGCGGCGAAACAAGACTGGGCGAACGAGTATTTCATGGGGCTGACCTTCATGGAGACAATCGCGGACCGGACGGTGGCGGATATCGTTGAAGCCTCCCACACTGAAGACCAGCTTTCGCAACTGGGCGAGAACGCCACTGATTGCTTCTATCCAGGCTGCCACGTGACCTGTCCAAAGCACCGGGCCACGCAGATCTCCGTCAAGAATGCCGGGTGACGACAAGGTTCATAGCTCCAAGAGCCGTCGGCGCAGCCAATCGCGAAACAACCGCACCACCGGCCGGTTCTGCTCGCCCTTGGCGCAGACAAAGTAGAGCGCCGGTTCAAGCGGCACGGTGCGCGGGCTGAGCTGGACCAGGCGCCCGGCCTTCAGGTCGTCAAGCGCCAGAAGCCGGCGCACCAGAATGGCCGCCTGGCCGTCAAGCGCCGCGGCAATGAGAACGCCCGTATCGCTGTAGCGGTCACCCGGCAAGGCTTCGCCTTCTGCAAGCAGGCCGGCACTGTGGAACCAGCGCTCCCAGGCCGGGTTGTAATCGTCATGCACCAGGGGCAATTGCAGCACCGCTTCATCGCTGAGCGGCAGCGGCACGGTGCCGGTCAGGCTTGGCGCGGCCACGGCCACCAGGTGGTCTTTGGCCAACAGCTCTGCATCCGCGCCCGTCCAGTTTCCCGTTCCCAGGCGCAGGGCCACATCAACCGTGCCGGCGCGCAGGTCGACAATGGTGTCGTTGGTATCCAGCAGAATGGCAATGTCCGGATGCTCGGCCCGGAAGTCCGGCAGCCGGGGCACCAGCCATTTGAGCGCAAGCGATGTGGCGAGCGATACCGAAAGCGTCTTGCTGCCATCGGGCTCGGTGACGGCGGTCACGCCGGATCGCAAGGTGGCAAACGCCTGGCTCGCGGCGCGGGCCAAGGTCTCGCCGCGAGCGGTTGCTTTCGCCCCCTTGGCGGTGCGCTGGAGCAAGGTGACGCCAAGCTGCTGTTCCAGGCTGCGCACCTGGCGGCTGACGGCGCCGTGGGTTACGGACAGCTCGTCAGCGGCGCGGCTGAAACTGCCATGGCGGGCCACCGCTTCGAAGGCGCGAATGGCGTTGAGGGAGGGCAGGCGCATGATGTCTAGCTGTTACTTTTTCTCACAATAGTGAGCAGTAATATCGTTTGTTCAGGCTGGATGAAAGCCATATCTCTGCTAACGATAGGTAGAATTACTCACACACGGAAATGGAAACCCATGCTGAGACGCCACACCCCTGCAACGATACGTGCCGTGCCGCAGACTTTTCAGAAGATCTACACCCACGCGGTCGAGATCGCCGCGCCGCAGCGCATGGTGCTGATGTCGGGCCAAATCGGCGTGGCGCCGGACGGGCGCACGCTTGAAGGCTTTGAAGCGCAATGCCATCAGGCCATGAGCAATGTGGAGGCCCTGTTGGAAACCTCACGCATGGGCGTGGCGGACATCATGCGCGTGACCTACTACCTCACAAACGCCGAGGACCTGCCGGCGCTTTCGGCGATCCGCACGGCGCGCTGGGGGTCTGACGAACCGCCGGCGGTGACGACCCTTGTGGTGGCGGAATTGGCCAAGCCCGGTCTGGTGGTGGAGATCGAGGTGACGGCAGCGACGTCGCTGGCGCTGCCGCGCGAAGCCAGGAAGGTGAACGGCAACGGTTAGGGCGCTCTGCCTTCGCCCTCATCGCCCGTGCGCGGCTGCACCAGCGCCAGGCCGGCGATCATGACGGCCAGGGCCGCCCAGATCCAGCCCGAGTGCAGCTCTGCGAAGATCAACATGCCCCAGGCGACGCCCGACAGGGTCACCAGATAGCCCATCAGGCTGGCGAACACCGGGCCGGCCACGCCCACCAGATAGATGAAGGCGCCGTAGGATGCCGCGTTGATGGCGGCCATGGCCACGAGTGCCAGTTCGACGCGCCCAGGCGGGAACTGTATGGGCATGAAGGCATCGGCAAAATAGACCACCGGCGCCAGCATGATGACGGCGAAGGTGAACATGCCGATGAGCAGCGTGAACGGATCGATCTCGGCGGGGCGGCGCAAGGTCAGATAGATGTTCTCTGCCGTGTAGCAGCCGGCCGCTGCCAGCGCGGCCAGCATCCACGGTGCGGAGCTGCTGTCCGGCAGGGCGCTGTCGGGCAGCACGATGAGGCAGACCGCAAGGATGCCCAGCAAGACCCCAGAGGCGCGCAACAGCGACCAGCGGTCAATGCCCAGTGCGGCAGCGCCGATGAAGGTCAGCATGGGGACCGCCGCAATGGAGATGGACAGAACCCCTGCGGGCAGATGAACCGCCGCATAGTAATAGGCGGTGCCGGGCACCGAGGTGCCGAGAATGCTGGTGATGGCATAGAACTTCAGGTAGCGCGGGGCGAGGGGCACCGGGCGGCGGCGCGCCGCATTGATGGCGAGAAGGCCCAACGCGCCGAGCGCGGCGTTCCAGAACGAGAGCCCAAGCGGGTGGGCACCGCCTTCGCCGGCAATCTTCATGAGGCTGAATGTGGAGCCCCACAGGATGCCGAAGATGATCAGCACCGCCCAGGCAGCGGCCTTGGGCGAGAGCTTGCCGGGGCGCGCTTGATCGGAAGTGGCCATGCCGCTCTAGAGCCGCTTGGGCAGGAAGCCCGACAGCCAGGCCATGCCGAGCGTGGCAAGACCGCCGCTGACGAAGACGAAGCTCAAAGGCGCAAAGGCAAGGACGCCGGCAAACAGGCTTGGCGTGAACAGCGAGGTGCCGTGCCGGTAGGTGGTGTAGACCGACGTCATGTCGGCGCGCTCGTGCGGATGCACCGCGCGCAGGAAGGGCACATTGCCCGCGCCGTCCACCATGGTGGCCAAGAAGGCGCTGGCGCAGATCAGCACCATGGTGGCTACCGCCCAATCGGCGGCAAGGCCTGCGGCCACGGTCACCAGGCCGGTGGCGCCATAGGCCCCGATGAGCAGCTTGCGCAAGCCCACCGCCTGGCCGATGCGGCCCCATTGGCGCACGAAGATCATGGGCACCACCCCGAGCGAGACGAGAGCGCCGCCAAGCTCGGCGCTGTAGCCCGACTGGGTGACGAAAATGGGGGTGTAGACGAAGTACATCAGCCACCAGCCATTGCGCCCCACGGCCAGGGTCCAGGCCAGCACCAGGCGCTTCTGGCCGATGAACCGGGGGATGTACTTGATCGGGTTGGGCGGCGGGCCCTTGGCCGGCTGGATCGACGTATTGTCGCTGAGCCGCAGCTTCCAGAAGGCAATGAGCATGAGCGTGGCGGTCAGCGTGACCACGATGTAGGTGAGCCCGTGCGCCACATTCTCGTGCAGATAGACGCCGAGCCAGGGTCCGGCCGCAAAGGCGAGGCCCGACCAGAGCAGGCGCCTTGGCTCGAACGTGTTGAGTTCCTTGCGCGGGATGTGGTCGAGCAGATAGAGGTTGATGGTGACTTCCAGAATGGCCGTTGCGGTGATCTGCAAGGCCAGCCCGGTGACCAGGCCGGGCAGGGTGCCGGTGCCCAGGAAACTGGCCGAGGCCATGTAGGTGAGGGCGCCCATGGTCATCATGTAGCGCCGCGGGATGAGATGCATGACGATCGGCAGGCCAAGCGAGGCCATCAGGCCGGTGAGGCTGACCGCCAGGTAGATGAAGCTCACCTGCTGAGCATCCTGCAGCAGGGCGTAGGCCTGCAGCGGCACGATGGTCATCAACAGGGCGCGGCATGAGCTTTCGAGGGTGAACAGGATGACGAAGCCGCCGGCTTGCGAGCGTTCGACGTTCTCCAGGAGAACAGGAAGGTAGATGCGGCGCAAAGAGCCAGGTCCTGACCGGCAGTGACAGATCAGCTCCCCAACGCTTGCCGGGGCGCCAAGGGGAACGCAAGAAGGCCGAGCCTAGGCGCAAAAAGGCGTGGCCATCAAGCTTTATCGCGTTATCTTTCAACCGGGCATTTGGAAGGAGACCGTAACATGAGTCTGGCCGGAACCTCACAGCACGCGCAAATCTCGCAAACCTTTGAGCAGGACGGGTTCACCTTTCCGTTCACCGCCCTGTCGCGCGCCCAGGCTGCAGCGGCGCGCACCGAGATGGAGAAGGCCGAGCGGGTGGTGAGCGCGCGCCCAGAAGCGGTGCAGAAACTCTATCATGCCTATCCCCATCTTCTGGTGCCCTGGGTGTCGGAGGCGGCCCACAATGAGCATGTGGTCGAGGCGGTTTCGGCCGTGCTTGGGCCGGATGTTCTTCTCTGGATGGCGTCGGTGTTCGTCAAAGAGCCCAGGACGCCGGACCATGTGGGCTGGCATCAGGACCTGCACTATTGGGGCTTGAGCGGCACCCAGGAAGTGACGGCCTGGCTGGCGCTGACGCCGGCAACGGTGGAGAACGGCTGCATGCGGTTCGTGGCCGGCTCGCACCGCCACAAGGTGGAGCATGTGGATACGGATGATCAGACCAACATGCTGTCGCGCAACCAGGAACTCGCCGTGGAGGTGGATGAGGCGGACGCAACCGAGGTTGTGTTGGAGGCCGGCGCGTTCTCCTTGCACCACGGCAACCTGTTCCACGCCTCCCATCCCAACCGGTCCGACGACCGGCGCATCGGTCTGGCCTTGCGCTATATCACGCCTGATATGCGCCAGTCGGAAGCGGTGAAGGATTATGCCACCCTGGTGGCCGGAGCCGATCCCGGCGCCGCGTTCGAGCTGGTGGGCCGCCCGCGCGGTCTGCTCCACCCCGACGATTTGGCGATGGCGCGCGAGATCTATGACGCGCAGTACGGGATCTTCTTCCAAGAGATCGGCGAGGTGGCTTAGGCGCCATGGTCGACACGCTTAATAGGATCGACACATATCTGGTGCCCGGCGAGGCGCGCGCCGGCGCGTGGTGCCGGCGCAAGCCTTATGTGTTCGTGCGGGTGGAAACCTCCGCCGGCGTGGTCGGCTGGGGGGAGGGGTACACACTGAACCACCGCGAGCGGGCCTTGCCGGCGCTGATCGCCGGGCTGGCCGAACAGATCATTGGCAGCGATGCGGCCGGCATGCGCGCGCTGGCCCACGGGGCGTTTCACGGCTTTGGCGAACAGCGCGTCGGGATGGATGTCTATTGCGCGGCGGCGGCCATCGAGCTGGCCATGTGGGACGCCTATGGGAAGGCCTTGGGCCGGCCGGTCTGGGAACTGCTCGGCGGGGCGCTCCACAGCTCGCTGAAGGTCTATGCCAACATCTTTTCAGATGCGCCGCGAAGCGATGCGGAGCTGGCGGATAAGGCGACTGAACATGCCGAGGGGGGGTTCGGCGCCTTGAAGTTCTATCCCTTCCGCGGCGGCGAGAGCCTGCGTGAGGGGGTCGACAAGGTGCGGGCCGTGCGCGATGCGGTGGGGCCGGATGTTCAGTTGGCGGTTGACCTGTCGCGCCAGAAGACACCCGACCAGGCACGCGACATTTGCACGGCGCTCGAGCCGTTCGATCTGGCGTGGATCGAAGATCCGTTTGCCGCCATCAACCCGGCCGCCTTGCGCACCTTGCGCGAGCAGGTGCGCCAGCCGTTGATGGTGGGCGAGACGCTGGCCCGGCGCTGGGCCTTTCGCGAGATATTTGAAAGCCAAGCGGTCAGCCTGATCAATCCTGATGTCTGCGCCACGGGCCTTGTGGAGCTGCGCGAGATCGCGGCCATGGCCGAGCCCTACTTCGTGACGGTCTCGCCGCACAATTACAACTTCATGGCGCTCGGCGTGTCGGTCAGCGCACATGCTGCGGCCGGGGTGGCGAACGTAGGGCTCTGCGAATACTTCCCCGAAGTGGCGGCCGACCTGGATGATCTGTGTACGGGACGTTTGGTGCCGCACAACGGCGTGCTCACGCTTCCCATGGCGGCGGGCCTGGGCGTGGTGTTCGACGATCAGGCCATGGAGCCTTACCGCGTCAGTTGAGCGCAAACGTCTCCACCGCCGTGCCTCCGGCGCGCACGCCAATGACTTTGCCTGCCTGATGGGCCACCTCGCAGTGGATTTCACTCGGCCGACCGACCTCGGCGCCCTGATGGGCCACGACACGGGCCACGCCGTCCGGTTCCACATGCAATTTGCCGTGCGCTGCAAGGCAACATGAGAGCGATGCATTGGTCGTGCCCGCCGCGGCGGACTCGTCAACCCCAATGGCCGGGCAGAATTCCCGGATATGGTATTTTCCGATCGCCTCATCGCCGCTTGTTGCGTAGAGCCCGAGGCTCTGGAAACCTGACGACTTGCAGAATCTCGCAATATTCTGGAAGCTCGGGACGATATCGGCCAAAACATTGCGGCGACCTATCTTAACCAATAAGTGGCGAAAGTCCGCATGGGCCGAAAGGGCCGGAATTCCGCCGGAAATTGCTTCAAGTGGAATCTTAAGAAGCTGCGCTATTGCAGTGGAGCTTGGGCTGACAGCGGATATCTTTGGCACCGGCAGGTCCAGCATGATCCGCGGCGCATTTTCCCCGGCTGTTTCAACGTATACGCGTGTTGCGCCGGCCACTGTGACAAGCCGCTGAACTGCTGATTTTGGGCCATTCCCGTTTTGGTTGAGCATGGTGAAGAGGCCGATGACCGCATGGCCGCACATGGGATACTCGGTGCGCGGCGAGAAGAACCGCACATGCACGCCCTCAGCATCAATGGCTTGCAAAAAGCACGTGGCCGGGGCCCCGATCGCGCGCGCCGTGGCCTGCATGACGCTCACGTCCATGTCTGCTGCGTCCTGAACGATGGCAACCGGGTTGCCGCCGCCGAGCCGGGCGGTGAAACAGGCATAATATCGGATCTTGGGCGTTGTCATGTGGTGCCAGTGATACGGTATACTGCCCAGGCAGGAAACCGGGACCGACCAGAACATGACAACGCAATCGTTTGCAGACAAAGACGTTGAAGCGGTGTTTGCCGACTATCCGGACACGCTCCGCCGGCGCCTGATGGCGCTCCGTGCACTGATTTTTGAAACGGCGCAAAGCACCGAAGGTGTCGGTCCGTTGGACGAGACTCTGAAGTGGGGCCAGCCCAGTTACCTGACGCCCTCAAGCAAGAGCGGTTCGACCATCCGCATCGACCGGGTGAAACAACGCGAAGGCAAGTATGCCGCGTTCTTTCATTGCCAGTCGGGATTGGTGCCGCTGTTCCGCGAGCTCTATGGGGACGAGCTTGTGTTTGACGGCAAGCGGGCGATCCTCTTCGATCAGGAAGCCCCGCTGCCCGAAGAGCCGTTGCGCCATTGCATTGCGCTGGCGCTCACCCATCATTTGCGCAAGAAGGCCAGGTCAAAGTCATGAGCGCCCAGCCCACGCCGTTCAGGCTGAATGTGCCCGACGCCGATATCGCCGATCTGAAGGCGCGCCTGGCCCGCGCCCGTTTCATGGAGCGAACGCCGGGGGAGGCGTGGGCGTACGGATCGTCCGTCGACTATATGCGCGAGCTGACCGCGCACTGGGCGGGCGCGTTTGACTGGCGCGCCCAGGAGGCTCTGCTCAACGGCTTTGCGCAGTTCACCGTGCCGCTGCACGACATTGATGTGCACTTCCTGCACGTGGAAGGCAAGGGGCCGGACCCCATGCCGCTGCTCTTGATGCATGGCTGGCCGGGCTCGGTGTTTGAGTTCATGGAGATCATCCCGCGCCTGACCGACCCGGAACGGTTCGGCGGGCGCGCCGAGGATGCCTTCACGGTCGTGGCGCCATCGCTGCCGGGCTTCGGCCTGTCGTTCAAGCCGG
>CAJHYS010000414.1_pt1 | contig 29653 bp, 37 predicted proteins | sample 9198801 | NCBI WGS metagenome assembly CAJHYS01 (sample SAMEA7708368, study PRJEB35096) | sediment metagenome | biome: marine neritic benthic zone biome [ENVO:01000025]; feature: sediment [ENVO:00002007]; material: shallow marine sediment [ENVO:03000034] sea grass bed [ENVO_01000059] ...
GTTTCACAGAATAGCTGTTTTTTTGTCCAGTGACAAATGTCACTTCTCACCTTCGTCATCCCGTACCTCCTCCCCGTCATCCCGCATTCGTTCCCCGTCATCCCGCAGCCCTCTCCCATCATCCCGCAGCCCTCTCCCGTCATCCCGCAGCCCTCTCCCGTCATCCCCGCGAAAGCGGGGACCCAGAGGCAACACGCTCTGCGCTTCGCGGTCTCATGGGCCCCGGATATTTGCTGCGCAAATTCCGGGGTGACGATGCGGGGAGGTGCAAGGGTGCGCGAGGGGCGGAGTCAGAAGAAATTTACAGAATCGCTATAGGCAATCAATTGGTGGCGAGCGCACCCCGAGAATCACCCACTTGCAACCCTTTAAAATAGCATATAATACGAGAAAAATCACAGAATGAGTGATTTATTGCTTGATGGTGTCACGCTGGTTAGCCTATGACCCACTACGCTAACACAATTGGGCAAACAGCCCGCCTCAAGGGCCCTCGTCCAGTTCGGGAATGGGGCCCGGATACTGGGGCAGATGATCGGTCCGCGGGGTCCAGGTTCCGCTCTCAATCAAGCCTTCGATATGCTCAGTAATCTCGCTCAGGGTGGCGAACCACACATCGCCCTTTGCGGCCATGTAATCCAAAAGCTCCCCGATCGCCTCAAAGCGCGCCAGCCGGCCGGAGAGGAACGGATGCCAGACCGAGATCCATAAGCCCCCGTGGCGCCAGGCGGCGTCGAACTCTTCGCGGAACACGTCCATGGCATGGGACGGCGCCTTGATGGGCATCATGTAGTTGAAATCGCGGCCAACCATGTAATGGGCCCAGTCGTCCATGGCGTAATGGCTGGGCAACTCGATCAGGGCGCCGCTGCCGTTGCTCAAACGGTAGGGGATCTCATCGCCGAAGAGGGAGGCATCATACGCCATGCCGGCCTCAACCAGCAGGTCGAGCGTGTTGCGCGAGAAGCGGTAGGACGGCGCACGGAAGCCGGCGGGCGCCTTGCCGGTGAACTTTTCCAACACGGTGTAGGCCCGTTCAAACCAATAGCGCTCTTCATCCAGCGTCAGTTCATTGGGGTGTTGGTGCAGATAGCCGTGATGGCCGATCTCGTGGCCGGCAGCCAAAGCCGCTTCAGCCGCTTCCGGATAACGTTCGATACACCAGGAGGGAATGAAGAATGTTTGCTTGATCTTGAATTCTTCGAACAGCGCCAGAATGCGCGGCATCGCCACCCGGGGTCCGTATTGCAGCATCGACATGGAGGCCACCAGGTTGGTTGCTTCCTTGTGATGGGCCAGATGCAGGATGCTGTCGGCATCCAGATCGAACGTCATGGCCACGGCGCACTTGGCGCCACCCGGCCAGGGCGGGGCATTGGGAATGAGCTGGCGGTGGCTGGTCATGGGTCCTCCTTGCCTGGCGGTGCCGGCCATCTGGCAGTTGCATGACCTTTTGGACCACGCGAGGGGCCGAGACTCAAGAGCCTGGGCAGCGCGCCAACGGGCCGTTTGATTGAAACAGGCCCCAGCGCAGGGTCAGATGATTGCCGGACAGCTCCATACGCAGGAGGTAATCGCGGACGGCATCCTCGCCGCACTGCGCAAAGGCGCCTGTAAACAAGCCGTCTTCGCGCGGTTGCATCGGAAACCACTTGAAGCTGCACCAGATCTGCCCGTGCCTTAACCCGCCTGAGCTGATCTCAAATGGCTCTGCCAAGACTGTTCCGCCGGGCTTGACCGGCGCGCCGGAGCATTGCTTCGCCGTGCCCCATGTCCCATGGAACACCGCGCGCTCATCCTGGTACGACCATCGGCTATCAGGAGTTGCTTTCACAGTCCGTGCTTCACAACTCAGCTGAGGTTCTTCAAGCGAGTTACGTGTGCTTTATCGGAAAATCGACTGTGAAGCAGCTCCTTGCCACCTCCCCAAATCTGGGGGAGCGGTTTCTCCAGAGAAGCTTGGGTGACGCTCTGGAATTGGAAGACGCGCTGGTTGAGGCCCGTACGATGGGCGTCAAGAACAGACTGTTGCATGTCCTGATGGTCTTTTATGAACAATCCGGACGACACGATCCAACAGACGGTCACGTTCTGGACATCCCGATCGCACGGCAGGATTTGGCGGCTTTAGTTGGCACGGCTCCTGAAACAATTTCGCGGACCATTCGAAAACTCGAACAAGACCGCATTGTGCATATTCAAGGCAATAGTGCGATGATCCCGGATTTGGACGTCGTATTCCGCCAGATTGCCTAGCTGCGCAAGATCAAGTCGGGTTGTCTTGAGCGAAGTCAAGGCTATTGCCTGCGGAAGACGCCACGTTTCATCGAATTACCGGGGCCGAAATGCCGGCTTCGTGCGCAGCGCTTCAAAAGTTAGGAAAGAGTGATGCGACCATTGCGCAGCCTGCTTGCGTTGGGTGTCGTAACCATTGTGAGTTCGGCCGGTGTATCCGCGCAGGGCATTGATCCTCATGAGCTCTATGAGCAGCGATGCGCCGACTGTCACGTGGCGCATGCCGGCATGTTCGCACACAAAAGTCTGGTCGCATCCGAAGCCGGTGTTTTTGGTCTGAACTCCGGACGCGAGCTGCGTTCCTTCCTTGCTGCTGGGCACGGCAAGCTGTCCGCCAAAGAAATTGACGCTGTGACCGAGCATCTACAAAGCATTCTGCGGTCCGGCCGGCTGTTTCATGACAAGTGCAGGATATGTCATGATCGAGCCGTCATACTTGCCCGCAGAGAACTCATAATAAAGGACGGCGAACTCTTCGGACGCTACTCGGGACGAAACATCACGGAGTTTTTGATGGGTCATGGGCGACTGAAGGGCGCTGAAGTGTCGAAAATGGTAGATGTCCTCAAGCGACAGCTGAAAACCCGAACCAAATGACCTGGACCAAGCCGTAATCACATTACGGACCGGGGCGGAGCGCCATCAAGTGAGCAAGCATTCTGTTGATCGTTTTGTGTCGTCTTTTGGCACTTGCAGGACGTTGGCTTGTGATGTGATGAATTCTTGTTGGATCACGATCCAACGAAACCAAGATTATCAGTGAAAACCGAGAAGCCGCCAGCATGCGTTTTTCAATAAGACCCGCGCAGGTCTCAGACATCCCTCATTTGGCCTACGCCTTCTTGGAAGCATCGGGCGGTTTGGGGGAGGCCGTTTATGGAGGCGTCATCCCGGGTCGGACGACCAATCTGATTGTCGAGCATCTGTTTTCACGCCCGGGCGCACCGACGGCTTTCTCCAACGGATTCGTTGCAGAGAATGAAAGCAAAGTGCTGGGTTCAATACACGCGTTTCCAATGGACGCCATGGGAGGGGGACCAGCCGATCCGCTTGTGCCCGACGATCGCAAATATCTGTTTTCGCCGTTCGAGCATATGCACGCCGAGGGCAGCTATTTCATCGTGGCGGTGGCGGTCTACGCTGAGTTTCGAAGCTCCGGCATCGGCAGCCGCCTGATTGCCGAGGCGGAGGCCGCCGCAAAAGCCAAGGGCTTCACAGAAGCGTGCCTCAATGTTTTTTCCGAGAATACGGGCGCGGTGAAGCTGTATGAAAAGCTGGGCTATGAAGAAAGTGCCCGCCAACCTGTCGTTGGGCATGAGAAAATTCGCTATGGCGGGGACTATCTGCTCATGACCCGGGGTCTTTAGGGGCGTCCGTCTTGTCGTCCGGGTCCTTGAGTTTGCCCTCAACAAAGCGGCGCAGCTCGGGCAGGTCCTTGCGGCCGAGCTCGCGCTGGTTCTGCAGAAACCTGATAAGGCCTGGGGACAGTCCGACACGGTCATCGCTGCGCTTTGCGGGCAGGGGCGCGTCATCGCCAAGCTGGGAGATCAGCAGAACCGCACAGCAGGCCAGCCCACAGGTGATGAGGACGGTGTAAAAGGCCGTCAGGGTCGGCGAGGCCCAAAGCGCCAGCGGTGTAATCGCCATGGTCAGGCCGGCGATCGTCATCGCGGCGTTCTTGGCCCAGGTCATGATCAGCCGTTTCGACCTTGCATCCATCATGTCTCAGTCCCTGTCCCGACCCGGCGGCTGCAGGCTCAGCATCGCATCGCGCACGTGCCGGTCGCTCTTGTCGAAGCGCTCAATCACTTTATGGCAATAGGGATTGTAGCGACAGACCTCCTCGAAGAGCTGGCCGTCGTGGCGCACCGAATCCACCGCGTCCATCAGAAAGCCGAACGAAACGGTGTCGATATCGGTACGCTCAAAACCGCCATGGGCAATGACCTGACCGATATAATGGGTGAGGAAGAGCGTCTCCGCCAGCTCCTTGTCGTGCGCCTCGGGGCTCATTTCGATGACCTCGAACCCCACGGCGGCGAGTTTCCGGCACAGGGCCGTGTAAACCGATGCCGCCAGGTTGTGCCCGGTGACGACGATCCGCAATCCGCTGACGTCGCCATCACGCTTGGTGTAGCTTTCCGGTCCGAACATGGGGTGCATGGCAATGAAGGGGCGGGCGGGCCGCGCCGCCTGCACCTGTTCTTGGGTGTATTTCTTCACCGTGGCGATATCGACCACAACGCCGTCAGGCTTCATATGCGGGCCGATCTTGGCCAGCGTGGCCGCATAGGCGCTGATCGGGACGGACAGCACCACGGCGTCGCAGGCTGCAACCTCTTCAAGGGGAAAGAACAGGATCCCGTCCGGTGTCCGGCGGCCTGAATGGATCTTCAGCGCCGCGTCCGGCAGATAGCGCTGGGCGAGCGTATGAAGGAACGCGCCGAAATGGCCATATCCGATGAGGCCAATGGAGAGGGGCATGAGTTCTGCTTCGTTCAGGTTGTCAATACACCAAGGCCGCCGCCCAGGCTGTCGTCGGCATAAAGGCTACGGGCTGCCTGCGCAAGAAGTGCTTTTCGGCGCCATTCGGGCGGGATGCCGCAATCAGACAGTGCCCTCCAGGGGTGTTCGCTCTCCGGCCAGATAGCGCAGCACGTCGGTGTAGTCGAACGCCAACGAGATCACAATGGCGCCCACTATGGCCGTCATGACGAAGCGGGGCGCCTTCGGCATGTCGGCCTTGCGCAGCTGCAGCACCAGGTAAATGACGAGCGGCGTCCAGAACACAATGTGGGGAAGCCCGAGCAGTTTGACATAGCCCACAACGTCATAAAGTTTGGCCGTGGCAAAGCCTGCCGCGAAGCTTGCAACAACCGTGAAGACCGCCGCCATGCGGCTTTGCTTCCAGATGAGCAGGGCAAAGGGGAGGATATAGGCGCAGACGAACAGAACTTTGAGCCAGTGGCCGACCCAGGCCGGCTGCAGGGCGATGGCTTCTTGCATTGTCATGGAACGGCCTTTCGTCTTGGTGTTGGCACCTTAACTGACCAGCCTCAGCGCATCCTTCTTGATGGCCTCAAGCGCGGAGGCATCGAAGACACCGCGCGACAGGACCCGCAAGCCGACCACCAGGGACAATAAGGACTTGGCCGTATCGTCCACCGGGACGGTCTCAGGAATGCTTCCGGCCTTCTGGCCCTTGACAATGAGACGCTGGAAGAACGCTTCAATGTCTCCCAACGCAGAGCGCACCAGCTCCTGAACCTCATCGCCGTGATTGGGATAGTCCAGGGCTGTATTCACCAGAAGGCAGCCTTTCCGGTCGGCATCCGTCTCGCATTCGGCAATCAGGCCGTCAAACAAGGTCGTTAGCGCCTCGACCGGATCGTCCAGCATGTCCAGTTCGGCAATGGTTTTCTGGTGGTTGTCCCGGTCATACTTCAGCAGCGCCTGGGTGAACAGCGCCTTCTTGCTGCCGAAGGCGTTGTAGAGGCTGCCCTTGTTGATCCCCATGCCTTTGGTGAGATCGCTGAGGGAGGTGGCCTCATAGCCCTTTGCCCAAAACACCGTTTGGGCACGCTCCAGAGCATCGTCCATATCAAATGATTTTTCCCAGGGCATGAGGGCTCAGACCTTCCGTGTTTCCGGCTACACATAGTGAGTTTATACCGATTGGTCAATAAGTGGCGGACTGGCGGATTAGATTGCGAAATTTTTGACTTGACCGATCGGTATAAACTACCTATATGGTTTTGACCGAACGGTATAAACAATCCAACCGAACCCCGAATCTGAAAAGGACAAGACCCATGACCGACTTCACCACCCACACGATCCAGAGCGCTCCTGACGCGGCGAAGCCCCTGCTTGAGGGCGCGCAGAAGGCGTATGGTTTTGTGCCGAACCTGCTGGGCACCATGGCCACGGCGCCGTCATTGCTTGAAGGCTACATGAGCCTTGCGGGCATTTTCGATAAGTCAGATCTGAGCGAGACCGAACGCCAGATCATCCTGATGACCAACAACCGGCTCAACGGCTGCAGCTATTGCATGGCGGCGCACACCACGATCTCGCAGATGGCCAATGTGCCGGCAGATGTGATCGAGGCGCTGCGCACCGACAGCCCCATCGCCGATGCCAAGCTGGAGGCGCTGCGCACCTTCGCTGCGGTGATCAACGAGACCCGCGGTTGGCCGTCGGACGCTGAGGTGGAGGCATTCCTGGCCGCCGGCTATACCCGCCAGACCGTGCTGGAAGTGATCTTGGGCACCAGCCTGAAGGTGATGTCCAACTACACCAACCACGTGGCGGCCACCGAGATCGATGCGCCGTTCAAGCCCAACGCCTGGATGCCGGATCAGGCGGCCGTGGCCTAAGGCGCAACAGAGCGTTAAAACAGAACCACCCCCATGGAAGCGGCGGGCCGGACCAAGCGGCCCGCCCTTCCCGAAGGGCGACACAAGAAGGACACACCATGCTTCTCGACACCCCCGTTTGCGACTTTGGCTGGAAGGCGCCGGACTTCACCCTTAAGGACCCCGATGGAGAGAGCTTCACGATGTCGGAGCATCTTGGGGCAAATGGTTTGCTGATTGCCTTCATCTGTAACCACTGCCCCTATGTTCAGGCTGTAGCGGGCCGCCTGGCCGTAGATGCGCAAACCCTCATGGATGAGGGTGTCAACGTGCTCGCGGTGATGTCGAACGATTACCGCTCCGTGGCCACCGACAGCCCGGCCAACATGAAGCGCTTCAAAGAGCATTACGGCTTTCCGTTTCCCTATCTGGTGGACGAGGACCAGTCGGTGGGCCGCTCTTATGGCGCCGTCTGCACGCCGGATTTCTTCGGCTTCAACAGCCGCGGCGAATTGCAATATCGCGGGCGCCTGGACAGCGCCGGCATGGGCGATCCGGCCGGCCGCACGCCTGAGCTCTTGAACGCCATGCGCCAGGTGGCCGAAACCGGTGAAGGTCCGCAAGATCAGATCCCCAGCATGGGCTGCTCGATCAAATGGAGTTGAGCTCAAGAGCAGGTCACGCGCCATAATCCAGGAGAAACATATGTCCAAACGCGTCTGTGCAATCATCGGCGCCGGAGAAGGTCTGGGCCGCGCTCTGGCAGCCAAATTTGCCGGCGAGCAGTTCGCCATTGCCCTGATATCGCGCACCGAGACCGGCAGCGCTGAAGCCCTTAAGGCTGCGCCCGGCGCCAGGCATTTTGCCGCCGATGCCACCAAGCCTCAGACCATCGAAAGGGCGCTCGCAAGGGTGGCCGACGAAATGGGCGAGATCGACATTCTGATCTACAACGCCCGGGGAAACTTCACCGCGTGCGAGCCGCTCGAAATGACCTATGAGGCCCTTGAGGAGGTTTACCGGCTGGAGGTGGTGGGTGCGTTTGCTGCGGCCAAATCGGTGTTGCCGGCCATGATGGCCCGGGCCCGGGGCAGCATATTCTTCTCAAGCGCCACAGCCGCCTACCGCGGTTCGCCCACCCACCCGCTCTATGCCATTGGCAAGTTTGGCCTGCGAGCCCTGTCGCAAAGCCTGACCAAAGCCTATGCCGGCCGCGGCGTCCATATCGTCCATGTGCGCCTCGACTGCGATCTGGATGTGCCTTACATGCGCGAGCTCTATGGCGAGAAATACGACCCGGAGGCCCTGGCCAACCCTGATGGCGTGGCGGAAAGCTATTGGCTGACCCACTTGCAACCAAGATCGGCCTGGAGCAATGAGATTGAACTGAGGCCCTATACGGAAAGGTGGACCTACTGACGTTGAATCCGGATGATGAGAAGAACGAATGCGGAGAAGGCGATGGCGTATAAACTGTTTTACGCGCTCGGCAGTGCGGCCCAAGGCGTGCGCATGGTTCTGGAAGAGATCGGTGCGCCTTACGAGCTGATCCCCTCAACCATTGACCGCAGCAAACCCCGCCCGCCTGAGCAACTGGCGCTCAATCCCAATGGCTGGGTGCCTGTGCTCATGTGGGACGGCAAGGGGATGTACGAGTGCGCCGCGATCATCATATTCTTGTGTGACCGTCATCCTGAGGCCAATCTGGCACCGGGCATCGATGCGCCGGAACGGGGGCTCTACTTGCAGACCCTGACCTATTTTTCCAATTCCGTGCAGACCGGATTCCAAACCTTCTATTATCCGGACCGTTTCGTCGACAGCCCCGGCGATGAAGCCAGCGCCCAGCGGCGGGGGATCGCGCGCCTGCGCGAGACCTGGAAGGTGATCGACGACCAGATTGGCGGCAACAGGTGGGTCCTCGGCGAACGCTTCAGCGCTGTGGATCTTTATCTTTTTATGCTGACCACATGGTTGGCGCCAGAGCGTGGTCATCCAACGACGGATGAGTTTCCGAACGTCAAGCGCATCGCCGATGCGGTCATGGTCCGCCCAAGCGCTCAGCTGGTGTATGAGCAGTGGATTGCCGAGCAGGCAGGCAAGACCGGCGCTTAGGCGCTAAGGGGCCGATCGTTGGCGTCGCTAAATTTGCGCATGCCCATGAGAACGAGATCGATCACCGGCCAAGCCAGAGCGAGTAGCGGGAGTTGCACGGCCAGACTGGTCACCGAGGCCGCCAATTGTAAACTGGCTGTCTTCCATTTTCCCACATAGAACCGATGCGCACCAAGGGCGCCGAATAACAAACAGCATAAGACAACAATTATGAATCTCTTGGGAGATTGAGGGGGCGCGGCGATGCGGAGTGTTGCGTTCTCAATCTCATTCCCAACCTTTGAGTAGTCAACATTGTGGAAGGTTCGCAAACGATCCGGCATTTGTTCTGGCGATATCTCAAACAACACGGGCACGATCGGCTTTTCCAGGCCCCAGGCCGTGCCCCACTCCGTTGTCACCCACGTGCTTTCAATGCTGGTGGGGGTGGCGAGCAGCCAGAGTTCACGGCTGGCCACAAGGGCTTCACGAATATTCTCACTAAATTCAATGCCGGCCTTAAGGTCTTTGTCTGCGAAGAACACCTTCAGACCTGCTGCTGCTAACTTTTCTGCGAGGTTCTTTGCTCGTCTTTTGTCGTTCGAGGCGTAGCTCAAAAAGACATCGTACTCGAAGTCGGTCTTCTTCTTGTTTGAAAACTTGGCAGTCCGAGTGCTCCCAAAGACGAGGAAAAACACGATAAGAACAAATGAAATTGAGGTAATCCCAACAACGAGCGTAACCATATCTGTAAAATGCTCAAAGTTGCTTTTCCCAAACACAAATACGCTCCTTCTGACGAAAAAATAGAATTCCTCAATGTTTCAAGCTAAAGAGAATATTCCTTCTTTGGTTCGTGATTTATTATAGGACAAAGTTGGAGCAGGCGTGAATGGTAGATTGTATTCGTCTGAGGAGTTCAACAAGTTCGGGCGTCATGACAGCTGAGGCAGCCCTATGGTACGGAGGGTCATGTCAGCAACCTACGACACAATCGGCGTCAACTATTCCAATTTGCGCAAACCCGATGCCCGTATCGCGCGCCGAATCGCCGAGGCCCTGGGCCCCGCCGAGACGGTTCTGAATGTTGGGGCGGGCGCCGGGTCCTATGAACCTGAAGACCGGCAGGTCACCGCGCTCGAGCCGTCAGCGGAGATGATCAGCCAGCGGGCGCCCTCCGATGCCCGGGTCATTCAGGGCCTTGCGGAGGATCTGCCGTTTGACGACAAGGCCTTCGATGCCGCCATGGCGGTGTTGACCATCCATCATTGGAACGACCAGCCGAAGGGGCTGGCGGAGATGCGCCGGGTCTCGCGCGGGCCGGTGGTGCTGCTCACCTTCGATCCCGATCACAAGGACTTCTGGCTGCTCGACTACCTCCCGGGCCTTGCGGCGCTGGACGATGACCAGATGCCGAAGCTTGCCGATTATGAAGCCTGGCTGGGTGGTGTGGAGATTTCCCCTGTGCCGGTGCCGCATGATTGTTCCGATGGTTTCATGGCCGCCTATTGGCGCCGGCCGGCGGCCTTTCTCGACCCGAAGATCCGCGCCGCCATCTCACCGTTCTGGGCCTTGGGCGATATTTCGGTGGAGCTGGGCAAGCTCGCCCAGGACCTTGAGGACGGCACCTGGGCAAAGCGCTATGCGCATGTGCTGGAGCTTGATGAGTATGATGCGGGCTACCGGCTGGTGGTGGCACGGTAGCTGCTACTCGTAGCCCCTATCCGTCACCCCGGAACTTTGCGCCAACAAAATGTCCGGGCCCCAGGGCCGCGCTCAGAGCTTGCCGCCCTCGGGTGCCCGCGTTCGGGGGAGGCGGGTCTCAATCCCCCTTGAACCGCTCCTCGTCCAACATCTTGCGTAAGGCCTCGAGCTTCGGCAGCACCTCTTTGAGGCCCGCCCAGTCCACCTTGCCCTCAAACTTGCCCGCCTCCTCCATCAGCGCGGCCAAGGCATCCTCACGCGCCCGGCGGCCGGCCCCGGTTATGGTGACGATCTTGCCGCGGCCGTCGTCCGGATCTGCGCGCAGCGTGACGAAGCCCTGCGCCTCCAGCCGGGAAAGGGTGTTGGTCATGGCCCCGCGGGTCACCTGAAAGGCTTCCGCCAGCCCGGCCGGGGTGCGCTCGCCGCCCAGGCGCACGAAATTGTTGAGCACACCGAACTGCGCCATGGAGAGGCCATGGGGCAGGACCCGCGTCATGATCGCGCCGGAGAGCTGGCTGATAATGCCGATCTCGTTGAAGATCCTGAAGGCAAGCGGGTCCTGATCCATAAAGGCTCTTAACTCTTGATCCGTGTTGCGGCGGGCCAGCGCGGGCTGGGCGCGATGTCTTGACCATAGCCGAGGCGCGCCAACATCTGAACCCTTCCGCCGCCGGGCGCCAACATCTCGTGGCCGGCCCTATAGAGGTCGGCCATCTCGGCATATTCCTGCAGGATCTGGCTGAGCGGCTGCATGGCAATGCCCAGCGCCGTGGCCTGAAGGTTGGCGCGAACATATGCGGCGCCGGCGGCCAACTGGTTGGTCCGGCTGTTGCCGTCTGTGGTGAGCACAAGAAAGCCCATGGAGCTGCCGATGACTGGCCGGTACATGTTGATGCCCTCGGCGAAAGCCGCGCTGGCCGGATCGGCCATCTTCTCACGGTCCAACACGCCGATCAGGCTCAAGAGCTCCAACTTGAGGCCGCCCAGGTCGATGCCGTCCGGATTGGCCTCGATCTCCGCCCGGCCGATGCGCATCAGATCGATGCTCTCCTGAAGGGCAGGGGGCGTGCGCATCTCAAGCTCGAAGGCTTGCCAGGTGAGGTCGCGCAAGCTGGCGACGCGGGCCTCATCGAGAATGGTCTCTGCGGCAAGCGACGTGCCGGCCGCCGCCTTGATCTTCGCCACGTCGGCCTTGGGCAGCGGTCTTGCGGCATCATATGGCTCCTTGTTGGAGCGCCGGCTGGGGATCTGGGCAAACAGCGGATCAGGGGAACCGGCGCCCTTCACCAGCTTGATGTGGGCCACCGGGCGGCCATCGAGCCGGGGCTCGGGCTGGCCCTCGGGGAAGGCGGTGATCTCGGCGCCATAGCCGCCCTGGGCAGCGGCGATCTTCAGGATCTCCAGGAAACAGCCGAGCCCGATGGTGATCTGCCGGTCGAGCGGATCGGTGATCGGAAGCCGCCGCTCCGGCTCGCAGTAGAGCACGGCCTCGGTGCCGCTTTTCAGGTCCACCAGCCAGGGCTGACGGTTATGCGGGTTGGGCGCCAGGATGGCGTAGGAGAGGGCGGTTTCGATCGGCGAGCGGCCTTCGCCGGCCTGGCTCCAGGGGGTAAGGGCGTCTTCGGGCGTGCGGGTTGCTGCAAAGCTGCCGGCGCCGGCGGCCAGGATGACGGCTGAAGAACCGGCGATCTTGAGGAACTTGCGTCTGCTGGGGGTCATAATGCGCTCCATATAATTCAACGTTAAACTATATATAGCGCAGAAAGGAAACTAGTTCAATGTTAAATTATCTCGATTCAATGATCGACGATGCCGTGGCGGATATCCAGGCGCCTGAAGAAGGGCTCAAAGTCGGCGAGTTCCAGGGCCTCGTGAGCCGGCCGGGCGCCGGCTTCAAGAGGCTCGCCGTCTAGCCAGCGGGCGATGAGGGCAGCCGTGGCCATGGCGGGAATGGAGGGCCCGCTGTCGCCCTCGGCAATCAGGTTCCAGGACAGATCGGCCGCCGTGCCGTCCGGGCCTTGGCCGGTGAGGCGGACAAACATGCCGCCGCGCGCCTCGCCCCAGCGAAGATGATTGGCGACCGGCTCAATAATCCGGGCAAGCGGGACGAGAGACGGCAGAAGCCTGAAACGCACCAACTGGGCACAGGCGCTCAAGGCCCGGTGGCCCAACTCAGGCTGCGGTGCAGCCCCGAACCATAACGTCCTGAGCCCGGGAAACAGGCGGCGCGCCAGGATCAGGTCCGGCACATCCACCAGCGAGAAGCGGCGCGGCGCAAGCGGTTCTGCGCCGTCAAACCCTATGGTGTGGGTCAGGCTGTCCACCAGCCCGGGTGCGCTCGCCGGTTTGCCCTGGCGGATCAGCCCGATGGGCTTGCCGGCATAGCTGGAGATGGCCTTGATCAGGCTCAGCCCAACCTCGGCATAAGGCGAAGGGGAGATGCCTCCGGTATAGCTCTCAACTGAGCCAAAGGCCGGCAGCAGGGCGCGGGCCGCGGCAAAGCTCAGGGCCGGCACCGAGCTTGCCCCGGAAAGGGCCGTGCGGTCTGCCGCCATGGCCTGGCCGTTTAGCCGTTCAATGTTGGTGACGAAGCCCGGGTCATCGGCCAGATCGAAATAGTGGGCGCCGCTGGCCAGCGCCGCTTCGGGCACCGCGTAGGGCGCATCGCCATAGGCTTGAAAGGGCCCGGCCGCGTCCACCACCACTTCGGGGGCCAGGGCCGCAATCTGTCCTGCCGGGTTGCCTCTTCGTTCAAACGATAGGGGCGTGAGCTTTGCGGAGGCCGGTTCGGCGCACAGCGCCTTGGCTTTGTCTAGGGAGCGGCCGGCGACGATAAGCTCAAGTTCGGGCCTGTCTGCAAGCAGACGCACCAGGCGGGCCCCGAAGCGTCCGTAGCCGCCGATGATCAGAATTTTTCTCATGCGTTTATCCACCGCATGGCTGTCGTCCTACATGAATTCATATAGGGTGCCGCCATGGCAAAAACGATTCGCATCATCGGCATCGACCCGGGCTTAAGGCGTACAGGATGGGGCATCATCGCATCGGAGGGAAGCCGCCTCAGCCATATTGCCAACGGCACGTTGAAAACCGAGGCGTCAGCCGCGCTCTCCGACCGGCTGGTGCAGATCCACACCCAGCTTTCCGCGGTGATGGCCGAATGGACCCCCGATGAGGCGGCGGTGGAGGAAACCTTCGTGAACAAGGATGCCCGCGCCACCTTGAAGCTTGGCCAGGCCCGGGGCATCGCCCTGCTGGTGCCCGCCAGCGCCGGGCTTCTGGTGGCCGAATATGCCCCCAACATGGTGAAGAAGTCCGTGGTGGGCGCGGGCCATGCCCACAAGGACCAGATCGGCGCCATGATCAACATTCTCCTGCCGCGCTGTTCGCCGGACAGCGCCGATGCCGCCGACGCCCTGGCCGTGGCCATCACCCATGCCCACCACCGCCAGGCTTTAGAGGTGCAAAAGCTGGCGGGATGAGCGTTATGTTCTTGACTTGTTCTATTGTCTGCGCTAGGTATTACCAAAGAGGTATTACTTATGCGTCTCACATCAAAATGCCAGGTCACAGTGCCGAAACACATTCGCGAGAAGCTGGGCGTCGGGCCTGGCTCTAACGTGGAATTCGTTGAGAAGTCTGGCGAGGTCGTGCTTGTGAAGGAATCCGAACTGGGCACGGCACGCGAGCGTCGCATGCAGGAATTTCGGCGTTGGCTGGAGAAGGTGCGCGGCACCGGCGATAGCGGCATGAGTGCAGATGAGATTTTGGAGATGACACGGGGGCCTTTCGATGACGTCGAGCCTCGTTGATTCCAACGTGCTGTTAGATGTTCTTGAGCCGGAGTCTAAGTGGTTTGAATGGTCGAGCGAACAGATCGGCCGCGCAAAGGGCGATGGGGATGTGGTGTTGAATGCGCTAATTGCCGCTGAAGTGGCGGCCCAATTCACTTCAATCAAAAAATGGAATGCTGCCCTTGCCGCTGATTTCTGGACCCATGAGGAGATCCCGTGGCAGGCCGCATACCTGGCCGGTACTGCGCATAGAGAATACAGAAATAAAGGCGGCACACGCGCACGCACGTCGCCCGATTTCTTTATAGGTGCCCATGCAAAGGTGAGGGGACATCGCCTGGTGACAAGGGATCCGCGCCGCTATCGGGCCTATTTTCCCGATGTAGAGATTCTCGCACCGGACAGTACCCCATGATCGGTAAACTGAAAGGCATTGTGGATTCTTTCGGCGAAGACTGGGTGATCGTCGATGTGGGCGGTGTTGGCTATCACGTGAACTGTTCCACCAAGACCCTCTCAAATCTGCCGCCGGTGGGTGAGGCCATTTCGCTGGCCATCGAGACCTATGTGCGCGAGGACCAGATCAGGCTGTTCGGCTTTGCCGCCGAGCTTGAACGCGAATGGTTCCGGCTGCTGCTCACTGTCCAGGGGGTGGGCACCAAGGTGGCGCTGGCCATCCTCTCGGTTCTCTCAGCTTCAGATCTGGCCAACGCCATTGCGCTGCAGGACAAGGCGGTTGTGTCGCAAGCCCCCGGGGTCGGGCCCAAGGTGGCCCAGCGCATCGTGGCCGAACTGAAGGACAAGGCGCCTGCCTTCGTGCCCACAGACGGGGCCGGAGCGGAGCTGCACACCGCCCTGGCCGCGGCCACCGGAACCGCGGTCACCGACGCCATCTCCGCCCTGACCAATCTGGGCTATGGCCAGACGCAAGCCGCCCCGGCCGTCTCTCTTGCGGTGAAGGAGGCCGGCGACGAGGCGCCGGCTGAAGTCCTGATCCGCCTGGCCCTGAAGGAGTTGGCCCGGTGAGCGATGACCGTCTGGTAGACCGCCAAGAGCGGGGCGAGGATGCCTCAGAGGGCTCAATCCGCCCCTTGGTGCTGAGCGACTTCATCGGCCAGTCCCGGGCAAAGGCCAACCTGAAGGTGTTCATCGAGGCGGCAAAATCCCGCGGCGAGCCGCTTGACCATGTGCTCTTTGCCGGCCCGCCGGGCCTTGGCAAGACCACGCTGGCCCAGATCGTGGCCCGCGAGCTGGGGGTCAATTTCCGCGCCACCTCCGGCCCGGTGATCGCCAAGGCGGGCGATCTGGCTGCCCTGCTCACCAATCTGGAAGAGCGCGATGTGCTGTTCATTGATGAGATCCACCGGCTCAACCCGGCGGTGGAAGAGGTGCTCTATCCGGCCATGGAGGACTTCCAGCTCGACCTCATCATCGGCGAGGGCCCGGCGGCGCGCTCGGTGCGCATCGATCTGGCCCGCTTCACCCTGGTGGGCGCCACCACCCGCACCGGACTTTTGACCACGCCGCTGAGAGACCGTTTCGGCATCCCGGTGCGCCTCAACTTCTATGACGAAGCCGAATTGCTCCAGATCGTTGAGCGCGGGGCGCGGGTGTTGGGCGTGGCGCTGAGCGAAGACGGCGCCCGCGAAATTGCCCGGCGCTCGCGCGGCACGCCGCGCATTGCCGGGCGCCTCTTGCGCCGGGTGAGGGACTTTGCCTCCGTCGCCGGGGTGGACGAGATCGACGTTGCCGCGGCCGACAAGGCGCTTGGGCACCTGGAGGTGGACAAGCGTGGGCTGGACGCCTTGGACCACCGCTATCTGCGGGCCGTTGCCATCAATTTCGGCGGCGGGCCGGTGGGGATCGAGACCATTGCCGCGTCGCTCTCCGAGGCGCGTGATGCCATCGAGGAGATCATCGAGCCCTATCTCATTCAGCAAGGTTTCGTGAACAGAACACCGCGCGGCCGCATTCTCACCCGACATGCGTTCGATCATCTGGGCCTGGCCACGCCCAAATCGCTGGCCAGCAACCAGTCGGAACTGTTTTCGAGCGAACCTGATGGCGAATGATCCATGGCCGGACATTGCCGGCAAAATCGAAGAGGGCGTCCACCGTTTGCCGGTGCGGGTCTATTATGAGGACACCGATTTTTCCGGCGCGGTCTATCACGCCAATTATCTGAAGTTCTGCGAGCGCGGACGCTCCGATTGCCTGCGCCTTCTGGGCGTGCATCACCACGAGCTGCACTGGCATGAGAGCGGGGGCCGGATGGGCTTCGTGGTGCGGCGCATGGGTTGCGAGTTCTTGAAGCCTGCGCGCATTGACGATCTTCTCTCCGTCGAGAGCCGCTTCAAGGAGCTGCGCGGCGCGCGCATGGAGATTGCCCAGCAGGTTTTGCGTGAGGACGAGCTGTTGTTCAGCGCAGACGTGACGGCTGCATTGGTGGATGCCAACGGCCGGCCCAAGCGCATGCCGGCTCGGATCGCCGAGGCCATCGCAAGCCATCTCTAGAGCGCGGCAAGTGCTGTTGCTCCCCATCTATCCCGCACCCCTGCGAGAGCAGGGGTCCACAGCCATGAGCGCGCTGTTGGGACTGAGCTATGGGTTCGTGCTTTCGCAGGAACGCGGGAACCAGAGCGAGATGAGGGAGATTTACGGGGAGGCGCTCTCGCCCAATGTGAAGCCCGTCACATGGTCAGGCACCGTCACACCGTCCAGATTGCGCGGGTCGGCTTGCGGCGCCAGGGTCTGCTGCGCCAGCGGGATCACCCCCGCCCAGATCGGCAGGGCATAGTCCTCATCATCGTCCACCGGCCCGCCGGTGCGCACCTTGGCCGATGCTTCGTCGATCGGCATGGACAATATGGTGGTGGCTTTCAGCTCTTGTCCCGTCAGCGCCCGCAGGGTCTCCCAGCGGCCGGGAAAGAGCCCGTCCACAAAGGCCTTCAGGCGGGCCTCCTTGGCGGCAGCGTCCTGAACCTTCCGGGCGGTGCCGAACAGGGTCACCGAGCGATAATTGACCGAATGATGAAAACCCGAGCGGGCCAGGACAAACCCGTCCAGCGCCGATGCTGTAAGGCACACTTCAGCACCTTCGGATTTGCGCAGCATGCGGCTGGCCGACGAGCCGTGCCAGTACACATGATCGCCCTCGCGCCATTGGAACGTGGGTGTCACCACCGGCGCGCCGTCCAGCACGTAGCCCACGTGAGCCAGAGGCAGTGCATCCAGCAGGGCGTGAATGGTCTCATGATCATGGCTGCCGCGTTCGTAGAGCCGGCGCAGGCGGGCCCGGTCGCTGGGGGCGTCGGATTTTTTGGCCATGGGGGCAACTCCGTAATTGCGTTTGACCCGCAAATAGGGGCAAAATGGATATTCAGAAATATCCAATTTTCAAAGATTTAAAGATACCACTTTGGCAAAACCGGACACATTCAGCCCTGCGCTGCTCGGCGTTGCCCTGGAGGGCGGGGCGGGCAAGCCGGCCTATCAGCAGCTTTACGAACAGCTCCGTGACCTGATCCTTGCCGGGCGTCTTCCGTCGGGCGCGCGGCTGCCCTCCACCCGAAGCTTTGCAAAGGAGCTGGGCCTGTCGCGCACCACCCTGATCACCGCCTACGACCAGCTGGCCAGCGAAGGCTATCTTGAGGCAAAGCGTGGGGCGGGGATCTTCGTGGCGCAATTCTCGCCGGAACACCTCATGCTGGTGAACAGCGCGGCGCCGCCGGTGGTGCCCAAGCAGGCGCCCGTGCGGCACACGCCCGCCCGCTCCATCCCGTTTTCCATCCGTGCCACATCACCGGCGGACTTTCCCCACGGCGAATGGGCCCGCCTTTTACAGAAGACCTGGCGCGGGCCGATCGAGAGCCATTTCGGCGAGCCTCATGTTGAAGGCGACCCTGGGCTTAAGACGGCGATTGCCGATCATTTGCGCACGTGGCGCGGGATCTCGTGCAGTGAAGAGCAGATTCTGATCACCAGTGGCTCTGCAGAATCCATCGATCTGGTTGCCCGGGTGCTGTGCGCGCCGGGAGATCAGGTGTGGCTGGAAAATCCCGGCTACATGCCCATGCGCCGCAAGATCATGGAAAAGGGTCTGGGGCCGGTTTTCGTGCCCGTTGACCGGGAAGGCATGATGGTGAGCCGCGGCCTGGAGCTGGCCAAATCGGCGCGCTTGGCCATCGCCACGCCGCCGCGGCAGTTTCCCTTGGGCATGACCATGTCGCTGGGGCGCCGGCTGGACTTGCTGGACTGGGCCCGCAGCACCGGCGCATGGATCGTCGAAGACGATTATGACAGCGAGTTTCGCTATGAAGGCCGACCGCTGGCGGCCCTCATGAGCATGGACGAGACCGACCGGCTGCTCTACCTGGGCAGTTTCTCAAAGGTCATGTTCAAGTCCTTGCGGCTTGGCTACCTGGTGGTGCCTTCCGCTCTTAGCGGCCAGTTCCACCGGGTCCATGCCGAGCTTGGCCCCCAAGCCTCAAGCGTGGCGCAGCCGGCCTTGGCGGAATTCATCACATCGGGCCAGTTCGCGGCTCATATTCGCAGGATGCGCCGGCTCTATGCCCGGCGCCGGGCCTTATTGCTGGACCAGCTTGTGGAAAAATGCAGTGAACTGCTAACGCCTCAGCCGGCCAATAGCGGCATGCACATCGTCGTCAGTCTTGCGCCCGGATTGAGCGCCCGCCGTTCGGATGCGCAGATTTGCCTCCATCTTCGCGAACGCGGCATAGAGGCTCAGGCGCTCTCGGCCTTCTACGCCCAACCGTCCGAGCCAGGTCAGGCCGGCCAGGGGCTTTTGTTGGGGTTTTCCGGATTTGAGGAAGCCGAGCTTGAGGCGGCGGTGACGAAACTCGGCGCCGCCTTGCGAGAAAGGTTATGATGCCGCGCCCTCACAAAGCGGTGACCGGTAACCACCTGTTAACCAGGAATTGCTCATGTGCGCCTAAGGAGCAAAAAGGGGTGCAAGCCTTGGCCCGGTGCATGTGGGCGCGTAGGGTCTTGCGCCGCAGTTTTGACACAGTTAAACGGCTTTTAGCACCGCGCGCCGCCGGTTTCTAAAGCGCGGAACCAAGCTCCACGAACATAGCAGTCTTAAGAGCATCGCTTACATGGATCTCACGTTATTTGCCCAGACAGCCGCAGCAGTGCCGGTCGAGCTTGGCGCGGCTGAAAGCAGCTTTTCCCTTTGGGGCCTTTTTCTGCAGGCCGACATTGTCGTGAAGCTGGTGATGATCGGGCTCCTCGTCGCCTCGATCTGGAGTTGGGCGATCATTATCGAAAAGCTGTTCCTGCTGGTGCGCATCGAGCGCAGAACCAACAAGTTTGAGGACCAGTTCTGGTCCGGCCGTTCGCTTGAAGACCTCTATGCCTCTATGGTTCAGGACAATAACCGCTCGTCGGCCGCCCTGTTCGTTTCGGCTATGCGCGAGTGGAAGCGTTCTCAAGAATCCATGATGCGGGCTGGTTTCATCGGGGTTCAGCAGCGCATTGAACGGGCGATGGACGTTGAGATGCAAAAGGAGATGGCGAGTTTGGAATCCAGATTGCTGTTCCTGGCCACCGTGGGCTCAACCGCCCCGTTCGTAGGCCTGTTCGGAACGGTTTGGGGCATCATGAACTCGTTCAGGGCCATTGCGGCGTCGAAAAGCACCAACCTGGCCGTGGTGGCGCCGGGCATTGCCGAAGCCTTGTTTGCCACGGCGTTGGGCCTGCTGGCCGCGATCCCCGCGGTCATCTTCTACAACAAGCTCACCAACGATATCTCCAAGCTGGCCGTGCGCCTTGAAAGCTTTTCGGGCGAGTTTTCGTCCATCATTTCCCGTCAGCTTGACGAGTCGGTGTAAGCATGGGTGCAGCGTTACAGGGCAGGATCCGCGGCGCGAGGCGCCGGCGACGCTCGTCCTATGCGCCGATGACCGAGATCAACGTGACGCCATTTGTGGACGTCATGTTGGTGTTGCTGATCGTTTTTATGGTCACCGCACCTCTGCTCACGGTGGGTGTGCCCATCCAATTGCCTGAGTCCAAGGCAAAGCCCTTACAAGGGGAAAAAGAACCTTTGGCAGTGTCGGTGAGCAGCGAGGGCAAGATCTTTTTGCAGGATTCTGAGATCGAACTTGCCGAACTCGTGCCCAAATTGCTCGCCATAAGCCAAAATGGCTATAATGAACGTATCTATGTAAGGGGCGATCATGCTGTAGACTATGGCGTGGTTGCCAAAGTCATGGGCACCATCTCAGGTGCCGGGTTCAAACGTATCGGGCTGGTTACTGCACCCGAAGAGATAAAGTAAGATCGAAGGATCATGCGCTGGAGCCTGATCGCATCCACACTGGTACATTCTGCAATATTGCTTGCAGCCGTTGTGACGTTGCCGTCGCCAGAGGAGTATGATCCGGTTGAAGATGAGGCGGTGCCGGTAGAGATCGTCGATGTGGGGGAACTCTCAAAGCGCGTTGCCACGGCCACGGACGGCGAAGAGGATGTTGAGAAACCCGCCCCCAAGCCGGAGGAAGAAAAGACGCAGTTGGCGCCCGCTCCCCAGCAGCTTCCGCAGCAGGCAGAGTTGCCGCCTCTGGACGAAGTGATCGACATTCCGGCTCTCACCAAACCGCCTGAACCAGAGCCTGAGCCGAAAAAACAACCTGAGCCCGAGCCCGAACCAGCACCAGAGCCGAAGGAAGCCAAACCGCAGCCTGAAAAACCAAAAGTCGCGAAGCCGAAGCCGCGTCGCAAGCCAAAAATCGTCAAGAAAAAGCCGAAAAAGAAACGGAAGTTCGATGCAAATGCTCTCACAGCTTTGCTGGACAAGAGTGCCGAGAAACCCTTGCTGCGCAAAAGGAGCGAGGAGACGGGAACGCCCCGCAAAGCCAAGCACAATGCGTCCGGCGAAGACACGGTGCTTAGCGCGACAGAGAGAGATTGGCTTATCCAGAGGTTGTCGCGGTGCTGGATCATTCCCGGCGGTGTGAAGGATGCAGAGCGTTTGAGGGTGACGGTGGAATACCAGACTGATTCGGCAGGAAACGTGGTCGGCTATCCGAGAGCCACGCACGCGCCGGGCGATGATGTGGGCCGCATTGCAGGTGAAAGCGCGGTGCGCGCGGTGCTCGATTGTGCACCCTACGACCGGTTTGAGACCTTTAAGAACCATAAGTTCCGCGTGAACTTCGATCCAAAAACAATGTTGAATGGCTGACCGGGGTTGAGAGGATGGAAAAATCCATGAGGACACAGAGCCGTGTATGGGCTGCTTTGCGGCATATGGCCTTGGCGCTGTTTGTGGCGGCTGCAAGCTTGCCGGCGCTTGCGCCGTCGGCGCACGCCGTTATCGAAATCGACATCACCAAGGGCAAGGTCGAACCGATGCCCGTCGCCGTCCCCAGCTTTGTCGGCGACCCGAAGTTCGGTGCCGACATTGCCGGTGTCATCAGCAATAATCTGCGCCGCTCGGGTCTGTTCGACCCTCTGCCGCCTGCCTCCTACATCGAGCAGATCAGCGACTTTTCAGCCGCCCCCAGGTTTGGCGACTGGCGCATCATCAAGGCCCAGGCCCTGATCACCGGGCGCGTGACAATGCAAGGAGACGGCCGCCTGAAGGCCGAATTCAGATTGTGGGACGTGCTGGCCCAAAAGCAGTTGACCGGCTTTCAGTTTGTGACCACCCCGCGCAATTGGCGGCGCATCGGTCATCTCATCTCCGATGCGGTCTATCAGCGGCTCACCGGCGAGAAAGGCTATTTCGACACCCGTGTCGTCTATGTGGAGGAAACGGGACCCAAATCCAAGCGCATCAAGAAGCTGACGATCATGGACCAGGACGGCTTCAACAAGCGCACCCTGACAAATGGCGGCGATCTGGTGCTGACGCCACGGTTCAGCCCGACCAGCCAGGAGATCACGTACATGTCCTATTCATCAGGACGTCCGCGGGTGTACCTCCTGAATATCGAAACCGGGCAGCGCGAGCTTGTCTCCAATGATCCGTCCATGAGCTTCTCGCCGCGCTTTTCGCCCGACGGCCAGCGCGTGATCATGAGCCTGCAGCGCGGCGGCAACTCCAACATCTTCACCATGGACCTGCGCACCCGTTCGACCCGCCAGCTCACCAAGACAGCAGCCATCGACACCGCGCCGTCTTATGCGCCGGATGGGCGCCAGGTGGTCTTCGAATCAGACCGGGCAGGCTCGCAGCAAATCTACGTGATGAACTCAGACGGCAGCAACCAGCGCCGCATTTCCTTCGGCCAAGGCCGCTATTCCACCCCGGTTTGGTCACCGCGCGGTGACATTATCGCCTTCACCAAGCTGTTAAAGGGAAGATTCTTAATCGGAGTCATGCGCCCCGATGGTTCCGGTGAGAGAATATTAACCGAAGGCTACCACAATGAAGGACCAACATGGGCACCCAATGGACGAGTGCTGATGTTTTTCCGGGAAACCCGCGGGGAACAAGGTGGTGCAAAATTGTACTCCGTGGATTTGACCGGATATAATGAACAGGAGATCAAGACCGGAACTTGGGCCTCAGATCCAGCCTGGTCGCCGCTCATCCAATAAAAGCCATAGTTTTGGTTATGAGCGATCACCATATTCTGAAATTGGATTCTTACGGCTCAATGGGCGGGTGCAACGGACACACCGCACGGGGCTTGTGACGACGAGGAGTGGGACGAATGACACGTCTTCTTGAAGGCTTTAAAATTGTAGCCATTGCATTGGCGCTGCTGGGATTGGCGGCCTGTTCGTCAAAAAACAAGCCGGATGTGGCCGCTGTAGACGTTGAGAATGCGACGCCTGGATCCCAGCGCGATTTCACCATCAATGTGGGCGACCGCGTGCTGTTCCTTGTGGACCAATCGACCCTGACCCCTCAGGCCCAGGAAATTCTCCGCCGCCAGGCCACCTGGCTGAAACAGTATGGCCAGGTGACCATTCAGGTTGAAGGTCATGCCGACGAACGCGGCACGCGCGAGTACAACATCGCCCTGTCGGCGCGCCGGGCCGAGGCCTCAAAGAACTTCCTGATTGCCCAAGGCATTGAGCCTGGCCGGGTCTCGACCATTGCGTTCGGCAAGGAGCGCCCTGTTGCGCTGTGCGCTGAAGAGAGCTGCTTCTCTCAGAACCGCCGCTCGGTCACGGTTATCACAGCAGGCGCTGTTGCCGGTTGAGGTCGCCCCCAAGCGCCCTTGAAGGATCAAGTTTGGCTCACGAAAAAATGCGTTGCTGACGCGCGTTCTGAGGCGGCACACTCCGGCACGTCTGCAACCTGCCTGAGGATGGGCCCCATGAGCCGCAGCCCGTTGACCACACGCCGCTCGGTTATCGTTGCCGGCGCCGCTGCTCTCACCGCATCCGCGGTGCCCGCGGCGGCGTTCTCGGTCAACCGGCCGGCGCCAATGTGGGAGATCACAGACTGGCTCAACGGCGATGGCGGCAATGTGGACACCCTGAAAGGCAAGGTGATCATCGTTGATTTCTTTCAGCTCTGGTGTCCGGGCTGCAACCGTTTCTCCGGTCCGCTGATGCAGCATTGGCAGGAAAAGTTTGCCGGCGAGATCGACGGCGGGCGCCTGCAGATGGTGAAGATCCACACGGTGTTTGAAGGCCACGATTATCAGAACCCCACAAAGCTGAAGAGCTACCTGGCGGAGAAGAAGATCACCATGCCAGTGGGCATCGACCGTCATGAGGCGGGCCAGCGTGTGCCCATCACCATGCGCCGCTACCGCACCAGCGGAACGCCGGAGATGGTGGTTATCGGGCCGGACGGCATGATTGCCTTCCAAAAGTTCGGCGGCTTTGACCCAGCACCGGTTGAGGCGATGTTCGTGGAGCTGCTGCAAAAGGCGGCTGCCTAGCCCTTGCTCCGTCACCATGGTTGAAGCTGGTTGGCGCCACACTATGTGTGTGGTGAAGCCAAACGCCGTTCGGGTGAGTGAAATAATGTTGAGCCCCAAATTCCTCTGCGCGGCTGCCGTCTTTTTGTTGGCAGCACCTCAGCCGTTGTCCGCGGGGTCCAACGGCTTGGGCTTTCCGGACGCGGGAGCCTCCATTCGCCAGCTCAATCAGCGGGCCGTGGATCGTTTCAACTCCAGTTCGTCTGACGTTCGCCGCTCGCAGCGCCAACAACAGCAACGGCGCAAAGAGCGCCAGCAGGTTTTCACGAAAGAACGGCGCGAGCGCCAAAGAAAGATCGACCTGGAGCGCGAAATCGCCCCGCGTTAGGGCTTGCCGGGGGGCACGTCCATCGCAGGGTTTTCATCGAAGAAACCATCGGGCATCCAATGGAAACCCGCATACACGACCGGCTGCACCGGGTAATCCTCCGGGCGTGGCAGGTGGTGGAAGTTGAGGGTGTACCAGACCACAACATCCTCGCCTTCCAATGATCGATCGGCCTTGGTCCATTTCGCCAGACCATCGGTGCCGGGGTCCTGGTTGGGATACATGCCCGCGGGATATTTCTCTTGGGGCGCATAGGGCGTTGCCCAAAAGTGCTTGTACATGAAGGCACCGCGCTGACCCGTGGGGCTCTCCGGCGGAAGAATGGGCAGACTGTTGGCGCCGGGGGCAAGCTTGTAGGCGGTATTCTTGCCATAGGCGTTGCGCTTGTCCAGGTTCACCACTTTCCAATACCGGGCGCGCGACATGTCCATGCTGCGCTGGGCAGCGCCCTCGGTTTTGAGCGCAGTCTCCACAATGTTGATTGCCGCGCCATAAGGGTTGTCGTCGCCGGCCGGGGCGGGCTCGAAATTGACCTCGCGCACCGCGTTGTTCTCGCCATCCACAGCCATGTGGAAGCGGAAGCTGAACACATGCTGGTGCACATGCGATTCAATACCCGCGCCCACGACCGCGCCATAGGGCGAGCTATCGCCCGGCGCGATGGCCGACGGGAAGGGGATGCCCGTGGCCTTCACCTCCACCCCTATCGTGCCGTCCTGATAGAAGTACCAATAGAAGCCGTAAATGTAGTTGCCGATGGTGCACAGCGACGAAATCACCAGGCGCCGCGAGCGCACCACGCGCGAGGTGCCGGCCCGGCCGTTCTGGAACTTCCACAAGATGCCGAAGTCTTCCTCGTGCATGCACACCGCATTCTTGATGAGCTTCGGTGCGCCGTGCCAGTCATGAGTGGTGATGTCGAAATAGTGGATGTGGCCCAAACAGTCGCAGCCCAGCGCCAGGGAGTCCACCGCCTGGCCAAGGCCGTACTCACCCGTATCGAACGCATTGCGCCGGAAGTTGCCGCCGCGCGGATCGCCATAAGGCACAACCATCTCGGCCATGGAGGCCCGGTGGATGACGGGGCGGATCTTGCCTTCATGCTCATAGCTGATCTGATGCAGCACTAAGGCTTCGCGCAAGTCGTAGCCTATGTGCACGTGCCAATTCTGCCAACGCACCTGATAGCCATCCACCTCAAAGCTCGGGCCCTCCGCCTGGGTGATTTCAAGGGGCTTCACATCGCCGCGCAAACCTTCCTCCCGGTTCATCGGGCCCGGGTCCGGCGGCAGAGGCACGGCCCCATAATCCTCAATGCGGACAAGCTTGCGCTGAGCCAGATCCACCACCGGGTGGAGGTTGGCAATGGGCCGGGCGTAGGGGTTGTCACCAGCCTCGTTGCCCAGCCAGCAATGGCAATAGGCCAGCCGCACACCTTCTTCTTCCTTGAGCCCGAAATGGCCTGCGCCCCAGGATTCCACCAGCACCTTGGAGAGATCTTCAATGCCGCGGGCCTTGCAGGCAGCCTGGAACTCAGGATCGGCGCGGATCAGTTCATCCACGGCCGCGAACTCATCGGGCACAATGCGCGCCTGCACGCCAGGCACATGGCCCCACCCGTGTAAGCTTCCATCTGCCAGATGAACAATGCCGTTGAAGGTGCGGTTGCTGGAGGGCTCATAGCAGCACACATAGGCCGCTCGCTCCGGTGTGCCATTGTTCAGCTCTTCCTTGCTGGGTTCGTCCAAGGAGATCGTCTCAAACCACGCGCTGTCGTCCAACCCGCCCTGGCTCTTGATAGCGGCGGCGGCGGCGGTTATTTCTTCTGCTGTTAAGGGGTCGAGGGGGTGCGCGGTCATCGGGCCTTCTTTTTTGGTTGTCCTGCAGGGTGTGAACTGACATCAGTTTTCACACCGGCGCAAGGTGAGAGCTATGCTGAACATTGAAAAACTGCACCCTGACTTCGGCGCGCGGATAACCGGGCTGAACCTCAACACGGACCTGACTGCGAAGGTTCTGGAGGAGATCAAGTCAGCCATCGACGACTACTCTTTCGTGTGCTTTCCCGATCAGGAGTTCGATGACGATCGCCAGGTGGCGTTTACCCGCCTGTTCGGCGAACCGGAACCGGACCACGTGGCCCTTGGCCAGGAAGGCCGCGTCCAATATCTCGGAACCATCGGCAACATAGATGACGGGGGCAATCAACGCGGCAATGCCGACCGCAAAACCGTCTTCGCCACCGGCAACAACATGTGGCATTCGGACAGTTCGTTCCGCGAGGTGCCCACTTTCATATCCCTCATGGCCGCCTATGAAGTGCCGGCCGAGGGCGGGCACACCCAATTTGCCAGCGCGAGGTCGGCCTATGCCAGGCTGTCTGACGCGGAAAAGCAGCGCATTGAGGGTCTAACGGTGATCCACAACTACGTCTTCTCGCGCAGCAAGGTTGCGCCGGATGCGGTCACCCCCTCCCATGCGGCATCGTTGCCGCCGGTGGAACAGAAACTGGTGCGCACAAATCCCGGCAATGGGGCCAAGAACTATTATGTGGGCTCTCATGCAGAACGGGTCGTGGGCTGGGGCGATGAGGAGAGCCGCACTCTTCTGGACGGTCTGCTGCAGGCCATGACGCGCGATGAGGACATCTATTCCCATGCCTGGCAGCCGGGTGAGGTGGCGATTTGGGACAACCGTTGCCTCCTGCACCGGGGCACCGGCTTTGACGCCGACAAGTATCGCCGCTACATGCGCCAAACCCGGGTGATCGGCGACGGCTCCACGCTCATCGAGTATGGCGGCAGATGAGCGCTCTAGGCGCTGAAGCGCGTGTGTGCGAACGGCGCCAGGTGTTCAGGCCGTTTCCCGTTCATTCCCCATTCTGCCAGCATCTCGGTCACCGAAGGCGCGATGGCCCAGCCATGCCCGGACCAGGCTGTGGCGTAGATGGCGTTGTCCGTGCCCGGCACCATATCGATCACCGGGATATCGTCCACCGCCACCGCTTCAAGGTGGTTGGCATCGGCCAGCTCAATCTTGACGCCGTCCAAACCGGAATAGACCGCAACCGCATCAGCGAGGTTGGCCTCGATTGAGCTTTCCACCGCCGTGCCCGTCTGGCTCACCGGATCCCAATTGCCGGGGTAGCCGCCGGAAATCATCAGGCGGTTTCCGCTCTCTTCCTTCAGCGCAAGCGTGCGGCTGAAATGGCCAATGAGATGGTTGATCGGCATGTTTGCCATGGGCGCGGTGAGCATCACCTGAAACGCGCGGCTCCAGATGGGAAGCGAGATGCGGCCTGCCAGCAAATCTTCAACGCCGGCATTGGAAAGCACAAACAGGCTCTTGCCCACCTCGATGCGCTCGCCCGCTCCTGTGATCACGGCGGAGGCGCGCCCGCCTTCTGTTTCGATACTCTGAACGGGTGTGTCTTCCGAAATGGTGGCGCCTGCCTTTGCGGCCGCTGCGGCAAAAGCTTCCGTTACGGCCGTGTGATCGGAAACCCCATCCAGCGGGCAATAGAGCGCGGCAATGATGTCGGCGCTCGCCTCAGGCTCGTGCTCGCGCACCTGGCCTTGAGAGAGCATGTGGGTCTCTGTTCCATGCTGGTTTTGCAACAGGCACCTGGCTTCGGCCATTTGCAAGTCGCGCTCGCGTTCGATCAGCAGCAAATGCCCCAGCCGTTCAAAGAACTGGGGCGCCTCCAGCCGCTCATGCAGGCTGGGCCACATTTCGTGCGCCAACTTCACCAAAGGCAGCTCGCGCCAGTCGCGCCCATTGGCCCGGGTGCCGCGCCGGCCCGGCCCAGCCGATGCGCCGTTGCCGATCTTCTTGGCTTCAAGCAGGCGAACCTCGGCGCCTTGTTCGGCGAGCCACCAGGCGACACCTGCGCCATAGACCCCGCCCCCGATGATCACGAATTCTGCCATGTGCTCAGCGCTCAAACCTCCGTGTAGCTCGCCTCATAGGTGATCGGGAAACTCACCGACCGGGCAATGAAACAGTGCTTGTGGATCTGGTGGTGAATCTGATCGGCTTTCTCCAGGTCCGTCCCCCGCTCCACCTCAATGGCCGGGCGCAGGACGGCGCGGATGAAACGGCCCGTGCCGTCCGGTTCAGACTGTCCGGTGCCCACCGGGCTGTCCACGTAGCTGGTGACCACAATCCGGGCTGAACTGGCCAGATGCAAGTACCAAAGCATGTGACACGCCGACACTGTGGCCATCAGCATGTCCTCCGGATTGTGCAAGCTGGGATCGCCGCCAAGCAGTGGGTCGTTGGAACAGTGGATTTCCGGTTTGCCGGGCGTGGTCACCGACCAGTTTCGGGTGTAGCTGCGGTAGCCTCTGGTGCCTTCGCCTTGATTGCCGGTCCAGACGACTTGGGCCGTAAAATCATGTTCTTTCATTTTTTGGCGGTCCTTCTTGAAACTTCAGTGTCCAGTGTAGCGTGGTTGTCTGCGCTCGATCCAGGCGTTGAGGCCTTCGCGCGCGTCATTTGTGGCCGCCATGCGCGCGAACTGATCACGTTCGATGGCGAGCCCCTCTTCGATTGGCGCGTTGAGCCCGCGGGTCACGGCGGCGAGAATGCGAGCCGTGGTTAGAGGGGAATGACAGATGATGCGTTCGGCCAGATCGAACGCGGCGGTGAGAACCTCATCATGCGGCAAAATCTTGTTGACCAGCCCGAGCTCGTAAGCGCGATCAGGCGAGAAAGTCTCAGCCGTCAACAGAAGCTCAAGCGCCCGCTTCCGCCCGGCCAGTCTGGGCAGGCGCTGCGTTCCGCCGAAGGTGGGCGGGATGCCGATCCTGATCTCCGGCTTTGCGAACAGGGCCCTGTCGCTGGCCACGGCCAGGTGAACCGCTTCAGCGATTTCGCAGCCGCCGCCAAACGCAATGCCGTTGACCGCGGCGATTACCGGCTTTGGAAACGCTTCCAGGCGGGCGGTCATGGCTTGGCCGCGCTGGCAGAACTCCGTGACCGCTCTTTCAGCGCTCTCTTCCACGCTCTTGCTGAACTCGTGGATATCCGCCCCGGCAGAGAAGGCCCGTTCACCGGCGCCGGTCAGAATGACGGCGCGCACCTCAGGGTCCCTTTCGATGTCTGCAAGCAAGTGCAGCAGGCGGTCATTGGTGGCGTAGTTGAGCGCATTCAGCTTGCCCGGACGGTTCA
>CAJHYS010000300.1_pt1 | contig 29315 bp, 29 predicted proteins | sample 9198801 | NCBI WGS metagenome assembly CAJHYS01 (sample SAMEA7708368, study PRJEB35096) | sediment metagenome | biome: marine neritic benthic zone biome [ENVO:01000025]; feature: sediment [ENVO:00002007]; material: shallow marine sediment [ENVO:03000034] sea grass bed [ENVO_01000059] ...
TCGCCATCTCGCTTTCCTTGGCGACAAGCATCTCAGAGAGCTTCTTGGCGTTCTCACCATCGCGGCACTTGGGCAGCACCACGCCATCCGGCCTGCCTGGCATGACACTGTCCAGATCGCGAAAGGCCTCCCCGTCGCCCAGCGGATTGACGCGCACAAAGGCCTTTGGGCCGCCTTTACGCATAGAGGGCGGCAAGGACTCCAAGGCATCGCGCACGATGGAGCGAGCCTTGTTGCGGTCCGGCGGCGCAACGGAATCTTCCAAATCCAGAACAACCGCATCGGCCTCGGTGTCGAAAGCCTTTACGATCTTTTTCTCGTCATTCCCCGGAACGAACAGATATGAGCGCATTCCTCAGTCGTCCAATCTCAAGCAGCCTCGGGCCGCATTCGCATGAAGGCTTGGCGGCGGCAGATCGCCACCAGCTCATCATCCTGATTAAAGCCCCGGTGTTCAAACTCAACGATCCCGGCGTCGGGGCGTGATTTGCTGACCCGCTTAGAAATCACCTCGGTTTCCGCATGCAGGCTGTCGCCCTGGAACATTGGCTTGGGAAAGCGCACGTCGGTCATGCCCAAGTTTGCGATCGTGGTGCCGAGCGTCAGATCACCCACGGTCATGCCGATCAGCAGGCCCAGGGTGAAAATCGAGTTCATGATGGGTTGTCCCCATTCGGTGTTCCGCTCGCAAAAATGCCGGTCAATGTGCAGCGGCTGCGGATTGAGCGTCAGGTTGGAGAACAGCATGTTGTCCATCTCCGTGACCGTGCGGCTCAACTCGTGGACATGCACTTTGCCAATCTCGAAGTCTTCAAAATAAAGGCCAGCCAACAGACGTTCCTCCGCTGCTTTTGAATGGGCGGACTATCTTCGCTTTCGTGCGATTCTTGAAGAAAGAAGCTGGATTTGGGCAGTTGGAACCGTGCAGGACTCTAGAATACGAGATCAGCGTTTTAGTCACACGCATGACGTGTACCCAAATCTGGGTGCGTCGTTATGCGAGTCCCGAACTTCGTTAACAGGGGCCTGTGGACAATTTGTGCATAGATTCCGATAACCTCATTAAGCAACTGTTTTTCATAGTTTATTTTTACACCCTCAGAACAGCCCACACTGTTAACTCTTCATTAAGCGCCTCGTTCCTAGGACTCGCATAGAGCGAACCAGAGGAGCGAACGCAAATGTTCGGCAAAGTCATGAATATGACCCGGTGTTTGGTCGTCGACCCCTGCGGTGAAGACCGCGAGCAGACCACAGCTCTACTCCAGGACTACGGTTTCGATGTCTTTCGGGCCGAAACGAGCGAGCAGGCATTGTCTGCCTGCCGCACGGAGATGCCCGATATGATCATCGTGGCCGACTCTGAGGAGCCGCGGGAAACCCCCACCCTGTTAATGAACCTACAGGCTGCTGCAAATCGGCTGGGCCGCACGCCGATCATTCTGGTGTGCGCGCGCGATCCCGATCCAGGCAGCATCGGTGCGGCCATCGTTCATGGCGCAAACGAGTTCATTGTCAAACCGCTCGACGGCGCCATTTTGGACGACAAGCTGAAGCAGCTCGGCTTAGCCTGACGCTTTTGCCCATCGGTATCGAGGGCAACATGGTAAGGTTACGGCCATGCCAGATTTAAGCGATGAAGACATAAGCTATTTCAGAGACCGCCTGATCGCTATGCGCGATGAGATCAACGGCCTCCTTGAAGCCGGCGATGATGAAACGGGGCCGGTGCAGCTCGACCAGACCAGCGTTGGCAGACTGTCGCGCATGGACGCCATGCAACGCCAGGCGATGGCGCAGGAAACTGAACGGCGACGGCACAATGATTTGCGGCGGATCGCGGCAGCCCTGGGGCGCATTGAGGACGGCGAATACGGCTATTGCATCTCTTCAGGCGAACCGATCCCGCGGGCAAGATTGGAACTCGACCCGGCGGCGGCCACCATTGTCAAGCGCGCAGAATAACCTGTCTAAGCAATTGGCGCTGCAAGCACTTTAAGTGTCGCAAGTCTGTCATGAAACGGCTATAGGGCGCGATATGCAGCGCTTTCAAAAGCACTCGTAATTTGGTTCATTTGGAGGTTGCATCGTGGGAGCTGGCGTGCGCTCGGTCTGGGCCCTGTTCATCGGGGTTGCTGTGCTTGCTCTGGGCAACGGCCTGCAGAGCACGTTGCTTGGCGTGCGTGCGATCGATGCCGATTTTGGCGCGACCATAACCGGCTATGTGATGGCCGGTTACTTTGTGGGCACCCTGGTCGGCTCCATCGTCACGCCTAAGCTAATTGAACAGGTGGGCCATATCCGTGTGTTCGCCGCGTTTGCGTCGATCATCTCAACCTGCGCCCTGCTCCATGCCGTGTTCATCAATCCCTTCGCGTGGTTTGCGTTCCGCGCCATGACGGGCTTGTGCATTGCAGGTCTCTACATTGTCTCTGAGAGCTGGGTGAACTCGGCAGCCACCAACGAGACGCGCGGCAAAATGCTGTCGGCCTATATGCTCATCATCTTTGCCGCCATGGGGATTGGCCAGCTTCTGCTCAACGTGCCCGATCACAATGGCTATATTCAGTTCATCATCGTTTCGGCGCTGATGTCCGTGGCGCTGGTGCCCATGTCGCTTGCCCGCACCCCGGCGCCGGAGATTACCAATCCGCGGCCTGTCAGCATATCCGACATTTACAAGCTGTCGCCGCTGGCCGTTACTGCATGTGTTTTCAATGGCTTGGGACAAAGCGTGTTCTTCAGCCTAGGCGCGGTGTACGGGGACGCGATCGGCATGAGTGTTGGCCAGGTGTCCATCCTGATGGCGCTGCCCATGCTGGGGGTCATTGCATCGCAATTTCCCGTTGGAATGGTCTCCGACCGCTTTGACCGGCGCCAGGTGATGACCGTGATTGCCTTCATGACCTCAACAGTTGCCTTTGTCTGCGTGTTTTCCGGCCATCTGCCGTTCCTCTATCTGACAGCGCTGTTTGCGGTCTTCGGCGCCTTGAGCCTGCCGCTTTACTCGCTCGCACTGGCCCATGCCAACGACTATCTGGAGAACGACCAGATGCTGGGGGCCGCCGGCAAGCTGGTCTTGCTGTTCGGTGTCGGGGCCATTGCCGGCCCGGTGATTGCCGGTGACCTGATGGACCGCTTCGGGCCGCATGCGTTCTTCGTGTTCCTGGGCACCGTGTACGGGCTGATCGGCGTCTTTGCGCTCTACCGGATGACACGCCGCGCCGCCGTTCCGATCGATGAGCAGGGCGAATTCGTTCTGGTCTCCAACCAGACCACATCGGTGGCCGCAACCGCCATTGCGATCGAAACCGCTGAAGGCTGGGAAGAAGAACCCCAGCCTGAGAAGACGCCATAACAATCATGGTTAACCGGGATTTAAGCATCCCGTGGCACCCTCCGCACTATAAAGCGCGCCCGTGTCGGCGCTGGTTCAGGTGTGAGAGTAAGGTTTGAAGGTGCTGCATGTCTCTTGAGTCCGTTGATGCTTATGAAATCGCATGTCTGGAAGTGGGCATCGAGAACGCATCTCCGCAACATCGGATCGCAGCGGGCAAAACGATCGTGTCCTTGCTGCAATCTTCAAACTTGCCCGAAGAAGGCCGCACGGTTCTGTCGCAACTGCTGCTGAAACTCACCGTGGATCCGGTCAGGACGGTTCGCAAGGAGATGGTGGACGCCATCAAGAACCTGCGCGGCCTTTCAGAAGACCTGGTGTTCTCGATCATCTCCGACGATGATGAGCTGGCCCTGCCCTTTCTGGCCGTCACAAAGTCCCTCAACAAGCGGATGATGGTGGCGATTGCAAAGGTGGGCGATGCAGCGCGCAAGACCGTGATTGCCGCACGCGGCGACTGTCCTGCCGAGGCGGCCAACATCCTTATTGCGAATTGTTCTGCGGAAATCGTCGTGGAACTGCTCGCCAATCCTGAATTGAGCCTGAGCGCGGCGCAATATGAAAAGATCATCGAGCAGCACGGCGCGGACAGATCCGTCTCCGCACAACTGGCAAGGCGCCCCGATCTGCCATCCCATTTGAAAGTGATGATGGCGCGCGCCGTTTCGGAGGAAATGCGCACCAAGCTTGAAACCACCGACATGGCCTCAACCCTCAAATCCCAGCGCATGATCGATGCTGCCGAGGAAGAAGCCATCCTGCAGATCTCCGCAACGACCAGACCGGTCGAGCGGGCGCGGCTGGTGAGCTATCTGTGCGATCTGCAGCAACTGACCCCGTCCATCCTGCTGCGCGCGGCGTGCACCGGAGAAATGGCCTTTGTGGAAAACGCGCTGTCGCTGCTGTCCGGCCTGCCGGTCCTTCGGGTGCGCAATCTGATGTATGCCCAAGGGGCCATGTCTCTTCGCGCAGTGCATTCGCGGGCCAATCTGCCGCGCGTTCTGTTCGACCCCATCCGGATCGCCGCTGATGTTGAAAGACAGCGCCAAAAGGCCGATCAGACTTTATCTGCCGACCACTTCGGCAAACAGGTGGTTGAAGCCATTGTGACCAAATACGAGAGCTTCACCCCAAGCCGGCGCTCTGAACTGTTGCAGATCGTGCAATCCTACGGTTCGGCCAAGACCCGCGAATTGGCTGCGCACCTCCTGGAAAGTGAGCAGATCAGCGAGCAAAACGCCCTCGCCGCCTGATCTCCTGGGGCAAGCCGGGCTTGCCGCAACCATCGCATTTGCCGCGCTCCAGCCTGCTGCTGGGGCGTTTTTTCGTTGTGTTGAGGGATGGGATAAGAGCTTAAGCCAGAAACACGTATGCCGGGGCGAACCCCGGCATACGGTACTCAACTTGAGCCAACGGGCTCTGATACGCAACTAACTGTCACGTAATCTAGGGCGAGCGGCTTAAAATTCCCTAAATTCTATGGTGAAAAAGATGATCCGAACCGTCCTGATTTGGGACAGATCGGACGGTTGGGCGCAAATCAGCCTCAGTAGAGGAACTGCTCGGAGATAACCCGTTCCTCCAGGCTGTGACCTTCGTCGAACATCAGCCGCACTGTTTGCGTCTGGTCCTCGGCAATGTGAACCTTGCGGATGTTTCGAAACTCATCATGATCGGCCACGGCACTCACCGGGCGCTTGTCTGCTTCCAAAACCTCGATCGTCACGCGCGCCGCACAGGGCAATATGGCCCCGCGCCAGCGCCTGGGCCTGAACGCGCTGATGGGCGTCAACGCCAGGAGCGGTGAATTGACCGGCAATATCGGTCCATGGGCGGAAAGATTATAGGCCGTGGACCCGGCCGGCGTTGCGAGCAGCACGCCATCGCAAATCAACTCATCCAGCCGGGTTCGCTCATCGATCGCCAGGCTAAGCTTCGCAGCCTGGTAGGTCTGGCGCAGCAGTGAGACTTCGTTGAACGCCAGCGCCTCATGCTCCTGACCGGCGGCATCCTGGGCCCGCATGCGCAAGGGGTAGACCTCGGTAATCTCCGCGCGGGCCAAACGGTCCTCCAGACCGTCGCCGGAAAACTCATTCATGAGAAAGCCAACCGAGCCCCGGTTCATGCCGTAAATCGATTTGCCGGTTGAAACGAACCGGTGCATGGCCTGCAGCATGAAGCCATCGCCGCCGAAAGCGACAATCACATTGGCATCATCTTCGGAAACGCTGGGAAAACGCTTGGAAAAATCAACCAACGCAGCCTGGGCCTCAGACGCATCGCTTGCGATAAATGCTATTCTGTCTTCTGACATGGCGGTCTGGCATCCTTGGTGAGCTGCCGTCTTGCCACAGGACCCAAGCGCGTTCTAGCGAAAAACGGCGGACCGAGGCCCGCCGCTGTTTCTCAGTGGTCTGAAAAATATCTCAAAGGGCGTTCTTGCTCTTATAATCTGCAATCGCGCCCGCGAGCTCCTGGTAGGGCTTGCAGTCGGTGCCGCAGATCCGGCCGAGCTTCTCAAGCATGACCTCAGCCTTGGCCAGATCATCCTTCTGCAGATAGGCCTCGCCGAGATATTCATGCACGCCTTTGTGCTCAGGATTGCGCTCCAAGGCCGCCAAATAGTAGCGCATACCCACATCCACCAGCCCGAGCTTGCGATGCGAGTAGCCCAAAAGATTGAGCACATTGGCATCGTCAGGACGGCTCAGACGGTTCAGGGTGATGATCGCGGCGCGGTATTGACCGGCCTTGATCTGGGTGTTTGCAAGGGTCAGGTCAGGGCGCCGGGACGGATTGTAGGGAGGCTGCACTATCTCATCCAGTGAGGACCTGGTGTCGTCGTCTTTGAAATTTTTCTTCTTCTTCTTTTTCTTGGCTTTCAACTTCTTCTTGTTCTCGTTCGTATTGGTCGACGACGGGGCCGGCGCAGGCGCAGGCTCGTCCGTCGAAAGCGCAAGAGCGGCAGGTGCGCCAAGTTGCGTCACCGATGCGCCGGCTGTGAAGGCAAAGGCAAGGGCGATTGCCATCGCGTGGCAATGGAGCGGTTTGAGTTCAAGCTTCATAATGCTCTCCAAATTGGGTCTCGCTGCCTCGGTTTAGGTGGAAAGCAAGACCATTCTGCGACCGGCGGTGGCAATATAGTGCGGACCGTCCGGCCCCGCCAGAGCGATGGCAGGATCTGGAGAAAATGTGATCTGGAAAAATTCTGTGTGCTTAACGCTATCGAAGACGCGAAGCTGTCGCCTATCGGGTGTCGTCCTCGGACTTTCCGGGACTTGCCTTAAAGGCCGTGGACATGAGTTCCTCAACGCGCCGGAAGCGCATGCCTTCGCCTTTTTTGTTTTGGCTGAAGTACCACTCTCCCTGGCGAGTGATGACCCCGCACATGGGCTTGCCATCGGTCCAGTTTGACCACGCCACGCAGAGCGCACCCTCGTTAACCCACCAGCGCCCGTCGTCCTTACGGCTGAACGCCTGGCCTTTGAGTGTGCCGTTGCTGCTGCCGGTGATCAGCATATCGTAACCTGCGACCTCGGCTTCGTATTTTCCGGGAAAAAGCTGCTGGAGTTCTTCTGCGGCCAATGCAGCGACTTCGTTTTGATCGGTGGCCTGTGTTGCATCGGTGCCGATGATCAATGCGGCGCATGCCGCCACCATAACGCTAACTCTTTTCATAGTCGAAGGCGTCCCTGCTCTTGGTGCGTGACTCTAGAACTGGCAGTTAGATTTGCCCCATCATGGTTAAAATTTGGTGTGCGGCTTGTCTCCTCACTGGAACGGTGGCTGCCGCAAATCCAGAGACGGTCAGGGGTTAGGCTCTGCTACCCGGCAAATGATTTCAACACATCTTCGGCCGTGGCCACGGTTGCGATCAATTCCATGGCCCGCAAAGCTGCATTATGCTGCTCCAAAGTCGCCGTGGAACAGGCATCGCTCACGACCCATGTGTCGTACCCCACGTCTGCTGCGTGGCGTACCGTGGATTCCACCACATAAGCTGTTGAAACGCCGGCGCAGATCAGGCGCTTGGGTCGGTAGAGGTTCACGACCTCCTCAAGGTTGCAGCCGTAGAACCCGTTGTTCCGGGTGTGTGTCACCACGTGTTCATCGTCGCGCGGCTCACAGCCTTCAAGAAACCCCACGCCCCACGTGCCTTCCACCCACGCCCCCAGTTCCACCCACTGGCGGAAGATGAAGTTGTTTTGGATGACATTGGCATGATCCGGCCGCACCGCCAGACGTACATGGACAATAGGTACCCCGGCTTGGCGCGTGCCGGCCAAAAGCCGGCGGGCGGTTGCAAGGGTCTGTTCGCGCCAGGCGGCCCCTTCGGATATTCCCACCTTGATCTTTCCATCCGGGTGGCAGTTCTCGTTCTGATAATGCAGCGCGACCAACAGATCGTCGCTTTGCTGGGCTCCCAACATCAGCTCTTCTCCTTTGCAGCCTTTTCCAGCACCCGGATCACGGTTGGAAAGTAGTCGTCGCCATAGCCTTGCTCAATCGCCTCATCAAACAGCGCTTTGGTAGCCTGCGCACCAGACACGCTGAGGCCCGCTTGTTTTGCCAGATCAATTGCATAGCTTAAATCCTTCAACGCATATGAGGTTGAAAAGGCGCGCTTTGGAAAGGTTCCGGGCAACAGAGATTTGGCGCCGTGATTGTGGAGGGCAAAGCTGTTGGCGGAGCCTTTGGCCATGGCGTCAAACAGGGTTTGGCCGTCCACACCTGCGCTCCTGGCAATGCTCAGGGCCTCTGCCAGGGCGGTGACGGTCTGAAACAGCACCATGTTGTTCATCTGCTTGACCACCTGGCCTGCACCGACGGCCCCGCAATGGAGCACCTCCTCGGCAAAACAAGCCAAGACCGAGCTGATCTGCTCGAAGGTTGCCGCATCGGCGCCCACCAGAACGGCAAGGGTGCCTGCTTCAGCGGCAGCCCGTGTCCTGGCCACCGGGGCATCCGCATAAGCCGCCCCGCGGGCCGCAAAGGCGGCTTGGAGCTTGCGGGTCAGCTGCAGGGAGCTGGTGCCGAGATCCACGACGGTCTGGCCCTGCTTGACGGACGCCAGAAGGCCTTCGGGGCCTTCACAAACCGCTTCCAATTGCTCATCGCCCGGGAGCGAGACAAACACCAGATCGGCCCCATCGGCGGCCGCAGAAGCGTTTTTTGCCACCACCAGCCCCTGCTCTTGCAGGCGCGCCAGGGGTGCTTCGGCAAGATCAAAGCCGCAAACTTCCGAAACCAGCCCGCTTGAGCGTTTGGCGAGAATGTGCCTGCACATGGGCTCGCCCATAACCCCCAGGCCGATAAACCCTACCGAAAGCTCGTGCTGCATTGTTTTCTCAACTTTATTCTAGCCAACCAGGCTGGCCTTCGCAGGTTTGCACAGACCGACAATTCGTCTACACCACAAGCTCACGCCCGACAAACAGGAAGCCCAAATGCCCCAGAATGTATTGATCGCCGGAGCCAGCGGCATCATCGGACGCTATGCCCTCAACCATCTCGCCGGCCTGGAGCGCTGGCATGTCACAGGCCTCGCCCGGTCCCGGCCGGAAGATATGACAGATCATGACTTTGTTGAACTCGACCTGCTCTCGCCCGATCTGAACGAGGCCGCCCTGAAAACGTTCAACGCCACCACACACATGGTCTATTCAGGGTTCGTCCAGCCCCCGGGCATGAGCTGGGCCGAGCTGAGCGCGTTGAACGCTGAGATGTTTGAGGGGCTGATGAACCTGGCAGACCAGCACATGCCGAACCTCAGCCGTGTGGTGCTCATGCAGGGCCAGAAGTATTACGGCAGCCATCTTGGGCCCTTCAAGACCCCCACCAAGGAAGATGATCCGCGCCACGAGCCGCCGAACTTCTATTTCGACCAGCAGGACCTTCTGGCCGAGCGCAGCCAAACCGCGGCGTGGGACTGGGTGTGTCTGCGCCCGCACATTGTGTGCGGGCTGGCGCCGCGCTCGCCGATGAACCTGGTGATGCAGATCGGCGTTTATGCCAGCTTGTGCAAGGAGTTGGGAATGCCTCTCAACTTCCCCGGCAAGCCCTCGGCCATGAAAACCTTGCAACAGGCCAATGATGCAGGTCTGATCGCCCGTGCCGTGGAATGGGCCCTGACCGAGGAAGGCTGCGGCGGCGAGGCCTTCAACATCACCAATGGCGATCTCATCCGCTGGGAGAACATGTGGCCCATCATCGCCGAAGAGCTGGGCATGGAGCCCGGGCCGGCCAGGCCGATGTCACTGGTGGAGTTCGGTGCCGAACACCAGGACCTCTGGCGCCAGATGGCCGAGCGGCACGGGCTCAAACAATCAGACCTCAGCCAGCTCGCCGACTGGTCGTTCAGCGACTACATCTACAATATCGACTGGGATGTGGCCACGAACACCATCAAGGCCAGGCTCTACGGCTTTGACTATTGCATGGACACCGAAGACATGATGCGCGGCTTGCTCAGACGCTTAAGGAGCGAGCGCTGGATCCCGTGATGCTGAATCAGGACAGGCGCGCAAGCCTTTGCTTTTCATCAACGATCGCGGTGTGCAGCCCCTCCATGAACTCATCTGCGCCCAGACCGGCGGGAATGGGAGGTAGGTAAGATACGGTGATCTCTCCGGCCTTCTTGTTGAACCCGTTCTTGGACCAGAACAGGCCGGAGTTCATGGCAACGGGAACCACCGGAAGCTTGAGCTGCTTGTAAATCAGCGCAACGCCCCGGTTGTAGGCATGATTGACATCCACATCCTGGCGGGTGCCCTCAGGGAAGATCAGAATGCTCCTTTGCTCATCCAAGGCGAGCTTGGCGCCGCCCAGCAACTGACGCATGGCGGCAGCCCCCGCCGCCCGGTCAACCGGGATCATGGGAGAGCGTTTCAGGAACCATCCCATGATGGGATATTTGTAGAGGGCCTCTTTCAGCACCACCGCAATATCCGGCACCAGAACGTTGAACACGAGTGTTTCCCAGGACGACTGATGATTGCACGCGTAGATCACCGGCCCATCGGCATGCTTGTGCTCCAAGCCGATCTCCCGGTGGGTAAGGCCCACCACATGCTTCAGTCCAAAGACCGTGCCGTTGCTCCAGATCCTGGAGAGGCGGCGCACGCGGGCCGGTGTGCCCCAGATCATGAACACAGGGATGGTCAGCCCCAGCAAAACGGTCCAGAGGCCAAATAACACATCAAAGAGCTTAGAACGCAGAAGGGTCATGCAGACAGCCGGGATTCGCACAATCTTGCGCGTATGTGTGCTGCCACGCCCGCAATGTCTAGAAATTTGTGAGCGCTATCCAATCCGGCCAGGGTCGCCTGCGATGCCTTAGAACGGAACTTCGTCATCCAGATCGCGTGAGAAATCGCGGGCCGGTGCAGACGAACCTGTGTCCATCGGGCTGGATTGGCCAAAGTTGCCGGAGGCACCCATATTGTCGCCCCCTGCCCGGCTGTCGAGCATGGTGAGCGTTGAGTTGAAGCCCTGCAGCACGATTTCCGTGGTGTACTTGTCGGCCCCGCTCTGGTCTTGCCATTTGCGGGTTTGCAATTGGCCCTCGATATAGACCTTGGAGCCCTTGCGCAGATAGTTCTCCGCCACCCGGCACAGACCTTCAGAAAAGATCACCACCCGGTGCCATTCGGTCTTTTCGCGCCGCTCGCCTGTGTTGCGGTCTTTCCAGTTCTCCGACGTGGCAATGCTGAGCTGCGCCACGGGCCGACCGTCCTTGGTCTGGCGAATTTCAGGATCGGCTCCCAAATTGCCCACAAGGATCACCTTGTTCACTGATCCAGCCATCGCTCACCCTTCCCTGTTCTAGATCCAGCGGTTCCGTTTTGCCGCTCGGACCGATAAAGTGTGCGGCACCCTAGACGAAGGCCAAACGTGCCGCCAGCAAGGGCACCGCTTTTCCACAATGTTCCTTTTTTGTTCTATATGATATAGCTGAGAGAATCAAGCCCAGAAGGACAACACCAACATGAACCGCATTATCTCAACCGACACAGCCCCTCCGCCCTTCTCCGACTATGCCCAGGCCGTGGAGGCGCCGGCCGGTGCCCGCACGCTCTATGTCTCCGGCCAGGTGGGGGTGAACATGGACGGCACCATGCCCGACGACCCGCTGGAGCAGCACGAGAACGTGTGGCGCCACTTGTTCGCCATCCTGGCTGCGGCCGATATGGGCCCTGAGGATATCGTGGATGTGCGCTGCTTCATCAACAGCCATGAGGAAGTGCCGAGATTCCGCAAGATCAGAGACAAGATGATGGCAGGCGTGAAAGCCCCGTCGACCATGGTCGTCGCGCCCCTGGCCGACCCGAGCTGGCGGGTGGAGGTCGCGGTGACGGCCGCCAAGAGCTAAGGTCCGGTTTGCCGACTTTGTGGGTTTGCGTTAGAAATCAACCCTGATGTGCAGGAAAGGCATGGGGCAATGAGGATCAGAGTTCTGTTAAGCGCATGGTTTGTGATGGCAGCCGCCTCGCTGCCCGCGGGCGCGGAGCCACAGTCCGGGCGCTGGGAGACCAATTACGGCCCCATCGAAATGACGGCCAAGCCGGACGGCTTTGCCGGGTCCTATGCCTATCAGAACCGTCCTGCCCACCTGGACGGCCGGCACAATGGCGATGGGACCTACCGGATCATCTGGGTACAGGAGATTTCAGAAGTTGAGTGCCTGGAGCTGGTTCAGGGCTCGCCCTATTGGGGCCGGGCCAGTTTCGTGTTCGATGGCGATCGTTTCATCGCCCATTGGAACTATTGCGACCGGCGCATCAGAAACAAACGCGACTTCCGTTGGACCGGTGAGTATATCGGCAACTAGGGGTCGTGCCGAGTAGCGAGCTCCTGACAGGATATGTCAGGAGTGCCGATAATCGCGGTGGATCAGTGCAGCGATCCAATTGCCGCCCCATGTCGTTTCAGCTATCGAAGAGAGCTATGACAGACAGCGCCAAAAAAGTGATCTCCATCCAGGGAGCCCGGGAACACAATCTGAAGGATGTGTCTCTTGAAATCCCGCGTGACGAGCTGATCGTGTTCACCGGCCTTTCCGGCTCGGGCAAGTCGTCACTGGCGTTCGATACGATTTATGCGGAGGGCCAGCGTCGCTACGTGGAATCGCTTTCGGCCTATGCGCGCCAGTTCCTGGAGATGATGCAAAAGCCCGATGTGGACCAGATCGACGGGCTGTCGCCGGCCATTTCCATCGAGCAGAAAACCACATCGCGCAACCCGCGCTCCACCGTCGGAACGGTGACGGAGATATACGACTATATGCGGCTGTTGTTTGCCCGGGTGGGTGTGCCCTACTCGCCGGCAACGGGTCTTCCCATCGAGAGCCAGACGGTGACCCAGATGGTGGACCGGCTGATGGAGTTGGAGGAAGGCTCAAGGCTCTATCTGCTGGCGCCCATCGTGCGCGGCCGCAAGGGCGAATACCGCAAAGAGCTGGCCGAGCTCATGAAAAAGGGCTTTCAGCGGGTCAAGGTGGACGGCGCCTTTCACGAGATCGAAGAGGTTCCGGCCCTTGACAAGAAGTTCAAGCACGACATCGACGTTGTGGTGGACCGCATCGTGGTGCGTGCGGATCTGGGCAACCGCCTGGCGGACTCTCTGGAGGCCGCCCTTGAGCTGGCCGACGGTATCGCGGTCGCGGAGTTTGCCGACAAGCCCCTTCAGGCGGATGAGACCTCGGAAGCCTCCGCCAACAAGTCGAAGAATGAAACCCACGAGCGCATCATCTTCTCGGCCCGCTTCGCCTGCCCTGTGTCGGGCTTCACGATCGATGAGATTGAACCGCGCCTGTTCTCGTTCAACAATCCGTTCGGCGCCTGCCCCAAATGCGATGGCCTCGGCACGGAAATGAAGTTTGAGGCGGATCTGGTGGTTCCGGACGCCAATCTGTCGCTGCAACGCGGCGCGGTGGCGCCCTGGGCCAAAACTGGCAGCACCTCGCCTTATTACATGCAGACCCTGCAAGCCATCGCCAAGCACTATGGCGCCTCCATGGACACGCCTTGGCACGAGCTGGATGAGGCCGTGCGCGATGCGGTGCTTTACGGCTCGGGCGATGAGGAAATCACCTTCGTTTATGATGACGGCTTGCGCACCTACAAGACCAAGAAGGCGTTCGAAGGGGTCATCGGCAATATTGAGCGGCGCTGGCGTGAGACTGATTCAAGCTGGGTGCGCGAAGAGCTGGCCAGGTTCCAGTCCGACCACCCGTGCGGTGCTTGCGGCGGCTACCGGCTGAAACCGCAAGCCATGGCGGTTAAGCTGGACGGCAAGCACATTGGCGAGATCTCGCTGATGTCCATCAAGGATGCCGACACCTGGTTCCGAAGCCTCGATGGCACCCTCAGCAAGAAGCAGCGCGAGATCGCGGTGCGCATTTTGAAGGAAATCCGCGAGCGCCTGAAGTTTCTCAACGATGTGGGCCTGGAATACCTCACCCTGTCGCGCACATCAGGCACCCTATCGGGCGGGGAAAGCCAGCGTATCCGCCTGGCCTCGCAGATCGGCTCCGGCCTGACCGGCGTTCTCTATGTGCTGGACGAGCCCTCAATCGGATTGCATCAGCGCGACAATGAGCGCCTGCTGCAAACCCTTCAGCACCTGCGCGATCTGGGCAACACGGTGCTGGTGGTGGAGCATGACGAAGAAGCCATCCTGACGGCGGACTATGTGGTCGACATCGGCCCTGGCGCGGGCATCCATGGCGGCGAGATCGTGTCCAGCGGCAAGCCTGAAGAGGTGATGCGCAATCCGGCTTCCCTGACCGGGCAATACCTCACCGGCCTGATGCAGGTGCCGATCCCCCACAATCGCCGCCCGGTAGACGATAGCCGTGTCCTGAGGGTCATCGGGGCGACCGCCAACAACCTGAAGAACGTCACCGCCGAAATCCCCATGGGCACCATGACCTGCGTGACCGGGGTCTCCGGCGGGGGCAAGTCCACCCTGCTCATCGACACGATCTACAAGGCGGCCGCGCGCAAGCTCAACAATGCCCGCGAGCACCCCGGCGCTCATGACCGGCTGGAGGGCATGGAGCATCTGGACAAGATCATCGATATCGACCAGTCGCCTATCGGACGCACGCCGCGCTCCAACCCCGCCACGTATACCGGTGCCTTCACCCCGATCCGCGAATGGTATGTGGGTCTGCCCGACGCGCGCACCCGTGGCTACAAGCCGGGGCGCTTCTCGTTCAACGTCAAGGGTGGCCGCTGTGAGGCGTGTCAAGGCGACGGCGTCATCAAGATCGAGATGCACTTCCTGCCGGACGTCTACGTGACCTGCGATGAATGCGAGGGCAAGCGCTATAACCGGGAAACACTGGAGGTGCAGTTCAAGGGCAAGTCCATTGCTGATGTTCTGGACATGACCGTGACCGAAGCAGCCGAATTCTTCAAGGCGGTGCCGGCGGTGCGCGAGAAGATGGACACGCTGGAGCGCGTCGGCCTCGGCTACATCAAGGTGGGCCAGCAGGCCACTACTCTCTCAGGCGGCGAGGCCCAGCGGGTGAAGCTCGCCAAAGAGCTCTCGCGCCGCGCCACCGGGCGCACCCTATACATTCTGGACGAGCCGACCACCGGCCTGCACTTCCACGATGTGGCCAAGCTTCTGGACGTGCTGCACGAGCTGGTGGACCAGGGCAACACCGTCGTGGTGATTGAGCACAATCTGGAGGTCATCAAGACCGCTGACTGGCTCATTGATCTTGGCCCGGAAGGCGGGGATGGCGGCGGCGAGATCGTTATCGCGGGGCCGCCGGAAGCGGTTGCCGAGTGCGAGCGCTCCTACACAGGCCAGTTCTTGCAGGCCATTCTGAAACGCCGGCCGGCGGCAACCCAGGCGGCTGAATAAGCCTCAATTGTCCCGATACATCGCATCAAAAAAACCACGCGCACCGCAAAAGCCGCCGCAGTGCAGGCTGTCCACCCGCACGTCCCCGCCCGGCAAGGGCTGGATGAGCACCTGGCACTGGCGCCCGGCGCCGTCGGTCACATCACTCTGGGCGGTCCACAGATAGTGGTTGCCGATCTTTTCAGCGCCTTCGAACTGTATCGAGCACAAATGGAAGCTGGCACCGGACACGGTCTCAATTGTGCCGGCCAGCGTGTCGTCCTCATGGTGCACCAGGTTGAGGGCACCGGACGAGGTCTCTCCGGCAGTGTAGGCAAATGCACCGCTTATGCTTGGGCGCTCAGAGCCGACCGCTGTCAGCTTCTTGAGCTGAGCCATGTACCGGTCCCCCAGGCATGCGCCGTCCGAGCCGCAACCGCGGCGCGAGGACAGCCAGGACGACTGCGAGGCACGCAGCGCGCCAAGGCCCTGGTTGCCAACCCTCTGTTTTGCCTCTTTCCAGGCGCGTGCAAGCTGGCGGTCCAGCCACGCGACCGAATAGTTCTCGCAAATCGCCTTCTCATCGGGGGAAGAGGCTTTCTTGCAATCAAAGCTCGGCGCCTTGGGCGCGCTTTGAGCTGACGCCTGGGGGACGGACAGCGCGAGCAGTCCCAGAAGCGCAAAGCTGGAGGCTTTCAGTAAATCATGCATGTGGTGGACCCGTGCGCCAGAAGTTTGCCGTTCTCATCGACCAGCCGGCCTTCGGAGGTTCCAAGGCGGCGGCCCACGTGAATGACCTTTGCGGTGGCCTGCAACAGGCCGTTTTCCGGAAGGATGGGCCGAATGCAGTTGATCTTCAGCTCAACGGTGCCATAGGGCGTGCCCTTGGGCAACTTGGTCTGGACGGCGCAGCCCAGGGCGCTGTCCAAAATGGCCGCCGCATAGCCGCCATGGCCCACGCCAGCTGGATTGAAATGGTCTTCCGTTAGCCGGCCTTCAAAGCGGGCAAAGCCGTCGGCAACCTCCACCAGGCGGAAACCCAAGGTTCGGGCCATGGGGGCAATGACCTCCCGGTCGATCAGCTGCTGCAGGAACTCAAGGCCCGTCAGGTCGTCAAGTGTCGGCGTGGTGTTCATGGGGGCTGGCCCGATCAGATGGCGACGAACTCAATGGCAACGCCGAACGCCTCGTTGGGCGGCACGGCAACGCCGCGGCCGTAGTTCAGCCGCGTGATGTCGCTCGCGCGCAGGCACTCTTGCACGGCGGCCACGTCATCCACCGCGACGCGGAAGGCGGCAAGGCGCGGGCCTTGGTCCAGATCGGGCGCGAAGGAATCGGGGAAATGCAGGCGCCAATCATTGGGCGAGATGACTGACAGCGCCCCCCGGCCGGTTTGCAGCGTGAACCCTTCATCCCAGGCGGTCACATTGTCGGAACCCACGAAGGCCTGGAAGAACTTTGCGTATTTCAGCGGTTGATCGGCCAGCATGATCACCTCAGCCACGCCCGCGGCGGTGTTGGTATGGCGCTGATAGTCGGCTTTCCAGAAATGCTCAGGCGCATGTTGCTGGCAGGTGAAGAAAGCCGCTTGGGGCATGTCGTCATGGGCAACGAATGTCAGGGAAAACGCAACCGTCACCTCCTCGCCGTCCGGCAACTTGGCGCTACGCGAAAAACCGAAGGGCTCGTATGTACCAAGCTCGGCGGCCTGAAATTCGGCCAGGTCCGCACCGGCGTCCAAACTGTCCAGAACCAGCATCGAAAAGCCTTGGCCCGGCCCATCCTCGATAAACTGGCGATTGTAGGAACCGAAGCTGAAATGCCCCGGGTCTGCTGCTTTTATCTTTGACGCATCGTTCACCGCCAGCAATTCCAGGAAGGAAAAGTCGGCAAGCTGGACGAGCGAGTTTGCGGTGCCGAACGGGTGCTGTGCAGCAGGCGTCAGGGTGAAGCCCAGCGCATCGTAGAACTTGCGCGCATCCTCCAATTTCTCAACACACAGCACAAGATGATCAATTCCACGCATCAGGACTTCGCCCTTGGTTTGCGAACCGGCGATCTGGCCTTGCCGGCAATGGCTGTCTCAAGCCGCTCAATATCACGGAAATGAACATCCTGCTGCGGGAAGGGAATTTCAACCCCGGCCTCCCGGAAGGCGGCAAGAATCTCAAAGCGCAGCGCACTGGCCACCGAAAGCGCCCAATCGACTTCGGGAATGTGAACGCGCAGTTCGAAATCAAGCGAACTGGCGCCGAAGTTCATGAACATGACCTGGGGCGCCGGATGCAGCAGAATGCGGTGCTCCTTCTTCACCTTCTCAACGCATTCCAGCACGACGCCGCGCACCTGTTCGGCGTTGCTGGAATAGGAAACGCCGAAGGGCACCTTCACCCGGCCTCGCGTGTCTTCGTGGGTCCAGTTTTGCACCGGCTCGGAGATCAGGCTGGAGTTCGGCACGATGACCGAGCAATTGTCGAAGGTCTTGATCTCCGTCGACCTCACATTGATCTGGGTGACATAGCCCTCTCCCCCGGTCACCGCGATCCAGTCGCCCACCTTGATCGGGCGCTCGGCCAGAAGGATGAGGCCGGAGACGAAGTTGTTGACGATCGATTGCAAACCAAAACCGATGCCCACACCAAGCGCACCGGCAACGATCGCGATGTTTGAGAAGTCGACGCCGGCATAGGAAAAGGCAAAGAGTGCGGCCAGGGCAAAGCCAAGATAACCGGCCCCGGTTCGGATCGAATCGCGGATGCCCCGGTCAACCTGGGTGCGCGCCAGCACCCGGCCGTCGAGCCAGGAGGTCACCAGGCGCGTGACGATGAGCCCGAAGACAAACGCCAGAAGCGCCGAGGCGATGGTTGCAAACGAGATGGTGACCCCGCCGATGCGGAAGCCGAAGAATATGGTGGTGATCCACCCCTTGAAGTCGGCCAGATTGTAAGCCCATTGCGTGGCCACGAGTGGCAGGCCGATGAACACCAGAACAAAGTCGCCCACGGTGCCGATAAGCAGACCGAGCCGGGCAATCGCCACCTCGCTCATGCCGATGGTCTTGCGCAGGAAGTCTCCCGCAGCCCAGCCAGGGCCAAAGCCGGTGCCCACCAGTTCGTCGATCAGGTGATGGGCCAGATAGAGGATCGCGATCAGGCTGCCGGTAACCACGAACTGGGCCATCAAGAAGCGGGCCAAAGAGAGGTAGCCGAACAGCAATGCCAACACGACCGCCGCGACCAGAATCCACAAAATGATGCGGATCTTTCCAAGCCAGGCAAAGCCGCCGGGGCGCTCGGCGCTGAACGGCAGGCCCTCATCCTCACCTTCAGGCACCGGGCGGGCAACAAGCAGACACATGGCCAGAATGGCCGCCACCACCGCGGCCACGAAGGCACTTACCGGCGCCGCATAGGCCGGCGGCAGGAACACCACATTGCCCAGCTCTCGCAATAGGAACCCTAAGGCAACAACGATTGAGGCCAGATCCAGAAGGCCACGCAACTTGACGGCCTTGGCATCGCTCACCATGGCAAGGCGCCAGTTCGGCCGAGCCGGCGCCAGCACCCCTTGGGTCAACGCATGAACCACAGCCATGAACAGCGAACCGGCCATCAGGGTCCAGCCAATCTTCTGAATCTGCAACGGCAGGTGACCGAGAAGATCAAGGCTTAGACCGGCAAAGGTGAAACCGATGAGCACGGAAACGATGTTGATGGCGAGGCCGCGAAACACCCGCCACAAGCGGCTGAGAGCCGAAGGGGCCGCCTCATCCAAATCCGGGCCGATGACGCGGGCCAAGATGCGCCGAACGCCGATGCCACCGGCGAAAGCGAGCGCGAGGCAGAAGATGACGGCCCAGAACTTGCTGCCCGCCGCACCGTCTGAAATCTGCGTCAACCAGCTGTGGATGATGCGATAGAGATTGGTGGAGACCCGGCTTATGGTCGAGGTGCCGAGATACCACAGGTTCGGATTGAGAATTGACTTACTGCGCGCAAAAACCCGCTGAAAGAACTGATCGCGCTCGATTTCTGCGGCATGAGCAGATATCTGGCTCGCCGTAAGCGCCACGATCTCCAATTGCTTGGCAATGCCCTGAACTTTGGCCAGCACCGCGCCGAGCGTCTCGCGCTTCTTGGCGATGGCAACGTCTTCCTCTCCGCTTTCCGGTTTTGGGCCAAGCTGTTTCAGCTGGCTGTCGGCCGCATCAACTTCCGGATCGAGGGTTGAGATGTCGGTTAGGGCATCTGCGCGCAGCTTATCCAGCTCGGTGCGCAGGTTTTGAAGCTGGTTCGGCCGCAAGTCGGGCAGCTTCAGCGTGTTCTCCGCCTTTTTCAGGATTTCGTTGTAGGCCTTGAGCGCATGCTCAGCCTTTGTAGCATCGGCCGCAGCAGGGCCAGACACTGCCAACACGGCAAGCAGCAAGACCGAGAGAAACGGCAGCACCCTCAGGCAGATCAGAGTTTTCATCCAGATCAAACTCCCAGCACGCATTAACCAGGTTCACAGCACAAAATGCAGCCCAAAGGAAGGCGTATGTTGAAGCTTATACCAGCCTGCTCTGTTCAACCGCAGCCTCAATGAACGAGGCGAACAGCGGATGAGGTTCGAACGGTCGTGATTTGAGCTCAGGATGGTATTGCACTCCGATGAACCAGGGATGGTCCGGCAGTTCAATGGTCTCAGGGAGCAATCCGTCCGGTGATGTGCCCGAGAAGGTCAAACCGGCATTTTCCAATTGTTCCTTGTAGCCCATGTTCACTTCATAGCGGTGACGGTGCCGTTCGGAGATTTCCGTCGACCCATAGATCTCAGAAATGCGGGTGCCCTCGTTAAGGCGGGCCGCATAGGCGCCGAGCCGCATGGTTCCCCCCATATCGCCATTGGCCTGACGGGTTTCCAGCTCGTTGCCTTTCAGCCACTCGGTCATCAACCCGACCACCGGATTTTCAGCCTCCTGAAACTCCGTAGAGGTGGCATCGGCCAGGCCCGCCATGTTGCGGGCCGCCTCGAGCACCGCCATCTGCATGCCCAAACAGATGCCGAAATAGGGAACATCGCGCGTGCGGGCAAAGTTGGCTGCGGAAATCTTGCCCTCCGCACCGCGCTCTCCAAAGCCTCCGGGCACCAGAATGCCGTTCACCCCTTCCAAATGGGGGGCCGGGTCTTCCTGTTCGAAGATTTCAGATTCGATCCACTTCAGATTGACCTTCACCTTGTTGGCAATGCCGCCGTGGGCCAGGGCCTCGTTGAGGGATTTGTAAGCGTCCAGCAGGCCGGTGTACTTGCCCACCACCGCAATGGTCACCTCGCCGTCGGGCTCATGAATGCGCTGCGAAATGTTCTGCCAGCGGGTAAGGTCAGGTTCCGGTGCACCGGTAATGCCAAAGGCTGCCAAGACCTCTTCATCAAGCCCCTCGTCATGATAGGCGCCCGGCACGTCATAGATCGAACTCACATCAAGCGCTTGGATTACGGCGCTTTCGCGCACGTTGCAGAACAGAGCGATCTTGCGCTGCTCATTGGCCGGGATCTCCCGGTCGCAGCGGCACATGAGAATGTCCGGCTGGATACCGATGGAGCGCAATTCCTTGACCGAGTGCTGGGTGGGTTTGGTCTTCAATTCGCCTGCGCTCGGGATCCACGGGATCAGCGTCAAGTGGGTGTAGATGCAATCGCCGCGCGGCAAATCATTGCCAAGCTGGCGGATCGCCTCAAAGAATGGCAGTGCCTCAATGTCGCCCACCGTTCCGCCGATTTCGCACAGCACGAAATCATAGTCGTCATTGCCGTCCAGCACGAAGGCTTTGATCTCATTGGTCACATGGGGAATGACCTGCACAGTGGCGCCGAGATAGTCGCCGCGCCGCTCCTTTTCGATGATGCCCTGATAGAGCCGGCCCGTGGTGATGTTGTCGGCCTGGCTGCAGGGCCTGCCCGTGAATCGTTCATAGTGGCCGAGATCCAGGTCGGTTTCCGCCCCGTCATCGGTCACAAAGACTTCGCCGTGCTGATAGGGGCTCATCGTCCCCGGATCAACGTTGAGGTAGGGGTCGAGTTTCCGCAAACGCACCTTATAACCGCGAGCCTGGAGCAATGCGCCCAGTGCCGCCGATGCGAGCCCTTTTCCAAGAGAGGAAACCACGCCGCCAGTGATGAAAATGTACCGCGCCATGGGAGTCTGGATATAGAGGGAGTCGTGCAGGTTGGGAAGAGTTAGTTGATTAGTGGCGTAGTTTATCCTCAGGTCCGTTCGGCAAGAAGATCGATCACCACAAGGTCTTCGCCGCCCGCTCAGGCCATTCGTCATCATAGGCCTGGCCGCCGACGCGCCCGGCGGTCAATCCTGCTAGGATCTGCCCCGGCGTCGGCAGAGTTTTGGGGTCCACCTGCTGCTCAGGTTTCCACAAGCTGGAGCGCACGATAGCGCGGGCACATTGAAAGTAGATCGCCTCCACCGTGATCACGATCACCGAGCGCGGCGCTCGGCCCTTGACCGCGAAGGAGGCCAGCACATCCGGGTCGGTGGTGAGTTCAGCCCGCCCGTTGACCCTGAGCGTGGTGCCGCAGCCGGGGATCAGGAACAAGAGGCCCACCCGGCCGTCACGTACGATATTGCGCAAACTGTCCACGCGGTTGTTGCCGCGCCGGTCCGGCATCAGCAGCGTGCGCTCGTCCTGAACGCGCACAAAGCCCGGCAGGTCTCCACGCGGCGAGCAATCCAGCCCCTCCGGCCCGTTGGTGGCCAAAACAGCGAACGGCGAGGCTTCGATCAAGGCGCGGTACTCCGCCGAGACCCAGTTGATCTCCTTGGCTGTGGAGGTTTCCTTGGGCAGGCCGTAAAGGGCCTCCAGCTCTTCAACAGTGCTGATTGTGCTCACGTTTGCGGGGGCCCTTGTTGTTGGTGTGGTCAGAGGCGGTCCGCATAAACGAGGCGTCTTGCGGAGCGCTAGTTGTTGCTTGGCGCCGGGGCTTCTGGGGTGGTTGACGGACTTGCCGGCAACTGGGGCAGAACGGAGCTCGGGGGCGCATCGCCTGTGGTGCCTTGCGACTGCTGGCCGGCCTGGTCAAGCACGGAGCTCGGTGAGCTGTCTTGACGCGCGATCAGGGTGAGCATGATGGAGGTTGCAAAGAAGGCCACGGTCAAGATCGCCGTGGTGCGGGTCAGCGCATTTGCCGCGCCGCGCCCTGAAAGGAAGCCGCCGCCGCCGCCGCCACCGCCACCGCCCATGCCCAGGGCGCCGCCTTCAGAACGTTGCAGAAGGACGGTCGCAATCAGGCAGATCGCGACGATCAGGTGGATGACTAGAAGTACGGAGTCCATAAAATTCTCTGCTGTTCCGGTGTGCTCGCGTCCGACAGTCAGGAGCACGATTCAAGAGCGCGCCGGGCTTTACCGCGAAAAACCGCTAAACGCAACGGTATTGCGCGCTGGTTTCAGCCGGATTTAGGCGCCCCAAGAGCAGAAGTCAATGTTCAGGCGACAATTCAACGCCGATTTCGCCTTCGCCGCGGTGCTTCACAACGGCAGCCAACTCGCAGCCATCCTTCGGAATGTTCAGGAAAAAGCTGTTCGGAACAAATTCCGGGGCCACGATCTGCAATCGTGCGCCGGCATCGGAACGGTCGCGCACCACGCAATCGTAGGTGCAGAGCCGCTTGCCGAATATCACCTTGCCGCCCTTAAAGGTGCGCAGCCGCCGGTGCTTGCGGCGTTCCTTGGGTCCCATCATGGCAAATGCCTCCTTGGTTTGGAGAATCATGCAAACGCCGGGCCAGTCTGCCTGCCGCGCCGCCCTCGCCGATCAACCGTGATTGGGCCCGAGGGCAGCCGGGCGTAACAATTTGAAGATCGCGCGATTTTTATCAATTGTCATGCTCGCACTCTTTGGAAAAATGCGATAAACCAACGGCGCTTGATAAGGTTCATGAAGGATCAATTCCATGCTTGCCACACTGCGCAGTAAAACCGGCGGGGTTATCGCCAAGGCGTTCATTGGCCTTTTGGCCTTGAGCTTCGCTGTGTGGGGCATCAACGACATCTTCACAGGCTACCGCGGCGACGCATTGGTGACCGTGGGCGAGACGGAGATTTCCCGTGAGGCCTATCAGAATGCCCTGCAGCAGCGCCTGCGCACCTTGGCGGTGCAACTCAAGCGCAGCGTGCAGCCTGATGAGGTGAAGTCCCTGGGAATCGACCGACAGGTGCTTGGCGACCTGATCCGTCAAGCCTCCCTGGACGGCCAGGCGCAGAGCTTGCGTTTGGCGGTGTCCGACTCCGAAATGGCCCGGCAAATCGCCAGCAATCCCAACTTCCAGAATGCCGGCGGAACCTTCGATGCCAGGACCTTTCGACAGATTCTGGCCCAGAACGGATATTCTGAAGCTGACTTTGTGATCCAGGAGCGCCAGCGCATTCTGCGTACCGAGCTTGCCAGTGCCGTGAACCAGGAGCTTTCGGTTCCTGCTGCCTTGACGGAGGCTGCCTGGGCATACCAGAACGAAAAACGCAAAGCGCGCTACTTCATCTTGCCGGCTACGGCCGCCGAGCCGCCGGCCGAGCCGAGCGAGAGCGAGCTGAAGTCCTATTATGACAACAACAGACGGACCTTCACCGCGCCGGAGTCTCGCACGCTTTCCATGCTGCGCTTGCAGCCTGAAGACGTGGCCACCACGGTGTCGGTCAGCGATGAGGATCTGAAGGCTGCATACGAAAAGCGCATCGAAAACTACTCCATCCCGGAAAAGCGCACGATCCAGCAGATCGCCTTCCTCAACGAAAAAGAGGCCCAAGCTGCCCATAAACGCATCTCCGAAGGGGCCGATTTCCTGGATATCGCCAAGGAAAAAGGGCTGACCGAGCGGGACTACGGCCTCGGCAGCCTGACCCAGGCGGAAGTGCCGGACGCGGCGATCGGCGTGGCTGCTTTTGCGCTGGACAAAGACAAGGTGAGCGAGCCCATAAACGGTTCTCTGGCCACCGTGCTGGTGCGGGTTACCGACATCGTGTTCGGGAGCACCCAGCCCTTTGACACTGTTCGCGCCGGGCTTGAGAACGATCTGAAACTGGAACGGGCCAAGGAAGAAATCCTGAACCTGCACGACCGCATCGAAGATGAACGGGCGGGCGGCAGCTCGCTGGCGGAAATCGGCAAGTCCCTCAGCCTTCCGATCATAATGATCGACGGTGTCGACCGCACCGGTAAGGATCTCGCGGGCAAAACGGTAGACCGCCTGCCGGCTCCGGCGGCATCCCTTAAACTGGCCTTCGACAGTGATGTGGGCGTTGAGAATGATCCGGTTGAAACCCCCGAGGAAGGCTGGGTCTGGCTCGATGTGGTTGCCGTGACGCCTGAGGCTCTCAAACCATTTGCCGATGTGAAGGATGAAGCCAAGAAGCTCTGGCTTGAAAGCAAAAAGGCCGACGCCCTTAGGGCGACAGCCCGCAAACTGATGGACCAGGCCAACCAAGGCGGCAGCTTCGATACGATTGCCAAGGAAGCCGGCCAGGAAATCAAGAGCACCGAAGAGCTCACCCGGCAGACGCCGTCTGCCGATCTCGGGCGCTTCGGATCGCAGGTCCTGTTTGCCACGCCCAAGGGCAAGGTGGGCATGTCCCAGCCTGTGAACAGCGACGGCATGCTGTTGCTTGAAACCGTGGATGTGATCAAACCCACCTTCCCGGCCGGAAGCAACCAGGCCAAACAGGTGGCCACCGCCTTGCGCGGCGGCATGAGCCAGGATTTGCTGCAGCAATATCTGGTGGACCTGCAGGCCAAGCTTGGCGTCAACATCAACGACCGGCTTTGGTCGGAGATGCAAGATCCCAACTTCGTGCAACGGCGGGGCAGCGGCGCCTTTTAACGCCTCCCCGTTTCGTTTAACAACACAACTGAACATTTTGAGGGTGCCAGGTCTGGGGCCATGCACATTGAACCTGCCATTGCTGTATTTGAACAGCGTTACCAGAACGGTGAGCCGCAAGTGGTGTCCACCCGGCTCGTGGCCGATCTGGAAACGCCCGTGTCGGCCATGCTCAAGCTGGCGGCAAATTCGGAATATTCCTTTCTGCTCGAATCGGTCGAAGGCGGCGCGGTGCGCGGGCGCTATTCCATCATCGGCCTCAAACCGGATGTGATTTGGCGCTGTCAGGGCAATTTTGCCGAGATCAACCGGCGTGCCCTGGCAGATCCGGAAGGGCCGTACGAGCCTTGCGGCGAACCGGCGCTGGACGCCCTGCGCAGTCTACTTGAAAGCTCACGCATCGATTTGGGCGAGGACTTGCCGCCCATGGCCGCAGGCGTGTTCGGCTATATGGGCTACGACATGGTGCGCCTGATGGAGGAGCTTCCAGAGCCGAACCCGGACGTTCTGGAGGTTCCGGACGGGGTGATGATCCGCCCCACCGTGATTGCCATCTTCGACAGCGTGAAAGACGAAGTGACCGTGACCACGGCGGTCTATCCCGACGCTTTATTGAGCGCAGAGGCGGCCCATGGCCGGGCCGTGGACCGAATAACCTCGGTCATGGATGCCCTTGATCGGCCGCTGGACCATGGTGCCCACCAATATGACGGGGACGATGTGGTTGAAGCGGCCGCCTCCAACACAACGCCGGAAGACTACAAAGCCATGGTGGAGCGCGCCAAGGAGTACATCGTGGCCGGCGACATCTTCCAGGTGGTGTTGTCCCAGCGCTTTGAGACGCCGTTCGCCCTGCCCCCGTTCTCGCTTTACCGGGCGCTGCGGCGGGTCAATCCGGCTCCTTTCCTCTATTGTCTCAATTTCGGAGGCTTCTCGATCATCGGCTCCAGCCCGGAAATTCTGGTGCGGGTGCGCGACGGCAAGGTCACCATCCGGCCCATTGCCGGCACACGCCCGCGCGGTGAGACCCGGGCCGAGGACGATGCCCATGCCGCAGACCTCTTGGCCGACCCCAAAGAGCGGGCCGAACACCTGATGCTGCTGGATCTTGGCCGCAACGATGTGGGCCGGGTGGCGGAAATCGGCTCCATTGAGGTGACCGAACAGTTCAATTTGGAATATTACAGCCAGGTGATGCACATCGTCTCCAATGTGGAGGGCGCCCTGAGCGCGGATCACGACGCCATTTCGGCGCTGATTGCCGGCTTCCCGGCCGGCACCGTCTCCGGTGCGCCAAAGGTGCGGGCCATGGAGATTATCGATGAACTGGAAAAGGAAAAGCGCGGGCCCTATGCGGGCTGCGTGGGCTATTTCTCCGCCAACGGGCAAATGGACACCTGCATTGTGCTGCGCACCGCATTGGTGAAAGACGGCAAGATGTATGTGCAGGCCGGCGCCGGCATCGTGGCCGATTCTGATCCGGACAGTGAACAATTGGAGTGCATCAACAAGGCCAAGGCCCTATTCAAAGCAGCCGAAGAGGCCGAACGCTTTGCCGGCCAGGCCGGACGGGGGCAATAGGCATGATCACCCTGATCGACAATTATGACAGCTTCACCTTCAATCTGGTGCAGTTCTTGGGCGATCTGGGCGCTGAAACCGTGGTTCACCGCAACGACAAGATCAGCGCCGGCCAGGTTCTCTCCTCGGGTTGCAAGGCCATCGTGCTCTCGCCCGGCCCCTGCACGCCGAACGAAGCGGGCATTTGCCTGGAGCTGGTGGAAAAAGCGGCAGAAGCCAAAATGCCTCTGATGGGGGTTTGCCTCGGCCATCAGTCCATCGGCCAGGCGTTTGGCGGCAAGGTGGTGCGCGCATCGCAGATCATGCACGGCAAGCTGTCGAGCATTCATCACACCGGCGAGGGGCTGTTTGGTGGCATTGCCCAAGATTTTCAGGCCACGCGTTACCATTCCCTGACCGTTGAGCCAGACACCCTGCCCGCTTGCCTAAAGCCCACTGCCCACACCGAGGACGGCACGATTATGGGTCTGCAACATGCCGAACTGCCCATCCACGGCGTCCAATTCCACCCTGAAAGCATTGCCTCAGAGCATGGCCATCAGCTATTGAGAAACTTCTTAGAGGTGGCGGATGGTCAGTAATGCGTATGAGGGGTGAGATAAATGGCTGAGTTGAAACCATTAATCGCCAAAGTGGCCGCAGGCGAAAGCTTGAGCGTGGACGAAGCGCGCGACGCGTTTGACGTGATGATGTCGGGCGAAGCCACGCCCTCGCAAATTGGCGGCTTTTTGATGGGATTGCGGGTGCGCGGCGAGACGGTTGAAGAGATCACCGGTGCGGTCACCAGCATGCGCGCCAAGATGACGCCGGTTGACGCGCCGGTCGGGGCCATCGACATTGTGGGCACCGGCGGGGATGGCTCGAAAACCTACAATATCTCCACCTGTTCGGCGCTCGTCGCGGCCGGGTGCGGGCTCAAAATCGCCAAACATGGCAACCGGGCCCTCTCCTCCAAGTCAGGCGCGGCCGATGCGCTGATGGCACTGGGTGTGAACATCGAGATTTCACCTGAGAAGATCGCAGAGTGCATAAACGAGGCCGGTGTCGGCTTCATGTTTGCCCCAGCGCATCATGCGGCCATGCGCTTTGTGGGGCCGACCCGGGTGGAATTGGGCACACGCACGATCTTCAACATGCTTGGCCCGCTCTCCAATCCGGCCAGCACCACGCGGCAGGTTATTGGAGTCTTTTCAAAGGAATGGATCGAACCGCTCGCCCAAGTTATGAAGAATTTGGGCGCAGAGGCCGTTTGGGTGACCCACGGCGAAGGCGGGCTTGACGAGATCACCTCCACCGGCACCACCTGGGTGGCCGAACTGAAGGACGGCAAGGTCTCAACTTTTGAAATCACACCGGAAGACGCCGACCTGCCCCGAGGCGCGCTGGCTGATTTGAGCGGCGGGGAGGCAGATTACAACGCTGCCGCAGTCCGCGATCTGCTGGCCGGCACCAAAAGCACCTACCGGGACACGGTGGTGCTGACCGTGGCCGCGGCCCTGAAGGTCGCCGGTCAGGCGGACGACCTCAAAGCCGGGGCTACCGCAGCCGCCGAGGCCATCGATAGCGGCCGCGCCTCTGGCGTTCTGGATAAACTGGTCGAGGTCTCAAACAGCTAATGGCCACAATCCTAGACAAGATCGCCGCTTACAAGCGCGAAGAGGTTGCCGCGGCCAAGGCAGAACACAGCTTTGCCGATCTGGACGCGCTGGCCCGTACGGCCAACGGCACCCGAGGCTTTGCCAACGCGCTGAAGCTGGAAATCGAAGCCGGCCGCTACGGCCTGATTGCCGAGATCAAACGGGCCAGCCCCTCAAAAGGGTTGATCAGAGAGGATTTCGATCCCCCTGCCCTGGCCCAGGCCTATGAGGCCGGCGGCGCGGCTTGCCTTTCGGTGCTGACCGACCGGCCCTCGTTCCAGGGCGCCCCTGAATACCTAACCGCCGCCCGAGACGCCACAATTCTCCCCGCCATCCGCAAGGACTTCATGCTGGATGCCTATCAGGTGGCCGAAGCGCGCTGCTGGGGCGCAGACTGCATCTTGCTGATCATGGCAATGATCGAGGACGGCCTCGCCGCCGAGTTGGAGGACGCCGCGTTTGCCTATGGCATGGATGTGCTTGTGGAAGTGCACGACGAAGCCGAACTGGAGCGGGCGCTGAAGCTGAAGAGCCGCCTTTTGGGCGTCAATAACCGCGACCTCAAAACCTTCGACGTGCGGTTGGAGACCACCGAACGCCTGGCCCCGCTGGTTCCCGGCGATTATCTGCTGGTGGGCGAAAGCGGGCTCAACACGCCGGGCGATCTGGCCAGATTGTCCGCAGCCGGCGTCAATGCCTTCCTGATTGGCGAGAGACTGATGCGGCAAGATGATGTGGAGGCCGCCACAGCGGCCATCTTGGCCAAGCCCGCCAACAATCGGGACGTGGCCTGATGGCCAAACTCAGCCACATTGACGAGAAGGGCAATGCCCACATGGTGGATGTCTCCGAAAAGGACATCACCAGCCGCACCGCTGTGGCCAAAGGCTCAGTGTGGATGAAGCCTGAAACCCTGACCATGATCCGCGAAGGTCTCGCCAAGAAGGGCGATGTTATCGGCACCGCGCGCATTGCCGGCA
>CAJHYS010000369.1_pt1 | contig 29130 bp, 23 predicted proteins | sample 9198801 | NCBI WGS metagenome assembly CAJHYS01 (sample SAMEA7708368, study PRJEB35096) | sediment metagenome | biome: marine neritic benthic zone biome [ENVO:01000025]; feature: sediment [ENVO:00002007]; material: shallow marine sediment [ENVO:03000034] sea grass bed [ENVO_01000059] ...
CCTTCAAGCCGCGTTACGCTCAGCCTGTCTCCGCAAACAGCTCGCGGCCGATCAGCATTCTGCGGATCTCAGATGTCCCTGCGCCGATCTCATAAAGCTTGGCATCGCGCAGCAGACGGCCCGTGGGGGACTCGTTCAAATACCCCATCCCACCCAATGTCTGGATCGCCTCAAGCGCCATCCAGGTGGCCTTTTCGGCTGTGTAGAGAATGACACCTGCAGCATCCTTGCGCGCCGTCTCGTTGCGGTCGCATGCCTGGGCCACGGTATAGAGATAAGCCTTGCAGGCATTCAGCGTGGTGTACATGTCGGCCAGCTTGCCTTGCATGAGCTGGAACGAACCGATGGGCTGGCCGAACTGCTCGCGCTCATGCACATAGGGCAGCACCACGTCCATGCATGCCTGCATCACGCCTATGGGCCCGCCGGCAAGCGTCACCCGCTCATAGTCGAGGCCCGACATCAGCACGGCGACCCCCTCGCCCTCAGCACCCAGAATGTTCTCCGCCGGCACTTCGCAATTGTCGAACACCAGTTCGCCCGTCTCCGAACCGCGCATGCCGAGCTTGTCCAGCTTCTGGGCGGTGGAGAACCCCTTCATGGTCTTCTCGATGATGAAGGCAGTGATGCCGCGCTTGCCGGCGTCAGGATCGGTCTTGGCATAGACCACCAGCACATCGGCGCTCGGGCCATTGGTGATCCAGAACTTCGAACCGTTCAGCACGTAATGGTCGCCCTTCTTCTCGGCCCTGAGCTTCATGGAGACAACATCGGAGCCCGCCCCCGGTTCCGACATGGCGAGCGCGCCCAGATGATCACCTGTGCACAGCTTGGGCAGGTACTTGCGTTTCTGCTCTTCGGTGCCGTTGCGGCGGATCTGGTTCACACACAAGTTGGAGTGGGCGCCATAGGACAGTCCGATGGAGGCCGAGCCGCGGCTGACCTCTTCCATGGCGATGCAATGTTCCAGATAGCCCATGCCGGAGCCGCCATACTCCTCTTCAACCGTCAGGCCCAAAAGGCCGAGTGCGCCAAGCTCGGGCCAGAGATGACGGGGGAACGTGTCGGTCCGGTCCACCTCCTCGGCGATGGGGGCGATCTTGTCGGCGGTGAACGAGCGCACCGTGTCGCGCAGCATGTCGGCGGTGTCGCCCAGATTGAAATTCAGCGTCGGATAATCGTTGGGGATCATGAAGGACCGTTCCCTTTATGGTGTGTGCCCGGTGTAGCGCGCCGGCTCTATACCAGCCAGAGCGCGGCCAGCCCGAGAAATGCAAAGAAGCCGACCACATCGGTGACTGTAGTGACAAATACCGAAGAAGCCACCGCCGGATCAACATCCAACTGGTCGAGCAGCAGCGGGATCAGGATGCCGGCCATGGCGGCAACCAGCAGATTGACGATCATCGCCGCCCCGATGACGATGCCCAATTGTTCGCTGCCGAACCAGAACACGGTGAACGCGCCCATGATGATCGCGAACAACACGCCGTTGAGCACGCCCACGGTGGTTTCGCGCACCACAACCCGCGTGGCGTTGACCGCGCCAAGGTCGCGGGTCGCCAACGCGCGCACCGCAACGGTCATGGTCTGGGTGCCGGCGTTGCCGCCCATGGATGCAACGATGGGCATCAAGATGGCCAGTGCCACCATTTGCTCAATGGTGGCGTCGAACAACGAGATGACGGCCGAGGCCAAAATGGCCGTGAGCAGATTGACGAACAGCCAGATGAAGCGCGCGCGCACCGTGGTGAACACCGTGTCGGTGATCTCCTCATCGCCCAGGCCGGCCATGCGCGCCATGTCTTCTTCGGTTTCCTCGCGGATCACGTCGACCACGTCGTCGATGGTCACCATGCCCACAAGCCGTTCGTCATTGTCGACCACGGCGGCGGAGATCAGGTTGTATTGCTGGAACTTGTAGCCGAGGTCCTCCTGCTCATCGTCCACATGGAAGATGGTCTGCTCGGTATCCATCAGATCGGCGATGGAGACCTCGCGCTTGGTGCGCAAGAGCCGGCTCACCGGCACGGTGCCGGACAAGTGGAACAGCGGGTCGACGACAAAGATCTCAACGAACGAATTGGGCAGGTCGTCCTCGGTGCGCATGTAGTCGATGGTCTGGCCCACCGACCAGAACGGTGGAACGGCGACAAACTCGGCCTGCATCAGGCGGCCGGCCGAATCCTCATTGTAATCGAGCGAGCGGCGAACCGCCTCGCGCTCGGTCTTCGGCACCTTGGCCAGAATGTCCTGCTTCTCAGCCTCGTTCAGGTCTTCCAGCAGGTAGACCGCGTCGTCCGTGTCCAGTTTGCGGATGGCTGTGGCGAGCGTCTGGTTGGGCAGCGCGTCCACCAGCTCATTGCGGACGGTCTCATCCAGCTCAGGCAGCACTTCAGGGTCGAAGGTGCGCCCCTGCAGCTCAATGAAGATCGGGCGCTCGGCCGGCCTTAGGAACTCGATCAGGTCGGCCATGTCCGCTTCGTGCATGGGCTTCACAAGCGCGCGCAGGGTCTTGGCGTCGCGCTCGTCGATGGCATCGGACACAGCCTGCACGAAGTCCGACGCCAACGCGGCGTTCTCATCATGGATGATCAGTTCATCGGTCGTGTCAGGCATGACACCGCCCCAAGCTCCGGGCTGTTTTAAGCCGCATTCAACATTCAGCGCAGTCTAGCTGCAATCGGTGGCAGATTCGCCAGGCGATTGCCGCGCGCGCGCAAGTCAAATCTATAGAAGGAGTTTGGTGCGGTCGAGAAGACTCGAACTTCCACGGGTTTTACCCCACAGCGACCTCAACGCTGCGCGTCTACCAATTCCGCCACGACCGCATGTCTTGGGAATGCGGGCCAGCATGTAGCAATGTGCCTGACGCAAATCAAGTGATTTGGCGGACGGCCAAAGATTATTGCAATTGGCTAATGCGCCAATCGGCGCTACCAAGGCGCCATGAAGATGCCCCGAGAAACCCTGGACGGCGCCGGCGCCTGGCACGGCGCGGCAACCGTTGAGTGGACGGTGAGCGCCGGACTGACCGACTACGAAGAAGCGCTGGCCAAGATGGAAGAGCGCGCCCGGCTGATCGCCGCCGGGGCGGCCGGCGAGCAGGTCTGGCTGCTCGAACACCCGCCCCTCTACACCGCCGGCACCAGCGCGGAAGCCGGCGACCTTCTGGCGCCGGACCGCTTTCCGGTGTTCAAGGCCGGCCGCGGCGGGCAATACACCTATCATGGCCCTGGCCAGCGCGTGGCCTATGTCATGCTCGATCTGAACCGGCGAAAGAAAGACGTTCGGGCCTTTGTTGCCGCCCTGGAACGCTGGATCATCACCACCCTGGCCGACTTCAACGTGACCGGCGAGCGCCGCGAAGACCGGGTTGGGGTTTGGGTGCGCCGCCCCGAACTGGGCGCGGCCCGCGAGGACAAGATTGCGGCTATCGGCATTCGCCTCAAGCGCTGGGTGAGCTTTCACGGGCTTTCCATCAATGTGGAGCCTGATCTTGAGCACTTTTCCGGCATCGTGCCCTGCGGGGTGCACGAGCATGGCGTGACCAGCCTGGTGGACCTCGGCCTGCCCGTAACGCTGGAAGATGTGGACATCGCCTTGAAGGCGAATTTTGAGCAGATCTTCGGCCCAACAGGCTAGGCGGCGTTCACCGCCCGGAACCGGTTGGCCAGCATGAACGGCAGGCCGGACATCATGACATCCACATAGCGCACATGCTGGAACGCCCCGTTGAGCGAAACCCGCGGAAGCGCGGTCAGATGCTCGCCGTGTCCGGGATAGACCATGCCCTTGCGCGTGGTGACAGCCGCCTCGAATCCGGCCCGTTCCGCCAAGGCAAACTCGCGCGGGCCCGCGGAGATCTCATCGCCGTAAGGATAGCAGAAATACTGCGGTGCTGAACCCAGCTCCTCGGCAATGCGGCCGCGCGACAGGATCATTTCAAGGTAGGCATCCTCCTCGCTGAGGCGCCCCACGGAGTAGTGATGGACCGTGTGCGCCCCGATGGTGCACAGAGGATCTTCATTGATTTCGCGCACCTGGTCCCAGGTCATGGCCTCTGCGCGGCAATGGGCGTTCACGTCAATCCCTTGCGCATCGGCAAACTGGCGGATCCATTTCCTCTGCTCAGCTTCTTCAAGCCCCCAACGCACCAGCTTGTAGAGCTTCTCATATGCCTGGGTCTTCTGGGCCGCGGTGCGGGTCTCGCCTGAGATGGTTTCACCTGCAACTTCGGTTGAAATCTTCTGGCTATCTGCTATCGCCCGCTCAAGAATCAGCCACCACAGCTCGCTTGATCCATCGGTTATGTCCGTGGCGATGAAGATCGTGAACGGGCAGTCATAGCGCTGGAAAATCGGCCAGGCATGCTCAAAATTGTCCAGATACCCGTCATCCAGCGTGAACACGGCGAAGGACTTCGGCGATACACCCAATCTGGTACGCCTGACCCCCTCAGCAAAGCTCACGAACTCAATTCCGCGCGCACGAAAGTGGCTCAAAACACTGTCCAGAAACTCAGGCGTGATCTCCAGGCCCGCGTTGGGCGCAAAGCCGTTTTTGCCGCTGGCCGGGCGAACATGGTGCAGCATCAGGAAACTGCCGATTCCCTGGACAAATGGCGCCAATAACCTGTGCGCACCGCTATAGAACAAACCATCAAGAACAGTGCGCACTGTGCCGATATGGGGCATATTCTCATCCCGTTTTGGGCAGCCGGTCTCAATACGGCCGATCACGAACAGGTTTAGCAGCAAATTCTTGCACAAAACTTGCTGGGGAAGCGCATCGGGTCCTGCAATGGAGCAGGTCCCAAAGATGAGTCAGGCCTGCAGCATATGTTCAAGTTTGCGCCGATGAGAAGCGAGACCATGGCGGCGGCGCGTTCTGCCGAGGGTACGCGCGGGCTGACCTTAACGGTCCATCGGCGCGCCGAAGAGCTGCGCGATGAATGGCTGAACCTGCAGAAAACCGGCTGGGTGACGCCCTATCAGTCGTTCGACTGGGTGAACACCTGGCAGAACGCGATCAGCGATCCCTCAGGCGAGGATGTGAGGATTGTCGCCCTGCGCGACGGAGACGGCGAGCTGCACGCCATTTTTCCCCTGGCGGTCCACACCATTTGGGGCACACGCGTGGTGCGTTGGCTCTCTGAAAGCCAGATCAACTATGGCATGCCGGTGATGAGCCGAGCCTTTGCCGACATGGTTGCCGAAGACCCGCGCTGGCTGTTTGCCCAGTTGGTGAGCAGCCTTGAGGGTGTGGATGCGATCCACCTGGACAAGCAGCCTGCCCATTGGGGCGGGACCCCCAATCCCCTGGCGGCTTTGTTCACCGATGCAGGCGCAAACAGCACATACCTATTCGATCTTGAACCAGATTTCGATGAGCTCTACCGGCAAAAGCGCTCAAAATCCACGCGGCGGAACAATCGGCGGCGCGATGCCAAACTGCAGAAGTTCGGTGACCTTGAGTTCGGCCTGCCGGAAAACAGCGAGCAGTCCAACGAGGTGATCGAGCTGCTCTTCAAGTTCGTTGAAACCCGGCTTGCGGAAAAGGGCATCAAGGATCCCTACGGTAAAACCGGCAAGGTCTTCTACCAGGCCCTCAGCCAGCTCCCGAAGGACGCACAGTTGCAACTCAGCCCCTACTTCCTGACCGTGGGCGGCGAGATTGTTTCGGTGATGATGGGCAGCGAATTCCAGGGCGTGTTCTGCGGCCTTGTCTGCTCCATCACCGGCGGACCACAAAAAGAATTCTCTCCCGGCGATGCAGCTTTGCGCAGAACCATCCAGGCCTGCTGCGAGAAGGGGCTCAAGACCTTTGACTTTTCCGCCGGCCATTCCGACTACAAGATGCATTGGGCCGAGAACGTGATCGCCCTCAATGACACGCTCCATGCGGTGAACGGGGCCGGCTACAAATATCTGGCAATTGCCCGGCCCGGCCTCAGCACCAAGCGGCTGATCAAACGTTCAGATTGGCTGTGGCGCACCATCAAGCAGGCCCGCAAACTCAGCGCACCTGCAAAGGCCTCATCGAAGAAAGCAAGCTAAGCGACCGGTTCAAGCCACATGGGCGTGGCGTTGCGGCGCGTGCGCCAGGACGAAGCAAACGTCCTTCGACATGGCGGACTTCATGGTTTGGGCAAACTGCGCGGCAATCCCGTCATGGGCTTCGGCCGGCGTGACCAGCAACGCCATGTCGGTCTTTTCGGCAATCGACAGCGCCCATGGGTTGGATGTGAGATTGGCCGCGCTCATGATCACCACATCATAGGCATGAGACAAGGCAGCCAGGGTCACATCGATCCGGTTTCCAGCCGCCAGCTCCCGGGCCTCCGGTGAACTTGCCCCGCTTGTCATCACGTGGGTTGAAGAGGCCCCGTCGCGCACAATGCAATCGGAAAACGCAACGCTTCCCCTCAGGAATTCAGCAAGCCCCGGCCCATCGTGAACCCCGAAGGCGGCCGTAAGCTCCGGCCCGCTCATGGTCGCGTCCACAACAATGGTCTTCAGGCCGAAGGTGGAGAACGCCCGCGCCAGGCTGGCTGACATGATGACGCCCGAGGTGGGCTCATGCGTTGGGGCAACAAACAGCCGGATGTTGGACAGCTCGCCAAGCCGCTCGGCAATCGAACGGGCGGCGAGAAACACCGAAGAGGAGAACGGCGATGCCGGGTCCACGATCACCTGATAGGGCAGCCCTTCCAGATCGCACGACATGCCGGCGATGTTGGCGATCACCGGTGCGGTTTCCTGCACGGGAGCCGGCGCCGGGGCCGGTGGAGGCGGCGGAGGCGGCGGAGCTGCGGCGATCGCAGCGGCAACACTGGCCTGATCTGCCGCGAAGGGATTGGGTGCGGGCGCCAGGGGCGCGGCGGCCGGTTGCGCTGCCGGAGGTACGGGCGGCGGAGGCGTGTCCCAGCCGGCTTGCGGCGCGGTTGGCGGGGCTGCAGGCGCTGCCGGGGGCGCAAACACGGGAGCCACAGGCGGAGCGGCCGCGTAGGCCGGCGGTGCCTGGGGCGGCGGCGCAGGAGGAGCCGCCGCTGCGGGATGCACATAGGCATGCGGCGCCTCAGGCGCTGCTGCGCCATGGGCCGGTGCACCCTGCCCGCCCGTTTTGAACTTGTTTTTGACAGCCGCCAGAATGCTGCCCCGGCCCGGTGACGGCGGCGAGGGCTGCGGGCTCGTGGGCCATCCGCCGCTGGGCTGCATGGGCGCGGCCGCGGGGCCTGTTCCCATGTTGATCGCTTCCACCAGGAAGGCGGCAAGCAGTGCGATGGCGATCGCACCGCCTGTGGCAATCATCAGGATGGGCCCCTTCTTCGGGAACGACGGCTGTGACGGGACCGCGGCCCGCGAGATGATCCTGGCACGCGCCGGCTGGGCATAGATGTCCTGCCTGGCGCTGGCGTCGCTGTGGCGCTTCAACAGGGCTTCAAGCTGCTCTCTGTTGGCCTTGGCCTCGCGCTCCAGTGCCCTCAGCTTGACTTCGTCCTGCTTGTTCACGGAGGCGGCGGTTTTCAGCTCGTTCATGCTGGCGCGCAACGATGCCTCGCGCGCGGCGGCCACCTTGGCCTGCTGCTCCAGCCCCTCGACAATCTTCAAGGCCTCCACGCGGATCTCGCGGCGCACGTCGGCGATCTCCTGGCGCACCGAGAGAATTCTGGGATGGTTGGAGAGGTAGGTGGTGTTGAGATCGGCCAGCCTGCGGGTCAGGGCGATCGCCTGCTCGCGCAGGCGCTGAATGAGGTTGGAGGCCGTCACATCATTGGACGCGGCCACCGTGCCGCGGTCTTTCAGCAGCTTGCGGATCGCGTCCGCCTTAGCAACCGCTTCGGCCCGCCCGGCCGCGGCCAGGGCGATTTGCCGGTTGAGCTCGGACAGCTCATCTTGCGCCAATGTGGTGGTTTCAGAGCGCCCCTGGATGAGGCCGGCCCGGGCGCGGTATTCCTCAACGGCGGCTTCGGACCTGGCCACCTGGTTGCGCAATTCGGCGATCTGCTCGGTGAGCCAGCCGCTGGCCCGCCGCGTGTCGTCGAGCTGCACCTCGCGTGTGGAGGTCACATAAAGCTCGGTCAGCGCGTTCGCCACCTCCGCGGCGGTCCTGGGCTGGCGCGACGAGAACTCAACCTGGATCACCTTGGATTTGACCACGGGGAAGGCTTTCAGCTTGCCGGAGAACTTGTCCAGCACCCGTTGCTCGTTGGTTTGCAGGCGCGGGTCGACGCTCAGGCCCAGGCCGATCAACACCGCCTTGAGAGGGTTAATGTCGGTGGTGCGCGGGTCGAACTCCGGGCGCGCCGCCAGATTGAGCGACTTGGCCACCCGTGCTGCCAGGTCGCGCGATTCGATCACCTCCACCTGGCTGTAGACCTCCTGCTCGCCCACGGTGCGCGGGCCCCTCACCTGATTGGGTCCCAGATCCGGGTCGCGGTATGAGGTTGTCGGGTTCTCAAGAAGAACTTTGGCTGTGGCGGTGAATTTCGGTGTGGCCGTCACCACGAAGGCGGCAGCCGCGGCAACAACGGAAAAGATGATGGTGGCCATCAGCCGCTTGCGGCGCCACATGCCCTGGAAAACGGCACGCAGATCAACCGCGGAAATGTCTCCGGCATGCGGGCTTGCCGCGTAAGGGTGGCCCATGTGCGGGTGCTGTCCTGCAGAATATGGAGGAGTGTCTGACTGGCTCATCTGCTACCGGATATCCTTGGGCGTCATGAATTCGACATTGACGTCCTTAAGGTAACGATTCTCTTAACGGGACATCTCAAGATGGGACTTTCTTAACTCTATCAATTCTCTCGTTACTCTCTCATAAGCACTCCAGTAAGCCTTTCATTAACTATGAATCACTAACCTCCCGAGCAATTGGTTTTCCGCCACCGCTTCAGGTGGGCGCGTTGCGTAAAGGGATTGGTTCAGTGCGAGTGAATAGAATTGTTGTTGCTCTGGCGGCGATGGGTGTTCTCACCGGGTGTGCAAAATCGTGGGAAGACTACATGCCCTCAACGCCGCCTGAAGGCACCAGCGCTGACCATACCGGTTCCATCAGCCGCGTTGTGGCCGACCCGGACGGGGTCAAGCCGCCTTACGGCTCCAGCGGGGTCGGCAGCGCGTATGAATTCAATCAGGGCTACCAGGTGGGCAGCGGCGACCGGCTCAATGTACGGGTTTTCGGCCAGCAGGACCTGACCAGCCAGTACCGGGTGGATTCAGACGGCAGCATCTCCATGCCCCTGATCCAGTCGACCCGCGTGGCCGGCCTCACCTCCCGTCAGATCGAGCACGCCCTCACCCGCAAGCTGAAAGCCGGCTACCTGCGCGACCCCAAGGTCTCCGTGGAGGTTGCCGAGTTCCGCCCCTTCTTCATTCTGGGCGAGGTGCGCAACTCCGGGCGCTATCCCTACATTGCCGGCATGACCGTGCAGAACGCCATTGCCATCGGCGGCGGCTATACCGAGCGCGGCCATCAGGGCCCGGTGCTGATGACCCGCAAAACTGCCGAAGGCACCATCTCCCGGAAGGTTGATGTCACAACCCAAATGTATCCAGGCGACATCATCTATGTGCGCGAGCGCTGGTTCTAGGCTTACCAACTGGCATCACTGTTGCTGGGCTCCGTTGAAAACCCGTTCAACGAAAGGCCCTGTTCCCAAATGACCCGACCCTTGCGCGTCATCCACTGTTTGCGCTCGCCCGTGGGCGGCCTCTTCAGGCATGTGCGCGATCTCATCACCGGCCAGGCCGGTCGGGGCATCGAGGTGGGTCTGATATGCGATGCCAACACCGGCGGCGAAGCGGCCAAGGCCGCCCTGGCGGCGCTGGAGCCGAAATGCGCGCTCGGCCTGTTGCGGATCGAGATGGGGCGCCTGCCCGGACCGGCAGATCTTTCCGCCTACCGCACCATCAAGGAACATGTGACCGCGTTTCAGCCGGAAATCCTGCACGGGCATGGGGCCAAAGGCGGCGCCTTTGCGCGCATGTGCGCCCACCCCGGCGGCCCCAAAGCCATCTACACGCCCCACGGCGGCAGCCTGCACTATTCGGCCACCTCGCCGGCCGGCGCCGTCTTTCTGGGCCTGGAGCGCCTTTTGAAGGCACGCACGTGCGGTTTCATCTTTGTTGCCGAGTTTGAACGCCAGGCGTTTCGCGCCAAGGTCGGCGCCTTCGCCAGCCCCAGCACGATCGTGCATAACGGCATCGGGAGGGATGAACTGGTGCCGGTGCGCGTGAACGATGATGCGGCAGACTTTGTCTTCATCGGTGAGCTGAGAGAGCTGAAAGGTGTTGATCTGGTGATCGACGGCCTGGCGGAGCTCAACAAGACGCGCCCGGCAAGCGCCGTTCTGGCCGGCACAGGCGCGCTTGAGCAGGATCTTAAGAACCTTGCACACACACATGGAATTGAAGATAAAATCAGTTTTGTAGGCCTGCAGCCTGCGCGCAAGGCCTTCGCCATGGGCCGCATCCTGGTTTTGCCCTCGCGCGCGGAATCCTTCCCCTATGCCGTGCTGGAGGGCATGGGCGCAGCCAAACCGCTCATCACCACCAATGTGGGCGGCATCGGCGAAATGTTCGGCCCTGAGGCCGCCCACCTGCTGCACCCCGATGATGGCGCGGCAGTTGCGCACGCCATGGAACAGGCGCTGAACGACCCCAGCGCCCTGGTGTCCCAAGCTGAGACGCTGCATGCGCGGGCAGCACAGTTGTTCTCGCTTGAGCGCATGGTCCAGGGGGTTTGCGAGTTCTATCAGGCGATCCTGCAGGAGGCCCCCCGGGCGGCAACGCCCGATTTGAGCGCGTCACGCGCCGAAACCTCGGCCTGATTAACCAAAAATCCCCTAAAACGGCCACGCTTCGACCCAATCGTTAACTATGTCGGGGGCTGGCATCGAACTTGCCATGATCTCGTTGCAAGGCAACGTGTGAAGGGTTGAGACCGGCTCAAGATGCTGAAGGACGAAAAAAGCGCCAGAAAGCTTGCAGGCTCAGATCTGTTGGAAGCGATCAGCCGGCCCGAAGCATCGGCCGCTCGCCAAAGGCGGACGGCAAAGGCGTGTGCCCCTGAACAGATCTCCGAGGAAAGCTGGATTTCGCCCAGCATCATCGGCGCCTCGGTGCGCGCGGTCGAAGGGCTGATCGTTGCGCTGATCGGCGCCCTGATCTGGCTGCTCTATGTGCAGGACTACAGCGTTGTTTCCGCGCTCTACTTCGTCAGCGTGTCGGTGCTCTCGGCGATCGCGGTGCCCACAATTTTCAGCTTGGGCAAGCTCTATTCGGTCAATGCGCTGCTGCGCCCGTTTGAGAACGGACCGCGGCTGCTGCTTGGCTGGTCGGTGTTCTTTGCCGGCCTCACCGTATTGGTGTTCTTCTCAAAGCTTGGCGCCACCTATTCGCGCGTCTGGCTGGGCAGCTGGTATGTGCTGGGGTTTGGCGCGCTGTTGGGCTTGCGCGGCATCACCGCCCGCCTCGCGCGGCGCTGGAACAAGGACAACCGGCTGAACCGCCAGGCGGTGATCATCGGCGGCGGCCAGGCGGCGGCCGATCTGATTGAGGCCATCAATGCCGCGCCGGACGTGGATGTGAGCATTGTCGGCCTCTTCGACGACCGCAGCGACACGCGCTCGCCCGCCTCCATTGCGGGCTACCGGAAACTCGGCAATGTGGACCAATTGGTGGAGTTTGCCCGCTGGAAGCGCATCGACCTTCTGATCCTGGCCCTGCCGCTGTCGGCCGAGACCAGGCTTGCCGAGCTTACGCGCAAGCTCTGGATCCTGCCGGTGGACATCCGCCTCAGCGCCTACACCCAAAAGCTGAGGTTCCGCCCCAGGGCCTATTCCTATATCGGCAACATTCCCTTCTTCGATGTGTTCGACCGGCCCCTGTCGGACTGGGACTGGGTGCTCAAAAGCCTTGAGGACAAACTGATCTCAAGCCTCGCGCTCCTGCTGCTCTCGCCCCTGATGGCCCTGGTGGCCCTGGCGGTGCGGCTCGACAGTGCGGGCCCTGTGCTCTTCAAGCAGAAGCGCTACGGCTTCAACAACGAGCTCATCGAGGTCTACAAGTTCCGCTCCATGTTCCAGGACCAGACCGACCACGAGGCCTCCAAGCTGGTCACCAGGGACGACCCCAGGGTGACGCGCGTGGGCCGGCTGATCCGCGCCACCAGCCTGGATGAACTGCCGCAGCTCTTCAATGTGCTCAAAGGCGAGCTCTCGCTGGTGGGCCCGCGGCCCCACGCCACCCAGGCCAAGGCCGAAGACAAGCTCTATGGCGACGTTGTGGAGGGCTATTTCGCCCGCCACCGGGTCAAGCCGGGCATCACCGGATGGGCCCAGGTGAACGGCTGGCGCGGCGAAACCGACACAAAACATAAAATTTTACGCCGTTTGGAGCACGATCTTTACTATATCGAAAACTGGTCCGTCATATTTGATCTGTACATCCTGGCGCGAACACCCTTCGCGCTGCTGCAGACGGAACAGGCCTATTGACCAGCCTTGACGGCACTTATCCGCAAGACGTTCCCCGCGCCGGCCCCGGCGCGCGCCGGACCGGCCTTGACTGGTCCATCCTCCTGAACGCCAGCGTGGCCATCATGATGGCCTTCAGCTCCATCGTTCTGATTGAGCCTGCCCCTTATGAGTTTCTCTTCACCATCGCCTTGGCTGTCTTCGTGTTCGGCGGCGGCCGGGTTCCGGTGATCCTTCTGCCCCTGCTGGTGCTGAGCATCCTTTACGCCTTGGGCGGCTTTCTCAGTCTGATGCCGCATCTGGGCAACACCAAAGCCACGATCTTCACGCTCGTCTCGGCCTATCTCTTGATCACGGCCGTGTTCTTTGCCTGCTATGTGAGCGAGCAGACCGAACGGCGCATGCAGCTCATCCAGAACGGTTACATCATCGCGGCCGCCATCGGTGCGGTGGCCGGCATACTGGGCTATTTCGACGTGGCGGGCCTCGGCGAGGTCTTCAGCCTCTACGACCGGGCGTCGGGAACCACAAAGGACCCCAATGTGCTGGGCACGTTCCTGGTGCCGCCCACGGTGTTCATCCTGCTGCGCTTCATCAAGGCCAACGGCACGGCCGGCCCGTTTTCGCTCGGGCTCTTGATGCTCTTCAGCGGCACGATCCTGTTGTGCTTTTCCCGCGGCGCCTGGGCCAATGCGGCCGGGTCGGTGGGCCTGTTCCTGGTGCTGCTGCTGGTCGCCACCACCTCCAATGCCTTGCGCTGGCGCGTCCTGATCCTGGGCACCGCGGCGGTTCTGGCGCTGGCCATCGGTCTTTCCATTGCGCTCTCGATCGATGAGGTGCGCGAAGCCTTTCTCTCCCGCTTTGTTCTGCAGAAGGAGTACGACCTTGGCGAAACCGGCCGGTTCGGCAATCAGCTCCGCTCCATCCCGCTTCTTCTGGAGAGGCCAAACGGCCTTGGGCCCCTGCAGTTCGGCAAGCTTTTTGGGGAGGACCCGCACAACTCGTTCATCAACGCCTTTTCCTCCTATGGCTGGATCGGCGGCATCAGCTACCTGGTGCTGATCATCGCCACCTGGGTCATCGGCTGGCGCCTGGTGTTCATGCAGACGCCGTGGCAGACCACGTCGATTGCCGTCTGGTGCCCGACCTTCTTCACCACCTTGCAAGGGATCCAGATCGACACCGATCACTGGCGCCATCTGTTCTTGCTGGTCGGCCTCACCTGGGGCCTGTTTGCCGCCTCCATCGACTATGAGCGCCGCATGCGCGCCGGCGCGCGGGCCCAAGCGGCCCCGCCGCACACTGGGTGATTGCAACCTGGACCGTGGCACGCCACAATAGGCGGAGCGGCCAAGGTTGGGCCGCGCCCACTCAACCCGACTTCCACCTCCGGAGATGAACTTGTGATCGCGAGGTTTTTCAGCTGGCTGGAGAACTGCACCGAGCCCTTCCCCAAGGCGGAAGCGCAAAAGCCGCCGACCACGTTCGCCGCCTTCATCATCCACTATGCGCGGCCCTTCTGGGCGCTGATCGCCGCCAGTTCGGCCTTCGCCACCATTGTCGCGATCATCGAGGTCATGCTGTTCGGCTTCGTGGGCTCCCTGGTGGACTGGCTGGCGGCCAGCGAGCGGGGAAGCTTCTGGGAGGCCCACAAGACCCTGCTGATCTGGATGAGCGTTCTGGTGCTGATCGTCCTGCCGGTGCTCAAGCTCGTCTATGAGGCCGTTGTGCATCAGGGCCTGCTCGGCAATTTCGCCATGCGCATCCGCTGGGATGCCCACCGCTACCTGCTGCGCCAGTCCATGGAGTTCTTCCAGAACGACCTGGCCGGGCGGGTCGCCACCAAAATGATGCAGACCGCGCTGGGGGTGCGCGACGTGGTCATGAAGATCACCGAGGTGCTGCTCTATGTGGCGGTCTATTTCACCGCCGCGGTGGTGCTGTTCGCCTCCAGCGATCTGCGCCTCACCGCGCCGATGATCGCCTGGTTCGTCGCGTACATGATCGTGCTGCGCTATTTCGTGCCGCGCCTCAGCCGGGTCTCCATGGAGCAGGCCGACCACCGTTCGGTGGTCACCGGCCGGGTGGTGGACAGCTATTCCAACATCTCCACCGTCAAGATGTTCGCCAAGGCGGCCCGCGAAGATGCCTATATCCGCGAAGGCATGGAAGGCTTTCTGGGCAATGTCTACTTGCAGATGCGGCTCTCCACCATCCTCACGGTGACCTTGAACACCCTCAACAGCATGCTTCTGTTCTCCGTCGCCGCCATGTCGATCTGGCTGTGGTCCATCGAGGCGGTGACCACCGGGGCCATTGCCCTGGCGCTCGGCCTTGTGCTGCGCCTGCAGGGCATGTCGCAATGGATCTTGTGGGAGGTCTGGGCGCTGTTTGAGAATATCGGCGTGGTGCAGGACGGCATCCAGACCATCGCAATGGAGCGCAAGGTGGTGGACGCGCCCGGCGCCAAGCCGCTGGCGGTCTCGGCCGGGGCCATCGGCTATGAGCGCATTGCCTTCAACTACGGCAAGGACCGCGAAGATGTGGGCCAGGGGGTCATCGAAGACTTTTCGCTGACCATCAAGCCCGGCGAGAAGATCGGCCTGGTGGGCCGCTCCGGTGCCGGGAAGTCCACATTGGTGTCCCTGCTCCTGCGCTTTTACGACCTTGAGGACGGGCGCATTCTGATCGACGGCCAGAACATTGCCGAAGTGACGCAAGAGAGCCTGCGCGGGCAGATCGGCATGGTCACGCAGGACACCTCCCTGCTGCACCGCTCGGTGCTGGACAATATCCGCTACGGGCGGCCCGACGCCTCCACCGAAGCGGTGATCGCGGCGGCGCGCAAGGCCGAGGCCCACGGCTTTATCGAGGAGCTTGAGGACGCCGCCGGCCGCACCGCCTATGAGGCCCATGTGGGCGAGCGCGGGGTGAAGCTTTCCGGCGGCCAGCGCCAGCGCATCGCCATTGCCCGGGTGCTGCTCAAAGACGCCCCCATCCTCATTCTGGACGAGGCCACCAGCGCGCTGGACAGCGAGGTGGAGGCCGCCATTCAGGACAGCCTGATGAGCCTGATGCAGGGCAAGACCGTGATCGCCATCGCCCACCGCCTGTCGACCATCGCGGCGATGGACCGGCTGGTGGTGATGGACCAGGGCAGGATCATCGAGGACGGCACCCACGATGAGCTCCTGTCCCGCGGCGGGCTTTATGCGGACCTTTGGGCCCGTCAGTCGGGCGGCTTTCTGGCGGAAAACGTTGAAGACCTTTCGGGCGCCGCGGCAGGCTAGCCGCCAGAGCACACGGCCCGCCCCGGCGCACCTGGAGGGGCGGATTCTGGTCTTGTTTCCGGTGGATTTGCCTCGCTGTCTTTGCATCAATTTGATCCCCTGTCGCAAAAACCCTTGTGAGAACATATAGCGAACTCACATTGCAGAGTCAAGGACTATTTTCAAGATATTTTTCCACCATTTAGTGGCACACCCCAAAGATCACCGCAAAATCGTCAACGAACCCGCACGAAATCTCCTGATTTTTGTGAGAACCTTCGTCGCATCTGCCGGAATGAACCGGCCCCCCGCTTCCCATGTTTTCCGTGTGGGACATGACGTTAAGGAGACATGGGACGAAGCGTGTGCAGACCGCCGCGGGTTGATCAAGGAAAGGATACAGCAATGTTGAATTCCGCAAGCAAACTCACCCTGGCGCTGTTCTTGCTGGCAGCCCCTGCCTCCCTCAGCGCCCAAACGAACGAGCCCACCACTCCGCCTGTGGCGGAAGTTGAAACAAAAGATGATGCTGAGACACCGGCAAAGCCGGTGAAGGGCCAGATCACCCTCCAGAGCAAGAACACGGTTCTGGCCAGCAACCTGATGGGTGCTGCGGTGAAGTCGCCGGGCGATGAGACCATCGGCGAGATCAACGACGTGATCGTCACCACCGACGGTGCCGTTGAAGGGGTGGTGATCGGCGTTGGCGGCTTCTTGGGGATCGGCGAGAAGGATGTGGCCATCGAGCTGGCCGCCATTTCGCTGGAGACCACGGAAACCGGCAAGGCCACATTCATCCTCAACGCCACCAGGAAAGACCTGGAGGCGGCCCCGAGCTTCAAGAACGCCGAACAGCAAGTGACCGAGAAACGCTTGGACGAGCTCGCCAAGGAGCAACGCGAGAACAACACCCTCACGCAAGGCTTCACCCCGCCTGCCAACCAGCAGGAACAGCAGCAGTGAGGGTTTTAGGCGCAACTTCCGTTCAGATGTAGCCGTCTGACCGGAAGTTGCTCTGAAGTTTCGGCCGCATCGCCCGGTTTAGCGGCCGAGCAAAAGGCAGCGGCGCGTTCACGCGCGCCGCTGACCTTTGGCGCCCCGGTCAGGTCAGGTCAGGACGGGCTGGGCCAGACGAAGTCCGGATGCAGCCCGCCATAGACCGGCCGCCCGTCGCTGGGCTCAGGCACCCCGGTCGAGGGGTCGTAGAAGGCATGATAGGTGGCCGGCAGGCTGGCCGGGTCATAGCCCATGAGATTGGGCACGATCGCCCGGATGCGCCCTTCTTTGTCGTCCAGCATGATCGGCGTCCCGCAATCGGCACAGGTGCACAGCTCCAGCGGCCCGTCCGGATTTGCCGCATTGAAGGGCTGACGGTTGAGGCCGGCGGTATTGTCGACGGCCAGATCGCCATGTTTGAAGAACACCACGTGGGTCGTGTCCTGCCCGGTCACGGTCTTGCAAACCGAGCAATGGCATGTGTGGCTGTCATAGGGGTCGGCGTCGGCGTGTGTGTGCACGTGTTCGCAGCCACCAGAATGTTTATGTGACATCTTCCTCTCCTTATGTGTGCCGGAGCGAATATTGTTTTGATTAGAAATTATGAGACTGAGCAGGCTCCAACATCAGCCATAGTTTAGCACACCCGAACTGCGCGACGAAGGCGGCCCACCCGGTTCACACCCTGGTACTTTAGTCCTAATTTCTCGGAATATATTGAGAAGACACACCCAAATAGGTGTAAATTTCTTAGCCGGCTCTTGGCCCGTCGATGGGCCTAGCTCAGCAGCTTGGGGTCAAAGGGGCACCGGGTCAGGTTCTCATAGCCGGTTTCGGTCACCAGAACCTGGTCTTCCAGCTTGATCCCCTCCTTGCCGCCCACAACCCCGATATAGGCCTCCACACAGAGCATCATGCCCGCCTCCAGCACCCCCGGATAGGCCCGCTCGGCATGGTCTTCGGGATATTTGATGGCCGGCCATTCATCGCAGATGCCCACACCGTGGAACTTGGAGCCATATTTCAGATCAACGAACTCATCGGCCAGCATGTGGCCCCCGAAGGTCAGCTCCTCGAAGGTGACCCCCGGCTTGATCAGCTCCATGTTCGTCATGATGTGCTCATGGGCCACGGCATGCAGGCGCATCTGCTCGTTGCTGGGCACCCCGTCGCCGATGAACCAGGAGCGCGAGATGTCGGCGCACATGCCGTAGCAGCCGATCAGGTCGGTGTCCCAGGCGACGATCTCATTGTTCTGGATGATGCGCGGCCCGCATTCCTGAAACCACGGATTGGTGCGCGGGCCCGAGGCCAGAATGCGGGTTTCGATCCACTCCCCGCCGCGGCGGATGTTGGCCTTGTGGAGTTCGGACCAAACATCGTTCTCCGTCACGCTCGGCACACACACTTCGCGCATCTCGGCGACCGACTGTTCACAAGCATGCATGGCGCAGCGCATGGCCTTGATCTCGTCCGGCCCTTTGACGGCGCGGGCGCGCTCGGTCAGCTCCTCGCCCTCCTCCACCACGATGCCGAGGCCCTCAAGGGCCCTGAGGCCGGCAATCTGGATCTTGTCGACCCCAAGCCGCCGGTTGCCGCCGGCCCGATCGCGCAGCAGCTCGTCGACCTGGTGGGCAAAGAGCTCCGCCTTCTCCTCGGTTCTGTCGCCGGTGGCAAAGTAGAAGAACGAGGCCCCCGCCCGCACCTCGTTGACCAGCGGGTTGTAGTCCGACAGATAGGCCAGCCCGCCATATTCCCAGAGCACCATGTGGCCGTCGGCGGTGAGCAGAACCGCGCGGAACGGGTTGTGCGTGTTCCACAGCTGCATGTGGGTGGTGTCGGTGGCGTAGCGGATGTTGAGCGGATCGAACAATAGGATCCCGGCCCAGTCGCGCGCCACGATATGATCGATCAGGCGTTGCCAGCGGAAGCGGCGCATCTCAGGCAAGTCCGGACACTCCAGTCCGGCGGCCGCCCATTCGCCATAGGCCAGGGGCGTCGGGCCGATCTCCACCCGGTCATTGTCGTCGGGCGTGTTGTCGGGACGCCGTCTGGTGGGATCGATCTTCGGGTTGGGGATCGAATGGGGGGATCTGTCCATGGCGGCCTCGGTGAGGGGGCGAAAACTCAAGCTCCCATCGCCCTTAGCACGAAGCGCGGGCCATGCGGAAACCCCAAACGGACAAGGTGAGAAATTTGCAACCCTTGGCGCCTGCCCTCGCAATTGCCGGTGACCGGTGGCACTGTAGGCCTCTGAGAGTTCACTGAAGCGAAAGGGTCCTGCCCCCATGTCAGAGCGCCGCAGCCCGGATGCCGACCCCGCCTACAACGCCCTGAAGCGCGCAGAGCCCGCCTTGCCGGCAAGCTGGTATTTCGATGCCGATCAGCACGCCCGGGAGATGAAGACCTTGTGGCGCCGCAACTGGCTCTATGTCTGCCGGTCGGACGCCATCGCAGAGCCCCTCTCCTACCGCACCTTCAAGATCGCCGATCAGAACATCCTTCTCGTGCGCGCCGAGGACGGCACCCTGGGCGCCTTCCACAACGCCTGCCGGCATCGCGGCTCGGTGATCTGCACCGGCCGGGGCGGAAAGCTGAAGAGCAAGCTCCTGGTCTGCCCCTATCACCAATGGGCCTATGCGGCCGGCAGCGGCGCTTTGGTGCGCACCTCATCGTTCAGCGAGCCTGAGGGCTTCGACAAGCAGGACTACCCGCTGTTCAAGGTGGCCGTTGCAGAATGGCGCGGGTCAGTTCTCATCAATCTGGACTGCAACGCCGAGTTCGATGAAACCGAAGTCTTCAGCCGTTCAGCGGAGAACTTCCGCAACTTCCCTCTGGAAACCATGGTGACGGGCCACACCTGGAGAACCGTGATCGAGTGCAACTGGAAGACCTTCTGGGAAAACTTCAACGAATGCCTGCACTGCCCCAATGTGCACCCGGAACTGGTGGAACTCGTGCCGCTCTTCACCCGGCGCATCATCAACCCCAAAGATGTGCCCGACTGGCCCGACCATGCCGCAAGCGACGATCCCAAGTATCGCGGCGGCCTCAGCGACGGCGGCGAAACCTGGTCGACCGACGGCAGCGCGCAAGGCCATGTGATCGCCTCCCTCAGCGCTGAAGACCTGGCGCGCGGCCACACCTACTGCTCCATCTGGCCCAACGTCTTCGTCGGCGGCTATCCCGACCATGTGCGCATCGTGCGTTTGCATCCGCTTGGGCCCGAGCAGACCGAGCTTACCGCAGAATGGCTGTTCGAACCGGAAACATTGGCCGCCGGCGACTATGACATCTCCAACGTGGTGGGCTTCGGCAAGCTGGTGATGGAGCAGGACGCCAAGGCCTGTGCGCTCAACCAGAGGGGCCTGCATGCCGCGCCTCTTGAGCACGGCGTGCTGATGCCCGAGGAGTACGTGCTCCACCGCTTCCACACCTGGGTGCGCGAAGGCCTGGAGGGCGCTTAGGGAAACACGGTCGGGGCATCCCCCGCCTGCCATTTCGGATACTTCTTGAAGATCGCCTCAAACCGCCCAGAAGCCAAAAAGGCCTCCAGCCAGCCGATCAGATGGGGCCAGGGCTGAGCGTCGAACCAGGCGCGGTCCACATTGGCAAACTGGCGCACGAAAGGCACAATCGCCATGTCCGCCAGGCTGATCTTGGATCCGGTGAGATAGGGCTGCCCGGCAAGGCGTCCGTCGAGCTTGCGCAGAAACGTTTGCGCCTTGGCCCGCTCGGCCAACGGATCGGCCCCCTCATATCTGGTGGCATACTTGTAGCGGTCGAGCGCTTTCTTGAAGGGCCCGTCGCACTCGGCGATCAGCGCCTCCATCTCATCGCCAGAGGATGGGCCGGCGCCAAGCCAGTCTTCCGGGTCGTTCTGCGCCAGCGCCCAATGCATCACGTCCAGGCTTTCCTCAATCACCCGGCCGTCCGGTGTCACCACCACCGGAACGGTGCCTTTTGGCGAGGCCCCCAGAAACTCCGGCGCCTTGTCGCGCAGCACGATCTCGCGCAGCTCGCATCTGACCCCGCTAGCCAGAACCGCAAGCCGGGCGCGCATGGCATATGGGCATCGCCGGAAGCTGTAGAGGGTCGGCAGGGCGTCAGCCGCGCCGCCGGTGGGCTCACTCATCGCTCTGACTTTGGGCGCCAACAGGATGCTTGGAATGGTCCGGCACGTCGCGCACCGCGGTGTGCAGCCATGCGGTGACCGGAAGCAGGATGGCATTGGGTACGAGCAACGAACACACCATGGCGAACTTGTTGAAGATGCCCGTGGTCACCACCCGGCGTTTTTTGAGGAAGCCGTTATAGCCAATCTTGGCCACCGCCTCAGCCGACATGGGAAGGCTCCACTTCATCAGAACCGAGCGGTCCATCCCGGCGCGCTTGTGGAACCCGGTGGTGGTCACCCCCGGCGCGACGGCCGTCACCTGAACGCCGGTGCCCTTCAGCTCAGTGGCCAGCGCCTCGGTGAACCGCAGGATATAGGCCTTGGAGGCGTAGTAGACGGCCATGTTGGGGCCCGGCAGCGACCCGGCCACCGAGGTGACATTGATGATGCCGCCATGCCCGCGCTGCACCATGTCGCGGCCATGGAAGATGGAGAGCTCGGTCAGCGCGGTGATGTTGAGATTGATCATCTCCACCTGCTCGTCGGGATCCAGCGAGATGGCGCCCCCCATCAGCCCGAAACCGGCATTGTTCACCACCAGGTCCGGACGCAAAGAACGCCCCGCAAGCTCTGCGCACAAGGCCTTGGCCGCGCCGGGCTGGCCCAAATCCATGCCGATGCACACCGGCTCTTGCCGGCCCATTGGCGCCATCAAGGGCGCCACGTCGCGCGCAACCCTCGCCAATTCGTCGTCCGTGCGGGCCACCAGCACAAGCCTGTAGCCGGCGCGCGCCAGCACATGGGCAAATGCCTCGCCAATACCGTTCGACGCACCGGTGACAAGGGCAATAGACTCAAGTTCGGAATTCTCGGTCATAACGCCTCTGCTCAACAAGCCCTGAACAAGATATACCCTGCTTCACTTTTTGCTGCAAATTCAAGGCCAAAGGGCTATATGACAAAAACGCGAGCCGGGCTTCTGCCATGCTCTCAATTCGGTCACCAAATTGTGGAGAAACCTCCCCAACAATTGCGTTTAGAGTGGTGAGGAAAGGAAATGAGCCTAAATTGAAGCCGGTATGGTGCGTTATATGATCTGGACAGTCTTGAGGTGCGCGACCGTCGCCGGGCTTCTTGCAGGCCCGGCCTACGGCCAGGACCCTGCAGCCAAGCTCAACCAAATGGCGCTTGGGGTCTGGGCGGACGAGAACGGCGATTCGAACATCCAGATCACGCCGTGCCCCTCCGGTCTGTGCGGCCGGGTGGTTTGGCTGAAAACACCGAACGATGCCTCAGGGCGGCCAAAGACGGATAATAGAAACCCCGACGTTGCATTGCGGACACGGCCGCTGGTCGGCCTCACCATCATTGCCGGGCTGAAGCCCGACTCAAAAAGCCGCAGTCTGAGGGGCCGGGTCTACAATGCGGACAACGGCAAGATGTATGACCTTTATCTGACCCCCGAAGGCCCGACCATGAAGGTTGAAGGGTGTCTGCTGAGTGTGTTGTGCGATACCCAAATCTGGAAACGGGTACGTTGAGCGGCGATGAAATGAACAGTGCGGGCGGGCGGGGAGCCTGGTCGTCAGGAGTGCCTAAGGTGAGTGATAGCTTGTTGGGATCTCGATTGCAGGGGGGACGCCGCCGCGTCCTTGCACTTCTGTGTTTCGGCGCGGTGTGGTGCTCAAGCCCAGGCGTGTCTTCCGCCCAGACCATCTATGACAGCCAGGTGCTGGAGCGCATGGAATTCAGCCCCGGCAAACGGGCCCAAGTCGAGAAAATCATTGAAGAATCAGATCGCGTGATGGCCGAGATCTTCAAGAAGCACGGCATCGACCCCGAAGCAAAGCCCGATTTCGACAAGCTGTACGAAGCCAGGAGCGAGCTTCAGGACCTTGAGGCAAACGAGAAGCGCAAGATGAAGGCCATTCTGACGCGCCGGCAGTTCAAATATTACATGGGGCTCCTCCAGCAAACCGCCGCCAACGTGATCCGCGCAACCCGCAACAAGCCTTAGAGTTCGACATTGACCCCGAAAGAACCGGCAACTGACACTCCGGGCCAGCCCATTGCCGCGGTAATCGGCGCCCTCGCCGGCTGGTGCGTGCGCCGCCCGGTCACCACCATCTTGATGTTCGTGGCCGCCGCCATTGCCGGCGCCGTGATCGCCGCCATGCATTTGAAGGTGGATACAGACCCGTCGCTGATGATCAGCAATGACCTGCCCTCCAGCTCCGCCTACCAGCGCTTCCAGGCCCAGTTCCCGGCCTTGCACGACACGTTCATTGTGATCGTCGACGGCGATGAAGCGGGCAAAGGCCGCAATGCCGCCGGCGAGATCGCCGACGCCATGCAGCGCCGGCCGGATCTCTTCTCCGACGTGTTCGCGCCGGGAAACGGGCCGTTCTTTGAGACCAATGGCGTGCTCTACCTGCCGGAAGCGGAGGTTAAGCGCCTGGCGGGCGACATCAAGCAAATGGCGCCGCTGTTCAACGCCATGACCCTGCAGCCCGATCTTGCCGGGATTGACGATCTGTTCAAACAAATAGCCCCGGTGGTTGAGATCGGCGAGGCGCCGGACGATGTGGCCACCCTTCTGGACGCCATTTCCCAGACGGTTCAGGCGGCACGGCAAGGCCGGCCCAAGCCGTTGAACTGGGAGACCCTCGGACGCACGGACCCTGTCTTCACCGAAACCAGATGGTACGTGTTCGCCAAGCCTGTGCTCGACTATTCGGCCCTTGATGCGGCCGCCGCCCCGCTGGCCGAAGTCCGCCGCCTGATGGCCAGGTTCAATGATGCAAACGAGGGCATCAAGGTTCAGCTCACCGGCGATGCGGCCCTGAACGCAGAAGAGTTTGAAACGGTCACCAAGGGTGCCGCCCTGGCGGGGGTGACGTCCTTCATATTGGTGACGATAACGGTTCTGGCCGGCCTGCCTGCCGTCCTGTTGGTGGTCCCCGCATTGGCCCTGATCGTTCTCGGCCTGGCGATCACTGCCGGCATCGCGACCCTCACGGTGGGCTATCTCAACATGATCTCGGTGGCCTTCGCGGTGCTGTACATCGGATTGGGGGTGGACTACGCGGTGCACGTGGTGCTGCGCTTTGCCGAGGAGCGCGCCAAGGGCGCAACCTCCCAGGAAGCCGCGCTCCAGGCGGCCCTGCACACCGGCCCGCCGCTGGCCTTGTGCACCGTCACCACCTCATTGGCCTTCCTGACGTTCCTTCTCACCGACTTTGTGGGCATGGCACAACTTGGCATCATCTCTGCGGCCGGGGTCAGCGTTGCCTTCATCTCCTCGGTCACCTTGATCCCCGCCATCCTCAGCCTCCTGCCGCTCAGCCGCGAAAAGCTCACCGCCAAGTTTTCCAGGCTGAGGTCTCCCAACGCAGAGGCCGCGCCGGAGTTCGGCTCGCGGTTGCGTTCGTTCGCCACCATCATCCTGGCCGCCCTGGCCGTGGTGAGCCTGCTGCTATTGCCACAAGCGCGTTTTGACGGCGACCCCATAAACCTGAAGGACCCGCAATCAGCGGGCATGATCGCCTTCAACGATTTCGCAGAGCGCCTGCCCGGCCGGATGTATGCGGTTCACCTGGTGGCAGAGCCGGGCGACGATCTGGATGCCGCCGCCCGCGTGCTTGAGGCGCTGCCCGAAGTCGCCAGCGTGTCCACCATCACCTCGGTTCTGCCGCAACAGCAAGACGGCAAGCTGGCCCACCTCAACGCCCTGGCCAGCACCCTGCCCTCTGAAATCCTTGCCTCCAGCCCGATGAGCGATGGCGAACGCAAGGACTATCTGAGCGCGATCCTCACCTCGGTCAACCAGATGGCCGCCTCCGACAGAGCCCAGCCGGCGGTGACCTCAGCAGCCAAGCGGCTTGAGGCCAATCTGGAGCGGTTCCTCAGCGCGCGCGGCGCTGAGCCGGGCGCCCTCGGCACCCTGGAAACCGCGCTGGTTGAACGCTTCCCGCCGTTCTTTGCGCGCATCCGCCAACTGGCGACGCTTGGTATGGTAACGCCTCAGAACATCGCCTCAGGCTTCAAGGAGCGCTTTGTGACCGCCGATGGCCAATGGCGCCTGGAGATCCTGCCCAAGGAGGACATGCGCGATTCCAACCGCCTTGAGCGCTTCGTGCAGGCGGTGACAGGCGCCAACCCGAAGGTCACCGGCGCCCCGGTTGACATCAACGAGGCCGCCGACGTGGTTGCCGCGGCCATCCTGATCACTTACGCGGCGGCGTTCACGCTGATCGTCATTGTGCTGTTCCCGGTGCTGCGCCGGGTCAGGGACGTGGCTCTGGTCCTGGCGCCGCTCATGCTGGCCGGCGTGCTGATGGTCGGCTACACGGTGGCCTTCGGCTCGCCCTTCAATTTTGCCAACGTGATCGTGCTCCCCCTGTTGCTCGGGCTCGGGGTCGACAGCGCCATCCACTACGTGATGCGCGCCCGCGCAGACGTCGGCGCCGGCACGGTCTCCAGAACCTGGACCCCGCGCGCCGTGATGATCTCCGCCTTCACCACCATGGGCTCGTTCGGCACCTTATGGCTCTCCGCCCACCTTGGTCTGGCCAGCATGGGCGAATTGCTCTGCGTTGCGGTGTTCTTCACCCTGCTCTGCACGCTCGTGGTGCTGCCCCAGCTCATCGAATGGAGCGCGCCGAAGAGGCCACGAACTGCGGCCTAGAGCATAATGAGATCAGGTTGAATCACCCTATGCTGCATTCCCCAAGGGTGTCGTCCTCGGGCTTGACCGCACCTAAACTCATAACGCTTTAGAACCGGCTCACCCGGTCCCAATGGGCAGTTGCCGTTCAGGCAACAAATCGGCCAGAAGGTCCCGCAGGCTCATGGTTCAGACCGCGATATTGTCGATCAGGCGGGTCTTGCCGAGATGGGCGGCGGCCAGGAGGCGGATTGGCTCATCGCTGGTGCCGATCAGCGGCTTCAGGGTCTCCGCGTGGCGCGCTTCCACATAGTCCACCCGGAAGCTCGCCTTGTTGAGGGCGCGCCGGGCGCGGCGCATGCACGTGGCAACATCGCCGCCGGCCCTGAGCTCCTCGGCGGTTTCCTGCAGGGTCTTGTACAACATCGGGGCCACCACGCGCTGATAGTCGCTGAAATATTCGTTGCGCGACGACATGGCCAGCCCATCCTCATGGCGGATGGTCGGCGCACCGACGATCTGGGTGGCGATGTCCAGATCGGCCGCCATCCGGCTCACCGTTTTCAGCTGCTGGTAGTCCTTCTCGCCGAACACCGCAAAGTCGCACCCCGCCTGGATCAACAGCTTGGCCACAACTGTCGCCACGCCGGTGAAGAAGTGGGGCCGGAACTTGTCCTCCAGCTCCGCAGCGGCCGGCCCTTTGACACTCACAGATGTGGCAAACCCTTGCGGATACATCTCCTCGCCACCGGGCACGAAGGCCAGATTGGCCTTTCTGGCGCTCAGCTTCTTCAAATCGCCCGCAAGATCGCGCGGATAAGTGCCCAAGTCCTCGCTGGCCGCAAACTGGGCAGGATTGATGAAGATCGACACGATGGTGCGGTCGGCGAGGCTGTTTGCGTGGTCCACAAGGGTCAAATGGCCCTCATGCAGCGCGCCCATGGTGGGCACCAGCGCAACTTTTAGCCTTTCCCGGCGCCACCGGGCCACCCGCTGGCGCAGCACCTTCACCGTATCTGCCTGTGCAAGCTCTTTGCTCATATCCCACTCTCGTCCCTTACCACTCCTTTAGCGTCCTGGAGCAGAAAAGCAAATCTCCTTAAGCTGCATCCGGGGGCCCTCCAGCCCCGGCGCGAGGCCAGAAAACTGCCCCTATGATTAATCGAAACTTAGCGCGGATCGCTCGCCCGGACGGCTTGTTGCCAGGTGATCAAGCTGCTTCGGAGCCTCGCGCTGCAGGTCCGCGTTGAAGGTCCGCGCTGCAGTGTTCCGTCAAGCGGCAGCCCTGATTGGCGATAAGGCGCCACCCGCAGACGCCTGCGCCGCCCGGGCAACGCGATTGCTCCTGCCCAATACGGAAACATCGCTCCGGTTGATGAAGAATGATGATTTATCGCGTTTTTACAAAGGCTTGACTGTTTCACTCCCAAATCGAGGGCCCCACATGAACACCAGCGATTGCACGCCTTGGGTGCCGGACCCCTTTGAAGCTCAGATCGCCCCCCTCGTGAGACACCCCCCATTCGGCACCAATGCAGAGCAGCCTTGCAAAAGCGTGTTGCGACATCGCTTGGCCGGCTGCTGCCGCGGCTGCAGGAACGCCCCTCAAGAGGGGCCCGGACGGACCGGCGTGTGGCCTGAGGCTTCTCAACCGATTTAGTTGATCTTAGCACTTTCGCCTTAGTCTCTCCGTTCCAGGGGTCAATGAGAAAAAACAGGGTTTGGTTATGATGTTCAACAGTGGGGCTGCCCTTCAAGCGCCGCCGCCGATGCCAGAGGAATTGGCATTTCGCGGGCTGCACTTGACCGGCAAATTTCTGGCGATGGACAAGCAGGATTATCCTTGCATCGTCGACACCATTACCGAAACGCAAATGTCGTTCCTCACGGTGGGACCGGCGGTCACGAACTACAGCTTCATCTGCTACATGGACGTGGTGGGTCGCCTTCCCGGGACCATTTGCGGCCGTGTGGAGGGCGGGTTTCAGGCCACCATCAATCTCACCGAAAACCGGATGGGCCGGGTGTTTGAGCGCCTGGAGTGGTATCAGAGCCACCGCCAGACCCAGATGGAAACCGGCACGGCGCGCCAGCACGACCGCCAGAGCGCCAACGTTCAGGCCGAACTGCGGTTGATGAACGGGGCCACATATCCTTGCGAGATCCTGAATGTGTCGTTCAGCGGCATGGCGATCAGAACCAATGTGGAGATCTCCATCGGCTCGCCCATCTCGGTCGGCAACCTCAGCGGCGTCGTGGTGCGTTCGGAAGGGACGAACATCGGCATCAAGTTCAACGACATGCTCTCCAAGACGTCATTGGACACCCTTGTCTCATAAGTTGCACGTCGTAAAATTATACAACTATAAATTTAGTCTGAACATTATCGCCGCAATCTGCGCGATTAGTCTAGGCAACCGTTCATCTCTCCCGGCTAGCCTTTCGGTCAATCTAGAAACCGGGAGCTGGATTGATGATAAATCACTTAAAACTGATCGACGACCGCCGCGTCTCTGAGCGCGAAGACACCTTGGAATGGGCCCAACTGGTCTTCCCAGACGGCATTACCACCTCAACGTGCACAATCTTGAACGTCTCCAAGCACGGTGCCTTGATACAGGTGGACCCGATTGAGGAACTGCCGCGCGAATTCAGCCTGGTGCGCGACCGCGATCACTTGCTTCTGCCCTGCACCACGCGCTGGCGCATCGGCGGCCAGATCGGCGTTCTGTTCATTGAGGCCATCAGCGACGATCCGGCCAACGGGAACTGGCTGTTCCCCCTGGGCGACCACCGGCGGCCCAAGGAAATCCGCTCACCCTTCCTGCGCCATCCGCTGATGATCTGCTAGGCGAGGTGTCGCTGAATTTTACAATCAGGCCAGCGCGCTCGTGTCGTCCTCGGGCTTGACCCGAGGACCCAGGGCCGCAGTCTCAGGCTGTTGCGGCATGGACCCTCGGGTCAAGCCCGAGGGCTACATCAATAGGCCCCTCTCAGGCTGACTGCCACACGGTCGGGAACCAGTCTTCGGGCAGCTTGTCGCCCATCTTCAGGCTCAGCCCCATGTCGGTGAACGGGGGCGAGAGCTCGTGGGGCCGATCGACGAAGCGCACGTCCTCGCCCACATAGCGCACATCCTCCCCCATATACCGGAAGCTCACCGCCCGGCGCCGGGTACCGGTCTGGTTGGGCGGGGCGTTGTGCAGCGTGTGGTAGTCAAAGGCGATTGCATCACCGGGCTCAAGATCGAAGCTGCGCAACCGGTCGGCATAGCGCGCCTCATCGATCTCCGGGAACGGCTGATAGGTGCTGGTGTCGCCCTCAAGCGGCTTCAGGGTCTTAAAGCGCCGGGGCATGTAGGTGGTTTGGCCCTGGTGGCTGCCGGCCAGAAAATGCGGGCACACTTCCGAAGACACCGGGTCAAGCGGCACCCAGATGCTCACAGTCTGGCTGCCGTCCAAGCAGTAGTAAGGCAAATCCTGGTGCCAGGGCGTGGCGCTGGAATTGCCGGGCTCCTTGACCAGCACATGCTCGTGGAAAAGCTGCACCCGTCTAGAGCCCATCAGCGCGCCGGCAATGGCGCCTAGCTGGCCGGCCTCAC
>CAJHYS010000355.1_pt1 | contig 28451 bp, 31 predicted proteins | sample 9198801 | NCBI WGS metagenome assembly CAJHYS01 (sample SAMEA7708368, study PRJEB35096) | sediment metagenome | biome: marine neritic benthic zone biome [ENVO:01000025]; feature: sediment [ENVO:00002007]; material: shallow marine sediment [ENVO:03000034] sea grass bed [ENVO_01000059] ...
CACATTGCATGTTGCTTAGTGTGGACAAGATGAATGTCGATTCAGCCTAGGGGTCTTCGAAATGACCCACCTTCGCATAAGTGCCGCCGTGGTAGCGCACGGCCGGGTCGTCCCAATGAGGGCGCGGGTGGGCGGCTTCGATTTTCGCGCGGAAGCTCTCAGAACTGTCTCGCGGCTGCCAGCCCAGGAATGACGCGTGGGTATTGTCCCACCAGGTTTCCCGATTGTTGGAAACACCGTAGATCATGCTGACGCCCACCCGGTCGGCTTCAAAAATACACTTCATGAGACTGACAAAGTCGGCCGGGCTGAGCCAGGTGGCGAGCATGCGCCGGTCCTTTGGTTCGGGAAAGCACGATCCGATGCGCACCGAGACACTCTCTACCGAAAACTTGTCGAAATAGTACTGGGCAAGATCCTCGCCATAGCATTTCGACAGGCCGTAGATGCTGTCCGGGCGTTGTGGCGAGGTTCCGTCGAGCCCATGTTCGCGCAGGTGAAAGCCGATGGCATGGTTGGAACTGGCGAACATGATGCGCTTGCCGCCATGGCGCCGGGAGGCTTCGAAGATGTTGTAGGTGCCGCGCAAGTTGGAGTTCAGAATCTCTTCAAATGTGCCCTCGATGCTCTTGCCGCCCAAGTGAATGATCCCGTCAACGCCCTCGACCATGGCGGTCACCGCATCCAGATCGCCGAGGTCACATTGGACAATCTCCTCGTCGGCAGCCGCTTCGCCAAGATCTGCGATATCGTTGATCCGCATGATCTTCGCCCAGCCTTTCAGCTCGCTGCGAAGCAATTGGCCGAGACCTCCGGCAGCGCCGGTGATCAATATTCTCTCCATTGTCATATGTTCTCCCAGTTGGCTTACCTGTCCCGCAGGCGGTCGGTGGCCCGGGCGCGGGCCCGGTGAATGTGGTAGCGCATGGCAAGATCGGCGCCGGTGGCATCGCCGGTTGAAATGGCGTCGAAGATGGCGCGATGCTCTTCGCAGACCTTTTGGATCCGGTCGGCTGAGCCAAGCTGGGTGATGTTCAGGTTCACTTGGATCCCTGAGGTGATCGCAGAGTTGAGCGAGGTCAGAATGCTGACAAAGAAGTCGTTCCCGGTGGCTTTTGCCACGGCCAGGTGAAATGCAAAATCTGCCTGGTGGGCGATGGCTTCAGAGGTTAGGGCCGCTTCCAGCTCCAAGAGGCTGCGCTCGATACGGGCGATGTCATCTTCGCTTGCCCTCTGGGCCGCGAGGGCCGCAGCGGCGCCTTCGAAGGGCAGCCGGGCTTCAAAGCAGCGAAGCAGGCCCGCAACGTCTGAAGGTTGGGCAAACTTGATCAGGCCTTCAGGCGGGCGCGCCTTCACAAATGAGCCTGCGCCCTGGCGCGAATAGACCAAGCCATCGGCCTGCAGGCGCAACAGTGCCTCGCGGATCACCGGACGCGAAACATTGAAGGCCCGTGAAATCTCGTTCTCTGAGGGAAGCTTGTCGCCTTCCATCAATTGGCCGGACACGATCTTTTCCAACAGCTGGCCGTAGAGCTGGTCTGCCAGCCGTTCACCTTTCCTGATTTCAAGATTCAGATCCATGACCGTCAATTCCCTAAGAGGCTGGGGAGGGTGAGTGAGATGGCCGGCACAAAGGTGGTGAGCATGAGGGCGATGAAGATTGCAGCATAGAAGGGCCATATGGTGCGCACTGCCCGTTCAATCGGGACATTGCCCACCGCGCAGCCCACAAACAGGCAGGAGCCCACTGGCGGGGTGCACAATCCCAGGCCAAGGTTCATCATCAAGATCATGCCGAACTGCAGCGGGTCCACGCCGATTGAGGCGGCGACCGGCAGGAAGATCGGCGTGCAGATCAAGATGAGCGCGGCCATGTCCATGATCATGCCCAGGACCAGCAGCATCAGGTTCATCATCAACAGGATGGCGATGGGATTGTCCGAGATCCCGGTCATCAGGTCGATCATCCTGGATGGCACCTGGAAAAAGGTGAGCATGTAGGCAAAGGCGGCCGCCGAGGCCACCAGGATCATCACCATGGAGGTGGTGCGCACAGAGTTGATGACCGCCAATTTGAAGTTCTCCCAGGTGAGCGCCCGGTAGACAATGATGGTGACCAGGAACGCATAGATCGTTCCAAAGGCGCCGGATTCGGTTACGGTGAACACACCGCTCAACACACCGCCGACAATGATCACCGCGGTGAAGAGGCCCGGCACGGCGTAGATGAAGTGCAGAGCCAATACTTTCAGGCCGGGAAAGGCTTCAGCCTGATAACCGCGGCGAATGGCGATCGCGTAAGCCGCCAAGGCCAGGCAGATACACATGACGATGCCCGGCACCACACCGGCCAGAAACAGCTTTGAGATGGAGATGCCGCCGCCGGCCGCAACCGCAAGCAGGATCATGTTGTGGCTTGGCGGGATCATGATGCCGGCGATGGACGAAGTCACCGTTACGTTCACCGCGTAGTCGTCGTCATAGCCCTTCTCTTTCATCACGGGGATCAGGATGGATCCAAGGGCTGAGATGTCGGCAACCGCGGATCCGGAAATGCCGCCGAACAGCATGGAAGAGAACACGTTGACAATGCCAAGACCGCCGCGCGCTGCGCCAACAGCCGCAGAGGCGAATCTGACGAGACGCATGGCAATGCCGCCATGGAACATCAGTTCGCCTGCAAAGATGAAGAACGGGATCGCCATCAAAGAGAAAATGTTGATGCCAGAAACAATGCGCTGAAACGCGATGATGAGCGGCAGCCCTTCCACATAGAACGCGCTGACCGCGGAAATGCCCAGCGCAAATGCCACCGGGACGCCGGCAATGACGCAGACTGCAAAGACGCCGAGAAGAACGAGTAAGCCCATTTGCCCCTGGTCCCGCTATTGATCGGAGGGGCTGGGTTCCCCCTCGGTGTCTTTAAAGAAGTGGATCAGGTGGCCAATGGAATAAAGCAGGGTGAACGCGCCGCACAACATGATGGGGATGGCCCGCAATCCCTCGGGAAGATGGATGAGCGGAATGTCGGTGCCCCATTTGAACACGGCGAGCTGGTAGCTGTAGATCATCATCACCGCGCCGAAAATGGCCAGCGCCACATGAGAGGCGAGCTCAAAGGTCCGGCGCACCGGACGCGGGCTGATGTCGCCGAAGAAGGACACGCGCAGGTGGGTTCTTTGATGAATGCCGATAGAGGCGCCAAGAAAGCCGATCAAACTGACCAGCAGCAGGGAGACTTGTTCCACCCAGGTCGGTGTTGAGTTCAGCACGTAGCGACCGAACACCAGCCAGCCGAAAGTGACCGTGAGGACCACCAGCGCCACGCCGGTCACCAGGGTGCTGATCCGGCAAATCACATCGAGCACCTGGTCATATCGGCTCCGCTCTTGTGGGGCGTCATTCATGGGTCAGGCAATGTCCATGGAGGTTGATGTCGCCACGTCTCTCGTGCCGGCAGGCATGGCCGCCGGCCAAGGCTTCAATTGGGAGAGCGAAGCCAGGCCGGCAGCCCCTCAGGGAGGGTGCTTACTTGGTGTTTTTGATGAGCTCGACCAGCGGCTTGAGATCCGGATTGGCACTCAAGTAACGCTCGTACACCGGCTCCATTGCGCTTTGGAAAGCGGCCTTGTCGGGGATGTCGTTGAACTTGACGCCCGATGCCATCACCTTTTCGCGGCTGGATTTTGCGCGGGCCTCCCAGAGCTCACGCTGCAGGTTGGCCGACTCTCTGGCGGCGTCCTTCACCATCTTTTTGTCGGCATCTGACAGGCCGTTATAGACGTTTGCATTGATGCAAACGCACTCGGGGATGATCAGATGCTGAGACAGAGAATAGTAGCCCGCCACCTCAAAGTGGCCTGTGGATTCATAAGATGGCCAGTTGTTCTCAGCGCCGTCCACGACCCCGGTCTTCAACGATTGGTAGACTTCCGAAAACGCCATTGGAGAGGGGTTGCCGTCAAGCGCCTTGATCATGCCGGAGTAGAGGTCGTTGTTCATGACCCGAACCTTCATGCCCCTAACGTCCGCAGGCTTCATGATCGGCTTTTTGGAGTTGTAGAACGAGCGTGCGCCTGAATCGTACCAGGCCAGAGCAACCAGGCCTTTTTTCGCCATGCCTGCGCTGATCTGATCACCGGCCTCGCCATCAAGAGCGCGGTGCATGTGGGCCATGTCGCGGAAGATGAAAGGCAAGGACACCACATTGGCTTCAGCGGCAACCGGGCCGATGGGACCAAGGTTGAAGTTGCCGATTTCAAGGCCGCCAATGCGGACCTGTTCGATGGCATCCGGCTGGGTGCCGAGAGTGCCGGAGTGGAACATCTTGAGGGTGATCTTACCACCCGATTTTTCTTTCAGGATTTCAGCAAACTTATCCATCGCCACGGTGTTCGGATAGTCGGGCTTATGAATGTTCCAGCCACGCCATTCGGCCGCCTGTGCGGTGATGGACAGGCTGGCGGCAAAGACTGCGAGTGCTGCCACTGAGGCAGCTTTTTTCAAGCTGAGCATGGGTCGTCTCCCTAGTGATGCGCAAATGTGTATGCGTGCGTCAGCGGGGCTCGGATTGTTAGGTTTTTGCCGGTCACCCGCTTGTATGACAACATGAAGGAATTTCCAGACTTGTCAATTAAAATTACATATTTTCGGCTTTTTGCAGGGGAGACATCTGGAAAATGGCTAAGAACCGTCACATTGAACCAAAACAACTTTCAACTTGTAATACAAATTGAATTGTCCCATTGTACCCCGCACTCAACACAGCCGGCCTACATGAGAGCTGCGGGAGGGCAGATGACAGAGTTTGTGAGACCACTCGACGGACCCCCGCCGCGCCTTGTTGCGCCCCGGGGCACGGTCGATACCCATATGCACATTATCTCCGCGGCGTTTCCCCAGAGCCCGAAGGTGCACCTGCATACCCCCGCTCCCTTGGAGGACTATGCGGTTGTGCAGCAGCGCTTGGGCATTCGCCGTGCGGTGCTGGTGCAGCCCAATGCCTATCAGGATGACAACCGCTGCCTTGAGGCTTCGCTGGAGGCCTTGGGCGAAGATGCCAGAGGGATTGCGGTTGTCTGGCCCGACGTCACCGATACGGAGCTTGAACGCTTACACCGTCTGGGGGTTCGCGGTGCCAGGATCATGGACATCGGGCCCGGCGCGGTGAGCAGCGAGCATCTCGTCGCCGTCTCAGAGCGGGTCTCTTCCTTCGGGTGGCACCCGATCGTCCAGTTCAACGGTCGCGAGATTGCCGACTATGAGCAAAAGCTGTCGGCTGTTTCCGGACCCTACGTAATCGATCATGCGGGCAAGTTCATCCCGCCGGTGACACCGGACAGTCCTGATTTCAAGACGCTCCTGCGTCTGGTGGACCGGGGGAACTGCTACGTTAAGCTGTCGGCCTGTTATGAGACCTCTGAAACAGGGGCCCCCGGCTATGACGATGTGGGCGTGCTGAGCAAGGCGCTGGTGAACCATGCGCCTGAACGCCTGTTGTGGGCCTCCAACTGGCCCCATGTGAGCGCCACGCCGGAGATCTATCCCGACGATGCGCGCATGCTCGATGTGCTGCTCGACTGGGCGCCGGACGAGAAGACCAGACAATTGATTTTGCAAGACAATGCCGAGCAGCTTTACGGCTTTGAGCCGATGGCCGGCTCATAAGCAACGGAGATCAACATGAGCCGAGACGACCTTGATCCTGCAACCCGTGAGCGCCTGATGCAGGTGAGCACGGCAACGCTCTGCACGGCGCTGTTCAAGCTTGGTCTCAGGAACCAGTTCATTCAGGACGTGCTGCCGCTTGCGCCCAAGGCGCAGAACATGGTGGGCCAGGCCTACACCATGCGCTACATCCCGGCACGTGAGGATTTGAACCCGATTTCGGTGTTTCAAGACCCCACCCATCCACAACGGGTGGGGGTGGAGGAATGTCCGTCCGGCTATGTGATGGTGATCGACAGCCGCAAGGATCCGCGGGCCGCGTCGGCCGGGTCCATTCTGGTGACCCGCATGATGCAGCGCGGGGTGAGCGGCGTTGTCACTGATGGCGGCTTTCGCGATTCACCGGAGATCGCTGCGCTGGACATCCCCTGCTACCACAACCGGCCCTCCGCCCCGACCAACCTGACGCGCCACCAGGCGATTGAGCTGAACGGGCCCATCGGCTGCGGCGATGTCGCGGTGTTCCCGGGTGATGTTGTTGTGGGCGATGGCGAGGGGGTGGTGATCATTCCCCTGCACATGGCCGATGATATTGCCCGAGAGGCAGAAGAGATGACGGCCTTTGAGGACTATGTGACCGAGCGCGTCGGGCAAGGCGACGGGATCATCGGGCTCTATCCGGCGACCAGCGACAATGCCAAGGCGGGCTATGAGGCCTGGCGCAAGAGCACCGGGCGTTGAACGGCTACAGGCTGGCCGTGATGCCGCCGTCGACGAAGAGGGTGTGACCGTTGACAAAGCTGGAGGCGGCAGAGCCTAGGAAGACGCAAGCGCCGATGAGCTCTTCCACCTCGCCCCAGCGTCCGGCAGGCGTGCGCTTCTCCAGCCACGCGCTGAATTCTGGATCCTGCACCAATGCTGCATTGAGCGGCGTGTCGAAATAGCCCGGCGCGATGGCGTTGACTTGAAGCCCGTGTTTCGCCCAGTCGGTGGCCATGCCCTTGGTGAGGTTTGCCACCGCTCCCTTCGTGGCCGTGTAAGGGGCGATGCCGGGGCGCGCCAATGCGGTTTGCACCGAGGCGATGTTGATGATCTTGCCGGCGCCGCGGCCGATCATGTGCCGCGCCACCGCCTGTCCCACATTGAACACACTGGAGACGTTGGTGCGCATGAGGGTCTCGAACATCTCCGCCTCAAACTCCTCAAGCGGGGTGCGGTGCTGCATGCCGGCATTGTTCACCAGAATGTGGATGGGACCAGTCTCACGCTCGAACTCATCAACTGCGGATTTGGCGGCGGCATGGTCGGTTACATCGAAGGGCACTTCGTGAACCTCTGCGCCCTCGGTGCGCAGCTTGCCGGCGGCAACGGCGAGTTTGGCCTCGTCGCGGCCATTGAGCACCAGAGCGGCGCCCGCATCGGCAAGGCCGCCGGCCAAGGCCAACCCGATGCCTTGCGAAGATCCGGTGACGAGGGCGGTTTTACCCTTCAAATCAAACAATTGCTGTCCAAGTGGCACGAAAATTTCCCCTTTGCTCTCGACACTCCGCCTTTCGGGTGTGCATGTTATCGATGACATTTACCCAAGCGAAAAGCAAACAAATGACTGAAACGAAAAACGTTCACGTGCTGCAAATGGGCCCCTATCCGAAGTGGGATGAGGATGCCCTGGACAGCCATTTCACCACGCACCGGTATTATCAGGCCGACGACAAGAACGCCCTGATCGCCAGCATTGCCGGCTCGGTCCGCGGGCTTGCCACCAAGGGCGATCTGGGCGTCAAACGCGAAGTGATCGAGGCGCTGCCCAACCTTGAGATTATCTCGGTTTATGGCGTGGGCTATGACGCCGTCGATGTTGATGCGGCGCGCGAACGCGGCGTGCGGGTCACGAACACGCCGGATGTTCTGACCAAGGAATGTGCCGATCTCGGTGTGGCGATGATGCTGGCCCAGGCGCGCGCCATTGTGCCGGCCGACAAATGGGTGCGCGACGGCAGCTGGGCAAGAACCGGTCCCATGGCTTTGCAGACCCGGGCCCACGGCAAGAAGGCCGGCATATTGGGCATGGGGCGGATCGGAGCGGAGGTGGCCCGGCGTCTGCGCGCCTTCGACATGGAAATCGCCTATACCAACCGGGCGCCCAGAGAGGGCGAGGCAGATGCGCAGTTCATAGCCGACCCGGTTGAGCTGGCGCGTTGGGCTGACTTTTTGTTCATCACCTTGTCGGCTTCAGCCGAAACGCGGCACATCGTCAACAGAGAGGTGATCGAGGCGCTGGGCCCTGACGGCATGCTGATCAACCTCTCGCGGGCGGCCAACGTTGATGAGCAGGCGCTATTGGATGCGTTGGAATCAGGGTCGTTGGGCTCGGCTGCGCTCGACGTGTTTGAGAACGAGCCGAACCTTGATCCGCGCTTCTTGGAGCTCGACAATGTTCTGCTGCAGCCCCACCATGCGTCGGCAACCGTTGAGACCCGCAAGGCCATGGGCAAGCTGATGCTCGATAATCTGGTGGCCCACTTTGGGGGCCGCGATCTGTTGACCCCCGTTGTGTGAGTGGCGGCCATGCGCGCGATAGTCATTCACCAGGCCAAAGAGGTGCGCATTGAGGACCGCGAGGTGCGTGCGCCCGGGCCTGGAGAGGTTTTGCTGAAGATCTCGATGGGCGGCATTTGCGGCTCGGATCTGCACTATTTCAATCATGGCGGCTTTGGCCCGGTGAAGCTCAAGGAGCCGATGATTCTGGGCCACGAGGTATCGGGGCACGTGGAGGCGCTTGGCCCCGACGTGGAGGGCTTGGCTATCGGAGACCTGGTGGCCGTTTCGCCATCGCGCCCATGCAGCAAGTGCACCTACTGCCTTGAGGGTTTGCCGAACCATTGCGAGAACATGCGCTTCTATGGCTCGGCCATGCCGTTCCCGCATATTCAAGGGGCGTTCCGCGAGCAGCTTGTGGCCGACGCGGCCCAATGTGTTCGGGCGGAGGGGCTTTCCCCTGCCGAGGCGGCCATGGGCGAGCCGTTGTCGGTGACCTTGCATGCCACGCGCCGGGCCGGCGAGATGCTGGGCAAGCGCGTTCTGGTCACCGGTTGCGGCCCGATCGGCAGTCTGGCCGTGTTGGCGGCTCGCAGCGCCGGTGCGGCGGAAATCGTGGTGACGGACCTCTCCGACAACGCGCTGTCTTATGCGCAGAAGGTGGGGGCGGACCGCGCGCTCAACGTGGCAGAGGTGCCTGATGCGCTGGCCGGGTATTCAGCCGGAAAGGGGTATTTCGATGTGCTCTACGAATGCTCCGGCGCACCGCAAGCCTTGGCAGCGGGCATCGCGGCCATGCGGCCGCGCGGCGTGGTGATGCAACTTGGGCTTGGCGGCGACATGACCGTTCCCATGATGCAGATCACCGCCAAGGAGCTGGATCTGAGGGGCTCGTTCCGCTTTCACGAGGAGTTCGCCATGGCGGTGCGCATGATGCAAAGCGGCGCCTTGGACGTGAAGCCCCTGATCTCGCACACCCTGCCCTTCACCGAGGCTGAGGCGGCCTTGAGCTTGGCGAACGACCGGAGCCAGGCCATGAAGGCGCAACTGGCCTTTTCGTGAAGGGCCCGCTCATAGTGAGGGGAATTTGTAGTCTTCCAGAATGTTCAGAAGTTCCTGGGCAGCCCGTACCCGGTGCTCGCGGAAGGTGGTGCGTGCATCCTCGGCGCGGCCGGCCATGATGTGATCGAGGATCTCGCGGTGCTCTTCGGTAGAGCGCTGCGGCAGCTCACGCAGTCGAAGAGTGATGAGGCGCACGCGCTGGGATTGCTCGATCAGCGCGGTGATGATGTCGTTCATCCGCTTGTTGTTGTGACACTCCAGAAGCTTGCGGTGAAACTGGCCGTCCGCCTTTGCCCAAGCCTCCAAGTTCCCGTCCGCCAACGCCTGTTCCATGGCGGAGACGGCCGGGTTGAGTGCCTCAAAGGTCGATTGCTTGTCTTCACGCAGGGCTAGGCCCGCCGCGGCTTCAGGTTCCAGCACGGTCAAGATCTCGTATATCTCGCGCATGTCGTCCACAGAGATGGGCAGCACACGGGCGCCGCGCCGCGGCACCAGTTCCACCAGACCGTCAGACTGCAGGCGCAGCAGGGCCTCGCGCACCGGTGTCCGGCTCATGCCCAAACGGGTGGCAAATTCCGGTTCCGGCGCCTGAAAGCCGGGCGGCAGGCGATTGGCCAGAATGTCGGCCTTCAGCTCTCCATAGGCCTTATCGACCTGGGAGGCCTTTTGAGAAACAATCAAAGTTCAGCCCTTTCAATGCATCTCTTGACGCATAATTTAATGCATGCATTAATTAACTCAAGCCCCGAAGTGGCGACACTACGCAACCGTGCTGGAGATGGCCATGGCCTCGGTCAACATTGTGGATGTGCGCAAATCCTTTGGCACGGTTGAGGTGCTGCATGGAGTGAGCGTGGCGATCGAAGACGGTCAGTTCGTTGTTCTGGTGGGGCCATCGGGATGCGGGAAGTCCACGTTGCTGCGCATGATCGCCGGCTTGGAGAACATTTCCGCAGGCGAGATCCACATTGGCGAGCGCGTCGTCAACAACGTCCATCCCAAGGAACGTGACGTGGCAATGGTGTTCCAGAACTACGCGCTTTATCCGCACATGACCGTGGAAGCCAATATGGGCTTTTCCCTGATGCTGCGCGGCGCGGACAAGGCGGCCATTGCCGAACGGGTGAAGATCGCCGCCGATATTCTGGGCCTGCAGCCCTATCTTGAGCGCTTCCCGCGCCAGCTTTCCGGCGGCCAGCGCCAGCGCGTGGCCATGGGCCGGGCCATTGTGCGCGACCCCCAGGTGTTTTTGTTCGATGAGCCGCTCTCCAATCTGGATGCAAAGCTCCGCGTCGCCATGCGCACCGAGATCAAGGCCCTGCACCAGCGCCTGAAGACCACCACGGTATACGTCACCCACGACCAGATCGAAGCCATGACCATGGCCGACAAGATCGTCGTGATGCATGACGGCATCGTGGAGCAGATCGGCTCGCCCCTGGAGCTTTATGACGATCCGGCCAACATGTTCGTTGCCGGCTTTATCGGCTCGCCCGCCACCAATTTCATTGAAGGCCACATCCGCTCAGAGGGCGTGGAGGCGCAAGGCGGTATCATGCTGCCCCTCTCCGATGCGCCTGCTGCGAGCGATGGCCGGCCGATCCATTACGGCATTCGGCCGGAACATCTGGAGCTTGCCGATGACGGGGTCGAGGCCGAGGTCATCGTTGTGGAGCCCACCGGATCGGAAACCCAGTTGTTTGCCACCATCGCCGGGCGTGAAGTGGTGGCCGTGTTCCGCGAGCGCCACGAATTGCACCCAGGCCAGAAAGTCAGGCTGAGGCCGCAGCCGGGGGCGGCGATGGTTTTCGACAAAGAAACGGGGCTTCGGCTCTAGGGCACATCATCACGTGAGAATTACCAAGAAAGCAGTCTTTCAAATCCAACTAGGGAGAATGTCAAAATGACAAAATTCAGTTCGACACGCCGCTCGGTCCTGAAAGGTGCAGCGGCAACAGGTGCCACGGCTGCCTTTGCCGCCATGGGCAACCCGTTGGAGTTCGCCAAGGCCTGGGCCATGGATGCCCCCTTCAAGCCTGAGGAGGGCTCGTCCCTGCAGCTCACCCGGTGGAAGCGTTTCGTGCAGTCTGAGGATGATGCGTTCCGGGCCATCGTGGCCTCGTTCGGCAAAGCCACCGGCTGCAACATCACCGTGACAGAAGAAGGCCTGGATGACGTTCAGCCGAAGGCATCGGTTGCCGCCAACACCGGCCAGGGTTCGGACATTTTCTGGGGCATTTACACAACACCGCACCTTTTCCCCAATCAGGCGCTCGATGTTTCTGATGTGTGTGATTATCTCGGCAAGAAGTATGGCGGCTGGGCCGCAATCGCGGAATCCTATGGCAAGGCCGGCGACAAATGGATCTGCTTGCCGGTGACCATCTCGGGCAACTACATCAACTACCGCAAATCATCGGTGAAGAAGGCCGGCTTTGATGCGATCCCGGGCGATCTGGGCGGCTTTTTGGATCTGATGAAGGCCATGAAGGCCAACGGAACCCCGGGCGGCTTCGCGCTTGGCCATGCTTCGGGCGACGGCAATGCATGGACCCACTGGCTGTTGTGGGCACATGGGGCCTCGCTCGTGGACAAAGACGATAAGGTTGCCATCAACTCGGCCGAAACCCGGGCGGCGCTGGAATATTGCAAGCAGCTTTATGAGACCTTCGCGCCGGGCACGGTGGCCTGGAACGACAGCTTCAACAACAAGGCGTTTCTGGCCGGCGAGGTGCATCTCACCAATAACGGCATCTCGATCTACGCCGCCGCCCAGCGCAACGCGGCAGGTGGCGATGAAAAGGCTGCGATGATCGCCGAAGACATGGACCACGCCTATTATCCGGTGGGTCCGGTGGGTACGCCGACCGAGTTCCAAGTGTGTTTCCCGGTGATGGGCATGGGCTACAGCAAATTCCCCAACGCGGTTAAGGCCTTCATGGCCTATTGGATGGAGGCCGATCAGTACAACAAGTGGATCAGCGGATCCGGCGGCTACATGACCCACACGCTGAACGCCTATGACGCCAATCCGGTGTGGACGGAAGATCCCAAGCGCGAGCCTTTCCGGGACGCCACCAAGCGCTCTCTCACGGCCGGGTATCCAGGCTCCATCGGCGAGAATGCCGCCTCTGCGTTGGCCGACTTTGTGGTTGTGGACATGTTCGCCAACTACTGCACGGGCCGTGAAAACGTGGACGGGGCCATCAAGATTGCCGAGCGGCAGGCACAGCGGATCTACCGCTAGACCGGGGGAACCGGGCGGCGCGGGGCCTGCTCTGCGCCGCCTATACTCAACAAGGTGAACTGAAGTTAGACCAAGATGAGCGTGGAAACGTCCGCACCATTGGCCGCGCCCAGCACGTGGGAGCAACTCAGGTCGAACCGGAACTGGCTCGGCTTCTGGTTCATGCTGCCGGCCATGCTGTTCCTTTTCCTGTTCCTGGCCTATCCGCTGGTGCTCGGCATCTATATGAGCTTCACCGATATCCGGCTTGGCCGGGCCGGCCAGTTCGTTGGCTTTGAGAACTATATCTGGCTCTGGGACGATCCGGTGTTCTGGCTCTCGGTGTTCAACACCATGCTCTACACGGTGGTGGCCAGCATCTTCAAATTCGCCATCGGGCTTTATCTGGCCCTCCTGCTCAACAAGCACTTGCCGTTCAAAGCCTTTTTCCGGGCGGTGATCCTCATTCCCTTCATCGTGCCCACGGTGCTTTCGGCCATTGCCTTCTGGTGGATCTATGATCCGCAGTTTTCGATCATCTCGTGGAGCCTGATCAAGCTCGGGCTGATTTCCGAGAACATCAATTTTCTGGGCGATGTGACCAACGCCCGCATCTCGGTGATCTTTGCCAATATCTGGCGCGGGGTGCCGTTTGTGGCGATCACGCTTTTGGCCGGGCTGCAAACCGTTTCGCCCTCGCTCTATGAGGCGGCGACGCTGGATGGCGCCACCCCGTGGCAGATGTTCCGCTACATCACCTATCCTCTGCTCACACCGATCATTGCCGTGGTCATGACCTTCTCGGTCTTGTTCACCTTCACCGATTTCCAACTGATCTGGGTGCTGACACGGGGTGGTCCTGTAAACGCCACGCACCTGATGGCGACCCTCAGTTATCAATGGGGCATTTTGGGCGGCAAGCTTGGGGAAGGGGCCGCCGTGGCGACAGCCATGGTCCCCTTCCTCTTGGCCTGCATTCTGATCTCCTGGTTCGGCCTGCAACGGCGCAAATGGCAGCAGGGTGAGACCGATGACTGAGATCCGTGCAGCAGCCCCCACTGTCGCCAAGCCCGGCGGGGAAGACACCGAAGGCATGGCCTATCTGGAAACCGTCCCGCGCAGGCTCGTGACCCTTTGGATGCCGCTGGGCATCATCATGTTCGTGCTGCTCTTCCCGTTTTACTGGATGGCCCTGACATCCATCAAGCCCGATGCCCAGCTCTTGGATCTGGAGGGGAGCAACCCGTTCTGGACCACCGCGCCCACCCTGAAACATTATTATGCGCTGTTGTTTGAAACTGAATATCCGCGCTGGCTCTGGAACACTATGTTCGTGGCCATCGGCTCAACCATTCTGTCATTGATTGCCAGCGTCTTTGCCGCCTACGCGATCGTGCGGCTGCGCTACAAGGGCTCGCAAACCGTGGGCGGGCTGATCTTCCTGGCCTATCTGGTGCCGCCCTCCATTCTGTTCATCCCGCTCTCGTCAGTGGTCTTCCAGTACGGTCTGTTCGACACGCCGTTCGCCCTGATCCTCACCTATCCGACCATCCTGATCCCGTTCTCCACCTGGTTGTTGATGGGCTATTTCAAGACCATTCCCTATGAGCTGGAAGAATGCGCGTTGATCGATGGCGCCAGCCGCTGGCAGATCCTGATCAAGATTGTGCTGCCTCTCTCCGTGCCGGGACTGATCTCGGCGTTCATCTTCTGCTTCACCCTGTGCTGGAACGAGTACATCTACGCGCTCACCTTCCTGTCCTCGTCGGATCAGAAGACGGTGCCGGTGGCCATCGTTACCTCGTTCACCGACGGGGATGCCTATCGCTGGGGCTCCATCATGGCCGGCGCCTTGTTTGGCTCGCTGCCGCTGGTGGTGCTCTATGCGTTCTTTGTTGAACATTATGTGTCGGCCATGACCGGTGCGGTGAAAGAATAAGACTGGATTTATCTATGACGTTGAATGTGGGCTATATCGGCCTCGGGGCCATGGGCGCGCCGATGTTGAAGCGGCTGACGGGCGGGGCGCCGGCCGGCAGTGTGTTCGGCTTTGACGCCTCGCCGGACGTGTGCGCCAAAGTGTGTGCGCAGGCCGGGGCGCAGCCCTGCAATGGGATCAGCGACATCGCTTCGGTGACGGACGTGCTCTTCACCTGTGTGCCCAACAATGATGTGGTGCGGGCGGTTTATCTGGATGAGGGCGGGGTGGCCGCATCGGTCCGGCCCGGCACGGTGACCGTCGATTGCTCGACGATTGGCCCTGAAATCAGCCGCGAGGTGCATGAACGCCTGAAGGAGGGCGGCGTCAGCCATCTGGATGCCTCCATGCTGGGTTCGGTGAGCCAAGCCAACGAGGGCACGATCAGCTTTGTGATCGGCGGCGAGGCCGAAGCGATTGCGAAGGCCCGCCCGGCGCTGGAGAAGGTGGGCGGGCTGATCCGCCATTGCGGGCCGAGCGGGGCCGGCAACCAGATGAAGCTGCTGCACCAGACACTGGTGGCAGGGCACGTGGTCGCGGTGGCCGAGGCGCTCACCTTGTGTGAGGAACTGGGCGCGGATGTGGATGCGTTCTATGAGATTGTCACCCAGGGCACCGGCTTTGCCTATTCGCGCTATTTCGAAAACCGTGTGCCCAGGATGCGCAGCGGAGAGTTCTCGCCCCTGTTCATGCTGAAGTTCATGGCCAAGGATGCGCGCCTGGCGCGCGATATGGCGCCCTTTGCGGCTGATGAGACAAAGGCCAAGCTGCCGTTGCTGGATGCGGTGATCGCGACGCTGGAGGAGGGTGAGGCCGGGGGCTTGGGTGATGAGGACTTGTCGGCCGCCACCAAGGTCCTGCAAGCCCGGTTTGGCAGGAGCTGACGGGTTATGGGGAACGCAACATTCAATGTGGCCGTGATCGAAGGCGATGGCATTGGCCCGGATGTGGTGGGGGCCACGCTGGCGGTCATTGAGGCGGCGCAAAAGCGTATCGGCGGATTTCAGCTGACCTATCAGTATCACGATGCCGGCGCAGGCTATTTTGCCGAGCATGGCCAGGATATGGCTCCGGGCGCAGAAGAGGCAGTGACCAAGGCTGATGCCATTCTGCTTGGGGCCATCGGCCTGCCCCACATCCGCGAGGCCGACGGCACGGAGATCGCGCCGCACTTGCGCCTGCGCGAAAGCATGCAGCTTTATGCCGGGGTGCGGCCGGTGAAGGCCTATCCCAATGCGCCGCAGAAGCTGGCCGACCCGCAGTCTGCCGGCATCGACTTCATTGTGCTTAGGGAATCCACCGAAGGCCTGTTCTATTCGGCCGCCGTGCACAAGCGCCCGCAGATCGCCAATGACGATGAAGTGCAGGACATCCTCAGGATCACCCGGCCGACGACGGAAAAGCTGCACGATTTTGCCTTCAGGCTCGCGCAAAAGCGGAAATCGCGGGGCTCGGCCGGCAAGGTCACCTGCGTGGACAAAGCCAATGTGTTCCAGTCCATGGCCCTCTTCCGCAAGATCTTCGATGAGCGTGCCGCGGCGTTTCCCGACATTGTGGCCGAGCACAATTATGTGGACGCCCAGGCGCTTGACCTGATCCGCCGGCCTTGGGAGTTCGACGTGCTGGTGATGGAGAACATGTTCGGCGACATCCTGTCGGACCTGGGCGGCGGCCTGGTGGGCGGCATGGGCATGGCGCCTTGCGCGGAAATCGGCGATGGGCATGGCCTCTTCCAGCCGGCCCATGGCAGCGCACCGGATATTGCAGGCGAGGACAAGGCCAATCCGCTTGCGGCCATTCTCAGCGGCGCCCTGCTGCTGGACTATCTGGGCGAGCGGCACGGGGTTGAACAGCTCAGCACCGCTGCCTTGGAGATCGAAAGCGCCGTGACCCGTGCCTTTGCCGGCGGCAAGCTGAGGCCCATGGAAATCGGCGGCGACCAAGGCACGAAAGACCTCACGAGCGCGCTGCTAACTGAGCTCTCTTAAGCGTGCAATTGCGCTAGGATTCGGGCTTGGAGCCTTCTTTGAAGGTCTGAAACTCCTGCTCCAGCCGGCGTTCAAACTTTAGGAGGTCTTCAGGCAACGGCTGGCCTGTCGCCTTCATCTGGTTGAGTTCCATGTGGAGCTGCTCGAAGATCTCGTGAGCATCTTCCGGCTGATGTTCCATCTCGGACATCAACAGATTGAAACGTGCAAGCAATTCGTCAAACGCCATGGTGGAATAGCCTCCCGAAACTGCAACGATCAGGGGGCCAGCATAGCACTGGTTTTGCCGATTGCGAGCACCATTGCGAAACATTGCTCATGATGTGCTCCAAGCGTGATCCAAGCGCGGCGCCGGTGCGTTCAATTCAAAATGACAGAGGGCAGACCATGACCGTGCATCCACTCTCGCACACGCTTGAACCGGCTGAACACTGGGACCCACGGCCCAGCAAGGAAGAGGTCGAGCAGGCGTTCCGCACCATTATCCGCTATGCGGGCGATAACCCGAACCGCGACGGCTTGACCGAGACGCCCGAGCGGGCACGGCGCGCGCTGGATGAATATTTTGCCGGCTATGATGACGATCCGGCCATGATCCTGCAGAAAACCTTCAGCGAAACCGCAGGATATGACGAGATGGTGGTCTTGAGGGAGATTCCGTTTGAGAGCCATTGCGAGCACCATCTGGCGCCGATCATCGGGCGCGCCTGGGTTGCCTACCTGCCCGGAACCCGGGTGGTGGGCATCTCCAAGCTGGCCCGAACCGTCGATGCCTTTGCAAAGCGCCTGCAGATCCAGGAGCGGATGACCGCGGAAATTGCCGATGTGATCAACACCGTGCTGCAACCGCGCGGTGTGGGCGTGGTGATCAAGGCGGTTCACCATTGCATGTCGTCGCGCGGTGTGCACAAAGCCGGGACAGACATGGTCACAAGCCGAATGATTGGCGCGTTCAAGGACGACCCGCTTGTCCGTCAAGAGTTTCTCTCTCTGGTGGATTGATCTGGTGGGCCCCCAGAGACGCGGACACATAAACGCACAAGATCCAATGACAGAACTGAACATCGCCGTCATCGGAGCTGGGATCTCCGGTCTATCCGCCGCTTGGCTGCTCTCCAAGCGCCACCGTGTGGTGCTGTTTGAGGCGGGCGGCTATGCGGGCGGTCATTCGAACACGATCGATGTGGAGTGCGCTGCGGGCTCTTGTGCGGTCGATACCGGTTTCATTGTCTACAATCCGCCGAACTATCCCAACTTGTGCGCGCTTTTTGACCATCTGAAGGTGCCCACCAAACCTGCGCCCATGACCTTTTCAGTGTCCATGGATGATGGCGCCTATGAATATTCCGGCACCCGGCTCGGCGGCATTTTCGGTCAGCCCTCAACCTTGCTGAACCCGGAACACTGGCGCATGCTGAAGGACATTCTGCGTTTCTTCCGCAATGCCCCGCGTGACGCTGAGCGCCTGCCTCTTGAGTGCACACTTGGTACCTACCTTAAGCAGGAAGGCTACAGCACCAGCTTTGTGCGCAAGCACCTGGTGCCCATGGCCGGGGCCATATGGTCCACTCCGGTTGATGAGATGATGAACTATCCGGTGCGCGCCTTCATCACCTTCTTTCAGAACCATGGGCTGCTGAAAGTCGCAAACCGGCCGCCTTGGCGCACGGTTGACGGCGGAAGCCGGGCCTATGTGGAACGGCTGCTTGAAGATGGCGCCTTTGACCTCAGGCTGGCCGATCCGGTGCGCGCCGTGACCCGGCGCCCGGGCGCCGCCATCATTTCCGACAGCGCCGGGGCCGAGCATGTGTTCGACCATGTGGTGATGGCCTCCCATGCCGATCAGACTTTGCAGCTTCTGGGCGATGCTGATGGCGAAGAGACCGCGCTTTTGGAGGCGTTCAGCTACACGGACAACCTGGCCGTGGTGCATTCTGATCCGGCATTGATGCCCCGCCGCAAGGCGCTCTGGTCGTCTTGGAACTATATCGGCCGCGGCGAACGCTCGGGCGCGCTCACCGTGAGCTACTGGATGAACGCGCTTCAGACCTTGGGCATAGAGCGTGATGTGTTCGTGACGCTCAATCCTCCGTCAGAGCCGGCCGCCGGCCACCAGATCGCGCGCTACAGCTATCAGCACCCAATGTTCAACGCGGCCGCCCTCAGGGCACAGGAGGGGCTCTGGTCGCTGCAGGGGCGTGCGAACACCTGGTTCTGCGGCAGCTATTTCGGCGCCGGCTTTCACGAAGACGGCCTGCAAAGCGGGCTCGCCGTCGCCGAAGATTTGGGAGGTGTCCAGCGCCCTTGGCAGGTGGCGGGAGCTTCCTCAAGGATCCATCGCCTTGCGCCCGGGGCGCCACTGCTGGAGGCGGCCGAATGAGCACATCTGCGGCCAAACTCTGCCACGGCCTCGTGGTGCACCGGCGCTACCGGCCCACGCCCCACGCCTTGCGTTACGGCGTGTTTTCCCTGCTGCTCGATCTGGACCAGGTCGAAGCCCTGTCTCAGCATCTCAGGCTGTTCTCCTTCAACGGGCCAAACCTGTTCAGCCTGCAGGAGACCGATCATGGCGACGGAACCGCTGGCGACTTGAAACAGTCTATCGTGAAGAAGGTAGCCGCGCGCGATCCAGACGCCGAGATCAAACGGGTTACGATGCTGTGCTTCCCGCGGGTGCTTGGCTATGTGTTCAATCCGCTGACCGTCTACTACTGCTACGGCGCAGACGATGAGCTGGCGGCCATTGTCTATGAAGTGAACAACACGTTTGGCGACCGCCATCACTATGTGCTTCCGGTCAACACCGAGACCAACCAGACCGTGGCCCAGGCCTGCTCGAAAAAGATGTATGTCTCGCCCTTCAACGCGGTGGAGGGGGACTATGAGTTTCATCTTTCCCCGCCGGGTGAAACTCTGGCGGTTGGGGTCAACCTGCGCGTCGATGGTGCGCCGGTGCTCAAAGCCTATCTTTCGGCAAAGACCGGAGAGCTGAGCGACCGGACCCTGCTTTACGCCTTCGCGCGCATGCCGGCCATGACCTTCAAGGTGATCGCGGGCATCCATTGGGAGGCTTTGCTGCTTTGGCTGAAAGGCCTTCCGATCAAGAAACGTCCAGGCGCCGTGCGCGCCCTTTCTCTCAAAAACAAGAGTAATCCATAGAATGACCGATACAACGGCCGGTGTAGGTGCCCAGAAAGGGCCCGCCCGCAGCTCTCTTCTTGAGCGGCAGATCGAAACCATTGCACGCCGCATGCTTCCCGGCGGGCTGCGCGGCGAGCTGACCATTACGGCACCAAGCGGGCGCAGCATGACCATTGGCACGCCGGATGCCGCACCTGCGGCCCATCTGGACATCAGGAGCTGGAAGGTGATCGCCCGCGCGCTGCAGCGCGGCGGCAATGGCTTTGCGGAGAGCTATGTCCGCGGCGAGATCGATACCCCGGATCTGACGGCGCTGGTGCAGTTCTTTGCCAGAAACAAGGCCGCACTGGTGGCCGCCGGGGGCTCGCTCTTCACCTCACGGCGGTTGGACAGGCTGGCCCATCTATTGCGCAAGAACACCGTGTCGGGCAGCCGGCGCAACATTTCCGCCCATTATGATCTGGGGAATGAATTCTACACCGCCTGGCTCGATGAGAGCATGACCTATTCGGCCGCCCTGTTCGAGCCGGCAGACGCCACGCTCGCACAAGCGCAAGCGGCAAAATATGGGCGCATCCTTGAGGCCCTTCAGCTTCCAGACCGGGCAGAGGTGTTGGAGATCGGCTGTGGCTGGGGCGGTTTTCTTGAGCATGCCGTGGACACGATGGACGTGAATGTGCGTGCCATCACAGTCTCCCAAGAGCAACATGCCTTCGCCCGGCGGCGCCTCAGCGAACACGCCAGGCAAGCCAATGTTGCGGTGTGTCTGGAAGATTACCGTCACACATCGGGCACCTATGACGGCATCGTCTCCATCGAGATGGTGGAAGCGGTGGGTGAGGAGCATTGGCCCACCTATTTCAATACCCTCAATGAGCGCCTGAAGCCCGGCGCATCGGCGGTTATTCAGGCCATCACCATTGCGCCGGAGCATTTTGAGCGCTACCGGCGCAAGGCCGATTTTGTGCAGCGCTACATTTTCCCAGGGGGCATGCTGCCCACGGTGCCGATTATGGAAGAACAGGCTGCGCGCGCCGGATTGAGCGCCGAAACGGTGGTGGAGTTCGGACAGGACTATGCAACCACCTTGCGCCTGTGGAGGGAGGCATTTGAGGCCAAATGGCCCGAGATCGAACGTCGGGGCTTTGATGGCCGTTTCTACCGGATGTGGCGCTACTACTTGAGCTACTGCGAGGCGGCCTTCCTGGAAGGATTAACCTCGGTTGGAATCTACCGGTTCACAAAACAGGCCGGGTAATCCGGCAGGGCTCAAGCCGCGTACTTCATATAGGCAACTCATTATCGGCACCAAAAAATGCTGCAAACCGTTCAAAACAACCGGCGTGTGATCCGGGACGAATTTCTTCTTCCGGACTTCTTTGAAGGCCATTCGGAAGCCTGGGGCATGTTCGAAAATCCCATGGGCGTGGTCAAACGCGCCTTCACCGCTCAGATCGAGGGCAGCTGGCAGGACGATGTCTTTGTTCTGGAAGAGGATTTTGAGTTTTCCGATGGTGTGAAGGACCATCGCATCTGGCGCCTGCAGTTCCAGAAAGACGGTCATTTCACCGGCGAGTGCCAGGATGCGATCGCCAAGGCGGAAGGGCGCACGTTCCGCAACGGCTGCTATCTGTCCTACCGCTTCCTTCTGCCCGTGGGCAAACGGCGCATTGCGGTCAAGTTCAGCGACCTGTTCTGTCTGGTAGACAACCAGACCATGCTGAACCGGGCCAAGGTGAGCAAATGGGGCTTGCCGCTGGGCCGGGTGACGGCCGCGTTCAGGCGCTTGCCCTAGCGCCGATCAGCCTGAACAGAGCGCCCAGCACGGGGATCTTGCAGAACACCTCGGCCCAGCTGTCCCAATAATCGATGTGGCGGACCACCAGGGCCTCATCGTTGAGCGCGACTTCGCTCAAACCTTCGATATTCACGTGACCGATGAGCTTGAGCTTGCCGGTGAAGGTCCATTTGAGCACCCACAACTTGTCGGCGCCGATCACCTCATGGATCTCAAACTTGAGCCCATGCACGGTCTTGAACATGTGCTCAAGCACCTTGCGGAACCCTTGTATGGAGTGGGTGTGATTGAACGGGTCGCGAAACTCGATCTCGACTTCGCACAGGGCCAGCAGGTGGTCCAAGGTCCCGGCGCTGGCGCCCTCAAGGGCCCTGCCGTAGGTGTCGATGGCCTTGCGATACTGGTCCAAGGCGCTCACCCCCGCGGGATTACACGGCGCAGCAGCCAGAAGTAAAGCCGATAGGGCAGAAGCCGCAACAGCTTCAACAGGCCTACCAATTGCCAGGGGAAGGCGATCTCGAAACGGCTCGATTGCAGGCCCCGCATAATGTGCGCAGTCGCGTCCTCAACCTCCATGAGGAACGGCATGGGGAACCTGTTCATGTCGGTCATGGGGGTTCTGATGAAGCCCGGATTGATGATCTGCACCTTGATGCCGAACTGGCCGAGCTCTGTGTTCAGGGTTTCCGCCAGGTTGATGAGAGCTGCTTTTGTGGGGGCGTAATAGGCCCCCTTGGGCAGGCCGCTATAGCCGGCCACGGATGCCACGATGGCGATATGCCCGGTCTTGCGCCGCTTCATCTCCGGCAACACGGCCGCAAGCGCGTGGGTGACGCCCAGATAGTTCACCTCCATGGACCGGACGGCCTTCTCGCCGTCATACGTCTCCGGCTCAGAGGGCTGCCAGATCCCTGCATTGAGGATGGCCAGGTCTATAGTCCCTTGGGCTTGCTCTGCTTCTTTAACCGCGGTCTTCACCGCGTCCGGATCGCAGACATCGAGAGGAAGCGGCAGAATGCCGGCCTGACGTTGGCTCAAGGTGAGAAGTTTTTCAGCAGAGCGTGCGGAGGCCGTTACCATGGTGCCGGCCGCAGCAAGTTTCACGGCAAGCTCTGCACCGATGCCGGAACTGGCACCGGTGATCCAGGCATGTTTCCAGTTTGGCACTAGAGCGACATGAGGTTAAATTGAACCATTTGACCTCATGTCGCTCTAGATCCCGATGATGGGCTGGAAGATGCGCGGCAGGATGCCGGTGAAGCGCGCCGGGTGCTCGCTGGCGACCAGGCAAATGCACTCCTGGCCGGGGTCAACGATCGGCTGGTGCTCCACATCGTCATCCAGGTCAGCAATGTCGCCCCTGCCGAATTGGCCGAACCGGTCGCTGTAGGAGCCTGACAGGACCAGCGTCACCTCGCTGCCGCCATGGCCATGCTCGGGAAGAACGCGGCCGGCTTCGATCTTCATCAGATAGAGCTTGCCTTCCTCTTCCTCTCCCAGATCGATCATTTTGAGACCGACGCCCTTGGCGATGCGCTTCCACTTGATCTCACTCAAGGGCACACCGAGGGCCTTTCGCACCTGAGGCGGCAGGATGGGGTCCTGGTGCTGGGCCGACAGGCTGAGGCTGGAGCCCTTGTTGACGCTGCGCGTTTCAGCTTCCAGGCGCTCAAACAGGTTGTTCACACAGCCGGCCGAAAGGCTGACCGGGGCCTCGTCTTCCAGAACCGCGCTGCCCATGGCTTCGGCGGTCTTCACCCGCGCCCGGCAAGACGGGCACAAGCTCAAATGGGCCGACACAACCAGCGCGATGGGGGTGGGCAGGGTGCCCGCGGCGAAGCTGACGATCGTGGCGTCGTCGAGATGATGCTGGATGCTCATTGCAGCACCTCCAGGGATTTAGAGAGTTTCTGATAGGCCAGCCGCATGCGCGATTTCACCGTTCCCAGGGGAACATCGAGGCGGGTGGAGATTTCCTGTTGCGTCAAGTCTTCCATAAAAGCCATTGAGATGACCTGCTTTTGATCTTCGGGCAGCCGGTCCACGGCGGCCTTTACGGTTTCTGCTTCCTGTTGGCCCAGAACAATCTCATCTGCGCCGGCGTCGTCGCTTGCCTGTTCCACATCGGCGATATCGGAAAACTGCATGCCCTTGAGCTTGCGGGCCCAATCGATCCTGCGGTTCCGGGCGATGGTGAAGATCCATGTGGACACCGACCCTTTGTCGGCCGAATACATATGTGCCTTGCGCCAGACGGTGATCATGGTGTCTTGCGCCAGGTCCTCGGCAAGCTCGCCATCGGCCCCTTTGCGCATCATGAAGCCCTTGATCCGGGGCCCGAAATGCTGAAACAGCGAGGCAAAGGCGGCCTTGTCCCGGTGCTCGGCAACACGGATCAACTGCTGCGCGAGCTGCTCATTGTCCGCATTCGTCTTGTTTGGCCCCTGCGGCCTCGTCATCGTTAGAGAAACCTCTAGCATCGTGACCCCGTCTTGTTTTGGACACGTGGCTGATTACGTCCAAAATCTTGCGGTGGATCAGTGTCATAGCAAAAATGTTCGCGCTTGTGTCCTTCTCTTGCGCTAGTTGCAAATAATTCTTAAGTGCATTGACTGCAAGCCCCCGCTGCTCTAACGTCCAGGCCAGCAGGGAGCCCAGGTTCACCGAAGAGAGCTCAATATGTTCGTATTCACTCGTGCCGCGCTGTTTTCCGCCGCTTTTGCCGTTCTGCTCATGGGGGCGGTGGCGGCTCAGGCCGGCGACAAGTTCAAGGTGGTCACCACCTTCACCGTGATCGCCGACATGGCCCAGAACGTGGCCGGAGAGGCCGCCGAAGTGGTCTCCGTCACCCGTCCGGGCGCGGAGATCCACGGCTATCAACCCACCCCGAAGGATCTGGTGCGGGCGATTGATGCCGACCTTATCTTGTGGAACGGCCTCAACCTGGAACTGTGGTTCAAGCAGTTCCTGAACAATCTGGGCGACAAGCCCTCGGTCACCGTGAGCGACGGCATTGAGCCGATTTCCATCACGTCCGGGGCTTATGAGGGCAAGGCCAACCCGCATGCCTGGATCGGGGCCGATGCGGCCATGATCTATATCGACAATATCCGCGATGCCTTCGCCAAGCACGACCCGGACAATGCGGAAACCTACAAGGCCAATGCTGAAAGCTATAAGGAGAGGGTGCGCGCCACCTTGGCGCCGCTGCGCGAGAAGATCGGGCGCATCCCTGAAGACCAGCGCTGGCTGGTGACCTGCGAGGGCGCGTTCAGCTATCTGGCCCGGGATTTCGGCCTGAAGGAGCTCTACCTGTGGCCCATGAACGCCGATGAGGTGGGCACGCCCCAACAGGTGCGCAAGGTGATCGACGGGGTGCGCGACAACAAGATCCCCGTGGTGTTCTGCGAGTCCACGGTGAACACCGATCCCGCCAAGCAGGTGGCCCGGGAAACCGGCGCGCGCTATGGCGGCGAGCTCTACGTGGACAGCCTGAGCGGCCCGGACGGCCCGGTGCCCACCTATCTGGACCTTCTGCGCGTCACCTCTGAAACCGTCGCCAACGGGCTCACCGCCTCCAACTGACCCATGCTTGCGCCGAACAAATCCACCGAGACCCCGGTCCCGCTCGCCCCGGACGAAGAGGGCATCGCCGCGACCGACGTGACGGTCACCTACCGCAACGGCCACACGGCCCTGCGCCACACCACCTTCGCCATCCCCAAGGGAACGGTGACCGCCCTTGTGGGCGTCAACGGCGCGGGCAAGTCCACGCTCTTCCGCGCCATGATGGGCTTTGTGCCCGTAGCGGCGGGGGAAATCCGCATCCTGGGCGGCACGGTGGCCGATGCGCTGAAGCGCAATCTGGTGGCCTATGTGCCCCAGGCCGAGGAGGTGGACTGGGCCTTCCCGGTTTTGGTGGAGGATGTGGTGATGATGGGCCGCTATGGCCATATGGGCTTCCTGCGCCGCCCCTCCGCGGCCGACCACAAGGCGGTGGAAGAGGCGCTTTCGCGGGTTGGGATGAGCGACTTCCGCCAGCGCCAGATCGGCGAGCTTTCCGGCGGCCAGCGCAAGCGGGTGTTCCTCGCCCGGGCGCTGGCGCAGGACGGCCAGGTGATCCTGCTGGACGAGCCCTTCACGGGCGTCGATGTGAAAACCGAAGAGCAGATCATCGCGCTTTTAAGGGAGCTGCGCGATGAGGGCCGGGTCATGCTGGTCTCCACCCACAATCTGGGCTCGGTGCCGGAATTCTGCGACCGCACAATCCTGGTCAAGGGCACCATCCTCGCCCACGGCCCCACCGAAACCACCTTCACCCGGGAAAACCTGGAGCTCGCCTTCGGCGGCGTCCTGCGCCACTTCACGCTGGGCGGCGAAGACCTGCACGATGATGACGATGCCCGCGAAGTGCGCATCATCACCGATGACGAACGCCCCTTCGTGATCTATGGCGACCGGGACAAAGACGAGGCGGACGGCAAGTGAGCGCCGCCCCGCAACGATCCGTCACCCCGGATTTTTGCACCAGCAAAATGTCCGGGCCCCAGGAGCCGCGCGCTCAGGGGGAGGGGGCGTAACCCATGCTCGCCACCATGGCCGAACCCTTCGCCTACGCCTACATGACCAACGCCATGTGGGTCTCCGCCCTGGTCGGCGCGGTCTGCGCCTTCCTGTCGGCCTACCTGATGCTGAAAGGCTGGTCGCTCATCGGCGATGCGCTGGCCCACTCCGTCGTCCCCGGCGTCGCCGGCGCCTACATGCTGGGCCTGCCGTTCGCCTTCGGGGCGTTCCTGGCCGGCGGGCTGGCGGCGGGCGCCATGCTCTTCCTGTCGGACCGCTCCGGCCTCAAGGTGGATGTGATCATCGGCATCATCTTCACCTCCTTCTTCGGCCTCGGCCTCTTCATGGTCTCGCTCAACCCGGTGGCGGTCTCCGTTCAGACCATCACCATGGGCAACATCCTGGCCGTCTCGCCGGAAGACACCATCCAGCTCATCATCATCGGCGCGGTCTCACTCACCATCCTTTTGGCCAAATGGAAGGACCTCCTGGCCGTCTTCTTCGACGAGAACCACGCCCGCTCCATCGGCCTCAACCCAAACGCCCTCAAAGCCGTGTTCTTCGTGCTCCTGTCGGCCTCCGTGGTGGCGGCCATGCAGACCGTGGGGGCCTTTCTGGTGATCGCCATGGTGGTCACCCCCGGCGCCACGGCCTATCTCCTGTGCGACCGCTTTGAGCGCCTGCTCATGGTCTCCGTCGCCATCGGGGCGGCCACCAGCTTCGCCGGTGCCTACATCAGTTTTTTCCTGGACGGGGCCACGGGCGGGATCATCGTTACGCTCCAGACCCTGTTGTTCCTGATCGCCTTCGTGTTCGCCCCCAAACACGGGTTGCTTGCAGCAAAAGCCAAAGCGAAGGCGGCGCTGGCTGAGGACGCGGCGCCATGACCCTGGACACGCTTCTTCTGCCCTTCCAGTTTCCGTTCATGCAGAACGCCTTCTGGATTGCCCTTCTGGTGGCCCCGCCGGCGGCCTTGTTGTCGTGCTATCTGGTGCTGAAGGGCTGGGCGCTCATGGGCGATGCGGTGAGCCATTCCATCCTGCCCGGCGTGGTGCTGGCCTATGTCTTGAACATTCCGCTCATCATAGGCGCCTTCGCGGCGGGCATGACGTGCGCCCTCCTCACCGGGTACCTGACGGAAAACAGCCGGGTGAAGCAGGACACAGTGATGGGCGTGGTCTTTTCCGGCATGTTCGCCGTCGGCATGATCCTCTTCGTGGCCATCCCGTCGGACGCCCATCTGGACCACATCCTCTTCGGCAACATGCTGGGGGTGGGCGCAAACGACCTCTGGACGGCGGGCCTCATCTCCGCCGGCGTCTGCGCGGTGCTCATCTTGAAGTGGAAAGACTTCCTCCTCCACGCCTTCGATGCCGCCCAAGCCCAGGCCTCGGGGCTCGCCACGAAGTGGCTGCACTATGCGCTCCTGGCCATACTCTCCTTAACGATTGTGGCGACCCTCTCCTCGGTGGGCCTCATCCTGGCGGTGGCCTTGCTTGTGACGCCCGGGGCGATTGCGTTTTTGCTGGTGCGCAGCTTCGGGCGCATGCTGGTGGTTGCGGTGGCCGTGGGGCTCGCCTCCATGCTGGCCGGCGTCTATCTCAGCTTCCACCTGGACGCAGCGCCCGCGCCGACGATTGTGTTGGTGCTGACGGCGGTGTTTGTGGGGGCGTTTGTCAGGAGGGTGCGGGTGACGAAGGTGGCTTCGCGGAGGGTGGGGGGGTAGCCCCGATCCCGCACCCCTGCGCAGGCAGGGGTCCATGGCCGTGAGCCTGAATTCGTAAACTGTCACCGTAATGCGCACATGCCGCCAGATCAAAATGTTCGCGCTCGATCAGAATCGACGCGTTTGTGATGGCGTTTCCCCAAATTTTTCCGCGTATTGCTTCGCAAAGCGTCCGGGGTTGGAGAAACCCCATTTGAGGGCGATCTGGGTTACAGTGTCTGCTGCCTCTTTCAAGTCCTGACGTGCTTTCTCCATTCTGATTTCGCGCAATGCGGCAATCGGTGACATGGAGCGAAACGATTTGAATGCTCCGTGCAGTGCCCGCTCGCTACAGCCGGCCTCACGAGCAAGGGTCTGAATCGAGATCGGCTCTTCTGCATGAGCCCGCATATACTCTTCGGCGCGCTTTACCGACCCGGGAGCAGCACAGTCCACCTTGGTCGGCAGTTCTTGATCGTAGTTGTGCGCAAGCGTGCCAAACACTGTAGAGATGATCAGCTCCCTGAGACTCGACTCGATTGTGGGGATTGTGAGGGCGTCAGGGGCAACGACCGCTTGCGCCAACATGGTGCCGAACAATCCTCTGATCGCAGCCCCTCCTCTTGAGAGATTGACCACGGGCGAAAACCGCAAGGGCTCGTTCAGTTCCTTCGCGTAAATGCTGCGGGCTCGGGTCTCAAGAAGGTCTACTGGCAGGGTGAGATGAAGGAGCGAATGCGGCATTTCGGAGATAACAGAGGTGCCCGCGTCAAGGCGGTAGATGG
>CAJHYS010000407.1_pt1 | contig 28435 bp, 25 predicted proteins | sample 9198801 | NCBI WGS metagenome assembly CAJHYS01 (sample SAMEA7708368, study PRJEB35096) | sediment metagenome | biome: marine neritic benthic zone biome [ENVO:01000025]; feature: sediment [ENVO:00002007]; material: shallow marine sediment [ENVO:03000034] sea grass bed [ENVO_01000059] ...
GCGGCGCTCACCGGCGATATCCGCGGCCTGAAGGTGGGCATTCCGCAAGAATACCGCATGGACGGCATGCCGGGTGAGATCGAAACCCTGTGGCAGCAGGGCGTGGAGTGGCTGAAAGCGGCCGGTGCGGAGATCAAGGAGGTCTCGCTGCCACACACCAAGTATGCTCTTCCGGCCTATTACATCGTTGCGCCGGCGGAAGCTTCGTCGAACCTGGCGCGCTATGACGGGGTGCGCTACGGCCTGCGCGTGCCGGACGATGATGTCATCGCCATGTATGAGAAGACCCGTTCGGCCGGCTTCGGGCCGGAAGTCAAGCGCCGGGTGCTGATAGGCACCTATGTTCTGTCGGCCGGTTATTATGATGCCTATTACCTGAGGGCCCAGAAGATCCGCACGCTTATCAAGCGCGATTTTGAGGAAGCCTTCGCAGATGTGGACGTGCTCCTGACCCCGGCAACCCCGAGCGCGGCCTTTGCGCCCGGCGAGATCACCGATCCGGTGACCATGTATCTGAACGACATCTTCACGGTGACGGTGAACATGGCGGGCCTTCCGGGCATCGCCGTGCCGGCGGGTCTGGATGCGCGCGGCCTGCCGCTGGGCCTGCAGCTCATCGGCAAGGCGTTTGATGAGGAAACCCTGTTCCGTTCAGCCGGCGTTCTGGAAGAGGCGGCCGGGTTCACCGCACGGCCGGAAAGATGGTGGTAGGGCTAAGCTGATGATTGTCGACACACGAACCCCCAACCCGAAATATTTCATCTCCGGCGCCAGCGGCGACTGGGAGCTGGTGATCGGACTGGAAGTGCACGCCCAGATCACCTCCAAGTCCAAGCTCTTCTCCGCCTCCTCCACCAGCTTCGGCGGCGAGCCGAACGATCATGTGTCGTTGGTGGACGCGGCCATGCCGGGCATGTTGCCGGTGATCAACAAGTTTTGCGTGGAGCAGGCGGTGCGCACCGGGCTCGGCCTCAAAGCCAAGATCAACAAGCGCTCGGTGTTCGACCGCAAGAACTATTTCTATCCCGACCTGCCGCAAGGCTATCAGATCTCCCAGTTCAAGGACCCCATCGTGGGCGAGGGCACGGTGCATCTGGATATGCCGGACGACGGCGCCGTCGAGGTGGGCATCGAGCGCCTGCACATGGAGCAGGATGCGGGCAAGTCCATCCACGATCTGGTGCCGGGCAAGAGCGTTGTGGATCTGAACCGCTCAGGCGTCGCCCTGATGGAGATCGTCTCCAAGCCGGATATCCGCAGCGCCGACGAGGCCAAGGCCTATGTGACCAAGCTGCGCACGATCCTGCGATATCTCGGCACCTGCGACGGCAACATGGAAGAAGGCAGCCTGCGCGCCGATGTGAACGTTTCGGTGCGCGCGCCCGGCGGCGAATTCGGCACGCGCTGTGAGATCAAGAACGTCAACTCGATCCGCTTCATCGGCCAGGCCATTGAGTATGAGGCCCGCCGGCAGATCGACATTCTGGAAGATGGCGGTGAGATCGATCAGGAAACCAGGTTGTTCGATCCCAAATCCGGCGTCACCCGCTCCATGCGCTCCAAGGAAGAAGCGCACGACTACAGATACTTCCCGGACCCGGACCTGTTGCCGCTGGAGTTCGACCAGGCCTTTGTCGACGAGATCGCCGCAAGCCTGCCCGAACTTCCCGATGAGAAACGCGCCCGGATGATCGCGCAATATGGCCTGTCGGCCTACGATGCCGATCTCTTGGTGGATGATCCGGAAACCGCTGCCTATTTTGAAACCGTTGCAGCCGGCCGCGATGCCAAGGTGGTGGTGAACTGGGTGATGGGCGACCTTGCGGCCCACGCCAAGACCCTCGGCAAGCCGGTGCCGCAATCAGGCATTTCCGACGGCCAGCTCGGCAGCCTGATCGATCTCATCTCCGATGGCACCATATCCGGCAAGATCGCCAAGGACGTTCTCGACATCATGACCGCCGAGGGCGGGGACCCGGCCGAGATCGTGGAGGCCAAGGGGCTGAAGCAGGTCACCGACACCGGCGCCATCGAGGCGGTGATTGACGAGGTGATCGCGGAAAACCCGGACAAGGTAGAACAGGTCAAGGATAAGCCCAAGATGGCGGGCTGGTTCGTTGGCCAGGTGATGCAGAAGTCCGGCGGCAAGGCCAACCCGCAGGCCGTGAACGCCATTCTGGCGAAGAAGCTTGGGCTTTAACGGGCCAGGTTCAAGACATTCGGGGATTGCGCAAAGTGGATGAAAGCGGCGAGATTGACCCTGTGGTGAGCCGCCCGCGCCGCTTGGTGTGGTTCTCGCTTCTGTTCAGCCTGTTCGGCACCACCGGGCTGTTCCTGCTGGTGATCGCCAGCTATTACGGCCATCTGTGGACGCCGCTGGATGGCTTTTCCCATGTGCGCATCCATCTGATCGGGGCCACCTTGGGCCTCGGGCTGGCCGGCCTGTCGCTTCTCACGGTTGCACGCATCCGCATCGCGGTGCTGATTGCGTGCGTGGTGGCGCTGCTCACCGTGCTCTACGCGGCGCTCTGGCCGGGTCTCAGCCAATCGGGGCCGCTGCAACTGCCCGCCAGCCCCAATGAGCGGAATTTCAAGCTGATCTCCTTCAACAGCTGGTCCAACAACAAACAGCCCAAACGCATCGCCGACTATCTGCTTTCAGAAGATGCCGACATCGTCGTGCTGGTGGAGTTTCCGCGCGAGTTCCAGAAGGTGCTCGGCCTGCTGAAGGCCCGTTTCCCGCATCAGTATGACTGCAACACGGCGCACGCCTTCTGTCACATCGCCATCCTGTCGCGCACGCCTTTTGCTGAAACCGGCAGCAAGGCCGACTGGAAAGGGCCGCCCACGGCCTGGGCGCGGTTTGGCGACGAGTTCGGCGGGCTGACCCTGTTCGGCGTGCACTTCACTCAGCCTTTCACCCCCAATTGGCAATTCTCGCAGATGCAGGCCCTGGCCTCGGAGACTTTCACGGCCAAAGGGCCTTTCCTGGTGGCCGGGGATTTCAACGCCACCAAGGATTCCTTCCTGGTGAACGCCTTCCAGGAGTTCTCCGGCACGTTGCGCATCACCTCACTGCCCACCTGGCCCACCTGGTTTTTCGAGCTGCCGCAGATCGGCATCGACCACATGTTCATCTCAAACGGCCTGCGTCCACTGGCGAGCCCTGAAGTGGGACCCAACGCCGGCTCGGACCATTTGCCCATCAAGGCGCATCTGGCGGTCAGAACCGCCCCGTGAGGGCCGCGCTTCAGCGCACCGGCAGGCCGTTTTATTGAGATTCTAAAATCGCACTTTGTGCCGCGTGGTTAGGAATATATGAATCCCGGCCCATTGCCGCTCGGTCGAATTTTATGCAAATGCGGCCCTATCCCCCGATTGTGAGGGTCAACAAATCCTTTCCCTAAAGGATTTGGTCAGATTTGCTTCAGTTCCCGTTAAGTCTACCGTTTAACGCGTTGTTTTCAGCCCCCACGCATGATGAGGACATGGCAACGACGGGCGGCACACGCAGCCCGGACGCCAGGGGAAAAAGATGAGATCGCCCGAAAAACAGGGCGAACAACAAAAGGCAGGGGTTTTGAGATGGCACGTATGGAAATGATGACAGGGGCAGAAGTTGCAGATGCGAGCACGGTAACCTCCGGAGCGCTGCTGCAGTTGGGGATCATGTACTCGCTTGGTCAGGATGTGGACCGCGATCTGGTGGCCGCCCACAAGTGGTTCAACCTGGCTGCATTGCGGGGCAATGAGTGCGCCAAGCAATACCGCCGCGACATTTCAGGCGAAATGAGCCCGGCTGAGATCGCTGAAGCACAGCGCGAAGCCCGCGAGTGGCTCTACACGCTGCATTAGGTTTATATATGAGGCCTGAAAACAGGCCCATTCCTGGGACACCAGGAGGCGTCAGTAAGCATCCCGGACAGCATCCGCTGTTCGGGATGTTTGCGTTTTCAAGCCAGCTTTTTGCGCCATGCCGTCCTCGGGCTTGACCCGAGGACCCACTGCCGCAAGCATCAAACCCAGCCGCCCTGGGCCCACGGGTCAAGCCCGAGGGCAACATTGATGAAGATTAGTCCCAGGTGTTGGAGCGCTGGAACCGGTTGCCGAACTGGTGATCTTCGAAGGCCTCGAAACGTTCCAGCCGCCTCCGACGCTCGAGCCGGTTGCGGAAGATCTGTGTTTCGATTTCCGCTGCGCGCGCGTTGACGCGGTCACGCTCGGTGTTGAACAGCGGCAGCCGCTCGTCATTGGGCGCATAGGTGTGGCTCTGCGGCACAAAGAACTCTGCAGCGCTGGCAGGTGCCGACACCGCAACGGTGAGAGACAATGCCAGCCCAAGACCCAGACAGATATTACGCATAACTCTCGCTTTCCCCGTAAAAATGATACGCGCTATCCACGCATTAGATTCGCTGTAACGAGCTATAACACCTTCCGGAATCATCCGGCCAGTAAAACCGTATCGCGGCGACTGCACATCAGTGTGAACCTTAATGGTTGATTTCCACTTACCCGTGATTGCGGGGGGCAGGGTGGCCGTCATTCCTCGCGCCCTTGCGCCACCAGTTTTGCCTTGAGCTCAGCGCAAAGCTCGGCAACGCCGCCTTCCAGCGCATAGACATAGGCTTGGGTATATCGGTAGCCGGCTTCTTCGCTGCGCCCGGCCGCCTCGGAGCGGTCTGCGGCTTCGGCATAGAGCCGCGCCAGGCCGGCCGCGTCACCGCGCTGATGGGCCTGCAGCAGCTCTTCTTCCAGCTCACGTTCGTCCGGCAAAGCCGCGGTTTCGGCCATGGCCATCTGGTCTAGCGAAGCTTCCGCAGCAACGCGGCTGTGGGATAGGAATCGGCCGGGAAGCCGTGCTTCAGCTGCATGGCCTTAACCGCCGCCCGGGTGCCTGCGCCAAGCACCCCGTCAATCTTGCCCACATCGAAGCCGCGGCGGGCGAGCGCGCGCTGCAGCTGCTTCATGTCAGCCTGAGAGAGGGGGGTGACGGTGCCGTTGCCCCGCTGCACCGGCGGTGCGCCGGCCAGGCGGGTCGCGAAATAGGCCGCGGTGGTGGCGTAGATCAGCGACTTGTTCCACTCCAGATAGACCTTGGTGAAGTTGTGGTAGGCCAGAAAGGCCGGGCCGTTGCGGCCCATGGGCAAAAGCAGGGCGGCGCGCAGCTTGTCGGCCTTCAGGCGCCTGCCATCGGGCCGCGTAACCCCCCATTTGGCCCACTGGGCCCGGCTGTGGGAGATGGCGATGTCGGCCTGGTCCCAGGGCATCTTGCGCGGCACGCGCACTTCCTGAAGCCAGGGCTCGCCGGCGCGCCAGCCGAAACTGCGCACCAGATTGCCCGTGGAGCCCAAGACGTCGGGCACGCTGCGCAGCAGGTCCACCCGTCCGTCCCGGTCATAGTCCACCGCGATTTCCAGATAGTCTGACGGCAGGAACTGGGTCTGGCCAAGCTCACCGGCCCAGGCGCCGACCATGTCCGACAATCTGAGATCACCGCGCTCCAAAAGGCGCATGGCATCGAACACCTGCGGGCGGAACAGTTCGGGCCGCCGGCAGTCATGGGCCAAGGTGGCCAGGGAACGCATGGTCTTGAAATCGCCCATGAAGCCGCCAAAATCCGTTTCCAAGCCCCAGAAAGCGGTGAGCACGGACGAGGGCACCCCATAGTCTTTGCGCACGCGCTGGAACGTCGAGCGATGCCGCTTCATCAACTGGCGTCCCCGGTTCATGCGGTTCTTGGAGATCAAGCGCTGGGAGAACTTTAAGAACGTCAGGGTGAACACGCTTTGGCGCCTGTCACGGCTCAGCACTCTTGGATCCGGCGTTACGCCCCTGAGGGCCGATGAGATCACATTGCGGGAAATGCCCATATTGGTGGCTTCGCTGCGCACTTGCTTCAGCCAGCGGTCAAAGTTCCCGCCGCACGGGGCGGCTTGGGCCTGGGCCTCTGCGGACAGGGCGCCCATGCCCACAGTGAGGGCGAGGGCGCTGCTCAGAATAAACTTGCGAACCATAGCTGATCTCCGAACGTTTCGAATGGTAGGGGGATGAACGGTGTGGCCGTGTGGGGCTGCTAAAGGGTCACGACGCGGTGTCGGCGTCAGCTTCGGCCCGTTCTTCCAAAATCTTGTCGATCGCGCCCACGATCACATCAGGCGGTTGGGCGCCCATCACCGCATATTTGCCGTCGATGATGAAACAGGGAACCCCGGTGACCCCCATTTGCGCGGCTGTGGCGATTTCCTGGGTGACCTCTTCCTTGTCGGCATCTCCGGCAAGGAGGGTTTCCACCACCTCGCGTTCCATGCCGGCTTTCTCAGCGTTGTCGGCCAGAACTTGGCTGTCGGTCAGGTCGCCGCCTTCCAGGAAGTAGAGCGCGAACAGCCGTTCGGCGACCTCATTCTGAACGCCCATGGGATCGGCCCAGCGCAGGATCCGGTGGGCGTTGATGGTGTTGGGCGATTTCTTGATGTCTTCGAACTTGAAATCGATACCTTCTTCGGCGCCCGCAGCGCGCACGCGGTCGTAGACGGATTTGGCGCCGTCCGGCCCGCCGAACTTGCGGCTGAGATACTCCTGGCGGTCCATGCCCTCTTCGGGGATGGTCGCATCCAGCTGGAACGGCCGCCAGCGCACGGTCACGGGCACGCCCTCACGCTGGGCCAGGGCCTGCTCCAGACGTCGCTTGCCGATGAGGCACCAGGGGCACATGACGTCTGAAACCACATCAATCGTGATCGGTTGGGCAGGTGCGTTCATGGATCTTTTCCGTTCGTTGCGCGTTAAGAAGCTTTAGCCTTGATGCCACCAAGTCTCAAGGCGGTAGCCGAACAATGAGGTTTTCTCCGGTTGGCGAATGCGCGACCACACGGCAAGCCACGCCCCGGAGCGGTGAAACAGCGGCACCACATAGGTGCCGGACAACAGAACCCGGTCAAGAGCCCTGACCGCGTCCACAAATTCGGCCCGTTCCTTGGCCCCGAGCAGGGCGGCAATCATCGCATCCACCGCCGGCTCTTCGGCGCCGAAATAGTTGCGCGTGCCCTCCAGCTTGCGGCCTTGAGTGCCGAAATAGAAGGTCTGTTCATTGCCGGGTGAGAGCGATGCATCCCATTGATAGGGAATCATGTCGAAATCATAGGATGCCAGGCGCGCCTGGAACTGGCTGGCATCCACCAGCCGCACCTTGGCGTCCACGCCCGCCTGCACCAGGGACCGGGCAAAGGTGAGGGCGAGGCGCTCTTCGGCCTTCGTCACCACCGTGATCTCGAAGCTTAGGGGTTCGCCTGTTTTGGTGTTGGCCAGTTTTCCGCCCTTCACCTCGTAGCCGGCCTGGCTGAAGAGCTTTTGCGCTGCCCGGCGGTTCTTCCGGTTGCGTCCGTGGCCGTCGCTGACGGGCATGGCATAGATGCCGGCAAGGATGTCGTCGGCCACCACGCCCGAAAACGGCTTCAGCAAGGTCTTCTCAAAGGGCGAGGCCGGACGTTTATGGGACGAGAGCTCAGAGCGTGAATAGAAGCTCTGGGTGCGGGTGTAGAGGCCGTTATAGAGTTTGGCGTTGATCCACTCAAAATCCAGCAGGTGCAGGATGGCCTTGCGCACGTTCTCTTCGGCAAACACCGCCCGGCGCGTGTTGAAGGCCAGTCCCCACATGCCGGCAGGCAGGCCGCTCGCCACCTCTTTCAGAACCACGCGGCCATCCTTTACCGGCGGGAACACATAGTCGGTGGACCATTTGGTCGGATCGCTTTCCTCGCGCACATCCACCAGCCCCTTCTTGAACGCCTCAAAAGCGGCATTGCCGTCGCGGAAGTGAAGGTATTTCACGGTTTCGAAATTGAAGCGGCCCTTGTTCACCGGCAGATCGCGGCCCCAATAGTTCGGGTCACGGCGGTAGGTGACCGATTTGCCCGCATCGATCTCCTCCATGACATAAGGCCCGCTGCCGGGAAACGGCGTCAGCATGGTTTTGTCGAAGGGTTTGCCGGCAAAAACGTGTTTGGGCAGGATCGGCATCAGACCCATGATCAGCGGGATCTCGCGGTCCGCATCCGAGGCGAAGTGCAGTTTCACGACGCGCGGGGCGGGGCGTTCAATCTTTGTGACCTTGGAGTAATAGGTGCCGTAGTTCGGCCGGCCGAAGTCGCGCAAGGTTTCCAAGGAAAACACCACATCGTCCACAGTCACGGGCCGGCCGTCTGAGAACTTGGCATTCTTGTTTAGGCGGAAGGCGACCCAGCTGCGATCATCCGGCGCCTCCACGGCCTCGGCCAGCAATCCGTAGAGCGTGAAGGCTTCGTCATGGCCGCGTGCCAACAGGCTTTCCAGGGTCCACAGCCGAACCCCGGCCGCGGCCACACCCTTGACGATCAGGGGATTTGTGGAATCAAAGCTGCGCAGCACCGAAATCCGCAACGCGCCGCCTTTGGGGGCGGCCGGATTGACGTAGGCGAAATGCGGGAAATCTGCGTCATATTTCGGCTCGCCATGCATGGCAAGCGCGTGTTTCCATTCCGCCTGAGCGCTCGCAGCGAAGCCCAGAAGCGCGGCAACCATAATGACGATGCGAAGAAGAATCATTCTTCAACAATAACGCCTTTTGGCCAGATACAAAGGGGCAGATGCGCCCGCCTAGTTGGCAATGCCCGACGGCACGACATAGGCGCCAGACTCAGCGTCATATTCGGCGAAATAGTCGCCCACCTCAGGGTGGCGCACCGGCTCGCCCGACAGGTCTACAAGCAGGTTCTGCTCCGACACATAGGCGATATACTCGGTTTCCTCGTTCTCGGCGAGCAAGTGGTAGAATGGCTGGTCGCGCTCCGGACGCACTTCCTCCGGAATGGACTCCCACCATTCTTCAGAGTTGGAAAATGTAGGGTCCACGTCGAAAATCACACCGCGGAAGGGATAAACCCGGTGCTGTACAACCTGACCAATACGGAATTTCGCTGAACGGTTCACTTCCATACCGAGCTCCCGACTTGTCCCAAAGCGCCCTCTCAAACTTGCCGTAGCACGTCAGTGTGACAAGCATTTGTGCCCAACGCAAGGCCGACGCACAAGCTTGGTTTCACAAACCATACTCTGAGGCAAGTTCCGGATCCTTCTTTGCCACGAGATGGGCAAGATCGGCAATCACTTTCGCCTGTTTCCAAGTGGCGTCGTCCTGCATCTTGCCGTCGATCATCACCGCGCCGGTGCCGTCGGGCATGGCCTCCAGAATGCGCAAGGCAAATTTGACCTCCTCAACCTCAGGGCTGAACACCTGTTTGGCGATGGAAATCTGGGAAGGATGCAGCGACCAGGCGCCCACGCAGCCTTGCAGGAAGGCGTTGCGGAATTGTGCGTCGCAGGCCTCAGGGTCGGAGAAATCGCCGAACGGCCCGTAAAATGCCTTGATGCCGTTGGACTGGCAGGCGTCCACCATCTTGGCCACCGTGTAGTGCCACAGATCCTGCTGATAGAAGGCGCGGGGAGCCTCGGCGTTTTCGCCGTCCGCGTCGGCCAGCACCCCATAGCCCGGGTGGCCGCCACCGACGCGGGTGGTCTTCATTCCGCGCGATGCGGCAAGATCGGCCGGACCCAAGGACATGCCGTGCATGCGCGGTGATGCGGCAGCGATTTCATCAACGTTCTTAACCCCTTGTGCGGTTTCCAAGATGGCATGGATGAGGATCGGGCGCGTGATTTCGTGGCGCGCCTCAAGCTGGCTGAGGAGCTGGTCCAGATAGTGGATGTCCCAGGGACCCTCCACCTTGGGCAGCATGATCACATCCAGCTTGTGGCCCACCTGGCCGACAATCTCGATAATGTCCTCCAGCACCCAGGGCGAGTTCAGGCAGTTGATCCGGGTCCACAGGCCGGTTTCGCCGAAATCGTTCTCCTGCGCCAATTTCACGAAGCCCTGGCGGGCCTCAACTTTCTGGTCGGCTGGGATGGCGTCTTCGAGATTGCCCAGCACCACATCCACTTGGGAAATCAGATCCGGCACCTTGGCGCGCAGCTTTTCAATGTGCGGCGGCACAAAGTGGATCATGCGTTCAAGACGGACGGGAAGCTCGCGCATGGGCTCAGGTGCGCCGATGGCAAGCGGTTTGTAGAACTGGGAGGGAAGTTTCATATCAATTCAAAAGACCGTTACGTGAAGGGCTGGAATGACCGGACTGTGCACCACCGGCGGGGTGAGGCGCCTTTCATAGCGCCCCGGAGCGGGCCGTTATACGTGCAAATGTGTCGCGTTCGGCGCGCGATACATGCTACCCGTTGAGGACCCGCAATGAGATGAGTCGGCCCTGGCCGGGGCCGGCCCAATCCAATATCCTTGCGCTCGCCCTCAGATGGTCCCCGCAAAGAGGTACGTTATGTCCGCTCATCAACCGCTCAACGGCATCAAGGTTCTGGACTTCTCCACGCTTTTGCCCGGTCCCCTGGCCGGGCTGATGCTGGCCGAAGCCGGCGCTGAAGTCCTGAAGATCGAACGGCCCGGCAGCGGCGAGGATATGCGCCATTATGTGCCCAAATGGGGCCGCGATGCGGTGGGTTTTCATCTCTTGAACCGCGGCAAGAAATCTTTGGCCATCAACCTGAAAGACCGCCAGCAGCTTGCCCTTCTGGAGCCCCTGCTGCGCGAGGCCGACGTGATCTTGGAGCAGTTCCGCCCGGGCGTGATGGACCGGCTGGGCCTTGGCTATAATGCGATCAAGGCCATAAACCCGAAGATCATCTACTGCTCGGTCACAGGCTACGGGCAGACCGGGCCGAAGGTGGACGTGGCCGGCCACGATCTCAACTATGTGGGCGATGCCGGCCTTCTGGCGCTCAGCATGGGCGATCCTGAGAAGCCCAGTCTGCCGCCCGTTCTGGCGGCGGACTTGGCGGGCGGCACCTATCCGGCCGTGGTCAATATCCTGATGGCGCTGCTGGCCCGGGAAAAGACCGGGGAGGGCACCCATCTGGACATTTCCATGACCGATAATCTGTTCATGCTGATGACCTGGGCGCTGGGCCAGGGCATGTTGGCCGGAGAGTGGCCCAAGCCGTCCGGCGAACGCCTCACGGGCGGCTCGGCACGCTATCAGATCTATCCCACCTCCGATGGCCGCCACGTGGCCGCCGCGCCGCTGGAAGAACGGTTCTGGGCCGTGTTCTGCGAGCTGATCGGCCTTCCTGAGGACCTGCGTAATGATGAGGCAGACCCGGAGGCGACACTGGCGGCCTGCCGGGCCATCATCGCCGGTAAGCCGGCTGAAGAGTGGCGCCGGACCTTCTTTGGCCAGGACTGCTGCTGCTCCATCGTGCAGTCGTTGGAGCAAGCCATGGCCGATCCCAACATCCATGCCAGGGGCCTGTTCCAGCATGTGTTGACCAATGAGGAGGGCGAAGAGCTGCCCGCGCTGCCGGTGGCTGTAGCGCCCCAGTTCCGCGCGCCTTCCGAAGAGCCCCAGCATGCGCCGGCCCTGGGCGCCAACAATGATGAATTTCTGAGCCAGGCCTGACTGCGAAGGTCAGGCAAAGGTTACGCGCACCCTGCGGTTTTGCCGGCCCTTCTTCTCGATCTTGGAGACCCGCACCTGCCCGATCTCCCCGGTGGAACGCACATGGGTGCCGCCGCACGGTTGCAGATCAATCTCGCCGTCCGCGCCGATCTTCACAATGCGCACCTTGCCAGAGCCCATGGGCGGCTTGACGGCCATGGTGCGCACCAGGTCCGGATTGGCTTCCAGCTCCTCATCGGTGATCCAGTCGTCGCTGACCGGATGATCGGCTGCGATCAGGTCATTGAGCTGATCGGTGAGGGCTTCTTTGTCCAGCACCGCCTCGGGAATGTCGAAGTCCAATCGTCCGGTGTCGCCTGAAATGGAGCCGCCGGTGACGGGGTAGGGCAACAGCGAACACAGAAGGTGCATGCAGGTGTGCATGCGCATGTGGGCATAGCGGGCGTCCCAATCCAGACGGGCGGTCACGGTGCTCCCCACCGCCGGCGCGCTGCCTTCCGCGGCGGGCACGTGCACCACGTTCTTGTTCTCATCATATACCGCAAGGCCAATGGCGATCTCATCGCCTGTTTGGCTCACCAGCGCGCCGCGGTCACCGGCCTGGCCGCCCGATGTGGCGTAGAACACGCTTCGGTCGAGCAGGATACCGCCCCGCTCGTTCACCTCGATCACTTCTGCGGCGCATTCGCGGGCGTAGGCATCGTTGCGGAAAAGCTGCTCGGTCATGTGTCTGCGACCTCCTCAAAGACGTTGGGAAGCGGGGTGGCATTGGCCGGGTCCATCCATTCGGGCACCGGCAGGTCCTTCTCGCGCAGGAAGGCCGGATTGTAGAGCTTGGAGAGATAGCGCGAGCCATAGTCGCACAGGATCGTCACCAGGGTGTGCCCCGGCCCAAGCTCGCGGGCCAGCTCGATGGCGCCGGCAATGTTGATGCCCGACGAGCCGCCCAGGCACATGCCTTCTTCGTGGACAAGGCCGAAGATGATCTTGAGCGCATCGGCATCGGAGATCTCAAATTGAAGATCCGGCTTGAAATCCTCCAGGTTGGCCGTGATGCGCGCCTGGCCGATGCCCTCCATGAGCGAGGAGCCTTCAGCCTTCAGTTCGCCGTCCCTGTAATAGCGGTAAAGCGCGGCGCCCTCAGGATCGGTGAGCGCGATCTTGATGTCGGGGTTCTTGGCGCGCAGATACTCCGCCGTTCCGGTGAGCGTCCCGCCTGAGCCGACAGCGCAGCTGAAGGCGTCAATCTCGCCGTCGGTCTGCTCCCAGATCTCCGGGCCCGTCGTCTCGATGTGGGCCTGGCGGTTGGCCACATTGTCGAACTGGTTGGCCCAGATCGCCCCTTCAGGATGTTCTGCGTTGAGGCGCTCGGCCAGCCGCCCTGAATAGCGCACGAAGTTGTTGGGGTTGCGGTAGGGCGCTGCGGGCACCTGAACCAGTTCGGCCCCCAGCATGCGCAGCGCGTCCTTCTTTTCTTCCGTCTGGGTTTCCGGGATCACGATGACCGTGCGCAGGCCCATTGAACCGGCCACCATGGCCAGGCCAATTCCTGTATTGCCGGCCGTGCCTTCAACGATGATGCCGCCCGGCCCGATGGCCTTGCGGTCAACCGCGTCCTTGATGATCGAATAGGCGGCCCGGTCCTTCACCGATTCGCTGGGGTTCATGAATTCGGCCTTGCCGAGGATGGTGCAGCCGGTTTCCTCCGACGCCCGCTTCAGTTTGATCAGCGGGGTGTTGCCGATGGTCGACGCAACGCTATCGTGAATGGTCATAAGGGTGTGGCCCAACCTGTTGAGCGTTTGTGGGAGCCAGAATACATAAGGCTGAAAGCCCTAGCTTTCTAGAGCAAATTCCGCTCACAGCCCCAGTGCGGAGGCCGGGCGCTAGAACCGCTCTAGCTAGAAAATCCGGTGCACGAACGTTGTGCAGACATATTTGGGCCCGCTTTTGGGCGGAGCCCCGCGGTGCCGGTAGGTCCAGCCCACCGGGAAAAAGGCAAGGCGCCCCGCCACCGGTTTGATGCGCGTTTCCTGGTCCTCAAATTCCGTGTGCCCGCCTTTATCCACGGAATTAAAATACCATTGTGCGGCCAGGACACGGGTTTGGTTCTGCGCCGAATTATCGTCGATATGCCAGTGAAACTGGCCGCCAACGTCATACTTTTTGACCCGTAAAGGTTCAGCATGCAGGTCTTTATGATCTGAGCCTGCCAGAAATTTCACATCCGCCTGATAGCGCCCGAGAAACTGGGACAATGAGCTCTGCAGCACGGCGATGATGTCGCCCCAACCGGCGTCCGGCAGCACCAGTTCGGTGGTTTGTTTGCCTGTCAGATCAAGTTCTGCCCCTTCGTTCCCGGAAACCTTGCCGGCTTCGCGGGCGGGGTCTTGTTCGAAGCGTTGAATGATCTGCCCACATACCGACGGCTCGAGTGCGCCGTCATAATACCTTATAAATTTTGGCACGGTCTAAAGGTTCCGTTTTAGAATTTCTGCTAGTCTCTCATAACGGTGCCGTATCGGGTTGAGGTCAACCCCAAATTGGAGGCAAAGTGTTCAGCAATTGTGGTTACAAGCCACTCGATTGGACACATTGAGAAAAAATTATTTCAATTTTCAGCAACTTCAGGTAGGTGGAGCGCGCGGCTTTGATGCCGTAAGTGACCACAGAATCTGTGGCAAGAAGCCGAGGGAACCAATGGATCATTTGATTGAACGCGCCTGTCAGCACGTCTTAATGTTGGCTGGGCACTAAGGTGTACCCTCTGCCTCTCAGCTGTTGCTTGTGCATGAATTGATGCAATCAGGATCGCGCAGCTTTCCATGACCGTTCAGCCGCAATCACGCCAACTCATCAATGATCACCGCAAGGGATTGCTGATCACCGGTATTGGTGCGTTCCTGATGACCTTCGACATTCCGCTGGTCAGACTGGCCCATAGCGACGAGTGGACCGTGGTCTATGTGCGCGGGCTGTGTGTGTTTTTCGTCATGCTCGGCTATTGGTTCTGGACCCATTACCGGCGCGGCAACAAGGTGCCCTTCATCAATGGCATCGAGGGCTTTGCCGCAGCGGCCACATTTGCCGTGACGAACATCTCGTTCATGACCGCGATCCATCACACGAGCGCGGCCAACGCGGTGTTCATTCTGGCTTTCGCGCCGCTCTTTGCCGCAATCTTGTCGCGCATATTTCTATCTGAACCGGTGCGTCTGCACACCTGGCTCGCGATCGGCGTTGCAATTATAGGCATTTTGATCATTGCAACTTCAGGTTTAGGAACGGGGCACGCCTTCGGCGACCTTATGGCCCTGGTTGCGGCCACCTCGCTGGCCTGCTCTTTGACCATCATGCGCTGGTCAGGCAAGGACATGACATTCTCACCGGGGTTCGGCAGCCTGCTCACGGCGCTCGTGGCCGTTTGGTTTGCCGACCCGTTCTCGCTCAATCTCAATCAGGCTGCGCTGTTGGGCTTCAACAGCCTTGTCATCATGCCGATCTCCCTTGGCCTGTTGGCGCTTGGAACACGCTACATTTCCGCGCCTGAAGTGGCCATGCTCATGCTGCTGGATTCCTTTCTGGCGCCCGTCTGGGTTTGGCTTCTGCTGGCCGAGGTGCCTGCCAATCAAGCCCTCTTCGGAGGGTCGATCGTGGTCACCGCCATACTGGTGCACAGTTTCATACAAGCAAAACGTGCATAATTAGCCATTGCATTTTGGCCAATTGTTTACCGAATAGTAATCGCCAAATGGGACCTTGGTCGCATCGTCATGGCCAATATTGGATTGGCTTTGAACTTGTTTAGTTTGGTAAGTGCCGGGGGGGACTTGCAAAAGATGCAGAGCGCCCAACTGTGGATAAGCGACGGCAAGCTTGTTGAAATTGATTCTGCGGTAATCGAAAGGCGCGGCGTCGACGCCTTGATGCGCGAAGACCGGCTGGTTCTCATCACAATCAATTCCCAGGGCACGTCAGTACACTGGCATTTGCAGTCCGCCAGTTGGTCGTCTCTCTACTCGGTCATCAGCCATTTGCGGGTTTGCCCGCCACCATTTCAATTGAACTTCTTCGTTGAGGCCTGGGCCTCGGAACGTTTCGTGCGCGCCAAGGACGCCGCGCGCCGCATCGATGAATTGATCGGCAAGAGCGACGTGCGCCTCTCCAGAAAGGCCTATGTCTATGAAAGAGAGTTGGACAAAGGTGCCATGCCGCAATTGCTGCAGCTAGCGTTTGATGAGCATGTGGCGTTGACCGACCACCGTGTCGACACGGTGTTTCATGAAGATAGCAATATGTTCTATCTGGAACGGGCGGGGGAGAACTCGCTTCTCTCGCGCATCATGGGAGAGCACTGGACGTCAGAGTTCGCAGGACGTGAGGAAATCCCCGATACGGACTTCGACTATGAGGTCATGTCTCACTACGAAAAGGTTTTGTCGGCTGATGTTCCGCGCTTCGACCACGTGTTCGCCACAATCACCCCGCCGGGCGGCGCGCCGATCTGGGCCTCATACTTGCGTCTGATCGTGCCCTCGCAATTTGAGGATGGCCGTGTGGGCGTGTCCTCGTTCTGCCAGACCAGCCCGTCGACACCGAAGCTGATCTAGCCTCTAGAGCAACCTCCGATCAGACGGTTACGTCTGAGCGGAGATAAGGTGCTCGCCCTTAACGATAATCTGGGGCATCTTCCGCTCAGTTTGAGCGGAAGTTGCCCTAGTCCTCACGGAACAGAGCCTCGTCGATCAACACTTCCAGATCCGAACGCCGGGCCAGCATCAGCCATTCGTTCTTGGAAGCCCCTTCCGGCTCCCACTCCCAGCGATAGACACTTGGTTCGATAATCGGATAGCCCCAGCGCACTGAATGGCCGCGCCGCGACAGATGCTCATACATGCAGCCCCAAATGGCCGTGGGGTGCCATTTGAGCAGGGCCAATATCATGCCATAGCGTGAAAACAGGTCGGGCAGACTCTCGCGCCGCCGGTCAGGATGGATCCAGGCTTCGCCGAAATAGACCACCTGGCCGTTCACCTTTTCGGTTTGCGACCCCGTGGGCGGGCGCACGAATGTCGGCACCACCGGCTCTGAGCGCTTGTGGTAGAGCCCGAGCATCCAGGTCAGGCTCCAATCGGCCAGGTTGGTGTCGATATGGTCGACCCGGTAGGCCTGCAGCATCACGGTTTCGTCGTTCTCATCAAGCGCGCGCATCCAGAACGCCTTGTTGTCGCCGAATGCGTTGATATCGTGGTCGAACATGGGGCTGACCAGGTCGTTGCGCACGCGCAGGCGCTCGCGCTTGAACTCGGCCATGTCGCCGCTCATCTCGGTGGTCAGGCCATGTGACTTTGCGCGTTCATCCAGGCGCAGAAGCGCCTTGGCAGCTCGCAACGGGTTGTTCAATGCTTCGACCAAGACTTCGCCCACCAATCCGAATTGCGTGCCATAATGGCACAATTGCCCGTAGAACAGCGCCCAGATGGGGCAATAAGTCGATTGTTGCAAGTCCGGTGCATAAAATTTCACCTGACTCAGCACAGCACCGGAGCGCGATCTCAAAACGTTAATAAATTTGACGCACCGGTGACTTGCGTTCTAGCTTGCCGTCCTTGGGAGTTCCCACGGCGCGTGCTGCAAGACTGATAAAAAGCACTCAGTGCGCCAATTGAGCAGTGGGATCTGGTTTCGGGAGGACGGTGTCGTGGCCTGGTTTGTCGGCTTGATTGTTCTGGTTATCCTCGCCATTTTGGCGATCATTTTCCTCAATAAATTCTACAGAAAATCGACCCGTGAGGTGGTTTTGGTGCGCACCGGGGCAGGGGGCCAGAGGGTCATTCTGGATGGTGGCTGCCTGGCTTTGCCGTTCCTGCACAAGGTGTCTGAGGTCAATATGAAGACCACGCGCCTGGAGATGGAGCGCCTGGGTCCCAAATCGATGATCACCAAGGACCGCCTGAGGGTGGATGCAGCTGTTGAGTTCTATGTGCGCGTGCAGCCGACCGAGGATGGTGTGGCCACTGCCGCCCAGGCGCTCGCGGGCAAATCCTTCCGCGCGTCCGAATTGGCAGAAACCCTGGAAGGCAAGCTGGTGGATGCCATGCTGTCTGTGGCCGCGCGCTACACCATGGACAGCCTGCAGGACGAGCGAGCCAAATATGTGGCCGAAGTCTCCGACGCTCTGAAGGACAATCTCGATCAGAACGGCCTCGTTCTGGAATCGGTCTCGCTCACCCGTCTGGATCAGACGCCGTTTCATGCTTTGGATGAGAACAACGCCTTTAACGCGCTCGGCATGCGGCGCCTGGCGGAGATCATCGCGGTCAACAAGAAGGAACGCGCCGAGATCGAAAGCGACGCTGATGTTTCGGTACGCCGAAGTCATCTTGAAGCAACCAAGCGCAAGTTGTTGATTGAGCAGGAAGAAGAGCAGGCCATGATCGAGCAGCAAAGGGAGATTGAAACCTCCCGCGCGGTCTCTCAGGCCGATGTGGCCGAACAGCAGGCCGATGCGGAATTACGCCGCGAACACGCCCGGATAAACCGCGAGCAGGACGTGCGCTCCAGCGAAATAGAGCGCGACCGCGCATTGCTTGCCCTGGAGGTGGAATCGTCCCTGCGCACCGAGACCGCCCAGATTGACAAGGCCATTCAGCTTACCGCCAAACGCATTGAAGAAGCCAAGGCGGAAACCAAATCGCAAGGTGCTTTGGCCGAGGAGGTGGCGGCTAAGGAAACCGTTGAGACCGAGCGGCAAAAGGCGGTGGCTGACCGCGAGAAGGAACTGGCGCTGATCCGTGCCCGCGAGCAAGCCGAGGTGGACGAGACCCGCGTGGAGAGCGAGACCGAGACCATCCGCGCCATGGCTCAGGCCGAGGCCGAAGCGACCTTGGAGCGGGCCAAAGCCCAGAAGGATCAGCTGATCGCCAAGGCGGAAGGCGAGGCTGCCCTGATCAAGGCGGAGAACGCCCAAAGCGATGAACTGATCCGCATGAAGCTGGACATGGCGAAACTCGACACCTTGCCGGACCTCGTCGGCAAGATGCTGAAGCCTGCTGAAAAGATCGATTCCATCCGCATCAACCACATCACCGGTTTTGCGCCGGGCGGTGGTGGCAGCACCGGCGAGGCCTCCGACAAGGCCGTCGTCAACCAGGTGGTCGACGGCGTCCTCAACATGGCCTTGCAAATGCCGGCGGTGAAAAAGCTGGGCGAAGAGGTCGGTTTGAACATTGCCGACGGCGTGGGCGGTCTGTCGGATTCGCTTTCCGACAAGCCCGCTTCGCCAGAGGAAGGCGGCACTGGGGACCCAGCCTCAGATAACGACAAGAAAGATGCCTGATCGTCACTCAGGCCACACCAACAAGGAGAAGACCATGACATTCGACCGTAGATCCGTTCTGAAGGGCGTCAGCGCGGCGGCCGTGACCCTGGCCGCACCAGGTATCATCGGCCGTGCGCAAGCGGCCGACACCATCAAGATGGTCGGCATTCTGGATCAGTCCGGCGGTCTGGACATCTATGGCAAGCCCATGGTGGACGCCACCAAGCTGGCGGTTGACGAGATCAATGCCGCCGGCGGTCTGCTCGGCAAACAGGTGGAACTGAAGATGTATGACCCGCAGTCCACCATTCAGTTCTACACCCAATATGCAACCCAGGCCGCCGCGGGCGACAAGGCCCATGTGGTGCACGCGGGCATCACGTCGGCCTCCCGCGAGGCAATCCGCCCGACCCTTGGCCGGTTCCGCACCTTGTACTTCTACAACACGCTCTATGAGGGCGGCGTCTGCGACCGCAACACCTTCTGCACCGGCTCAACACCGGCCCAGACCGTCGAGAAACTGGTGCCCTACTGCATGAACAAGTGGGGCAAGAAGGTTTACATCGTCGCCGCCGACTACAATTACGGCCACATCACCGCCCAGTGGGTGAAGAAATACGTGACCGACAATGGCGGCGAAGCGGTCGAGATTGAGTTCTTCCCGCTCGACGTCACCAATTTTGGCCCGACCATCAAGAAGATCCAGGCGGCCAAGCCCGATATGGTCATGTCGGCGCTGGTGGGCGGCGCCCATGTGTCGTTCTATCGGCAATATGCCGCTGCGGGCATGAACAAGAACGTGCCCATCGCCTCTACCACCTTTGGGGTTGGCAACGAGCACACGCTGATCTCGGCCGAAGAAGGCGACGGCATGATCGTGGCCTACAGCTATCTGCAGGAAATTGAAACGGAGGCCAACAAGGCCTTCGTGAAGCGCTTCCAGGGCAAATATGGTGCCGACGCACCTTATCTCAACGAGCTGGCCGCCCGCAGCTACGAGGCCGCCTATCTCTGGGCCGAGGGTGTGAAGAAGGCCGGTTCAACCGACCAGATGCCGGTGATCGAGGCGTTGGAAGGCGGTGTCAGCTTTGATGGCCCCAGCGGTAAGATCTCCATTGAGCCGAAAACCCATCACGCGATCCAGAATGTGTTCCTGGCCGAGCTCAAAGACCAGAAATACACCATTCTGGAGAGCCACGAGCAGCAGCCGCCAACCGACACTTTGCTGGTGTGCGATCTCCAGGCTGATCCCAACCAGGCCAAGTTCTACTTTGAGAACGGCCTTGAGGCAGCCGGCATCAAATAGATCACCGGCCTTCGGGGATGAGCGCGCAAAAAGGCGAGTGCAAGATGGGGTGTAAAGGCAGGGTTGGGTTGGGGCCGCGTGGCGCGCGCCGCCGCGCCCCCTCTTGCCTGCGCGCGGGCCGGGAAGGCTGAGCCGCTATGGATCTCTTCGTCGCCCTTGCCCTCCAAATCATCTACGGCATCGCCAACCTGGTGCTGATCAGTCTGGGCCTTGCGATCATCTTCGGCATGATGCGGGTGATCAACCTGGCCCATGGCGAGTTTCTCATGCTCGGCGGCTACACCGTGGTGGTCTCCACCAACAACGGTGTGAACCTGTGGGTGGCCATGTTCATCCTGGCGCCGCTTGTCGTGGGCATTATCGGAGTGATCGTGGAGCGATGTTTGATCAGGTTCCTTTATGGCCGCATGGTGGACACGCTGCTCGCCACATGGGGGCTCAGTCTGCTGCTCATCGGTCTGGTCACCACCATATTCGGGGCGCAGACCTCCACCACCATTTCCGCTCCATTCGGGCCCATTCAGATTGGGGACTACACCTCCAGCGGTTATGAGCTGTTCCTCATCTGCGTGGCGATCGTTCTGGCCCTCGCGGTCTACCTGGTGCTGCGCCTCACCAAGCTTGGCCTCGTGGCCCGGGGCACCATGCAGAGCGCTGAAATGGCGGCCGCGTTGGGTGTTTCCACCTCCAGGATCTACATGATCACCTTTGGCCTGGGGGCCGCGGTGTCCGGCTTTGCCGGCGCTCTGCTGGCGCCCATCACCGGCGTGCTGCCGACCATCGGAGCGACCTACATCGCCAAAGCATTCATCACTGTCATCAGCGGCGGGGCGGCCATTCTGGCCGGCACCACGTCAGCTTCGGTGCTTCTAGGCGGGATCAACGGAATCATGGCCTTCGTCACCGGTCCGACGCTGGGCGAGGTGGCGCTGCTGGTGGCCGCGATCATCCTTCTGCGTCTCATGCCCAGGGGCATCACCGGGCGCTTCTTCAGGAAAAACCTGTGACCTGGAACCGGGAAAACAAGTGGCGGGCCGGCCTGGTGGTGCTGGGCGTCATTTTCATGTTCGCCGCGCCCAACGTGCTGCAACTCTTCACAATCATCAACATGACCACGGCCATTGCCTTTGCCATTCTGGCGCTGAGCTTGGGCCTGATCTGGGGATATGGCGGCATCCTGTGCTTCGGCCAGACCACCTTCTTCGGCCTCGGCGCCTATGCCTACACCATCGCCGCAATCAATTTCGGCGGCTCCACCTGGGCCATTCTGGTGGCCATTCTGGTGGCGATGCTGGTGGCCGCCGTGCTGGGCTATTTTGTGTTCTACGGGCGCGTGAGCGATGTCTATCTGGCGGTGATCACGCTCACCGTCACCCTGATCCTCTACAGCCTGATGCGCAGAACCTCCGGGCCTGAGTACAAGATCGGCAAGTCTCTGCTTGGCGGGTTCAACGGCATCACCTCGCCGCCGCTGAACATGCCCTGGGACACCAGCCAGATACTCTTTCCCGAACACGTCTTCTACGTGGCCATGGCGGCGCTCATTCTGGCCTATGTCGGCTGCGCCTGGCTGGTGCAGACCCATTTCGGCCGGGTTTCGGTCGCGATCCGGGAAAATGAGCTGAGGGCAGAACTGCTGGGCTACGACATCCGGTTCTACAAGATGGCGCTGTTCACCGTGGGCGGCGGTGTCGCGGCGGTGGCCGGCGTGGTGTTCTGCAACGGGGTAGGGCGGGTTACGCCGGATGTGTTCAACCTCTACAACACTGCGCTTACCATCATTTGGGTCATTGTGGGCGGCCGGGGCACGCTTATCGGCCCCGTGCTAGGCGCCGTCCTGCTGTTCTATCTTACCTCGAGCCTTGGCACCCAAACGGTCCTCAACAACAACCTGGTGCTGGGTGCGATCCTGATCCTGTTCGTGCTTCTGGTGCCCAAGGGCATCGTGCCGTCCATCACCGAATGGTGGGACAACCGGAGGGCTTTGCGCACCTCGCGGCGCAAGGAAGTGCGCATGCGCCGCCGCCGCTCGCGCCTGGCCGCGGCCAACGGGGAGGCCGGCGATGAAGGGTGAGATCGTCCTGGAAGCCCGTAACCTCTCCATGCACTTTGGCGGCGTGCATGCGGTCGATCAGGTGAACTTTGCCCTGTGGGACAATGAGCTGCGCTGCCTGATCGGGCCCAATGGCGCGGGCAAGAGCACCTTCTTCAAGTGCCTCACCGGCCAGCATGTGCCGACCCACGGCGATGTGGTGATCCGCGATGTGCATGTGGCCGGCCGCGAGCCCCACCAGATTGCGCGGTTGGGCGTCGGCATCAAAACCCAGGTGCCGAACGTGTTTGACGGCCTCAGCGTCGAAGAGAATGTCTGGCTGTCGGCCCGCCGCTGGCACAAAGCCCAGCGCGCCAAGGTGCTCACCCAGGAGACCCTGGAGCGCTTGCGGCTGGCAGATATCCGCGGCGCAATTGTCGGCACTTTGGCGCACGGTCAGCGCCAATGGGTCGAGCTGGGCATGGTGGTGGCGGCTGAACCCTGGCTGGTGTTGCTCGATGAGCCGGCCGCCGGCATGACCCACGAAGAGGTGGAACAGACCGCCGAACTGATCCGCGAGGTCAACAAGACCGCCACCATGATCGTGGTGGAGCACGATATGCAGTTCATCCGCATGATCTCCAACAAGGTCACAGTGTTCCATGAGGGCCGGATCCTGATTGAGGACACCATGGATGTGATTTCCGCCGATGAGCGCGTGCGCGAAGTCTATTTGGGGCACAAGGGCCAATGAGCGGCGACGTCATACTGGAGGTGAAAGGCCTCAGATCCGGCTATGGCCGGGTGCCGGTGCTGCATGGCATCGACATGACCGTCGGCGATGGCGAGATCGTCGGGGTGCTCGGCCATAACGGGATGGGCAAGACCACCCTTTTGAAGACGCTGATGGGCCTCGTGCCCGCCACCGGCGGCAGCGTGGTCTATGAGGGTATTGATGTCACCCACGAAGCCGCCCACGAGCGCAGCCAGATGGGCATTGGCTATGTGCCCCAGGGACGGGGAATTTTCCCGGGCCTCTCTGTCTACGACAATATCCGCATGGGCATCGCCGCCCATCATGATGAGGAAGAAGAGGCCATCCGTGCGGTCATCGACGAATTTCCGCGCCTTGAGCGCCTGTTGGAGCGCGAAGGCGGGGCGCTGAGTGGTGGTGAGCAACAGATATTGGCCATTGCCCGCTGCCTCATCAGCGAGCCACAGTTGCTGCTGCTGGACGAGCCCACAGAGGGCATTCAGCCCTCAATTGTGGACGATATAGAAGAAAAACTACGCGAACTCAGCGCCCAGCGCGGCATGACCATCGTTCTGGTGGAACAGAACCTGGAGTTCATCACCGGGCTCTCCAACCGCATCTTGATGCTGCAAAAAGGCAGGGTGACCGGAGAGGTCAGCCAGATCGACGCTGCCAACCCGGAACTGATCCGCGAGTTCACCGGCTTTGGCTCCGGCGGCGTGGAAAGCCCTGCGCCCGCCGCCGTGCCGGCGTCGGTGCCGAAAACCTCAAGCCCGCCGCCACCGCCCACACAAACCGCCGCGCCGGCCCCACGACCCGCGCGCGCTTCAGACCTCATGAGAACAGAGGGACCACACTACATGTCCGTGCGCCGCCCCACACACAGCCAGTTGAGCGATATCGTCCACTCTCTCGGCATGCACATGTCCGATGCGCGTGTCAGCGAGTTTCTCGACGTCATAAACGGCCTGACCGATGCCTACGACGTGGTCGATGCCATGCCGGACTATCTGCCCCCCGTAGACTATCCGCGCACCGCCGGCCACCGCCCGAGCGCCGAAGAGAATCCGCTCAACGCCTGGTACATCAAAACCGACATAAAGGGCGCCCCGCGCGGGCTGCTCTCAGGCAAGACCATCGCTCTGAAGGACAATGTGTGCCTCGCTGGCGTGCCCATGATGAACGGCGCTTCAACCCTGAAAGGCTACACCCCGGACGTGGACGCCACCATCGTCACGCGTATCCTGGATGCCGGCGGCACCATCGTGGGCAAGGCCCATTGTGAGTATTTCTGCCTCTCCGGAGGCAGCCACACCAACGCCACGGGCCACGTGCACAACCCCCACAAGATGGGCTATTCGGCGGGTGGCTCATCCTGCGGCTCCGGCGCGCTGGTGGGCGGCGGCCTGGTGGATATGGCCATTGGCGGCGACCAGGGCGGTTCGATCCGTATTCCGGCCTCCTATTCGGGCTGCTATGGCATGAAACCCACCCACGGCCTGGTGCCCTACACCGGCGTGATGCCCATCGAGGCGACCATCGACCATACCGGGCCGATGACCCAGAACGTCTACGACAATGCCCTGTTCCTGGAAGCCATTGCCGGCGCGGACGGTCTCGATCCGCGGCAATATGATGTGGTGACCGACAAATACACCTCCGTTCTCGGGCGCTCGGTGAGCGGGCTTAGGATCGGCGTGGTGAAGGAAGGCTTCGGGCTGGAGAGCTCGGAAGCCGATGTGGACCAGAAGGTGAGGGCGGGCGCAGAGGCGTTCCGCCGGCTGGGGGCCACGGTGGATGAGGTCTCCATCCCCATGCATCTCAGCGGCCCGGCCATCTGGACCCCGATTGCCGTGGAAGGGCTCACCAACCAGATGATGCACGGCAACGGCATGGGCACCGGCTGGAAGGGCATGTACACCACCAGCCTGCTCGATTTCCATGCCAATTGGCGCAGCCGCGCCGACGAGCTCTCCGACACCCTGAAGGTGTGCATGTTCCTCGGCGAGTATTTCCTCAAACACCACCGAGGCCACTATTACGCCAAGTCGCAGAACCTCTCGCGCCAGTTGCGCGAGACCTACGACAAGATGCTGAACGCCTATGATCTGCTGTTGATGCCCACCCTGCCCATGAAAGCCACGCCCCTGCCGCCGCCGGACGCGTCTCTTGCGCTCTACTGCCAGCGGGCCTTCGAAATGCTGCCCAACACCTCGCCGTTCGATGTGACGGGCCATCCGGCCATGTCCATCCCGTGCGGCATGAGCGACGGGCTACCCATCGGCCTGATGCTGGTGGGCAAGCACTATCACGAGGCCACGATCTACCAGGCAGCCTCTGCCTTTGAGAATGTTGGCGATTGGAGGACCATGTGACCATGACCGGTAACAACAGACCGGGGCGGACACCGGCCGGCGGCCTCTCCCATGTGGCTGGGTCCATCGAGGTGCCCTTGTCCGACCTCACCATCCCGGAATTCCTCTACCAGGCGGCACAGCAGCATTCGAACCGCGATGCCGCCATTTTCTGCCAGGCCGGCGAACGCTGGACCTATGACCAGTTGCTGCGCCGGGTCGACAGGCTCGCTGCGGGCCTGCTCAGCCTTGGTCTCTATAAGGGAGACCGCATCGGGATATGGTCGCCCAACCGGCCCGAATGGCTGCTCGCCCAGTTTGCCACCGCCCGCATCGGCCTGGTCCTCGTCAACATCAATCCGGCCTATCGCAGCGCAGAACTGGAATATGCCTTGAACAAGGTGGAGGCCAAGGCGCTGATCACCGCCTTGCAGTTCAAGTCATCCAACTATCTGGACATCTTGCGGAAAATTGCCCCAGAGCTGGACGAGGCCGAACCGGGGCGCCTGAACGTGGCCAATCTGCCCGCGCTCAAGACGGTTATTCAGCTCGGTGCAGAGCCGGTGCCGGGCACTTTCACCTTCAACGAGGTCATGGACCGCGGCGAGGGCGGGCCGCGTCACCGGCTAAACGCCATCTCCGCGGCGCTCTCGCCCCATGATGCCATCAACATCCAGTTCACCTCAGGCACCACCGGCGCGCCCAAGGGGGCGACCTTGACCCACCACAACATCGTCAACAACGCGATCTCCTGCGCCCAGGCCATGGAGTTCACCGAGGAGGATCGCCTCTGCATCCCTGTGCCGCTCTACCATTGCTTCGGCATGGTGCTGGGCAATCTGGCGTGCGTGTCGGCCGGGGCGGCCATGGTGTTCCCGGGCGAGGCCTTTGAGGCGGTGCAGACATTGGAGGCACTGGATGGTGAAAGCTGCACGGCGGTACATGGTGTGCCAACCATGTTCGGCGCCATGCTGGGCGATCCCGGCTTTGGCACCTACAATCTGAAATCTCTGCGCACCGGCATCATGGCCGGCTCGCCGTGTCCGGTTGAGTTGATGAAGCGGGTGGTGGCCGAAATGCATGCCTCCGAAATCACCATCGCCTATGGTATGACGGAGACCAGCCCCGTCTCCTTCCAAAGCAATACGCAAGACAGCCTGGAACGCCGGGTTTCGACCGTTGGCCGCATTCACCCTCATGTGGAGGTGAAGATTGTCGATGAGGCCGGCAAAACCGTACCGCTCAACACGAACGGCGAACTTATGACCCGGGGCTATTGCGTGATGAAAGGGTATTGGAACGATCCGGAACGCACCGCGGAGGCCATTGACGCGGACGGCTGGATGCATACCGGCGACCTGGCGACCCTGGACGAGCAGGGCTATTGCAACATTGTCGGCCGGGTGAAAGACATGCTGATCCGCGGCGGCGAGAACGTCTACCCGCGCGAGATCGAAGAGTTCCTGCACCGCCATCCCGACATTGCCGATGTCCAGGTGTTCGGGGTGCCGGATCCAAAATATGGCGAGGAGATTTGCGCCTGGATTGTCCCTGGCCCGGGCAAGGACCTCAGCGAGGAGGAGATCAAGTCCTTCTGCCGCGAGCAGATCGCCCACTACAAGGTGCCCCGCTATGTGCGTTTCGTGGAGGAATTCCCCCAGACCGTCACCGGCAAGGCGCAGAAATTTGTGATGCAGGAAGCAATGCAGGAAGAGCTGGGTCTCACGGCTGCCAAAACTGCGTGATCTGGAGATGTGTGCGCTACGCGCATGTGCCCGATTCTGTTACATTGCTGGTGTGTAGGCGGTCGACTAGACTGGCCACATGGTTTTGTTGATTCGTAGAGTGTGGACGGCCTCGTTCCTGCTCTTGATCATGTCCGTGATCATGGCGGGCGCTCCTGATGTTATGGCCGTCGACGCACAGACCTATGTGGCCTTTCTCGTGGGCGCCGTTTGGGCGCCAGTGGCTTTTGTGCTGACAATGGCGCAGCAAGCCACCGGTAAGTCTGCCCCCATTGAAGATGGCGGCAACATTCTCTGACACGCCTTCTATTCTCCTCTCTCACAGTCTGGCGGTCTGGCGTAGGCCGCGCGCGAGTATACATGCCACGTGCGCTGAACGTAACGCGAACATACAATGAAGGAAAATTACTTGTATTATAAATAAGCCAAGAAAACCGGGGAAAATCCATTAAGATCGAAATCTAGCTTTGAATAGCGGGTCCCGCGTTGGGGGTGCTGGTTGGGTGCAGCTTGCCCTGATGTCTGGCGGGACCGTGCTTCCAGAATGTTTCCCTATTGGCGCTGCGTTCTTTTGAGGTCTCGTCCCGACAGTGCGCCTGCCTTAGTGGTCGTCAGGCCGGCGAACGTCTACACTTCCAATAAACTACGTTGAAACAACGAGGTAACGGGAAGGTATCCTATTCAGATTTTAATTTGGATGCTAACTAATGTTAGGTCCCCTGCTGAACATCCAGGCGTCTCCGAGTTCGTGAACTCGTTGTATCCAATCTGCTTGTTGAAAACGGGCATGTGCCTTAGATAGTGGTGTTAACTTATTGTTAATTCATGGAAAACCTTGCGACGCAAAGTCATTTTATCCACAGCCGGCCCACAGGTTTCTCAGGATCAGTCGTTCTCGGTTATGGCTACAAATTCCAGCAGAGCTTCAAACAGGTCACAATGTCCGCGGAATGTACAATGCGAAGAGGGATCCTGACTTATCACTTTAAAGGTTGAATCCTTTCAAGTGATTGATTGGGAAGCTCGGGTCAATTTGTGAGAGTCGCTTCAGTTGAAATGCATAACATTCAATCGGAGACTTCAGTTTTGATAATGTAACGCCAGCAAATTAACCAATCGTTAAGCTTTGGGTGGCGCGCGGGCTAAGTGCAGCTATAACGAGTGAAGTACAGATCATGCTTATGCGCTCAGAGATATTGTGATGTCAGATCTTTCAATTGGAATGCTGATCGAAAGCGAGCGGCAAAGAATCAAAAGGCGCTGTGTCGAAATTGATGAACAGTTCGACGCTTTGGGCGAAGAGCGCCAAGCCCTGATGACCATTGGCGAGGCGCTCAATACGCTGGAACAGCTCTATGCGCGCACCGGGCAAACTGTGGATGCCTCTCTGGCATTCACAACCGCCGGCGCGGTGCACAGAGC
>CAJHYS010000321.1_pt1 | contig 28343 bp, 22 predicted proteins | sample 9198801 | NCBI WGS metagenome assembly CAJHYS01 (sample SAMEA7708368, study PRJEB35096) | sediment metagenome | biome: marine neritic benthic zone biome [ENVO:01000025]; feature: sediment [ENVO:00002007]; material: shallow marine sediment [ENVO:03000034] sea grass bed [ENVO_01000059] ...
CCATGACGTGATCCTCGCCAATGGAGCGCCCGCCGAGACCTTCATCGACTATGTCGGGCGGCAGGTCTTCGACAACTACCAGGAGTATCTCGAACTCTACGGCGTCGAGCGGATCATTCCAGAGATGGATCGCCCGCGGATTTCGGCGCGGCGGCTCGTGCCCGACGCGATCAAAGCACGGCTGGGTATTGTCGAGGAATTCATCGAATGGGATAGGCCATTGAGCGCATAAGCTCGCTCTACTGACGTGCTAGTCCTCGCCGAATTCTGCTGGGTGGAGTTGGAGAAAAATCCAAGGCTACGACTGGCTTCCATGTCCCGCTTTCCGATTGTCAGAAGCTAGATGGGTGAGACACAAACCGACTTTGGACCTCCAAGTATGGTTACCTGGATAGACGATGCACAAGAGACCGGACGGGTCATCCGCAAGCAAGGGCAAGGACCCTGGTCTCCCGAAACACTCACGACTCGCAAATGCCTGACACCGGATATCTCATCAGGGGCATTAGCTGCCGTCTGCTAAAACTAACCGAGAGTCAATTTATGGCACTTTTCGGACGTTCAAAGCCCAACGGTTCAGGGTCCGATCAAAAGGCTAAAGCAGACATCCCCCGGTTCGTTGGGCCGAACCTCGCCCTAAAACGACCACTGCCGCGCCTTGGACACCACGAAATCTCGGAACACCGCCACGCGCTTTGAGGCGCGCATTTCTTCTGCATAGGCCAGATAGGTGTCGAACGCAGGCGGGTCCTGGTCGAGCGGGATCATCACCAGATTGGTGGCGGTGCCCACAATGTAGTCGGGGATGGTGGTGATGCCGATGCCCATCTGGGCGGCCCGGCGCAGGCCGTAGACATTGTTTATGGTCAAGACCGGCGTGCGCGGATTGTTGTCCGGCCGGTTGACCTTCAGCAGCCAGTCGATCTCAGAGAGGTATGCCGGCGGCACCCCGAACGCCATGATGCGGTGCCGGTCCAGATCGGCCACGGATTTGGGCATGCCATACTCGCGCAAGTATTCGGGCGCCGCATAGGCATGGTTGTGCACGGTGAAGAGCTTGCGCTGGATAATGTCCGGCTCGGTGGGCCGGTGCAGGCGAATGCCGATGTCGGCCTCGCGCATGCCCAGGTCCAGATCCCTGTCAGAGAGCAGCAGCTCCACGGTGATGTCGGGATAAAGATCCAGAAACTCCGGCAGATGAGGCGTGAGCCAGATGGAGCCGACGCCCACCGTGGTGGTCACCTTCAAGGGCCCTGTGGGCTTTTCCCGCGAATCCATCAGCCTTGTTTGCGTGGCCGCCAGACGGGCGAACACGTCATGGGCCGTGCGGTAGAGGATCTCGCCCTGCTCGGTGAGGATCAGTCCCCGGGCATGGCGGTGGAACAGGGGCACTTTCAGGTTCTGCTCAAGCCCGCTGATCTGGCGGCTGACGGCAGACTGGCTCAGCCCCAATGCCTCGCCCGCGTGGGTGAAGCTGCCGGCTTCAGCAACTTCATGGAACACCCGCAGTTTGTCCCAGTCCATCTTGCTCTCCTGGCTCCCGCGCCAAAGGCGCAGCACTCATTGAGTGCTATTCGGCAGCTTCAGACTGAACGTCCTGGTGCGCCAGGAATTTCTCAGCCTCCAGTGCCCCCATGCAACCCATGCCGGCGGCAGTGACCGCCTGGCGGAAAATATCGTCCGTCACATCGCCGGCGGCATAGACGCCGGGGATGGAGGTTGCCGTTGAATCCGGCTTCGTCACCAGATAGCCACCCTGCTTGGTTTCAAGCTGGTCGGTGAACAGCTCTGTGGACGGAGCGTGGCCGATGGCAATGAAGACGCCGTCCACATCCACTTGGTCGATCTCGCCGGTCTGCACGTTTCTGAGCTTTGCAGCCGTCACCCCAAGGGGGTTTTCGTCGCCCACAACCTCATCCAGCACGCTGTTCCAGCGCACGGTGATCTTCTCATGGTTCAACAGCCGGTGCTGCAGGATCTTTTCGGCCCTCAGCTCATCCCGCCGGTGCACCAGAATGACCTCGGAGGCAAAGTTGGTGAGATAGAGCGCCTCTTCCACGGCCGTGTTGCCGCCGCCCACCACGACCACCTTCTTGCCGCGGTAGAAGAAACCATCGCAGGTGGCGCAGGCCGAAACGCCGAAGCCCTTGAACTTCTCCTCGCTCTCCATGCCCAGCCATTTGGCCTGGGCGCCGGTGCAGATGATCAGGCTATCGCAGGTGTAGGTGTCGCCGCCGTCGCCGGTGAGGGTGAAGGGGCTTCGCGAGAGGTCTGCCTTGGCAATATGGTCGGACACCAGCTTGGTGCCCACATGTTCTGCCTGGGCGCGCATCTGTTCCATCAGCCAGGGGCCCTGGATCACATCGGCAAATCCCGGATAGTTCTCAACATCGGTGGTGATGGTGAGCTGGCCGCCGGGTTGAATGCCCTCTATCAGCATCGGCTCCAGCATGGCGCGGGCGGCATAGATCGCCGCGGTGTATCCGGCTGGGCCCGAACCCAGAATAATGACTTTCGCGTGTGTATTTGCCATCAGGCGCTCCGTTGGCCCTTGCCTTTGTCTTAAGATGCCCCGTGCTGATCCATGTAATCATCGCCAAACCCGATGTCTATGGGGCCAGGCGCGATTACTCAGCTGCTCATGAAGAGGCACAATACCCGGATTCAGGGCGCGGCGTGAACCCTGGCCGCGCGCTTGTCCACCACTGGTGTGATGGGGGCGTGAGAGGCGATTTATCCGGGCCAGAGCGCGGTTTTGGGATGGAACTGCGACCAGGCAAACCAGAACGCCTGATGGCTGCCAAGATCAGAGCCATCTGCATCGACGGCTCTGATGCCACCGGCATCCAGCTTCAGGCGGATGTTTTCATAAGCGATCTCTTCGCCCTTTTTCAGTGCCACAACGGCCTTGCTGCGCTGAAAGGCCACCGGCTTGCCGGATGCGGCGACAACGCCAATGATGTCCTCGTGAACCGGCAAACGCGGATCCACATCACCGATCGGAAAGATCGGACCTTTGGCATCGCGGGTGTTGCGAAAATCAAAATTGCGTCCAAGCGCCAGCGCTTCGACCAGCACCGTTGTCTCCGGGTGAGCCTTCTTCCATGTGCCCCAATCGGTGGTGACCACGCTGGCTTGCTTGAGGTGCAGCTTCTTCTCGGCAAGAGGGCCCGTTACCGCCTTTCCGAGAAACGTATCAAAAACCGAGAACGTGTTGACGTCGTACATCACTTTGTTGGATCGAATTAACAGTCCGGAGGTCCGCAGTATCGGTCGGTCAATTCCCTCAGGCAGCTGATCGGTGAAATAGGCTTGGGCTGCGCCGCACAGCGTGCAGTAGGGCATCCCCAGATGCCGTCCACCCAATGTGTCGTTGACCATCTCGCGCACTTCCATGATGCGCCGCGGATAGGCCCGGTACTCGCCGTTCACCTCAATGCCAAAGACGATGTCCTCGTCCTTGAGCCACGTTGCCTCTTTCGCGCTGCTGACTTTGGGATTGTCCGCTGCGGGAATGCAGTTGCAGCTTTCATCTGTGGCATCGTACTTGCGATCGTCGATCAGCACGCCGCCCCACGAAACGTGCCTCCAATCGATGTCGCCTTTAACGAAGATCTTGTCCCAGCCCGGCACGATGCTCGTGAAAATGGCGCGCTTGGCAGTCAGATAATCCGGGGGCGCTGGGATATCCCATGCAATGAGGTGATCGGTCACCACCCCCCATTGATTATCGGGTTTCACCTCTTTGCCCAGCAGCTTGAAGGCAGCTTCGGCGAGTGAAGCGTGGAACCTGGGCTCGGTGACGAAGCGCATCAAATCAGTGATGATCCACGCAAGCCGAGGATCTTTTGAGCCGGCGATCTCATCCAGAGCAGTCTTTTGATCTCTCCCCCAGGTCGATTTCTTCATGCTGTCGATAAAGGCCACCTGCACCGCGGACTTCAAAGCCTCGGACAATGGGCCATCCGGCACGGCAGGAGGCTTGCCGAACTTCTCAACCACATGGTCAGGCAGCGGTTTGGCTTCCTGGGCGTGCAGGCTTTCGGCCCAAAAAAGAAAGAGCGTTGCCAGCAATGCAACGAATAAGATGCGGGATTGTGAGCAGATTGCCGATGCCATGGAAGCGCCTTTCGCGTGCCAGTTCCGTCCTTGGACGCACAGGCCATCCGAGCGTTTGGCAATGCGCACCATGTGATGATGCATCGTGGCTGCAACGCGGCGCAACGCCAACTAACATTACATCAGCATTCGGTGAACAATGCTGAAGGCGGGGCCCATGGGTCCGCCATTGATCGTGCGGAAACGTTCGAAAGTTGACGCTCTCATGCCGACCAACGGGTCTTTGGATCGTTAGCCTCTCTCATTCGATCCTGCGTCCTGCAAGCAGAGGTGAAACCATGATGGATATCGGTGTTGTGCACTATGTGATCAGACCGGGAGGCGATGTGCTCGACGCGGTTTGGCACTCCACGCGGTTCCCTTCACAAAAGCGGGGGACGGGAGTTGCCCGTGGAGACACATCCAATGGCTTTCCCGGCTCATATAAGATCACGTACTATCGCCCTGATGGCTCGATATCCGCGGAGTTGGATTTAACTATCGAAAAGGATGGAGATATTTACACCCTCACCTATTCGAAAGCGGGAACCGTGCTGCTGGTGGGTGCCGGCTTGGAAACGCCTTGCGGGCTGGCCGGCGGCTACAGAAAGCTGGGAGACCAATGACGGCCTACGTGATCTTTCAAGAGACCGTCGACGATCCGGCAGCCTTTGAGCGTTACATGCAACTCTCCCCTGCCTCGATCGCCAAGTATGGCGGCCGCTTCGTGGTTCGCGGCGGCCAGATTGAAGTGCTTGAAGGCGCCTTTGAACGCGAGCGCATCGTTGTTATTGCCTTTCCGGACACGGAACACGCCCGCAACTGGCATCAATCGGTTGAATATGCCGATGCCAAGGCAATGCGCCTGAAGATATCTTCCGGTGACGCGATCCTTGTGGAGGGGGTCGACTAGATCAGCTTCGGCTGATGGCCCGCCGGCGGTTTAACCGCCCATTCGTGCTCCAAGAGATAGGCCTTCACGTCGAGCCCGCCGCCGAAACCCGTGAGCGATTTGTCCGAGCCGATCACCCGGTGGCAGGGAATGATGATGGGCAACGCGTTTGCGCCGTTGGCGGCGCCCACGGCCCGGCTGGCTTTCGGTTTGCCGATGCGCCGGGCAAGCTCGCCATACGAGATGGTCTCGCCGTAAGGGATCTCCTGCAGCGCCTCCCACACCGCCATCTGGAATGGCGTGCCCTCAGGCTTGAGCGGCAGGTCGAACGTGGTGGTTTTGCCCTCAAAGTATGCGGTGAGCTGGTGGGTGGTCTCAGCAAACTCTGCGATGTCAGCCTCTTGCCAACCCGGCTCGGGCTCGCGTGCCTTGTGGCCGCGGGGAAAGCTGATCACATGCAGGCCCTCGTCATCGCCCGCCAGAAGCAGGGCGCCGACGGGGCTTTCCATATAAGCATAGCGCAAGGGGGCCATCACGGCGCCATGATGCGCCGCCGGCTCAGATTGTAAAGCGCTAAAAATGGCTTATGCCGCGGCGCGGGCGGCCGGGTCGGCCTTCATCACGATGTCGGCCCCTTCCTGGGAGATCACCAGGCTGTAACCGCCCGACTGGGCAAGCCGCATGGTGTAATAGACCTGCACCAAGCGCGAATCCATGTCGTTGGCATTGGACGGATCGGTCATGAAGTTGATGGTCTTTTCCGGCACCTTGGCCGCTTCGCCCGAACAGCGCACAGAAAAGGCATCGCCCGCCACCGTGACCGCAAGCTGGCCGCCGCGCGGAATGGAGGTGGAGGCCATCAGGGCCAAGTTGAGCAACAGCTTGACCTGGTTCTTCTCGCGGGTCTCGTGAGGCGCATCCCAGGAGAAGGTGGTTTTTTCGTCGCCGAAGAAGGCCTTGGAGACCTCACCGGCATCGGCCAGATCCAGATGGGCACCGGCCGAACCGGCGGCGCCGAAGGCGATGCGGCAGAATTGCAGCTTGGTGGAGGCCTGACGCGCAGACTTGCGGATCAGGTCCATGGCGATCTCCTGCATGGCCGGATCGTCTTCATCATCCAACACCTCCAGCCCGTTGGCGATGGCGCCCACAGGCGAGATCACATCATGGCACACACGGCTGCACAGAAGCGCGGCCAGATCGATATCTGAAAGGGTTTGAATGTCAGCCATGGCAGATGCTTTATCCTCCAGCAATAGTCAGCCCGAAAATTCCATACATAAGGAACTGATTCATGCCAATATCCGTTAAAGAATCTCTTGTTCGGTATCCAAATTTGTAGGATGTGTCTTCGCGTTCAGGTCAAGACGCCCTGAGCGCCGATCCCTCCTAACACAGCGGAAAGCCTTAAGTGTCTCACCTTTCTTCTCAAACCTTCGACGATCTCACGGCCGTGGCGCTGCAAGCCGGGCGCATCATCATGGAGATCTATGAGCATAACCCCGAAGCCAGGCTGAAAGATGACCGCACGCCGGTGACCGAAGCAGACACGGCCGCCGAGGCCCATATCCTGGCAGAACTTGCCAGGCTCTGCCCTGAGATCCCGGTGGTCTCAGAAGAAGCGGCGGCCGAAGGCAAGATCCCCGAGGTTGCGGAGCTGTTCTTCCTTGTCGACCCGCTCGACGGCACCCGGGAGTTTCTGTCGCGCAATGGCGAATTCACGGTCAATATCGGGCTGATCGCAGAAGGGCTTGCCGTGGCCGGCATCATCTACACGCCCGCCAGCGGCCGGATGTTCCGCGGCCGTGTGGGCGAAGGCGCCGAACAGGCTGAGATCATGCCGTCCGGATCTTTGGGCGATGCGCGCTGGCAGCCGATCGCCGTGCGCACTGCCGAGGCCGGCCGTCTGATTGCCGTGGCCAGCCGCTCCCACCGCGATGAGCGCACCACGGCCTATCTTGAAGAACATGGGGTGAGCGAAACAAAGTCTGCCGGCTCATCCCTCAAATTCTGTCTGCTGGCCGCCGGAGAGGCCGATCTCTACCCACGCATGGGCCGCACCATGGAATGGGACACGGCCGCCGGCCAGGCCATTCTGTCTGCGGCCGGCGGCAGCGTCGTCACCGAGGCGGGTGACCTTCTCACTTATGGCAAAAAGGAACGCGGTTTCGACAATCCGCATTTCATCGCGCGCGCCTGGGCCTGAAGACCAGAGGAGCTTTCATGACCACAGCCTCCAGCACACCTGATGAGGCCGAACTCATCTATGAGGTGAATGACGGTATTGCGACCGTGTCGTTTAACCGGCCGGCGGCGCGCAATGCCATCACTTTCGGCATGTACCGCGAGCTTTCCCGGATATGCGAGAGCGTCGGCGATGGGGACGGGGTGAAAGCCCTGATCGTGCGGGGCGAAGGCGAGCATGCCTTTGCGGCGGGCACCGACATCTCGCAGTTCCGCGCGTTCTCCACGCCGGAGGACGGACTGGCCTATGAGGCGGAGATGGACCGGGTGCTGAACACCATCGAAGCCTGCGGGGTGCCGACGGTGGCCGCCATGCATGGCGCCTCAACCGGCGGCGGCGCGGCGATCGCGGCAAGCTGCGATATCCGCATTGCCGCTGCCGACCTGAAGTTCGGCTTTCCGATTGCACGCACCTTGGGCAATTGTCTTTCGGCCACCTCGCTGTCGCGCCTTGTGCAGCTCATCGGGGCGGGGCGCACCAAGGAGATCCTCTTCACAAGCCGCCTCGTCAAAGCCGATGAGGCCCTGGCGACAGGCCTTGTGAGCGAGGTTCTGCCGACGCGGGAAGCCATGAACGCCCGGGCCCAGGAGCTGGCGCAGCTGTTGGCCGGCCAGGCACCGTTGACGCTGAAAGCCACGAAGGAGGCGCTTGCCCGGTTGCGCAAAACCATGGCCGCCATCGATGACGAGGATCTGATTGCACTGTGTTACACCAGCGAGGATTTCCGCGAAGGCCTTGAAGCGTTTCTGGCCAAGCGCAAGCCCCGCTGGCAGGGGCGCTGAGGAGCCCGTCCCGGCGAAGGGCACACATAAAGTGCTTCTCGAACCACCGCGTTTAGGGCTATTAGAGCTGCATTGGCGGTGAATCGAGGAGGCCCCCTATGGCTCGGCAAACAACCAAGGCGAAAACGGCGCGGAAAACTCCGGCGCCCAAACGCAAAACCAATGGCGGCCCGGCCTCCAGTGCGCCGCAACAGGCTGCCGGCATGCCGATTTTCTACAGCCAGCCCGAGGTGCTGGATTCCACCCGGCACGAAGGTCTGGAGCTCAAGCCGGTTACCAGCTACGAATTTACGTCAGGCGTCAATGCCATTCCCATTACGGCCGCCGAGTTTCCCGCCGCCTCGCGCGACTATCCCATTGTCTTCACCGCAGGGGGCAATCCTGGAGCGGTGGCCATTGTGGGTTTGCGCAAGGATGAGAACCTGATGCTGGAAGCCCGCGGCAAATGGCGGGCAGGCACCTACATTCCCGCCTATGTGCGGCGCTACCCCTTCATCTTCCTGCGCTCCGATGATGGCGATCAATATGCCCTGTGCATTGACCGGGCCTGCAAGCAGCTCGGCAAGGGCAAGAAAAACCTTCTGTTCGACGGAAGCGAAATGGGGGATCTGACGAAGAACGCCCTGGAATTCTGCAAAGCCTTTCAGCAGCAGCACATGGCCACCGAAAAGGTGATCGAGGTGCTCAAGGAGCATGATCTGTTGATGCCCAACCAGGGGCGTTTCAACCTGCCCGATGGGCGCTCGCTGGCCATCACGGATTTCATGACCGTGGATGAAAAGAAGTTCAACGAGCTGCCGGACAAGGGGTTCCTGCAAATCCGCAAGTCCGGTGCATTGCCGGCGATTTATTGTCATCTGGTCTCCATGGGGGCCTGGCAGCGGCTGGTGGAGCGCTTCACCTCGCTGAAGCCCGCCACCAAAAAGAAATAGATCCAGCAGCCGCTCATGCAGATCGGCCTCATAGGCTTAGGGGTGATGGGGCGCAACCTTGCGCTCAATATGCGCGACCAGGGCCATGAGGTGATTGCCACAGATGCCTGGGAAAGCGCCCGGGCCTGGCGCGTCGACGGGGTGAGGGTTGTGGACGATGCCGCAGCGTTGGTTGCGTCATTAGAAGCCCCGCGGGTCATCTTGCTGATGATCAAGGCCGGGGCGCCGGTGGATGCCCAGCTTGATGAACTGAAAGGCCTTTTGGCCCCCGGCGACACGGTGATGGACGGGGGCAACTCGTTTTACCGGGACACGGAGCGCCGCGACAAAACCTACAGAGAGGCCGGTTTCGGGTTCCTCGGCATCGGCATTTCCGGCGGGGCGGAGGGCGCGCGGCACGGTGCGGCCATTATGGTGGGGGGACCTGAGGGAAATTGGAAGCGGGCCGAACCCCTGCTGTCCAGCCTGGCCGCGACGGCCCATGAGCGGCCTTGCCTTGCCTGGTTCGGCTCCGGCGGCGCGGGCCATTTCGTCAAGATGGTGCATAACGGCATTGAATATGCGGCGATGCAGGCTCTGGCAGAGGCCTATGCCCTGATGAGCGGGCCGGGCGGCATGAGCGCCAAGGCGGCAGGTGACCAGTTTGCCCGCTGGGCCGAGGGTCCGCTTGGCGGCTATTTGATGGAGATCACCGGGGAGATCCTGCAAACCGAAGATCCTGAGAGTGGAGGCCCGCTGATCGATGTGATCGCCGACAAGGCCGGCCAGAAGGGCACGGGCGCCTGGTGCGCGGCGGCGGGGTTGGATTATGGCGTGCCCATTCCAGCGATCATGGAGGCGGTCACCGCGCGGCAGATTTCCGCAAGCACCGCCCTGCGCCGGGAGGCCCAGGCGGTCTATGGCAGCGCAGCTCAGGGCTGGGCGCCCGATCAGTTCACCGACCTGGTTGCCGCCAGCTTGGGCTGCACCATCATCGCAGGCATGAGCCAGGGTTTGCAGTTGATTGCCGCCGCGTCGGACGAAAATGAGTGGCAGGCCGGCCTCGCCGATGCCGCTCACGTGTGGCGGGCCGGATCGATCTTGCGCATGAAGCTGCTGAACCTGATCACCGAGATCTTCGCCGATGCGCAAGCGCCCGCCACCTTGGCCGGGGCCGCGCCAATTGGCAGAATGCTGGCCGGCGGCGTTGAGAATTGGCGCAAGACCGTTGGGCTGACCACCATGAACGGCATCCCGGCGCCGGTGATGACCTCATCGCTCGCCTGGTTCGATGCGATCCGCACCGAGCGGCTGCCCACGGCGCTGGTGCAAGGCCAGCGCGACAGGTTCGGCCATCACGGCTTTGAACGCATCGATAAGGACGGCAAGCATCACGGTCCCTGGGCGCCGCCGGCCTCAGACTAAAGCTTGAACGGTTCAGATTTGGGGTTCCCGGATGTTGCCCGCGGGTTTTACCTGAGGGTCCATGCCGCACAGACCGGAGCTTTCCGCCGTGGCTCCTCGGGTCAAGCCCGAGGACGGCACTGAGAAGCAATTCGACCTATTTGCTCTGGCTGAGCAGCCATTCGCGCATGCGCTGAACGCTTTCAGGCTTGCGGGGCGCGCGCGGCGCCACCACGAAAAAGCCGAGCCCGCCGGCGATGGATTGGGTAAACGGGCAACATAGACGGCCGTCCTGCAATTCTGCACTCACCAGCGGCTCGCTGACCAATGCAACCCCCTGGCCGGCCACGGCCGCATCCAGCGCGAGGGCTGTCTGGTTGAAGCTCATGGAGCGCAGAGCCGGCTTCGGCTTGCCGGCAAAGAGCTGTTCCAGAAACAGCGGCCAAAGCCCATGGGCATCGTGCAGCAGCACATGGTGGGCCAGATCTTCCGGCGTGTTCAGCGGGTGTTCGCCCTTCAGGAGGCGGGGATGGCAAACGGCGAAGAAATCCTGAACGAGGAGCGGATCGGCCACCAGCCCCGGGCCGAAGGGCGGTGTGCCCTGGCGCACCGCGATGTCGATGCCGTCGTCCTGAAAGTTCGCCAGGGTCTGGGTGGCATCCACCGTAACATCGATGTCAGGATGGCTTTCGGTAAAGCGGCCAAGACGCGGGACCAGCCACTTGGTTGCGAACGAGGGGGGGACGCTGATGGTGAGTTCGGCCTGCTGCGGGCACAATTCTTCCGTGGCGTCGGCGATCAGCCCAAAGGCGCGGGCGATGGGGGCGAGATACTTGCGGCCCTCATCGGTGAGGGCAAGGCCCCGGGGCAGGCGCTTGAACAGCTTCACACCCAATCGCGCCTCAAGTGCGCGCACATGCTGGGCAACGGCACCATGGGTGACGCCGATTTCCTCCGCGGCCAGGCGGAAATTGAGTTGGCGTCCGGCAGCTTCAAAGGCCTTCAGTGCATTGAGGGGTGGGAACCGGGTCAAGGGTGTAACTCTTTTACTATGTAGAATTTCTACAGCTTAAAGGCACAAATTCTGATTAGTCAAACGGGGCCCCGGCGGCCATATCGGTGGGCAAGCACGCAATCAATAGGAGAGCGAGATGTCAGATCAGAAAGTAGCGATAATCACAGCAGGCGGCAGCGGAATGGGAGCCGACGCGGCGCGCCAGCTCGCCAAGGATGGCTTTAAGGTTGCCATTCTGTCGTCTTCGGGCAAGGGCGAAGCGTTGGCAGAAGAGCTGGGCGGCATCGGCGTCACCGGCTCCAACCAGAACGTGGAGGACCTCCAGCGCCTGGTTGACGGGGCCATGGATAAGTGGGGCCGTGTGGATGTTCTGGTGAACAGCGCCGGCCACGGGCCGCGCGCGCCGGTGCTGGAGCTGACCGATGAGGATTGGCACACTGGCATGGACGTGTATTTCATGAACGTGGTGCGCCCGACCCGGCTTGTGACCCCGATCATGCAAAGACAGAAATCGGGCACCATCATCAACATCTCAACCTTTGCGGCGTTTGAGCCCGATCCGGTGTTTCCGACCTCCGGTGTGTTCCGCGCGGGCCTCGCGGCATTCAGCAAGCTGTTCTCCGACAAATATGCCGCTGAGAACATCCGCATGAACAATGTGCTGCCAGGCTTCATTGACAGCCTGCCGGAGACCGACGAGCGGCGCGAGCGCATCCCCATGGGCCGCTACGGCAAGTCGCTTGAGGAGGTGGCCTCGGTGGTTGCCTTCCTGGCGTCTGATGGCGGCGCCTACATCACCGGCCAAAACATCCGCGTGGACGGAGGGATCACGCGCTCGGTGTGATGCGTTCGGCCTCGGCCGGTCAATTCGCAACATTCGATGGGTGAGGCTTTGGCCTCACCCTTTCTCGTTTTTGCTTTAGTTTGTTTTCAAAGACACTCGTGGTCAACGATTTGTGTAGTTTGAACTTGAAATAGCTGTGATTGATATTCACTGCGCATCATTTTTGTTTTATTTGAATGAACAATTGTCAACTTTAATTCTATTAATATTTATTGCAATTGAAGAAAACAAACTTTAATATTATATATAGAAGATATTTTACAGAGTAGTGTATTCGATACTAGAGATTGAGTGCAGGCAAGAGGGGATTTGGATCATGTTGCAACGGACAATCGGCGTCGCGATGATGGTGTTTCCGTTTGCGATATTCGCATTCCTTGTTCGGCTGTGGCCAATTGCCATGCCAAGCACGGGAACCACTCAAACGTGGAGTGGAATCTGGGATTGTGCCACGTGCGACGGCCTGCCCTTTGAACCAAGAATGATCCTCATCGTGCTGTTGGCGGGCGCACTGGGCAGTTCGATCCACACGGCCACCTCCTACGCCTCTTACGTAGGCAGCCGGAAATTCGTCGCGAGTTGGGGGTGGTGGTACTTCCTGCGCATACCGGTCGGCATGGGGCTTGCGGTGGTTCTATACTTTGCCTTGCGTGGCGGTTTCTTTACACCGCTTTCGGGCGAAAAGCTGGGGGCGCAGGACGTTGTAAATCCATTCGGGTTTGCCGCCATTGCAGCTATGGCGGGTATGTTTTCCAAGCAAGCGACCGACAAGCTGAAAGAGCTTTTCGATGGATTGTTCCGAACCGAAGAAGACGCAGGGCGCGCAGACAAATTGGCAACCTCCAACCCAACCATCGAGAATGTCGAACCCCAAGAGGTGAAGGTTGGAAGCGCCGGCACCAAGATCGTCGTTGCCGGCACCGGGTTCGTTGAGGGGTCAAAGGTGATGGTGAATCAGGAGTGGCGGGAAGCTGCGTTGACTGGCGCTGATCGCTTGACCGTCACGCTTAAGGCTAAGGACGCGAAGGTCGCTCAGACATTGAAGCTCGTTGTCGTAAACCCGGCCGAACAGGGAGGCAGGTCGGAAGAAACATCAATTATCGTCAAGTAAGGTGAGGCTATGGCCACAACGGCGCATTGGAAGAATTCTAAGCAATTTCAAAGATGGACAACCTGGAAGAGCCAATTCAAGACCAAGCTTTTGAACGGCGGGTCCCAGTCGCGATTATCGAAGATATCCGCCCAGTCCCATGACGTCTACGAGCGCTTCTTCTTCAGAGGTCAGGGCGATCCGACGTGGAATCTGGAGCCCACCTTTGACCGGCGTAACAGATTACGGTCCAGAAAGCGCGACGAGCAGGCGAAGCGCCTGGTTGAAAGGTTTGTCGAGCAAGCCCAAAGATTTGAGCCTCTGGAGTACGATGAAGACGACGTGGTGGCCCCTATTGCCGTTGCGCAGCATCATGGACTTCCGACGCGCCTGCTGGATTGGAGTGCAAGTCCTTATGTTGCTGCGTTCTTCGCGTTTTCGGACCGGATAAAATCGGAAAACTTTAAGGGAAATGTCGCCATCTGGGCGCTCGATACGACATCCGACGAAACAGATCACATTGTGAATGCGCAATGCCGGTTCTTCAGGCCTACCGATCACGCAAACGTTCGCATGGGCAACCAGCAAGGCGCTTTTACGATGTTGAACACCGAGCAGCGTGATTTGCGGACGTTCCTGAAGGCCAACCAAAACTCCGATCTGTTGACGCAGTTCTTGATCCCGGCTCATCAGACGCTGGAGGCGTTGGACGATCTGATCCTCATGGGAATACATCGGGCCTCGTTGTTCCCTGACCGTGAAGGTGCAGCTGCCCACGTGGACATGTTGAGCCGCATGGACGAGCTGCGAAGATCGTTTCTAAGAGAGGACGGTCGCATCGATGCAGATAAGGTCAGCAAGGCAGCGCTTGCGGCCTGAAGGCGACCGCCATCGCAGACGAGACTGAATCTCGGCTTACCCCGCGGCGGCAATTCCATCTTGGCTACCGCTGGCCGCCAGCAAGGAGGCGTTGCCGCCCGCGGCTGTGGTGTCGATGCACACATGGCGCTCCAACAGGCAATAGTCTTCCACACCTGGCTCGCAAACCAGCGGGATCAGCGGGCCATCGCGGCCGGCCAGGGCCAGGCGGGCTTGGGCAAGGTGTTCCTTGTTGGACCACAGCACCACCGCGGCAATGCCATGAACCGCCTTCAATGCGGCCGCATCAAGGGTGCCGGGAATTTCGCCTTTGCGGTCTGCGCCCTCTGCGATCACCAGGGCAATGCCGCCGCAGGCCTCCACGGCGCCGGCTTGTTTGCGTGCGGAATCAGAGCCCGGGCCGAGGCAAAGCACGACCCCGCGCGGATGCAATGACCAGCGGTTGGATTCGCCGGTTGGGCCGGGCAGGTCCAGTGTGGTGATGGTTTCGCGCGGCCGGTCGTTCAAGCGATCCACGGCGCGCTGCACGGCGGCCATATCGGCGCGGGCGCCTGAGAGCCCGTCGCTCCAATTGGTGCGCTTGGTGGTGAAGCGCCGCACATAGCGCGGGCCGCCGGCCTTGGGGCCGGTGCCCGAAAGGCCTTCCCCGCCGAAGGGCTGAGAGCCCACAATGGCGCCGATCTGGTTGCGGTTGATGTACATGTTGCCCACGTTCAGCGCCGAGGTGATCTGCTCCACCCGGTCATCAATGCGGGTGTGCAGGCCGAAGGTCAGCCCATAGCCGCTCCGGTTGATGTCGCTGACGATGGCGTCGACCTCATGGGCCTTGAACGTGGCCAGATGCAAAACCGGCCCGAAGATTTCACGCTGCATGTCTTCCATGCCGTGCACCTTGAGCACGGCCGGGCCGACGAAGGTGCCCTCTGAGGGGATCTCGAGGCGTTTCATCAGACGGCCTTCATTGGCCGCTTTCTCAACATGGTCTTGAATCTCCTTGCGGGCGCTTTCGGAGATCACCGGCCCCACGTCCGTGGCATAGCCCCAAGGGTCGCCGACGGCCAGTTCGTCCATGGCGCCGAACAGCATCTTCTGAAAGCTCTCCGCAATGTCTTCCTGCAGGAAGAGGATACGCAATGCCGAACAGCGCTGGCCGGCCGACTGGAACGCCGAAGCGATAATGTCCCGCACGGCCTGCTCGGGCAGTGCGGTGGAATCCACGATCATGGCGTTGAGGCCGCCGGTTTCCGCGATTAGCGGGGCTTCCGGTTCCAAATGCTCAGCCATGGTGCGGTTGACGGTCATGGCGGTCGACGTGGATCCAGTGAAGCAGAAGCCGCTTATGCGGGGGCTGGCGGTGAGCTTGGCGCCCACAACGCTGCCGCGGCCTGGCAAGAGCTGCAGCACCTCTCTGGGCACCCCGGCGTCGTGAAGCAGGCGCACGGCCACGGTGGCGATCACCGGGGTCGGGTCCGCCGGTTTTGCCAGCACCCCGTTGCCCGCGGCAAGGGCGGCGGCAATCTGGCCGGTGAAGATCGCCAGCGGGAAGTTCCAAGGCGAGATGCAGGCGATGACGCCACGCGCCTCGCGCTCTGAGATGAGCTGGGCCTGGGCGCCGTAATAGCGCAGAAAATCCACCGCCTCGCGCAGTTCGGCAATGGCGTCCATGGGGGTCTTGCCGGCTTCCCGTGCGAGGATCGCGAAGAGTTCGCCGAAATTCTCCTCGTAGAGTTCAGAGGCCCGGGTCAGGATCCCGGCCCGTTCGCTGTCAGAGTGAGCGCTCCAGGGCGCGGCTGCCGCGATCGCGGCATCGGTGTCTGCCTCATTGGCCCGCACCAGCTCGCCCACCACGTCCTCGGGATTGGCCGGATTGGTGAGCTCGGCGGGGGGTGTGCCCTCGAACGGCACGGCAAGCAGGGGCTCAGCCTTCCATCTGTGAGTGCGAAAGGCAGTGCGTGCCGCTTCGATCTCGGCCAGATCGATCTCGTTGTGCAGGTCCCAACCGCGCGAATTGGTGCGTTCGGCGCCGTAGAGCCGGGCGGGCATGCGGATAATGTCGCTGCTAAAGCTGGTGATCTGCTCCACGGCCTCAAACGGGTCTGCCGCAACGGTTTCCGCCGGCAGGGAGGTGTCCACGATCTGGTTGACGAAGGATGAGTTTGCGCCGTTCTCCAGAAGCCGGCGCACCAGATAGGCCAGCAGGTCTTCGTGCGCCCCGACAGGTGCATAGATCCGGCAGCGCGTGGCTTCGCTGCCCAGGACCGCCTGATGCAGCGCTTCGCCCATGCCGTGGAGGCGTTGGAACTCAAAAACAGACTTGTCGGCTGCAAGTTCCAGGATGGCGGAGACCGTGTGGGCATTGTGGGTTGCAAACTGCGGATAGATGCGTTTGGTCATGCCCAGCAGCATCTGCGCGCAGCATAGGTACGACACGTCCGTTGCGGCCTTTTGCGTGAACACGGGGAAGTCGGCCAGGCCCTCAACCTGTGAGCGCTTGATCTCGGCATCCCAGTAGGCGCCTTTCACAAGCCGGACCATGATCTTGCGGTCCAACTCCTCAGCCAGCGCATCCAGCCACCTGATCACATGGCGCGCGCGTTTGCCGTAGGCTTGCACGACCACGCCGAAACCATCCCAGCCGGCAAGGCGCGGATCGCGCAGCACCGCCTCGATCACATCAAGCGAGAGGTCAAGGCGGTCCGCCTCTTCGGCATCCACGTTGAGCCCCAGATTGCCCTCGCGTGCCTCAAGAGTGAGCGCCAGGGTGCGGTCCACAAGCTCGCTCATCACCCGATGCCTCTGGCCCACCTCATAGCGCGGGTGCAGCGCGGAGAGCTTGATGGAGATGCCCGGATTGTCTTGCGGGTGTTCTGAGGATGCTGATTGGGTCAGCGTGCGGATGGACGCTTGATAAGCGTCGTAGAAGGCTTGAGCATCGCTTGCGGTCAGGGCGGCCTCTCCCAGCATGTCGTAGGAATAGGTGTAGCCCTTTTCCTCCATCGCCTTGCCGCGCGCGATGGCCCCTTCGATGGTCTCGCCCAGAACGAACTGGCTGCCGAGCACGCTCATGGCCTGGCGCACGGCAACGCGGATCACGGGCTCGCCCACGCGCTTGATCAAACCCTGGAGCACACCGGCCATGCCGTCGGAGGGGTCGGTGAGCACCTTGCCGGTCAAGAGCAGCGCCCAAGTGGAGGCGTTGACCAGGGATGAGCTTGACTGGTTCAAATGCCGGCCCCAGGCGGCCGGGGCGATCTTGTCCTCGATCAGCTCATCGATGGTTTCCGCATCGGGCACGCGCAACAGGGCTTCGGCCAGGCACATCAGGGCAATGCCCTCTTTGGTGGAGAGGCCGTATTCGGCCAGGAACGATTCCATCATGCCCGGCTCGTCCTCAGCCCGGATGCTGAGCACAAGATCGGTGGCGCGATGGGTGATGCGCCTGCGGATCTCAGGCGCCAGGGTGATGGCGTCCTGAAGTTCACGCAAAGCCTGCGCCTCGTCCATAAGGCAGGCCGCACGAATGTCGTTCCTGATCGAAGCCAGCGTGCCCATCTCTTCAAACCCTCCTTTTTGACGCTGTGGCACTCTATCATTGTGTGTGAGGCCGTACTGACTTAAGAAATTAAATCTAGGATACTAGGTGACCTAATTTTTCAGAAATACTGGTGCACATGGATCTCGATTCTACAGTTGCAGGTCAACTTGACCGCTTTGAAATTGCGATTTTGGAAACATTGTCGCAGGACGGCCGCCTGCCGATCACCGAACTGGCCGCGCGTGTCGGGCTCTCCAAAACGCCCTGCGCGGTGCGCTTCAAGCGGCTGTGCGATCTCGGGTATATCAAGGGGTTTCGCGCCGTTTTGGATCCTCATTTGTTGAACCGCGAGCATGTGGCGTTCACCGAGGTCAAACTCTCCGATACCACGGAGAGCGCATTGAGCGCGTTTAACGATGCGGTTTGCGCCATTCCCGAAGTGGAGCAATGCCACATGATCGCCGGCTCGTTCGATTATCTGCTGAAGGTCCGAACCTCAGACATCCGGGCCTATCGCCGGGTCCTTGGAGAGACCATTTCAGCGTTGCCGTTCGTTGCCAACACATCGACGCATGTTGCCATGCAGTCTGTCAAGGATGCCGAGTTTTAGATCTTGAGTTTCCCCAAGCGCAGCGCATTGCCGATGACCGAGACCGATGACAGGCTCATGGCGGCCGCGGCGATCATGGGCGAGAGCAGGATGCCGAACAGCGGATAGAGCAGGCCGGCGGCAATCGGAACACCGGCGGAGTTGTAGACGAAGGCAAAGAACAGGTTCTGCTTGATGTTGCGCATGGTCGCCTGGGCCAGCCGGTGGGCGCGGACAATGCCATTTAGGTCGCCGCGGACCAGGGTGATGCCCGCGCTCTCCACCGCCACATCGGCACCGGTGCCCATGGCGATGCCCACGTCGGCGGCGGCCAGTGCCGGGGCGTCGTTGATGCCGTCTCCGGCCATGGCGACCGACCTGCCTTCGGCTTTCAGGCGATCGACGAGTGACTTCTTGTCTTCCGGCAAGATATCGGCGAGCACGTCATCGATGCCGAGCCGGCGGGCTATGGCGTCGGCGGTTTGTTCAGTGTCGCCGGTGGCCATGATGATCGTGAGGCCGGCCTGCTTGAGGCCGGCAATGGCTTGCGGCGTGGTTTCCTTGACCGGGTCCGCCACGGCGACGAGCCCTGCGGGTGTGCCGTCAACGGCCACGAACATCGCTGTCTTGCCCTCGTTGCGCAGACGGTCGGCTGCTGCGTCCAGCGCTGCAACATCGATGCCCAGATCGTCCATCATGCGCCGGTTGCCCAAGGCCACCTGGTGCCCGGCAGCCTTGCCGGATACCCCTTTGCCGGTTGCCGCTTGAAAGTCCGTCACCGCGGCAAGCTTCATGCCGCGCGCCCGGGCGCCGGCCACGATCGCTTCGGCGAGGGGATGTTCTGAGACGTTTTCCAGGGCCGCGGCAAGGCCCAGCAGTTCGTCCTCGTCTCTGCCGCCTTGCGTAACGATGTCGGTGAGTTCAGGATTGCCCTCAGTTAGGGTTCCGGTCTTGTCGACGACCAGCGTGTCCACGCCCGCAAAGCGCTCCAGCGCTTCGGCCTCCTTGATCAATATGCCCGTCTGTGCGCCGCGGCCCGTGGCCGTCATGATCGACATGGGCGTTGCCAGACCAAGCGCGCATGGACAGGCAATGATCAACACGGAGACGGCGGCCACCAGGGCATAGCCCATGCTCGGAGGCGGCCCCCAGAGTGACCAGAAAATGAAAGCAACAAGCGCGACACTCACCACGGCGGGCACGAACCAGCCGGCGACCCTGTCGGCCATCCCTTGAATGGGTGCGCGCGAGCGTTGGGCTTGGGCCACCATGCCCACAATGCGCGCGAGCACGGTGTCGGCCCCCACTTTTTCCGCCCGCATGGTGAGGGCCCCGTTGCGGTTCAGCGTGCCGCCGATCAGCATTGCACCTTTCGTCTTCTCAACCGGCAGGGGCTCGCCGCTGATCAGGGACTCATCGATTGAAGAGCGGCCGTCGACCACCACACCATCCACGGGCACGCTTTCGCCGGGCCGGATCCTCAAGAGATCACCGGCGAGAACATGCTCCAGCGGCACGTCGGTCTCGCCGCCGTCCTTGCCGATGCGGCGCGCGGTTTTGGGGGCAAGGTCGAGCAAGGCCCGGATGGCCGACCCGGTCCTTTCGCGCGCCTTCAGCTCCAGAACCTGTCCTAAGAACACCAGGGTGACGATCACGCCCGCCGCCTCGAAATAGACCGGGACAGTGTCTTCAACGGTGCGGAAGGACTGCGGGAACACGCCCGGCGCCAATGTGGCCACCACGCTGTAGGCGAAGGCAGCGCCAACCCCCAGCGTTATGAGGGTCCACATATTGGGGCTGCGGTTGAGAAGCGAGGACCAGCCGCGCCTGAAGAAGGGAAAACCGGCCCACAGAACAATGGGCGCGGTGAGCAGAAGCTCGACCCAAACCGCCGCGCGCTCTCCCATCCACTCACGCACCGGCAGGCCGGCAAGCGGGCCCATGGTGAGGATGATCAGCGGCAGGCACAGCGCCGCGCTGATCCAGAAGCGCCGGGTGAAATCAATCAGCTCCAGGTTCGGGCCGGCATCGGCAGTGGGCATCATGGGCTCAAGCGCCATGCCGCAAATGGGGCAGTCTCCCGGCGCGTCGGCGACGATCTCCGGATGACACGAGCAGGTGTACCGGGTGCCCTCCGGCATGGGTTCGGGCGCCGGGCGGTCCCCCAGGTAGATTTCCGGGGCGGCTTCGAACTTGGTCTGGCAGCTGGCCGAGCAGAAATAGAAACGTTCGCCGGCGTGTTTTGCCAAGTGTTGGGCCGATGCGCGGTCAACTTTCATGCCGCACACCGGATCGACGGCCTCCCTATAGGTTTCAGGGTCTGCTGAGAACTTGAACATGCAGTTCGGGTTGCAGAAATAATAGCTGCGGCCCTCGTGCACATGAACATGCCCGGTGGTGGCCGGATCGACCGTCATGCCGCACACCGGGTCGAGAACCGGTGCATTCGCCTCCAAGGGCATGTTCGTGCTGCTCATCTGGTCTTGCATAGCCCTTACATGGAGCTTCCAGTTGGTGGAAGGTCAATGTGCCGATCGGGCTTGAGACGGAATGCCTCGGCCGCTCAGGACGACGTGACGATGGCCTTGCGGAAGCGCAGCAGGGCGGCGGCGAAAAACACCGATCCGATGGCCGCCATCGCAACCATCTGCGGCCACACGATATCGATGCCCGCGCCCCGGTAGAGCACGGCCTGAGAGAGGCTCACATAATGGGTGGAGGGCGAGAACTGCATCACGTTCTGCAGCCACACCGGCATGCTTTCCAGCGGCGTGGTGCCGCCCGAAAGAAGGTTCATGACAATGAAGACCGGGATTGCCAGCAAGCCGAACTGGGGCATGGACCCGGCCAGGGTCGCCAGCAGAATGCCCAAGGACGTGATGGAAAACAGATAGGCCACCGCGCCCATGACGAAGAGCGCTTTTGAGCCGGCGATGGGGATCTGCAGCAGGCCTTCCACGATCAGCGCCAGAGACAATCCAGACGCCACCACGATGATGAGCCCGTTGGCCCAGACCTTGGAGATCATGATCTCGGCCGAGGTTACAGGCATCACCAAGAGATGCTCGATGGTGCCATGCTCGCGCTCGCGGATCAGGGCGGCGCCGGTGAGGATCATCGCCAGGATGGTGACATTGTTGACGATCTGCATGACCGCCATGAACCATTTGGAGTTGAGATTGGGATTGAACTTGGCGCGCACCACCACATCCAGCGGCAGGCGCAATCCGGTGCCCCGCTGATCGACAAAGTTCAGCACCTCCTGATTGATGATGGCCTGGGCATAGGAGGCGCCGTTGCCGGCCACGGACATGGCGGTGGCATCGATGTTGACCTGGATTTCCGGGGTACGGTTTTTCAATACATCGGCCTCGAACTGGGGCGGAATGCTGACCACGAAGATATAGCGCCCGGAATCCATGGCGCGGTCGATCTCGGTGCTGGGGATCTGATCTGCGAGATTGAAATAGGGTGGCAGGAAAGCATCGCGGATGCGCCGCGAGAGCTCCGAGCGGTCTTCATCGACAACCGCGACCGAGGCGTTGTTCACCTCCATCTTGGCGTTTTCCGCAACCTCGTAAATCGCGAAGGTGAAGGTCCATAAAAGGAGGATGACGAGCACGGGATCGGCCCGCACGCTGTGCAGCTCCTTGATGCCGAGGCGGTATATGATGCCAAGCTGCGTTAACACCGTCAGGCCTCCTGTTTGCGCAAGAACGCTGCGGCGATGGCAAAGAAGGCGAGCGCAAATCCAGCCAGCGCCAGATGGTTCAGCCAGAGATCGGGCAAGTTGAGCGCCTTTGTGAAGGTGCCGACACTGATTTGCTGAAAATAGGGGGCCGGGAAGAGCTGGGCCATCACTTTGGCGCCGCCGCCAAGGGTGGAGACCGGCGTCATGAAGCCGGAAAAGTTCATGGTGAGCACGACCACGACGATGGCCGTGGCGAAGATGGCCGCGATCTGGCTTTTCACGAAGCTGGAGACCAGGATGCCGAAGCCCGTGGTTGACCAAACATAGACCAGCGCACCAGCGGCCAGCGCCAAGGCGGACCCCTTCAGCGGGACCGAAAACACGGTCATCACCAGCCCGGTGAGGATCAGGAAGCTCAGATAGGCAATGGCGATATAGGGCAGCTGTTTGCCCAGCAGAAACTCCACCCGGCTCACCGGCGTGGCATAGAAATTGGTGATCGACCCCATTTCCTTTTCGCGCACGATGCCCACCGCCGTCATCATGGCCGGAATCAGGATACAGAGCAGCATGATGACGCCAGGAGTGATGGCATAAGCACTCTTGAAGGCCTGGTTGTAGCGGAACCTGCTTTCGATCTGGACCGCGGTCAGCGCGGCTTCTTTGCCGGAGAGGCGGGCCGACATGTCGGCCAGATATCTGAGCGTGACCCCTTGGATGTAGCCGCGCGCGGTCTCGGCCCGGAACGGCATGGCCCCGTCCAGCCAGATCCCAACTTCAGGGGTGTTGCCTTTCAGCAGGTTCCTGCCGAAGCCGGCCGGAACTTCGATGGCAAATTTCAACTCGCCGCTCTTCAGGCGCTTTTCGGTTTGCGTCCTGTCGGCAAGCGGCGGGCGCTGGGTGAAGTAGCGTGAGCTGGAGAAATTTTCAAGAAACTGGCGGCTTTCAAGGGTGCGGTCCTGGTCGAGCACCGCATAGGGCAAGTTCTCCACGTCGAACGAGATGCCATAGCCGAAGGTGATCATCAGGATCATCGGCCCGATCAGCGCAAAGGCCAGACGGATGCGGTCGCGCATCAGCTCCATGGCCTCGCGGCTGGCATAGGCCCACATGCGCTGAGGGGAGAAGCCGCGGCCGGTCTTTTGCGGCGCGCTTTCGCCGGCCGGCACCGGCAGGTCCGTATCGTCCTCAGCCTGGGGAACGCCCTCGTCGATGGCCTCCTCCAGATAGGTGATGAAGGCTTCGTTGAGGGACGGGGCCTTTCTGCTGGCGGTCAGGTCTTCCGGCGTGCCCACGGCCAGCACCTTGCCGGCGTGCATCAGCGAGATGCGGTCGCACCTTTCCGCCTCGTTCATGAAGTGGGTGGAGATGAAAATCGTCACCCCCTCATTGCGGGAAAGATAGATCAACAGGCGCCAGAAGGTGTCGCGGGCAATCGGGTCGACCCCGGAGGTGGGCTCATCGAGGATCAGCATTTCAGGCTCATGCAGAATGGCCACGGCCAGCTGAAGGCGCTGTTTCACGCCAAGCGGCAGGCTGTCGGGATTGTGGTCTCGCACGGTTTCAAGTTCGAAACGCTCCAGCAGCTCGGCGATGCGGGCCTCCATCCGCGCCTTGGGGAACTGAAACAGATGAGCGTGCAGCTCCAGGTTCTGCAGAACGGTCAGCTCGCCGTAGAGCGAAAAGGACTGCGACATGTAGCCGACCCGGCGGCGGGTTTCCATGTCGCGGGCATTGAGCGGCTTGCCGAACAGCTTCGCCTCGCCTTCGCTGGCGGTCAGCAAGCCGGTGAGCATCTTCATGGTTGTCGTCTTGCCGCAGCCGTTGGAGCCCAGAAAGCCGAAGATCTCGCCGCGCTCGATGGTGAAGCTCACCTGATCCACTGCGGTGAAGTCGCCGAAGCGCTTGGTGAGGCCCGTCGCGGAGATGGCGATTTCGCCGCTGTCGCCGTCGCGTGGCGGGACGATGACCTTTTGGTGCTTGGCCTGCTTTTCGGCCGGCAGCAGGCTGATGAAGGCGGCTTCCAGGCTGCCTGCGCCGGTTTTCGATTTGAGGGCATCGGCGGTTCCGGTGGCAACCACCTTGCCGTCGTCCATGGCGGCCAGCCAGTCGAAGCGTTCGGCCTCTTCCATATAGGCGGTGGCCACGAGCACGCTCATTTGCGGGCGCCTTTCGCGGATGCGGTCGATCAGCTCCCAGAACTGGCGACGCGACAATGGGTCAACGCCCGTGGTCGGTTCATCGAGAATGAGAAGGTCAGGATCATGAATGAGCGCGCAGCACAGGCCCAGCTTCTGTTTCATGCCGCCGGAGAGCTTGCCTGCCGGGCGGTCTGCAAAGGGGTCAAGGCCGGTGGCGCGCAGCAATTCGCCAATGCGTCGGTCGCGTTCCGCGGCGCCCTGGCGGAAGAGGCGCCCGAAGAAGTCCAGGTTTTCACGCACGCTGAGCGTCGGGTAGAGGTTCTTGCCGAGGCCTTGCGGCATGTAGGCGATGCGGTGGAAGCACATGCGCCGGTGGGCCTTGTCGGCCATGTCGCCGTGCAGCGCCTTCACATCGCCTTCCTGGATCTTGCGCACGCCGGCAATCAGCGCCAGCAGCGTGGACTTGCCGACCCCGTCCGGGCCGATGAGCCCGACCATGCAGCCGGCCGGCATCTGCAACGTCACACCGTCCAGCGCGGCGGTCTCGCCATAGCGGTGGGTTACCGCTCGAACTTCAGCAGCAATCGCTTGGTCTGTCATGAGTCCGGCAGCTTGATCTGCAGCTTGTCAGGCCAGGCTTGGGCTTCCGGCAGGCGCACATAGGCCATGCCGCGCACCCCGGTTTTGACCCGGTCCTCATACTTCCTCAAGAGGTCCTGATCGATCCGCAGCTTGACGCGGAACATGAGTTTGGCCCGTTCCTCGGCGGTTTCCACAGCTTTTGGGGTGAACTGGGCTTCAGAGGCCACAAACGAGACCTTCGACGGGATGACATACTCTGGAACCGGATCAAGAATGATGCGGGCCTCGCTGCCGATGGTCAGGCGCCCCGCTTCGACGGCCGGCAGAAAGATCGTCATGTAGACATCGCCGATATCGAGCAGGGTCAGCACGCTGCCGCCGGCCCCCAACACCTCGCCCGGTTCGGCAAGCCGGTATTGAACGCGGCCCCGGTGCGGCGCCTTCAGAACGGCATCGTCCTCTACCGACTTCAGCCGCTCCAACTCTTCGCGGGCCGAGGTGATGGCCTCGCTGGACTGCTCCACTCCGGCCAGGGCGGCGCGGTAGGAGGCATCGGCCGCCTGCAGCTCATTGTGGCGCTGGTCGAGCTTTTCGGTGGTGGCGAAGCCCTCGCTGTGCAGTTTTTGCACCCGTTTCAGCTCCCCCTCCACGAACTGCAGATGGCTTCTGGCGCGTAAGACCGATGCTGAGGCCTCCTGCTTTGCCCGTTCTGAGCGGCGCACCTCGGCCTCGGCCCGCCTGAGCTGGGCCCGCAGTTCGGCAGTGTCCATGCTCGCCACCACCTGGCCGGCATCCACCATGTCGCCTTCATCCACCTTGATCTCGGCAATGCGGCCGGCCACCTTGGTGGAGATGTTGGTGCGGTCTGCCTCAATGCGGCCGTTCGAGCTGACAATGCCTTCCGGCAGCCTGGCGGCAAGCTGTTGTTGCCAATAGAAATAACCGCCAACCGCGGTTGCTGCCACGACAACGGATGCGATGATCCACGACTTCACATTCATCAGACTGTTCTTTCTACGATAATCGAAGTGCCACTGTTGCCGACCGGCCGGCCATGCTGACCGCGCGGAGGCGCCGTTGCTGCGTTGCACAATCAAGTGTCAAAATATTGAAAAACCAGCGCGCATATATGATCTAGATCAATGCTGCGATGCACAAATTGAAGTCATTGTCACGCGGCTGTTGCGGGGCGGTGCTGTTGTGTGCGCAGGGAAAGGAATGATCCATGGAACCGCAAGCCTCAAACGTATCTGTTCTTGTGCCCGGAAAGGGCAAAAAATCAGAGACTTCCGCCGCACGGGCACCGGTTCCAGAGCCCCTGGGGATGGAGCGCGATTCCTACGCCTCGACTGCGCTGCAGGAAGTCATAGACAAATCGGTGCACGCCATGGCGGCGCGCGTGACGGGCGGTCTTTCGCCCAGCGGTTTGGCCGGGGCCTATGCCGATTGGATGGTGCATCTGGCCACCTCACCCGGCAAGCAGATGCAACTGATGCAGAAGGCGGCGAAGAAATCCCTGCGCCTCACCAGTTATGCGGCGCGCTGTGCAGCGGGCCGGGACGGGGCGCACCCTTGCATCGAGCCGCTGGCCCAGGACAAGCGCTTCCGCGGCGAGGCCTGGCAGAAATGGCCTTACAATCTGCTCTATCAATCCTTCCTGTTGAACCAGCAGTGGTGGCACAACGCCACAACCGGCGTGCGCGGCGTCACCAAGCAGCATGAGAATGTGGTGGAGTTTGCCTCGCGGCAGATCCTGGATGTGTTCTCGCCGTCGAACTATCTGTTCACGAACCCTGAGGTCTTGCAGAAAACCGCCGAGCAGGGCGGGCAGAACCTCGTTCAGGGCCTGCAGAATTTTGCGGATGACTGGGAACGGGCCATGGGCGGCAAGAAGCCGGCAGGTAGCGAGGCGTTTCAGGTGGGCAGCACCCTGGCGACGACATCCGGCCAAGTGGTCTACCGCAACCGGCTGATCGAGCTGATCCAATATGAGCCGACCACCGAGAAGGTTCAGGCCGAACCGGTTCTGATCGTGCCGGCCTGGATCATGAAATATTACATTCTTGATCTGTCGGCCGAGAACTCTCTGGTAAAATACCTTACCGGGCAAGGGTTTACGGTGTTCATGGTGTCGTGGAAGAACCCGGATCCCGAAGACCGCGACTTAGGCATGGAGCAGTACCGCACCCTCGGCGTGATGAGCGCGCTGAAGGCCGCTGAGACCATCACGGGCGGCAAGAAGGTGCATGGGGTCGGCTATTGCCTCGGCGGAACCTTGCTGGCCATTGCGGCTGCGGCCATGGCCAGAGACGGTGACGACCGGTTCAAGACCTTGTCGTTCTTCGCCGCCCAGACCGACTTCACCGAGGCGGGCGAGCTGATGTTATTCATCAACGAAAGCCAGGTGACGTTCCTGGAAGACATGATGTGGGAACAGGGCTTTTTGGACACCACGCAGATGGCCGGTGCCTTCCAGCTGCTGCGTTCGAACGATCTGATCTGGTCGCGCATGGTGCGCGATTATGTGCTGGGCGAGCGGGCGCAAATGAACGATCTGATGGCCTGGAACGCCGACACCACGCGCATGCCCTACAAGATGCATTCAGAATATCTGCGCCATCTGTTTCTCAACAATGATCTGGCCGAAGGACGCTATCAGGTGGACGGGCGGCCGATCACGGTTTCGGACATTCGCGCCCCCATATTCGCGGTGGGCACCGAGCGCGATCATGTGGCGCCCTGGCGTTCGGTCTACAAGTTCCACCTCCTCACCGACACCGATGTCACCTTCCTTTTGACCAATGGTGGCCATAACGCCGGCATCGTCTCTGAACCCGGCCATGCACGCCGGCACTACCGCACCACCACGAAGCGGCATGAGGAACGCTACAGAGACCCGGAGACCTGGTTTACCGAAACCAAGGTCAATGAGGGCTCCTGGTGGCCGGCCTTTGCCGGATGGCTGAAGGGCCAGTCCAGCGGCGTGGTTTCACCGCCTTCCATGGGTGCGCCAAAGCACGGTCTGGAGCCGGTCTGCAGCGCGCCGGGCACCTATGTGTTCCAGGCGTGAGGACGCGATGTCACCCTATTCGTTGAGCGGCAAGCGGGGTCTTGTTGTCGGCATCGCCAATGGGCATTCGATTGCGGCCGGCTGCGCCCGCGCGTTTCATGGCGCCGGTGCCAGATTGGCCGTTACCTATCTGAACGACAAGGCGAAAGAGCATGTGCAGCCGGTTGCCGATGAGGTCTCCGCCGACCTGTTGCTGCCGCTGAACGTTGAGGATGATGGTCAGCTTGATGCGGTGTTTGAGGGTATTGAGCGCGCGTGGGGCGGTTTGGATTTTCTGCTGCACTCAATCGCCTATTGTCCGATGGAGGATCTGCACGGACGGGTGACCGATTGCTCCCGCCCGGGTTTTTCCCGGGCCATGGATGTGTCCTGTCACTCTCTCATCCGAATGGCCAAAAAGGCCGAACCTTTGATGAAGACCGGTGGGTGCATTCTCACCGTGAGCTATTATGGCGCCGAGAAAGTTGTCGACCATTACAATGTGATGGGACCGGTGAAAGCCGCGCTGGAGGCAACCGTTCGCTATCTGGCCGCCGAGCTGGGCCCTGCCGGCATAAGGGTCAACGCCATTTCGC
>CAJHYS010000008.1_pt1 | contig 27938 bp, 24 predicted proteins | sample 9198801 | NCBI WGS metagenome assembly CAJHYS01 (sample SAMEA7708368, study PRJEB35096) | sediment metagenome | biome: marine neritic benthic zone biome [ENVO:01000025]; feature: sediment [ENVO:00002007]; material: shallow marine sediment [ENVO:03000034] sea grass bed [ENVO_01000059] ...
CATCGGCCACCCGCTGGCCGATCTGGGATATTTCTGCATGCCCTACCGGGTGCCGGCCGAGGTGCCCGGCGTCAAAGGCGTGGAGGGGCTTGATCTGGCTGCTGAGGGCCTGCCGTCGCGTGATCAGGTGGTTGAGGCCTACTGCGCGGCCCGGGGCATCGATGCGCCTGGTCAGTTGGACTACTTCACGGCGTTCGCCCTGTTCCGGCTCACCGCCATTGTGCAAGGGGTCTACGCCCGGGCGCTGCAGGGCAATGCCAGCCATGCCGATGCGCTGAAGGTGGGCGAGCGGGCGGGCTTTCATGCAGAGTGCGGCTGGGCGCTCGCCTCGCGTTTGTGACTATGCGCCGGTTTCCTCTTGAGCAAGCAGCCAGTCTTTGACCGTGGCGAACTTGTTGCGCAGGTGCTTGCGCAGGATGCCGGCGAGGCGGGGGGCGTCGCGGTCTTCCAGGGCGGAGAGAATCTGTTCGTGCTCGGCAACCGCCTGGGCCCAGCGTTCAGCCGTCATGTTGGCTATGTAGCGCGCGCGCCGGATGCGGGTGGAGAGCGAACGGTACTGCACCGACAGCGTGTCATTGTCGGCCGCCTCCAAGATCGCCTCATGGATCTGCTGGTTGACCGCAAAGTAATCGTCAAGCTCGCCGGCCCGGTAGTGGCTCACCATGCGTTCATGGAGCTTGCGCACGGCGGCGAGCTGTTTGTCGGTGATGCGGGCGCAGGCGAGCTCGCCGGACAAGGCCTCCAACGCCCCCATCACCGGGAACACCTCTTCCAGTTCCGGCAAGGTGAGTTTGCTGACCCAGGCGCCGCGGTTGGGCGTGAGGGTCACCAGTCCGTCTGCTGCAAGAACCTTCAAGGCCTCGCGCAGGGGCGTGCGCGACACCGCGAACTGCTCGCACAGGTCTCGTTCAGGCACTTTGATGCCGGGCTCAAGCGTGCCGTCCACGATCAGTGTGCGCAATCGCTCCACCAACTCGTCATGCAGGGAGCGGCGGGTGATTGAAGGAATGTTTGCTGCAATATTCATCATCCTCACCTTAGTTCGGAACGAGCGCCATTTCCAGAACACGCGCCACATGAAGGGCTTCGCGATCTGCAAGGTCTGCGATCTGGTGCCGGCACGAGGTGCCGTCGGCAATGATCAGCGTCTCAGGATCGGCCTGGCGCACTGCGGGGAGCAGATCGAGTTCGGCCATTTTCCTGGAGGTTGCGACCGTCTCCTTGCCATAGCCAAAAGCGCCCGCCATGCCGCAGCATGAGGAGGAGACAACTTCAACCTCCATCTCAGGAACAAGCCGCAAGGTCTGCTCAACCGTGCCCATCACATCGAATGCCTTTTGATGGCAATGACCGTGCAGAACTGCACGTTTTGCGGGTGCTTTCAGGGTCAAGACCAGCTCGCCCGCGTCCGCCTGGCTGGCCAGGAACTCCTCGAACAGAACGGCAGATTTGGCCAAACGGTTCGTTTGCTCACCCGGCAGCATGGCTTGAAACTCATCGCGTAGGGTGAGCAGGCAACTTGGCTCCAGACCCACGACCGGCACGCCGCGTTCAACGTAGGGAAGCAGGGCTGTCAACGTTCTCTGCGCTTCGATGCGCGCTTCATCCACCAATCCGGCGGAGAGAAACGTGCGCCCGCAGCACAGTGGCCGTCCGCCGTCCTGCGCCAGTGGGGAATGGACGCGGTAGCCACCGGCTTCAAGAACGTGCCCGGCAGCGCTGAGATTGTCCGGTTCGAAATAGCGGTTGAAGGTGTCGGCCAGCAGCACAACACTGCGTGCGTTGATGTCAGACTGAGCCCGGTCCGCATAGGGAGCCGGGGCCCAATGGGGCAAGGGGCGGCTGGCGGCAAATCCGGCGAGCGCTTCGCTGAGCGCGGGCAGGCCCGGCACCCGGTCGCGCAGGTTCGCCAGCCACGGCAGGCGCGAGGCCGTTGGCGCATAGCGCGGCAGGTACGCCACCAGACGGTCGTGCAAGCTGAGGCCGTTTGCCCGGACGCGGGCGGCAAGCACTTCGACCTTCATCCTGGCCATGTCGACCCCGGTTGGGCATTCGCGCTTGCAGCCTTTGCACGAGACACAGAGCTTGAGGCTCTCCATCATCTCATCGGAGGCAAAAGCATCGTCGCCAAGCTGGCCGGAGATGGCGAGGCGCAAGCTGTTGGCCCGCCCGCGGGTGGTGTCGCGCTCGTTCCGGGTGGCGCGGTAGGAGGGGCACATGGTGCCGCCCGTCAGCTTCCGGCAGGCGCCATTGTTGTTGCACATTTCCACCGCGCCCTGAAAACCGCCGCCCGCGCCGGGCCAGGCGGACCAGTCGAGCGCGGTTTCGAACTCGGCCACTTGGTAGTCCGGCTGGAAGCGGAAGAGCTGGCGGTCGTCCATTTTGGGCGGCGCGACGATCTTGCCCGGATTGAACAGACCGCCCGGATCGAAGCGTTGTTTGACCTCGCCAAAAGTCTCGATCATCCGTGCCCCGAACATTTTTTCATGGAACTCGGACCGCACCCGACCGTCGCCATGTTCGCCGGAATGCGAGCCTTTGTATTTCAGCACCAGGTCGAAGGCTTCCTCGGCGATGGCGCGCATGGTGCGCACGTCCTTGTCGAGTTTCAGATTGAGGACCGGGCGCACATGCAGGCAGCCCACCGAGGCGTGGGCATACCATGTTCCGGTCGTGCCATGCTTTTCGAAGATCTCCGTGAGACCTGCCGTATATTCTGCCAGATCGGGCAGCTCGACCGCGCAATCTTCCACGAAACTTACAGGTTTTCCCTGTGATTTCATGGACATCATGATGTTGAGGCCGGATTTGCGCACCTCTGCGATGGCGCTCTGCAGAGCCGGCTCCACGGCCTCCACCACACCGCCCCAGGCCTTGCCCGCGCCTTTCCAGGTGAAGCCCAGGTCTCCCATGCGCTCGTGCAGCCGCCGCAGCCGGCGCAGGTTCTCATCGTGCTCGTCCTCGGCAAATTCCACCAGCAGCAGGGCCGCCGGATCGCCCTTTACGAAGCGTTCGACCGTGGGCCGGAAGAGTTCGATATCGCGGGCCAGTGCGATCATCGTGGCATCCACCAGCTCGACCGCATGAGGCGTGAGAGTGACCAGATGCTGGGCGGCATCCATGGCCTGATAGAAGGTGGGGAAATGGCAAACGCCCATCACCCGGTTTTTCGGGATGGGCGAGAGCTTGAGCTCAATCGCGATGGAGTAGGCGAGGGTGCCCTCAGAGCCGACCAGAAGATGGGCGAAATTGTTCTCCGGCCCGTTGGGCACGAGGGCGTCGATGTTGTAACCGCCCACCCGGCGCATCACAGTCGGAAAGCGGGCCGAGATCTCGGCGGCCTCGCGCTCGCCCAGTTTCAAGAGCGCTTCAAACTGTTCGCGCACCGGCGCGTTGAGCCCGGCCAGAGATCGCGGCAACGGGCCGAAGTGAGCCTCGGTGCCATCGGCCATGATGGCGTCGATGGCGATGACATTGTCGCGCATGGTGCCGTAGTGGATCGAGCGCCCGCCGCAGGAATTGTTGGCGGCCATGCCGCCGATGGTTGCGCGCGATGCTGTGGAGACATCGACAGGGAACCACAGCCCGTGGGGTTTGAGCTGGCGGTTCAGCTCGTCGAGCACGATGCCCGGTTCAACGATGCAGCGCCGGCCCTCCACATCCAGTTCAAGAATGCGGGTGAGGTGTCTTGAGCCGTCGAGCACCAGCGCTTCGTTCACGGTCTGGCCGGCTTGCGAGGTGCCGCCGCCGCGGGGCAGGAGGGGCACGCCCTCTTCACCGGCCAGCGCAATGGCCGCGCGCACATCGTCGACCGATTGCGGCACGGCCACGCCGAGCGGCATCATCTGATAGATCGAGGCGTCGGTTGCATAGCGGCCGCGGCTGAAGGCATCGAACATCACCTCGCCCTGAAGCGATGACTTCAGGCGGCGTTCCAATCCAGGGCGCAAAGTTGCCGGCATGTTCATACATCCAAAAAACGCACTTGACGTAATTATGAATTCATAATTCAATATTGGCAATCAAAACGTCCACCCAGAATGTGGCGTCAATTATTGGGATGGGAGCGCGGAACGGTGCGACAGGCCGGGCGGCATTTTCTTCAGATACCAGGACCAAGCGCGGTGCCGGACCGCATCCTGAGGGCCATGGACATGCCCACCCAGGACCATCGCGGACCGGACTTCGGCGCGCTGGGCAAGCGCGCGCTGGACGGCATGAAGACCGTTTTCAAGTGCGATGGACCGGTCATTATCTACCCCTCTTCGGGCACAGGGGCCTGGGAAGCCGCTCTGGTAAACGCGCTGTCGCCGGGGGACAAATGCGTGATGGTCGAAACTGGCCACTTCGCCAGTCTTTGGGCCAAGTTAGCAAAGAAATTTGATCTAATTCCTGAAGTGATCGAGACCGACTGGCGCCGCGGTGCCGACCCGAACTTGCTGGAAGACAGATTGCGTGCCGACAGCGGCCACGAGATCAAGGCGGTTTGCGTGGTCCACAATGAGACCTCGACCGGGTGTACATCACGAATTGCTGAGATTCGCCAAGCCCTCGATGCAGCCGGGCATCCGGCGCTACTGATGGTCGACACCATCTCCGGCCTCGCATCTGCCGATTTCCGGTTTGACGAGTGGGGCGTGGATGTTGCGGTGTCCGGCTCGCAAAAGGGCCTGATGCTGCCGCCCGGATTGTCGTTCAATGCGGTGAGCGAGAAGGCGGTTGCGGCCTCTGAACGCTCCACCATGGCCAAATCCTACTGGGCCTGGGGCGAGATGATTGCCGCCAACCAGACCGGCTATTTCCCCTATACCCCCGGCACCAACATGCTCTACGGGCTGATTGAAGCCATCGACATGTTGCACGAAGAGGGTCTCGACAATGTGTTCGCCCGCCACAAGCGCCACGGCGAGGCCACGCGCCGGGCCGTGCAGGCCTGGGGCCTTGAGGTGCAATGCCAGGTGGCTGAAGAATATTCCCCGGTGCTCACCGCGGTGCGGGTGCCTGACGGTCATGATGCGGATGAATTGCGCAGTGTGATCTTGAAGACCTTCGACATGTCTCTGGGCAACGGTTTGTCGAAGGTGCAAGGCAAGCTCTTCCGCATTGGCCATTTGGGCGACTTCAACGATCTGATGCTGGCCGCCACCCTGTCGGGCATCGAGATGGGCCTCGATCTTGCGGGCGTGCCGCACCAGGGCGGCGGGGTGGCCCGGGCGCTCGACTATCTGAAATCCACTGCCGGCAAGACGGAGCATGCCGCTGCCGCTGAATAAGAAACATGCATCTTTGAAAAGGAGGACGTCATGAAGAGCCTTTTGAAATCTGCTGCCTTGGCAGCCGTCTTGTCCCTGGCCGCGGGATCGGCCTATGCGGACAAGATCATCTTGAAGTTCGGCCATGTGGGTAAGCCGGGCTCGTTGTTTGAAGCTTCGGTGATGGAGTTTGCCAAGCGGGCCAACGCCAAGCTGGGCGACCGTGCGGAAGTTCAAGTGTTCGGGTCATCGCAGCTGGGCAAGGACAAAGAGCTTCTGCAAAAGCTCAAGCTGGGCCAGATCACCTTCTCCCTGCCATCGTCGGTCATGTCGTCTGTGGCCGATGAGTTCGGGGTGTTTGAGATGCCCTACATCATCAAGTCGCGCGACCATATGAAGAAGGTGCAGGCGGCCATTGGCGAAAGCGTTCTGAACAAGGCGGCGAAAGCCAAGGGCTACCGCATCCTGACCTATTTTGAGAACGGCTTCCGCAACATCACCAACAACACCCGGCCGGTGACCAAGCCGGAGGACCTGAAGGGCATCAAGCTGCGCACGCCCAAGGGCGCCTGGCGGGTGAAGATGTTCAAGCTCTACGGCGCCAACCCGACGCCAATGGCGTTTTCCGAAGTGTTCACCGCCCTGAAGACGGGCGTGATCGACGGTCAGGAAAACCCGTACGCTCAGATCTGGTCGGCCAAGTTCCAGGAAGTGCAGAAGTACCTCTCCATCACCGGCCATGTCTACACACCGGCCTATGTGCTGGTCTCCGACAAGCACTTCGCCAAGCTGCCGGAGGACGTGCAGAAGGACCTGATGGAGGTTGCCGCCGACACCCAAGGATTTGTCTACGACACGGCCGCCAAGCTTGAGACCGATCTCTTGGACAATCTCAAGAAGGGCGGCATCGCGGTGAACGAGGCGGACAAGGATGCGTTCATTGAAGCGTCCAAGCCGATCTATGACGAGTTCGCCTCATCGGTTTCCGGCGGGGCAGACCTGATCAAGCAGGTTCAGGCTCTGGCCAACTGACCGGCTCACTCCCGCGCGCCCGGCCTTCGGCATCTGAAATGCTGTCGGGGCCGGGCGTCGCATGTCAAGGGGACCATTGCGGGCTTACCTGATGCTCACCAGCCTTTCCAAAACCATAGAGACCGTGCTGGAATGGATGCTCATCATCTTGATGATCGCCCTCACGGCCGTGGTGATTATGGCGGTGATCTACCGCAAGCTTGATGCCTCGCTCTCCTGGTACGACGAGGTGGCCTCGATCATGCTCTCCTGGGTCACCTATTACGGCGCGGCGCTGGCGGCGTTGAAGCGCAAGCATATCGGCTTTGACTCTGTGCTGCTGTCCATCGCCATGCCGCTGCGCCTCTGGGTGGCCTACGCGGCGGAAATTCTGGTGATCGGCTTCTTTGTGCTCCTGGCCTGGGCCGGTTGGGAAGTTCTCCTGGTTCTGGAAGGCGAAAGCCTGGTGAGCCTCACCTGGGTGCCGGTGCAGTTCACCCAGTCGGTCATTCCCATCGGGGCGGCGTTGTTCGTGCTCTGCGAGCTGTTGTCGGCGCCGGCCTATCTGAAGATGGTGGCCACGGGTCAATCAATGGAGCATGCCGAGATCGAAGCGGAGATTGAGCGGCAATGATCGTCTTCTCCATCTTCATCGCGCTTCTGGTGATGATCTGCATCAACGTGCCCATCGCCATTGCCCTGGCGCTGGCGGCGATCATCGGCCTGGTGGCGACCGAGGGCACCGGCGCGCTGGTGACCGTGGCGCTGGACATGTATGACGGCTCCACCAAGTTTTCCCTGATCGCCATCCCGATGTTCGTGCTGGCCGGCGCCATCATGAACGCCGGCGGCATCACCGACCGGCTGATCAATTTCGTCAGCGCGCTCATCGGTTTCGTGCGCGGCGGGCTGGGCATGGTGAATATCGGGGTCTCGCTGTTCTTTGCCGAGATCTCCGGCTCTGCCGTGGCCGATGTGGCGGCGCTGGGCTCCGTGATGATCCCGCAGATGAAGAAGCGGGGCTATTCGGCCCCCTTGGCCGCGGCGATCACGTCGTCATCGGCTTCTCTGGCGATCATCATTCCGCCCTCCATCCCCATGATCATCTATGCGGTTTCGGCCAACACCAGCGTGGAGCAGCTGTTTGTGGCCGGCTTCGTGCCCGGTCTCTTGGGCGCCATCGGGCTGATGAGCGTGGCCTATGGCTTTGCCCGGCGCTACGATTTGCCGGTGGAGGAGGCCTTCAACACCAAGCGCCTGAAGGAAACCTTCATTGACGCGCTGCCCACCTTCTCGCTGCCGGTGATCATTCTGGGCGGCATCTTCGGCGGCTACGTGACCGCCACCGAGGCGGCGGGCCTGGCCGTTCTGGCGGCCTTCCTGATCGGGCTGTGGTACCGCGAGATCGACCTGAAGCGCCTGAAGACGGCGATGCTGGACGGCGGCATGCAGACCGCGGTGGTGATGCTGCTGGTGGCGGCCTCGGTGCTGATGGGCGGCTTTCTGACCCGGGCCCAGGTGCCCCAGGAACTGGCCCAGCAGATGATGTCGATCACCGACAACAAGTATGTGATCCTGCTGATCTTGAACGTGTTCTTCCTGGTCATCGGCTTCTTCCTGCATTCGGTCGCCGCGATCATTCTGGTGATCCCCATCGTCATCCCGCTGATCGAGCAGGCCGGGATAGATCCGGTGCATTTCGGCCTGGTGGTGACGTTGAACCTGGCGATCGGCCAGCAGACCCCGCCGGTGGCCTCGGTGCTCATCACCTCATGCTCCATCGCCCGGGCCAACATCTGGGATGTGTCCAAGGTCAACGTCTATTTTGTGGCGGTGCTGCTGTTGGTGCTGCTGATGTGCACCTATGTGCCGGCGATCCCGATGTTCCTGGTGGAGTATTTCTACCGGTAGGACGCGCGGCATTTATGCTAGAGTGCAGCGTGTCGGGGCAGACATTGAGGAGGGTTCAATGTTCCAACTGGACCGGTTCATTGAAGATTGCAAAGCAGCCCATGCTGAGGACAGCTCGCATAAGGCGGTGCACGAGGTGATCTCGCGGGCTGTGTCCGAGCCTGGGCAGGTGATCGGCGGGCTGGGTGAGCCCACCAAGGGGGGTGTTCAGAAGCTCTATCACAGCGACACGCTCACCATCCTCAACGTCATCTGGGCACCGCGGATGACACTGCTGCCGCACAATCACAACATGTGGGCGGTGATCGGGGTCTATTCGGGGCGCGAAGACAATATCTTCTGGCGCAGGCTGGAGGACGAGACGGAAGCCCAGATCGAGGCGGCCGGGGCCAAGTCCATGGCCGCCGGCAAGGCCACACCTCTGGGCAAGGACATCATCCACTCGGTCACCAACCCGACCGATCTCTTCACCGGCGCGCTCCATGTCTATGGCGGCGACTTCTACGATGCCCACAGAAGCGAGTGGGAGCCGGAAACCCTGACCGAGCGGCCGTTCGACTATGACGGCAACACGCAGCGCTTCCAGGACGCCAATGCGGCGGCGCGCATGGCGCGCGAGCGGGGTTGATCAGCACCGCGTCAGGTAGGGGCTGGTGAGCGGGCAGGGGGCGGCCTCGTCCAGCATGTAGCTGGCCAGCTCATCGGCCACCACAGGGGCTCTGAGATAGCCTGAGCCGCCATGGCTGAGGCTGTAGTACACCCCCGGCATCTGGCGGCTCTGGCCGAGCTTCAGTGCGCCGTCGCCGGTGAGGGCGCGAAGGCCGGCATAGGTCTCTGAAACCTCCAGGCGCTCCAGCGCAGGCAGGAACCGGGCTGCGGTCGCCAGCAGGTCTTGGCGCACCTTATCTGACACCTGAAGGGATGTCTCGCCCTTCTCGGACGTTGGCCCCACCATGAGGCGCCCGTCGGAGCGTGGGCAGATCACGCCTTTTGCATGCTTGATGACGCGGGTCACCAGCGGGCGCGCCGGGTCGTCGGCGAGCGCCAGCATGACCCCGCGCACCGGGCGGGAGAGAGGCACATCGCCCGGCAGTCCGGCAATGGCATTGCGCCCCATGGCGCAGCAGACGGCCACTTTTGCGGCGGCGAATTCACCTTGATCGGTGACCACGCGCAGCGTGTCCGCATCGACACCGAGGGAGAGAACCGATGTGTTTTCATGCACATCTGCGCCAGTTTGCAGCACCATCGCGGCGAGTGCGGAGCACAGTTTGCGTGCGTCCAAAGTGTGTACTTGGTCCAGCGCATATCCTGCTGCAATGTGGCCCGAAAGGTGCTTCTCACGCATCCGCAACGCAGCGCCATCCAACCAGGTTGCGGCTGTGCCCGCGGTCTGGCGTGCGGCAAAATCGCGTTCCAGACGCTCCAGACCTTCCGGCAAGGCCACATGCAAAAGCCCGTCCGTGCGGTAGTCCAGATCGATCTTGCCGGCGTGCTCGATGCCTGCTGCATAGGCGGGCCATTGCTCCAGCGCCGCCCATTCGATGGCTCTGAGGCCGCCCGAACCGGTCCGCGGCTCCAGATAGGCCGCAGCAGCGCCGCTGGCGCCGGAGCCGACTTGGTCTTGCTCCAGAACCACGACATTCTCTCCGCGCTGCACGAGCGCATGGGCAAGGGAGAGGCCGGAGATGCCGGCGCCGATGACGATGATGGGGAGTTGACCCAAGCTTAAGTTTCCTGCTGCATCGGTTGCGTTCGGGGCCTTAGCTTATGCCCCGTTCGGCGGCGGCGCGCCAGTGAGGACAGGTTCAACGATGGCCAAGCATCCGGTGAGTTGGAGTGAAGGCGCGGTTCCCTATTCGGAGCGCTTTGCCGATCACTTCTATTCTGAAGCCGACGGGCGGGCGGAAACGGGCCATGTGTTCCTGAAAGGCAACGGCCTGCCGGGGCGCTGGGAAGGCCGCGGGCGCTTCGTCATTGCCGAGCTGGGCTTTGGCACCGGGCTCAACTTCCTGGAAACCTGGCGCCAGTGGGCTGAAACGCGAGGAGAGGGCGGTGAGCTCTGCTTCGTATCGTTCGAGGGCTTCGCGTTGGCGGGCGATGAGATTGCAGCGGCGATGGGCCGGTGGCCGGATTTGGCGCCGTACCGCGACCGGTTGCTAGAGCATTGGCCGGATCTGGAGCCGGGACAAAACAGCTGGCAGATGGACGCGCAAACCGAGCTTCAGGTGATCAACGCCGAGGTGGCCACAGGCTTGGCCTCCTGGCGGGGGATGGCTGATGCCTGGTATCTGGACGGCTTTGCCCCGGCGCGCAACCCGGAGATGTGGTCTGCCGACCTCATGCAGGCCGTGTTCGATCATGCTCGGCCTGGCGCAAGCTTTGCCAGCTATACCTCTGCTGGCTGGGTGAGGCGCAATCTTGAGGCTGCGGGCTTCGAGGTCAACCGCGTTCCCGGCTTTGGCCGCAAGCGCCATATGATCAGGGGTTGCAAGCCGTAAACCGCACCCCATCTTGACGAAACGGTCGAACAGGCGCAAAAGGGCGCCCGTTGACTGACCTGAACCCCAAAGGGGCACTCCGCCCCACCACCCGCATCCGTTTGCGGGATTGGATAGGAGCCATATTATGCCGAACTTGACTTTCCCGGATGGGAACTCCCGAAACATTGAATCTGGTATGAGCGGTGCGGACGTCGCCGCCTCGATCTCCAAGTCCTTGGCCAAGAAGGCCGTGGCCATGAAGCTCGATGGCGAATTGTGCGATCTTTCCGACCCGATCACGCAAGATGCGGCGATCGAGATCGTCACCCGCGATGATGCCGCCGCGCTTGAGCTGATCCGCCACGACGCGGCCCACGTGATGGCCGAAGCGGTGCAGGAGCTTTGTCCCGGCACGCAAGTGACCATCGGCCCGGTGATCGAAAACGGGTTCTACTACGACTTTGCCCGCAACGAGCCGTTCAGCCTGGAAGATTTCGACGCCATCGAGAAGAAGATGCGTGAGATCATCCAGCGCAACCAGCCCTTCACCAAGGAGACCTGGTCGCGCGACAAGGCCAAACAGGTTTTTGCCGACAAGGGCGAGGCCTACAAGGTTGAGCTGGTGGACACGATCCCCGAAGGCGAAGACCTCAAGATCTATTACCAGGGCGACTGGTTCGATCTGTGCCGCGGCCCGCACATGCCGTCCACGGGCAAGATCGGCACCGCCTTCAAGCTGATGAAGGTGGCCGGGGCCTATTGGCGCGGCGACAGCAACAATCAGATGCTGACCCGCATCTATGGCACGGCCTGGGCCGACGACAAGCAGCTGAAAGCCTATCTGCACGCCTTGGAAGAGGCCGAAAAGCGTGATCACAGGCGCCTTGGCCGGGAGATGGACCTGTTCCACTTCCAGGAAGAGGCCCCAGGTTCGGTGTTCTGGCACCCCAAGGGCTGGACCCTGTTCCAGTCGCTGATCGCCTATATGCGCCGGCGCCAGGAGAAGGCGGGCTATCTGGAGGTGAACTCCCCGGACATGATGGACCGCAGCTTGTGGGAGGAATCGGGCCACTGGGAAAAGTTCCGCGAGAACATGTTCACCACGGAAACCGAAGACGAACGCACGTTCGCCTTCAAGCCCATGAACTGCCCGGGCCATGTGCAGATATTCAAGCATGGCTTGAAGAGTTACCGCGATCTGCCCTTGCTGCTTTCAGAATTCGGCAAAGTGCATCGCTATGAACCGTCCGGTGCGCTGCACGGGCTGATGCGCGTGCGCTCGTTCACGCAAGACGATGCCCACATCTTCTGCACCCATGAGCAGATCACCGAGGAATGCGTTGAAGTGCATCAGCTGATGCTCTCGATCTATGAGGATTTCGGCTTCGACGATGTGGTGATCAAGTTCTCCGACCGTCCGGAAAAGCGCGTCGGGTCCGACGAGGTCTGGGATGCGGCCGAAGCGGCGCTGAAGCATGCCGTTGAGGTGGCCGGCGGCGACGTGGAGTTCAATCCGGGCGAGGGGGCGTTCTACGGGCCCAAGCTGGAATATGTGCTGCGCGATGCCATCGGGCGCGACTGGCAGTGCGGCACCCTGCAGGTGGATTTCAACCTGCCGGACCGGTTCGGCGCGTTCTATATGGACTCAAACGGCGAGAAGGTGACCCCGGTCATGCTGCACCGGGCCATGTTCGGCTCGCTGGAGCGCTTTGCCGGCATCCTGATCGAGCACCATGCGGGCCACTTCCCGCTGTGGCTGGCGCCTGTGCAGGCCATGGTGTGCCCGATCACCAGCGAGGCCAACGAGTATGCGCTGGATGTGCTGGACGAGCTGCGTGTGGCGGGCCTGCATGCGGAAGCCGATCTGCGCAACGAGAAGATCAACTACAAGGTGCGCGAGCACTCGGTGACCAAGGTTCCGGTCATCATCGTGGTCGGTATGCGCGAGGTCGAGGAGCGCTCGGTCAATATCCGCCGGCTTGGCTCCAAGGAGCAGACCGCCATGAGCCTGGGCGATGCCCTGGCCGCCTTGCAGCTTGAGGCGACCCCGCCCGACATGCGCTAAGCGCCAACCCCAAAAAAGGGGATCCTTAACCGCGCATGAACCGCAGGTTCAGCTCAAGTTCTTGTGATCTATTGTACGGATCCCCTGCCGTCCGCGATGACCAAACCTAACCGGTTGAAGTCAACACGCGGTGACCTATGACATTGAAGTTACGTACATTTTTCTTTGTAACCGGCCACCGCACTCTGTCCATGGCCGGCGGATTGATCGTTCTGGGCGCCATGTGCACCGGCGCACACGCTGGGCTCATGGCCAAAAGGGCGGCACTGCCCGTCGATCGTCCCTTGGCTGCGCTTTCAGACGGCTTTGAAACCTCCAAACCCGATCATCGCCGATGGTGGATGGGCCAGGCCCAAAGGGGGGAATTCTGGAACGATGCGCGCGTGGCGCGCTCAGACCGGCGCTCGATCGCGGTGCGGGTGACCCCCGAAATGCGCGGCTGTGGCGCAAAGTGCCAGCGCAACGAGATCCGCACAACGCCGCGCGGCCGCGTAATGTTTGGCCAGGAAGCCTGGTACAGCTTCAGCTTCCGGATGGACGGCACACTGCCCACCCGCCAGACCAAACGCTGGGTCTCCGGCCAATGGAAACAGCAATGCAGCGGAAGCCCCTTTTTGGCCCAACGCTTCGACCGCGGCGTGTTCCAGATCACGGTTCAGGACAACAGCTGCCGGGTAATCGTCGCCAGCTCTGAAGGTTTGGGGCAAAGGCTGCCCTTGGCCCATGAGACGGGAAAGCAGGCCAGGCCGCGAACGCCCTGCCGCTCCGACATCAAGGTTGAGTATTCGGCCAATCCGAAATTGCCCAATCCCTTCGGCAATTGGGTTGATATGTCCTACCGGGTGCGCGGCGGGCGCAACGGCAGCGGGTTGGTGGAAATCTGGGCCAATGGACGCTTCATCGCGCGGGTCAAAGGCTCAATCGGCTATGACCACATGAGCGGGCCCAACCAGTATTTCAAATTCGGGATCTACCGTGCGCCGGTTCCCGGGGCCTCGGTGGTGCGTCTCGACCGCTTCCGGCGCAGCGGCTCAATGTCGAAATTTACAGTCATTGACGGAACCTGACCGGATTGGCACAGCTTTGGATCAATCTGGGACATTCTCACGGATATTTCAGCGTATTTGTTTGATTTATATGATCATTTTAGGACATTGCATTAAGCCAAGCTAAATGCATTTGCGCTAAGGTTTGCGCTTGATCAACGCCGCAATCGGGGGGTGCGGGCCTTGTTTGTAGAGTGAGTAAGCGTGGCCTTCCAAGCGATCCTCAATGTGCTGCCTGCGCAGCTGCGAGAGCCTGTGGCAAAGATTGCCAGCGGCGACGGGGATGCTGCACGTTCCGGACGCCATGCCATTGAGGTTTATGCGATCCGCGTTCTGTCTGCGGGCATTGCCTTTCTCTCGCACATTGTGCTGGCCCGTTGGCTGGGGGCGCATGAGTTCGGCATCTTCACCTATGTCTGGATCTGGGTGTTGGTTGTCGGCAGCCTGTGCGCCATCGGTTTCGACACCACGGTGATGCGGTTTGCCCAGGAATATCAGACCAAAAACGCCTATGAGCACCTGCGCGGCTTCTTGCACTCAGGGCGGCTGGTGTCCTTCGGCATCGGCGCGCTGAGCGCCGGCACCGGCATTGGGCTGATCACCTTGTGGCCGGGTGTGGTGGACGAGACCTACCGCAATGCGCTGGTGCTGGCGCTGTGTTGTGTTCCTGCATTTGCGCTCATGGACTATCTTGATGGGGTAGGGCGCTCGCAGTCCTGGATGAAGCTTGCTCTCGTTCCGCCCTACATTCTGCGGCCGGTGCTTATCTTCGTGTTTTTCGGCATTGCCGTGGGCCTCGGGTTCCCTGTGAAAGGGGAAACGGCCGTTATGGGGGCAATTGCGGCCGTCTGGGGCGCCTGTCTGGTGCAATATCTGCTGCAGAGGCGCGCTTTGGCCAAGATCATTCCGGCCGGTCCCAGGCGCTATAAGCTTGGGTTCTGGGTGTCGGTGTCTGTGCCTTTGGTGATGATCGACGCCTTTGAGCTGTTGATGACCAATCTCGACACATTGCTGCTCCAGCTCTATGTGTCGCCGGACCAGATTGCCATCTATTTTGCCGCTGCCCGCTCCACCGCCCTTATCGCGTTTGTGCAATTTGCGGTGACCGCGGCGTTTCTGCCGCGCATTGCAGCCGCGTTCGCCGAGAACGATTACGGCGCTTTGTCGCAGTATTTGCGCACGGGGTGCAAATGGACTTTCTGGCCGTCCCTGGCCGGGACGGTTTTGCTCTTGGCCCTTGGAAAGCCGCTGCTTTGGCTGTTCGGGCCCGAGTTTACGGCCGGTTAACCGCCTTGTGCATCCTCCTGGCCGGCACCATGGCCCGTGCGGCCGCCGGACCGTCTCAAGGGGTGCTGGTGCTCACCGGCCGGCAGAAGCTGGCTGCGGGCATCTCATTTGCCACTTTATTGGTAAATGCTGGCCTGAATCTTGCGTTGATCCCGTCCTACGGACTGGTCGGCGCAGCCATTGCCACGTCAACGGCTTTTTCCTTGGAATCCCTTGCAGCCATGTTCGTTGCCCACAGGGTTATTCGGCAGGCGGCCAAACCCGAAAACAAAAGAGGCCCAGATGAGCAGCTCGCTCTATCATAGCCACGCAAGCTGGCTCATACCGGATCTGTTGAGCGACCGGCAAGGCGATGCGCAACCCGCGCGCTCAGGCGCGGCGTGGTGCGCCGAGCTGGACAAGGCCATGCTGACACCGGGCCTGTCCGGCCGCTCAGAGTGGCTGAGCGCGGTTATCAACCACATGGGCTCTGACGAGGTGCCGGTGCTCATCGCAACAACCGCACCGGCTGAAGCCGGTCCCAACAGGATCACCGGGCGCTTTGCCTTGGAGAAATCCATGTTCCGCTGGGGCCTTCCGATGCCGATCTTTATGGATTGGCAAAACCCATTGTTTCTGTCCGGTGCGCCGATTGTGGTCGGCCGCCACGGCGGCGCAGAGGCCTTCGGCTCCATGTTGGAGGCCGCCGCAGAGCAGGGCGCCCGTGCCGTGGTGTTGAAAGAGGTTACGCTGACCGATGATGTGGTCGCGGCGCTTGACGGAGCCAAGGCCAAATGGGCCGCCACCCAAACCGCCGAGCGCGCCGCCCTGGTGTGTGGTCAGACGTTTGACGAGTGGTTTTCCGGCAACTTCAGCCGCAAGCGCCGTAAGGAATACCGACGGCTCCACAACCGTTTGTCTGAAACCGGTACGCTGGTCTCGCAGAGCTTTCAGACCGGAGAGGATCCGCGGCCCTGGATTTCTGAGTTCCTGGAGCTGGAGAGCAGCGGCTGGAAGGGGCAGCGCGGAACCGCGATGGCCTGTGATCCCAAGCAGCGCGGCGCGGTGTCGGAGGCCTTGATGAGCCTGGCGCAGAGCGGCAACCTGCTGTTCTGGAAGCTGGCGCTCGATGACAAGCCCATTGCCATGCTCTTTGCCGTGCGCTGCGGCGACAGCGCCGGCCTGGGCAAGATCGCTTATGATGAAGCCCTGAGCGCCTATTCGCCCGGCGTGTTGCTGATCTTGGAGGCCACCCGCGATCTGCTGTCGGCTCCCGATCTCAAGCTGGTGGATTCCCACGCCATTCCCGATCACCCCATGATCAACAATATCTGGCGCGACCGGATCCCCATTGCAGACCTTGTGCTGGCGACACCCGGCACCCCAACGGCGCTGTTCAGCCTGATTCGCCGCGCAGAAGAAGCGCGCCAAAGCTTACGCCAGACCGCCAAGACCCTGTACCACCGACATGTGAAGCGAGGAGCAAAATGAGCCATCTCAACCTGGATGCCACCAAAGCCCAAACCTGCCTGCAGCACCGCCCGTTCAGGCTCGAGCACAACCTGTCGGACCATCATCTGTTCAGCTTGGAGAAGCTGGTCGACCTTGCCGCCAAAATGCCTCGGGACAAGATTGAGTACAACTCCGGCAAGGTGGCCATCGACCAGGATCCTGACACCACGCCCCAGGTTGACCTGGCGCCGGCTGAGGTGATCGAGGAGATCGAAACCTGCGGCGCCTGGCTGGTCATCAAGAACGTGGAGAGCGAGCCGGCCTACCGGGCGCTGCTGGCGGAGTTCATCGGCGAGCTGGCCTCAGCTTCAGGGCTTGAAAAGGAGCTGTTTGAGGACCTTCAAGGCTTCATCTTCGTCTCCTCGGCAGGCTCCACCACGCCGTTTCACATCGATGCTGAAGAGAACATCCTGGTGCAGATCTCCGGCGACAAGAACGTGCATGTGTTCGAGAACGACGACCGCAGCCTGGTGAGCGAGCACGAGATGGAGATCTCGCCGGACGGCCACCGCAACATGCGCTATTCGCCCTCGCACGAGGAGCGGGCGGCGGTGTTTAATTTGAGCGAGGGCGATGCTGTGCACATCCCCTACATGCAGCCGCACTGGGTCGGCACCGGCGAGCGCTATTGCATCTCCATGGCCATGACCTGGAAGACGCCGGAAGTGCGCCGTCTCAACAAGATCCGCTTCATGAACGGCACCCTGCGCCGCTTCGGCTGGGTGCAGAACCCGCCCGGGCACTCGCCGGCGGCCGATGGTTTGAAGGTTCTGCTGCATGATGCGGTGCGGGCGGTGATCGATCCGATCCGGCGCTCTGAGAAGGCCCGGCGCTGGCTGCGCGGCCTGATCTATGGGCGCAAGGCGAACTACTATTACGAGGCCGGCCACGGCGCTTAGGAGCTCTGTCCCGTTCCGCGTGCCTGCCTCCACCTTGCGGACTAAACCCCGTCCGGCTTCAAGGCGCGGCCCTTGCCGACGGCCTCGCGGCCGAAGCGCGAGCGCACCTTGTCCATGGCCCGTTCCACATCCGCCCGCTTTGCCGCGCCAGGGTCGAGCAGGCTCACAGGATCGGCCAGCGCCTCAGAGCACAAGCCTGAAATGCCGATGCCCAACAGCCGGTAGGGCGTGCCGTCGGCCTCGCGCTCCAGCAACGGCCGGGCGGCCTTGAACATCACATCGGCAAGCTGGGTGGGTTCGGGCAGCTTGCGGTTGCGGGTGAGGATCTGAAAGCGCGCGGTCTTGAGCTTTAAGACCACCGTGTCGCCGGCGAGGCCCGAGGCCTTGGCCCGCCGAGAGACGCGCTCTGCCTGCGTCCACAGTTTGCGCTCAAGCTCGCGGAAGTCTGCAATGTCCACGTTGAAGGTGGTTTCCGACGAGATGCTCTTGGCCCCGCCGCGAATGTCCACCTGTCGGGCGTCTTCGCCGCGCGAGAGATGGTAGAGGCGCGAGCCCATGGAGCCGTAGCGCTTCATCAGTTCGGCCTTTTCCATGACCTGAAGCTGGTTGACAGAACGAATGCCGTCCTTGGCCAGCTTCTTCTGCATGGCCTTACCCACGCCCCAGATCCTGGAGACGGGCAGGGCCGCCAGCATCTCCTTGGTCTCCGCCTTGCCGATGACGGAAAAGCCCCGCGGCTTGTCGAGGTCTGAGGCGAGTTTGGCCAGGAACTTGTTGTGCGACAGACCGATGGAGACGCTGATGCCGATCTCATCCTCGATGCTCTTGGCAAGCTTGGCGAGGGTCACCGCCGCGGGCGCCTGGTGCAGGCGTTCGGTGCCGGTGAGGTCCATGAAGGCCTCATCGATGGAGATCGGCTCCACCAGCGGGGTCAACTGGCGCATGTGGTCGCGCACCTCGCGGCCGACCTTGGAATATTTCTCCATGTCCGGCCGGACCACGACAGCGTCAGGACAGGCTTTCAGGGCCTTGAACATGGGCTGGGCTGAGCCGACGCCCCTGATGCGGGCGATGTAGCAGGCGGTGGAGACCACGCCACGCCGGCCTCCGCCCACGATCAACGGCTTGTCGCACAGTTCAGGATTGTCGCGCTTTTCAACGGCGGCATAGAAGGCATCGCAATCAAGGTGGGCAATGGTTAGATCGTTGAGTTCCCGGTGGCGCAGGATGCGCGGCATGCGGCACACCGGGCAGCGCGCATCGGCGGGCGCGGCAGGTGCAAAGCAGTCGCGGCAAAATCCGGGGAGCTCTTCTGATTTCGTCATGGGCGCCCAAGTCTATGCCGCCTGGAGGCGCGAATGCAATTGACCACAACCGGTCTCATGACATGTGCTACCAGAGCCAGGCCGCGCCGCGCACGCCCGATGCATCGCCATGCCTGGGCGCCAGGATCCTGGTGCTCACGTGATCGGAGAAGATGAACGGCGCCATCAGGCCGGGCAGGTCGTCATAGAGGTGGGGCATGTTGGAGAGCCCGCCGCCCAGAACGATCACCTCAGGGTCCAAAAGGTTGCACACGCCGGCCAGCCCGCGGGCCAGGCGGTGCGTGTGGCGGGCAAGGGTCGCCCGGCAGGCCGCATCTCCCGCGGTGGCTGCTGCGACGATCTCTTCGCCCTTCAGATCGGCGCCCGTGACGCGGCGATGGTCGCGGGCCAGGCCTGAGCCGGAGAGCCAGACCTCCTGACAGCCCTGGCGCCCGCACCAGCAGTCCGGCGCCGGAAACTCGCTGTCATCGGGCCAGGGCAGGGGGTTGTGGCCCCATTCGCCGCCGATCCCGTTGGCGCCGTTCAGCACGCGCCCGTCCACCACCACGCCGCCGCCGCAGCCGGTGCCGATGATCACGCCGAACACCGTGTGGGCGCCCCTGCCGGCGCCGTCCGTGGCCTCTGACAGGGCAAAGCAGTTGGCATCATTGGCAAAGCGCACCTCGCGGCCCATGGCGCTTTCAACGTCGGCGGCCAGCGGCTTGCCGTTCATCCACACCGAGTTTGAGTTGCGCAACAGCCCGGTCCTGGGAGAGAGCGAGCCGGGTGTGCCCATGCCCACCGTGGTTTCGTCTTGCAGGGTGTGTTCGGCTTCTTTGACCAGATCGGCGAGGAGGTTGATGGTGGCGTGATAGTCCGGCGCGGGCGTGGCCACACGCTTTTCAAACAGGGTGCCGCCGTTCGGCGCGAGCACGATGATCTCGGTCTTTGTTCCGCCCAGGTCGATCCCGGTTCGAGGCTGATCAGCCACCGTTCTTATCCTGAAATCTCGATCACTTGGTGAATCTGCTCGCGGCCATCGTCCCAATTGTCCACACTTGCGATGATGCCATTCAGATCAGGAAGATGCTGGCGAAACCTGTGATCTTGCATGAAATGCAGAATATGCACGTCCGGGGCGTGGGTGGCCACCGAGTTGACGTTGCTCGGGGTGTCGTCGATGAAGACGATGGGGGTGCTCACCGTTTCGCTCAGATGCTTGACCGTGGGGCCCTTGGGGCCGGAGTTTGAGACCACCGGAAAATGGATGCCGTGGCCGCTGAGGTTCTTGATCCGGTCCGGCCGGTAGGCATCCGGCATATTGGTGAGCATGATGATCTGGGCGTGCTCGGAAAGCGCATCCAGCGCCTCATCCGCCCCGTCGATCAGCTCCAGATGGCCGGTTTTCTCGCTGAAGAACTGCTCCAGAATGCCCCCAAGCTCGCTGCCGGGCAGCGGCTCGTGGCTGCCTTCATACTTGATGTTGCCGTTGAGCGCGAAACTGGCGGGGTCGAGCCAGAGGCCGTTTTCCCCCAGAAAGCCCTCCAAACCGCGCAAAAAGTGCACGATTACCTCGTCCACATCACAGATGATCAGCGGCTGGTCCTCGTTAAGCTCCAGGGTTGAAAGCTGGGATGTTGTGAGGTCACTGATCATTGCGGCTCCATGGCGCCGGGCAGGGCGGCCCGCGCTTTTTGCGGCTCCTCAACCCCAATGCCTTGTGATTCGGCGAACAGAAACAACAGGCTCTCATCGGCCAGAAGATAGTCCACCACACCAGCCAAAAAGTGGGGATCAGCGGCACCCTGGCGCAGGGTATCAGGCCCGATGCCGGAAATGGCCAGGAAACGGCCCAGCCGTTCGGGGTCCGACGCCAAGAAACTGAGGGCGTCGATGGCCAGGATTTCTGCGGCTTTCTGCTCCACTTTGCGTCCTTTGAGTTTGCTGGTTAACCAGGCCCGGCATTATGGCCCGATGATGGGCAAAGATTAATCAGTTCGTTACCAAATACCGGTCTAATCGTCGATGACCAAGAAACGGAATCGACGTAAAGAATGTCGGGACGCCGTGTAGAGCGCCGCTCGGGGGGACGCCGCAACCTACAGAAACGGCATGTCCCTGTAACAACATCGCGCAATGCGCGGGAGTGGGCCTTTGTCGAAGACAGTTCTCATTGTTGAAGACAACGAGCTGAACATGAAGCTGTTTCATGATCTGCTGGAAGCCCATGGCTATTCCACATTGCAGACCTATGACGGCCTTGCCGCGCTTGATATGGCGCGCGAACATCGTCCCGACCTCATCTTGATGGACATTCAATTGCCGGAAGTCTCCGGCCTGGAAGTGACCAAATGGCTGAAGGAGGACGAGGGCCTGCGCGAAATTCCGGTCATCGCGGTCACCGCATTCGCCATGAAGGGCGATGAAGAAAAAATCAGGGAAGGCGGCTGTGAAGCCTACATTTCTAAGCCGATTTCGGTGAGCCACTTCCTTGAGACCGTAGACGGATTCCTGGTAGAGGCCTGACCCAATGACTGCCCGCGTTCTGGTCGTCGATGATATTGTGGCGAACGTCAAGCTGCTTGAAGCCAAGCTGCGCGCCGAATATTTCGAAGTGGTCACCGCCATGAACGGCCCGGCGGCCCTGGAGATCATACAATCTGAAAAGCCCGATATCGTGCTGCTCGACGTGATGATGCCGGGCATGGACGGCATCGAAGTGTGCCGGCGCATCAAAGGCAATCCGCAGCACAACCATATTCCGGTGGTGATGGTGACGGCGCTGGATTCGCCTGAAGACCGGGTGCGCGGCATTGAAGCGGGCGCCGACGACTTCCTCACCAAGCCGGTGAACGACGTGGCGCTGTTCTGCCGGGTGCGCAGTCTGTTGCGCCTGAAGATGCTCACCGACGAGCTGAGGGCGCGCACGGAAACCAGCGAGGTGGCTGGCCTGGCTGAGCAGATCGAAGCAGAATATGTCCAGAATCCCGGGCGCATCCTGCTGGTGGATGATCTGGACATGTCGGTGGAGCGCATCCGCGGCTCGCTTCAGGGCATCTATGACGTGACCCCGGTGGAAGATCCCCAGAGCGCCCTGTTTGAGGCAGCCGAGAACCCCTACGACCTGATCGTGGTGAGCCTGGATCTGGAGAATTTCGACGGCCTGCGCCTGTGCTCGCAGATCCGCTCACTGGAGCGCACGCGGCAAATTCCGGTTCTGGTGCTGGTTGAGCCTGACCAGGACGACAAGCTCATGCGCGGCCTGGATATGGGCGTTAATGACTATCTGGTGCGCCCGGTCGACCGCAACGAGCTGCACGCGCGCGTGAAAAGCCAGATCCGCAGATGGCGCTATACCCAGAAGCTGCGCCAAAGCGTGCAGGAATCCATCGAGCTGGCGGTGACCGACCCGCTCACAGGCCTGCACAACAGGCGCTATCTGGAGACCCATTTGAGCGGTCTGGTGGAGAAGGTGGGCAACCGCGGCAAGGCCTTGACGATCCTGGCGCTGGACATCGACCACTTCAAGGCCATCAACGACAATCACGGCCACGATGTGGGGGACCGGGTGCTGCAGGAGTTTGCCCAGCGGGTGCAGACCGAGGTGCGCGGCCTGGACCTGGTGTCGCGCACGGGCGGCGAAGAGTTCATCGTGGTGCTGCCCTACACCAACACCGAGCAGGCAGAGCTGATTGCCGAACGCATTCGCGAATCGGTCTGCCGGGAGCGCTTTGAATCGGGTGGCGATTGCGGGCCGCTCAATGTGACCGTGTCGATCGGGGTGTCGGCGCTGGATGATCCGATGGACCAGCCGGACGATCTCCTGAAACGTGCCGACCTTGCGCTCTATGATGCCAAACGCGGCGGGCGCAACCGCGTGATCTCCAACGCGGCCTAGCGGGCCGTGCCCTAAAAAGTTAACCTTCGTTAACGCCAAATCGCGCCTTTGGGCCGGCAAAACCATCCAGATCGTCCGTCAGGTGGCCAGGTAAGGTTAACATTTTACTAATTTACCCGGCGTATTTGCGTTAACCATTTGTTTTTGTTGTGATTATCCTGCCCGCCCATATATTTGACCTCAGCTACGGCTGAGAAGGGTGGGCTAACTCTTCGAGGGATGCGAAGACAAGAGAAGACCCCTAGTCCTGATGTTCAGGGCCTGAGAGTCTTCCACAACAATGATCTTCACATCGCCTATCTGATCAGCACGTAGTGTCGGTTTGCCCCTTGGCGTTCAGGTCCGCCGCATCTCCTGGCACCTTGGGGTCGGCCGGTCCGTCCGGTTGGAGTGGCCTCCTCGTATTAACCGTCTCGGACCGGCCCCTTACTCAAAGGGAGTGCCCCACCGGCACTCCCTTTTTTGTTGGGCGCCCTGTGGGCACGCGCGCAACCTCGAGCCCAGGGCCCGGGGCCGCACGGACCGGAGCTTTCCGCCCTGGGTCCTCGGGTCAAGCCCAAGGACGGCACTCATGAGGATATGGCCTCAGCGGTGTCCCGCCTTCCTGCGAATGTCGGAATGATGTGGCGCAATAAAAAAGCACCGCCAAAGCGGTGCTTTGAATGCCGTACTTTGTAAGATCAGATCACTTGATCTTGCCTTCTTTGAATTCCACGTGCTTGCGGACGATGGGATCATATTTCTTGACCGTCATCTTTTCCGTCATGGTTCGGGTGTTCTTCTTGGTCACATAGAAGAAGCCCGTGTCAGCCGTGCTGTTGAGGCGGATCTTGGCGGTTGTGGGTTTTGCCATTTTTCAAAAGCTCCTGTCGCCATGCCAGGCGTCGGCCGGGCGGCGGGGTGAATTGTGCTGCGGGATATGCGTCAGTTCCGCGGTTCTGTCAAGAATTAGACGCGCCAGTGTTAGAGGGTTTCGTTGTACCAACTGTTACCGCGCTGATGCTGAAAGCTCACCGGGCCGCCGGGGGCAAGACCACCGCGCCGCGCCAACTGCTCATCCAGCGACTTCAGCACTTGCCGGGTGATCCACGGCAGCTGCAGATCTTCAGTATCGGCGATCGTCAGCCAGTGCACGTCGAGCAGCTCGTCGGTGGACCCGGCAGGGGCATCCAGATTGGCCACGTTCTCAGCGTCCACCACCAGAAAACGGGTGTCGAACCGGCGGATCCGGCCGGGCGGCGTGATGGCCCGGGCGATGTAGCGCACAGGTGCAAGGTTGGGGCGCAGGCCGGTGGCCAGAAACTCGGCCCAATCAGGATGCTTAGAGGCCGCAGAGCCGTCATTCTCGGTGCCGATGATCAGGCCGGTCTCTTCAAAGGTCTCGCGCAGCGCCGCCATGGCGAGCGCCCGGGCCCGCCCGCTGGAGGGGGTGCCGCGCATTCGGCTCATGAGTTTGTCTTCCACCTTTGGGTCCAGCGGATTTGCCGGTTTCACGCGGCTGTCGGCCATATCGACCCGTCCGCCCGGGAACACGAAAACGCCCGGCATGAAGGCATGATTTTCGCTGCGCTTGCCCATCAGCACCCGGGGCTTGGCCGCATCCCGGCGCACCATGATCAAAGTGGCCGCATCGCGCGGCTTCAGGGCCGGGCCATCGACCTTCGCGGCTACGCCTTTGCCCGAATGGGGCCGTTCAACGGTTTTCATTTGGTCTCTCTCAAGCGCGTCCAGCGCCCTAACTGGCAGGCTCAGCCTCGGCTGTCCAGCGCCTTTTGTGCCGTGGGCGCCCCTTCAAACCCGTGCATCCGAAGCGCCCATTGCAAGCCCACCACGGCCCCTTTGACCATGGGCAGGAGGCCGAGGGTCAGAAGAACCAGGAGCGGAGTCCACACCACAAACTGCAGCCAGATCTCCGGCGCGTAGAAGCGCTCGATCAGCATGATGGGCGGGACGAGAACGTGACCAACCAGAAAAATCGTCAGATAGGCCGGGGCATCGTCGGCCCTGTGATGGTGCAATTCTTCACCACAATGGGGGCAGGCGTCCGCGACCTTCAGATAGCGGCGAAACAGCTTGCCCTTGTTGCATTGCGGACAGCGCAGCAGCAGGCCGCGGGCGATGGCGCGCCACGGGCTGCGGTCTTTCGGTCGCTTTTCTTCGTGAATCACATGCATGCGTCCAATGTGACAAAGCAAGGCGCAATTTGAAGGCGCCAAACCCGCGCAGTGGCACTTTGACGCCGCTCAGCGGCGCCCTCGGCGCTTGGGTGGCCGGCGTCCGGGTGGCGGGCGGCGCTTGCGGCCTGCGGGCTTGCCCTTGCGGCCCTCGCTCAAGAGTTCAAACCTCAGGCCGCCGGCCAGCGGGGTCACCTCCATCAGCCGCACATCCGCCGCATCGCCCAAGCGGAAAGTCTCGCCGGTGCGCTCGCCCACCAGGGCCTGGGCGGCTTCATCATGGACGTAGTAGTCGCCCAGCAATGTGCTGGCCGGAATGAACCCATCGGCGCCGGTATCGTTGAGGCGCACAAACAGCCCGGCGCGGGTGACTCCGGAGATGCGGCCGCGGAAGGTGCCGCCCACATGTTCAGACAGCCAGGCCGCCATCAGCCGGTCAACGGTCTGGCGTTCGGCCGCCATGGAGCGGCGCTCGGCGTTGGAGATGACCTCGGCGGTCTGTTCCAGATTGGCGATGTCCTCGTCAGACAGGCCGCCTTCGCCCAGGTTCAGGGCCGAGACCAGGGCGCGGTGGATCAGCAGGTCCGCATAGCGCCGGATGGGCGAGGTGAAATGGGCATAGCGGCGCAGGTTGAGGCCGAAGTGGCCGGCATCGAGCGCTGAATACACCGCCTGGGCCTGGCTGCGCAGCACCATCTCGTTGACCGTGTGTTCGGTCTCCTTGCCCTTCACCTGCTCCAGGATGCGGTTGAAGTCCTTCGGTTTCATCACCTGGCCCTTGGCCATGTTGATGCCGAGGGTCTGCAGGAACTCGCGCAGGCCCGTCATCTTCTCCTGGGACGGGGCGTCATGCAGCCGGTAGATGAGCGGCGAGCGCTTTTGCTCCAGCGTTTCGGCCGCACACACATTGGCCTGGATCATGAACTCTTCGATGAGCTTGTGGGCATCAAAGCGGGCCGGCGTGATGATGCGTTCGATCGAGCCGTCTTCGGCCAGCAGGACCTTTCGTTCCGGCAGCTCCAGATCGAGAGGCTGGCGCTTGGTGCGGGCCTTGCCCAGCGCCGCATAGGCCGCCCAGAGGGGCTTCAGCACCGGCTCGATCAGGGGCGCGGCGTCTTCGTCCGCGCTGCCGTCTATGGCCGCTTGGGCCTGTTCATAGGAGAGCTTGGCGTGGGAGCGCATCAGCACCCGTTCAAAGCGATGGGAGCGTTTGGTGCCGGATTTGTCGAAGACCATCGTGACCGCCAGGGCAGGGCGATCCTCGCCCTCGCGCAGGGAGCACAGATCGTTGGAGATCCTTTCGGGCAGCATGGGCACCACCCGGTCGGGGAAATAGGTGGAGTTGCCGCGCTCGCGGGCCTCCCGGTCAAGCTCCGAGCCGGGGCGCACATACCAGGACACATCGGCAATGGCGACCATCACGCGAAAGCCGCCCTTATTGTTCTCATCTGCGTCGGCTTCTGCCCAGACCGCATCGTCATGATCGCGGGCGTCCGGCGGGTCGATGGTGATCAGCGGGATCTTGCGCACATCGGTGCGGGCCTTGGCGCTCACAGGGGCGAGGGCTGCAACCTCGGCTTCAATCTCTGCAGAGAAGACGTCGCGGATGCCATGCTCGTGCAGGGCGATCAGCGAGATGTTGCGCTGGTCATCCAGCTTGCCCAGGCGCTCGCGCACCCTGGCGCTGCGTGGGCCCCGGCCCTTGTCCCGGTTGAGCTCAGCCGCCACCAGCTCGCCGTGGACAGCGCCTTTTTCATCGCCCGCGGCAACCTCAAGGCTGTTGCGGGCCTTGCGGTCCACCGGCACGATCTTCATGGCACCACCATGCTTCTGGAAGACGCCGATGACACGCCGCGCGCCGCTGTCCAGCCGGCGGATGACGGTGGCCTCAAAGGGGTAGTCCGGATCGCTGGTCTTGGTCACGCGGATCAGCACCCGGTCGCCGGCGCCGGGCGGCTGCATGGCCGGGTTGTGGCCTTTGGCTTTTCGCATCTTCACCAGAATGCGCGGCGGTTCCGCCTCATTGTCCGACGGCCAGTTGGCCGGCGTGCCGATAAGCTCGCCATCCTCATCCTGACCGGTGATCTCTGCCACGATCACCGGCGGCAGATGGGCCGGGTCGTGCAGCCGGCGGGCGCGCCGTTCCAGCAGGCCGCGCTCGGTCATGTCTTTTAAAAGCTTCTTGAGCGGGATGCGCTGGGCGCCCTTGATGCCGAACTCACGGGCGATCTCGCGCTTGCCCACCTTGCCCGTGCTCGATTGCACGAACTGTAGGATTTGCGCCTCGCTGGGTAGGGACGGTTCAGCTGCGGCTTTGCGCGCTTTCTTGGAGGACTTGGCCAAAGGCTTAAGCGGTCTCTTCCGCTTCAGCCTTGTCTTTGGTTTTCTTCTTGGCTGCCGTCTTCTTCTTCGCAGGCGCTTTCTTGCCCTTGGCGGCCTTTGCCGCGATCAGCTCAACCGCCTGCTCCATGGTCACCGCTTCAGGCTCGGTGCCCTTGGGCAGGGTGGCGTTGGTGCGCTTGTGCTTCACGTAAGGCCCATAGCGCCCGTTCATCACGTTGACCGGGCCGCCCTCGGTGGGGTGCTCGCCCAGCTCCTTGATGGTGCCGGATTTGCCGCCGCTTTTCGCCGCCTTCTCGGCAATCAACGTGACCGCCCGGTTGAGGCCGATGGTGAAGAGGTCTTCAAAGCTGTCAATGTTGGCATAGGTGCCGTCGTGCAGCACGAAGGGGCCGTAGCGCCCGAGGCCGGCTGTGATGTCCTTGCCGCTTTCGGGATGCTGGCCCACAAGGCGAGGCAGGGAAAGCAGCTTGAGCGCCAGCTCAAAATCCACCTCATCGGTGGGGATGCGCCGGGGGATGCTGGCCCGCTTGGGCTTTGCCTCACCTTCCAGCGTGCCGCCAAGCTCGATGAAAGGTCCGAAACGGCCTTGCTCCAGGAGAACCGGGAAGCCGGTGTCCGGCTCGATGCCAAGCCCGATGCCCGTAGTGGTCATCGCGGCCTTCTTGGTGGCATCCTCGCTGTCGTCTTGCGTGAACTGCCGGGTGAAGCGGCATTCGGGATAATTTGAGCAGCCTACGAAGGCGCCGAACTTGCCCACCTTCAAGGAGAGCCGCC
>CAJHYS010000219.1_pt1 | contig 27676 bp, 15 predicted proteins | sample 9198801 | NCBI WGS metagenome assembly CAJHYS01 (sample SAMEA7708368, study PRJEB35096) | sediment metagenome | biome: marine neritic benthic zone biome [ENVO:01000025]; feature: sediment [ENVO:00002007]; material: shallow marine sediment [ENVO:03000034] sea grass bed [ENVO_01000059] ...
AAAACAATCAGTACGGGCTGACCGCAGCCGGGTCTCGATGGCTGTCGGAAATCGCAAACCTGATGGGACAGATCGACATCCTCTTCGGCTCATCGTCACGGATGGTCAACGGGATGCCGTCCGTTAAGCTTCAAATCTCCGGAGGGCATCAGTTTCATGCCCAACAACACCCTATTGTGCAGATATGGGATGACAGCACGCCGCCGCTGATCAAACGCGGGTTTGAGGCCTGGACACTTGGAAAAAGCTCTTTGGATCATGAGGCGATGCAGCCTGTCAGGCCCTATCTCCTGGTCTACCGGCGGCTCAGGGATGAATGGGTGTGTACGGAGGTCGGCGAGAAATCGTCCTATGCCACTTGGCTGGGAACCACCTGGGCCAAAAGTGCGGTCGGCCAGGCCTATGACGACGACCCAATCAAATCCCAGGCCGATCAGTTCATGTTGAAGGCACACACAGTGGTCTCGCGCACCGGTTCGCCCTGGTATGACCATATCAGCACAAGGTTTCCGCGCCAGGAATCCGGCGACTTGGTGCCGGTCAATTACCAGAAGTTGGTGCTGCCTTGCCACCTTCCGAACGGCAGCCCGGCCGTTGCGGTGCTCGTGGCGAGAACTGACAACATTCGTATTGAAGGGCTCAGCCCTTCGGATATCCCGGTCACTCCTGCTGATGAGCTCATGGAGTTCGATATCCAGAACTGAGGAGACCATCGCCCAGACGGGCTGAAGGCATGTTTCGTTTAACGAAGCAGGTTGGTTGCGTATCTCGCGGTTAGAGCAACACGCGATCAGACGGTTGCGTCTGAGCGGGGACACATTGCTCGCCCGTAAGGAACATCTGGGGCAAGTACTTCTCTGTTTGAGCGGAAGCTGCCCCAGTCAGGAGCGCAGCCTATGGCCAATGAACACAAGCTTAAATTTCTGCACTATGTGTCTGATTTGAACCAATATGCCAAACGATTGGGCCTCCACTTGCACTATGGCCAAGATTTTGCCGAGTTCCGCGACACGCTTAAACTGCAACCCTTGCGCCATCCGATCAATCCGGCCTTTGATCCCGATAGCTGCCGCCTGCCGGATGATGCTGGATTCTGGATCATTGGGTACGACGGAAAGGGCGAGATCGTCCATTCCCAGGCGATAAAACTGCTTCAGTTGGAAGGGGGAACGCTGGAAGCGCATCTCCAACGGCGGCTCTGGGATTTTCGCACTGCCGGCTACAGGTTTGACCGTCACAGGTGCCACTGGCTTCTCACACCCGAGGCGCGGAAAATTGCAGGCACAGTCACCTACCATGGGGAGCTGTGGCTCAAAGGCGGGCCGAATGTTTTCCGGGGTGGCAGCCTGGTCATCCTGCTCACGCGACTGATGCTTCTGAAGGCCTATCTGAAGTTTGACCCTGATTTCATGACCGGTTTGCAGTCTCCAATGTCGTCATGCCGGGGCCTGGGCGTTCGGGAGGGATATTTGCGGTCCGAGCAACGCACGATTGTCTGGGCCCTGGAAGGAAGCGACACCTTCGAAGAAGATTGGCTGGTCTGGATGACCCGGGAAGAAGCGGAGTTCAACCTGAGGCTCCCGCCCAGCTTCTTCTACGAAGTGTTCGAGCAGCAGGCCCAGAACGCAGCGCTGAAAAAGTCCGCCTGATCCAATGCGCGTTACGGCCTGCGATGGGCCTGTGTGAGCCGGTAACATTTATTTTCCCACACGCATGACCTGTTGTTCCGCGGGGTCAAACGATTGTCGTATCAATGTGAATTAACAACCAATTGAATTCAAAATTCGCGCATGCATCATTCCCCAAAGTGTCAATCCGGGGAAAACTGTTGAAATCACAAATCAACGCAACCTATCAGCTCATCGATTTTTGGGTCGGTAACCGGCTTCACTATTTACGGCGAAGCTTCGGATACTCGGTTGGAACTGTTGCGGACGTGATTGATCTGTCGGAAGACAGATTGGAAGACATTGAGCGCGGTCATGCACGTGTTTCCATGACTGATCTGAATATCTTGTGCGAGTTCTTCAACGTCACAGTCACTGAATTTTTCGATGACGCCATCGTGTTATTGCAGAATTTAAAAAATCAAGAACGGGAATCACCTGTCGATCCGAAAGAGGGCCTGAATTTGCTGCGACACTTCACGAAGATCAAATCGCCCGAACAAAGGCAAAGACTATTGAGGCAGGCTAAACTCTTCTCCTCACTAGGTGATGATCGAAATCCGTAGCCCAGCAGCCGCACCTGCGCCCTGAACCCCGGCCCTATCCTTACAAGGTTCTCGGCCTTCAGCCCGGCGATTCAACGTCGTTGCTGCCGGCAACTCCGGTTGTGGGCAGCCGCGTCATCACAATAGCGCTTACCGGCAGCTCCCGGCTTGCCCCGTCGAAACCGGATTAGTGACAAGCAGGAGGCTGAAGCCGCCGTTGGGAGCTGAACCCTAATTGCTCAGATAGACCATCTCAGACAGAATGTCGCCGATTTGACTGAATGCGCTCTGCAATTCTGCGGTGGAGTCCGCCTTGTAGGCGTATCTCTCCCCGAGCGGCTTTGCAGGATCTTTCGCAGACGCACAAGTGTCCAGTCTGGCTATGGTGTCCGCGTCGTCCAGATCGAAGGCAACCGTCACCACAACAACCCCGGCCGCCTTGGCGTTTGTGCAGAGATCCTCCAGGTTGCGCTCGCCATTGGTGTCGTTCAGGGGCCAACGGGGATCACTGGTCTTCAAGTTGTTTTGGCCGTCCCCGTCTTTCCGGTAGGCCGGAGACGTTTGGCTGCCGTCTGTCAGAAGCACAATTGCCTTATAGACCCGCTCTGCCGGGTCGGCGTGATCAACCTTGTCATAGGCGGCACCGCCCTCGAACACGCTGTTGGGAGAGATGGTGTGCCAGCCAAACTGAAATCCTGAGGAAATGTGCGTGCCGCCGTAGGGGGTCCAGGTGCCCAGGTCTCCGTTCAACACCGAGGTGTTGCCGGTCAATTCGCGCAGCGGCAACATTCTGTCGCAGCGGTCTGCGCGGTCTTTGTTCTCGCTGCCTTTGTCTACCCACAGATCGTTCTGCTGCCAGCGATGCCGCTTGCCGTCCCCCGGTTCGGCATCTGATGTGGCGTTGAGCTTGCGCCCCGATACACAGCTCTCCATCCGCGCATTGCCGGAAAGCTTATAATATTGCGGGCTCGTCAAGTGACTGCGCTTCAACCTCGCTTTGACGCCATAAGAGAACGGCACCAAGGAGAATTGAATGTTCTGAGGATTATTGGCGGCAGCCGCGACCCGCGCGATCAGATCATCAGCAGCATCACGCATGATGAGAAACTTTGGAATCCCGTTGAGAGGGTCCCACATCGACCCGGAGTAATCCAGCACAAGCGCAATTTCCGCTTTGCTCACCTGTGGAACAAGGGCTGTGGCTTGAGTCCGCACTTCCACATCATGGGCCTGTCTGCCCGAACCGCCGAACACGCTGGCCAGATGCATGAACCAGGTCTTGACCCTGGCGGTTTCCGAAGCACTGACCATATTGTTCTCTATCAAGATCAAATTGTCAGGGACCACCATGTCGTGTTCGCTGGCATCGAAGTTGGCTTCAAAAAATGCTTTGCCAAGCGCCTTGCGGTCTTGATCGTCGGCATGGTGAAGTGAACCGGCTGCGAGCACGGCCGTGTCCAAGGCCACTTGAAGCCGGTGTTTGGCCACAACGGCGCGGCCATAGTCGACTGCAACGCCGGCGGCCATAAGAAACGGAATAATGGCAAATCCGAACACCAGAGCGAGATTTCCACACTCGTCGGAACAAAATCGTTTCAGCAGTTTTGCACCCATAGTCTGATCCTCCAGTTTTCCTCCCCTCCGCCTCTGAAGCCGCCCGCGCACGGCCGGCACCCGTTCATCCTGTGGCAGTCAGTAAAGCAAAAATTCGGGGGACATGGAGAAGAAATACTAGTATAGGTTTATTTGATGTGAATCATGCAACTAAAAAGTGATATGGAATAAACTGTATGCAGCGGTACTCCTAAGGCGGCTGACTTTTTTGTTGAAAGCGCCGCACAAGTGCCTGTAGGTTGCAGCGCAATATCTGCGCTGCGGCGCACAAAAATCTAAAGGGGGAGATCTGCAGATCAAAGGCAGGTGAGCTAGAGGCCCGAATTCCAAATTCCTTTTGTCATTGCGGGGCGATTATCTTAGCGTGAGCATCAAACGCTGGGCCGGCGCGCAGTCTGCGCATACCAAGTCTTCCGCCCCATTCAAAAACAAGACCTCAGTCGGAGAATACTCATGACCAAAATCAAGGTGGCCGGGCCCGTTGTGGAGCTGGACGGCGATGAGATGACGCGGATCATCTGGGACTTCATCAAGAAGAAGCTCATTCTGAATTATCTCGATATTGACCTGAAATATTACGACCTCGGCATAGAGGAACGCGACCGCACGGACGACCAGATCACCATCGATGCGGCCAACGCAATCAAAGAGCACGGCTGCGGCGTCAAATGCGCCACCATCACGCCGGACGAGGCGCGGGTGGAGGAATTCAACCTGAAGCGCATGTACCGTTCGCCGAACGGCACGATCCGCAACATTCTGGGCGGCGTCATTTTCCGCCAGCCGATCATCTGCCAGAACGTGCCGCGCCTGGTGCCCGGCTGGACCCAGCCCATCGTGGTGGGCCGTCATGCCTTTGGCGACCAATACCGGGCGACCGATTTCGTCTTCCCCGGTCCCGGCAAACTCACCGTGAAATTTGAAGGCGATGATGGTCAGGTTATCGAACGGGAGGTCTTCCAGGCGCCGGGCGGCGGCGTTTCCATGGCCATGTACAATCTGGACGAATCCATCCGCGATTTCGCCCGGGCGTCCTTGAACTATGGCCTGTCGCTTGGCTGGCCGGTTTACCTCTCCACCAAGAACACCATCCTGAAAGCCTATGACGGACGGTTCAAGGATCTGTTCGAGGAGATCTACGAGAGCGAATTCGCCGACCAGTTCAAAGAAGCCGGCATCACCTATGAGCACCGCCTGATCGATGACATGGTGGCCTGCGCGCTCAAATGGAACGGCGGCTATGTGTGGGCCTGCAAAAACTATGACGGCGATGTGCAGTCCGACACGGTGGCCCAGGGCTTTGGCTCGCTGGGCCTTATGACCTCGGTTCTGATGTCGCCGGACGGAAGAACCGTCGAGGCCGAAGCGGCCCATGGCACGGTGACCCGCCACTACCGCCAGCACCAGGCCGGCCAGGAGACGTCCACCAACTCGATCGCCTCGATCTTCGCCTGGACCGGCGGCTTGAAGCACCGGGCCAAGCTTGACGAGAACAAGGAGCTCCTCAACTTCGCCAACACCCTGGAGAAGGTCTGCGTGGACACCGTGGAAGCGGGCGACATGACCAAGGACCTGGCTCTGCTGGTGGGTCCGGACCAGAAATGGCTGACCACAATCGGCTTCCTGGACAAGATTGACGAGAACCTGAACAAGGCTCTGAGCGGCTGATTCAGTCACACATTGAGGTTTGGTGAAATATCAATCGATTTTGGCGAGGCCGAAATCGTCTAATATCGAATAGATTGCCGGCACCAGAAGCAGGACCAACACCGTGGTTGCCAGAAGGCCGAAGGCCAGACTGGTGACCAGCGGGATGAGCACCTGTGCCTGGAGGCTGGTCTCTGAGAGCAGCGGCATGAGCCCGACGATGGTCGTCAGCGAGGTCAGCAGGATGGCCCGGAACCGGGCCTGGCTGGCGCGCGGAGCCGCTTCGGCAACCGATTGGGTGTCGCCGTGATAGTGCTTGATGAAGTTCACCAGCAAGATGCTGTCATTGACCACCACGCCGGCCAGGGCCACGAAACCCAGCATGCTGGGCATGGTGAAGTCGAGACCAAGCACAATGTGGCCGGCAATGGCGCCGACGAGCGCGAACGGGATGATGATCATCACCACAACCGGCTCCACATAGCTGCGCAATTGGAAGCTGAGCAGCAGATAGACCCCTATGAGACCTAGGATGAACCCGCTCAGCATGGATTTCTGGGTGGTTTCGGCCTCTTTGTTCTGGCCCTGCAGGGATATGGAGACATCGGGATACTTCTTGGCCAGCTCCGGGAACAGTCTGGCGCTGGTGTCGCGCAGGATTTCATTGGCGTTGGCCACGGTCACGTCCACATCTCCCTGAACGGTCACCGTGCGCTGACCATTGACCCGGTTGATGCGGGCATAGCCCCGGCCGGTTTCAATGTCGGCAATGGCCACAAGCGGGATCTGGCTGCCGTCGGACTGGGTGATGGTGAAATTGTCGATGTCGGCGAGGCTCGCCTTGTTGCGCGCATCGATGCGCACGTCGATCTCATAGGGCTCCGGCCCGCGCTGGATCTCGCTCACGGTGGTGCCGAAATAGGCCGCCCGAAGCTGGTCTGCGATCTGCTTGGCGTCCACACCGAGGGTGGACGCGCCGTCTTTGAGGCGAACCCTGAGCTCCGGTTTGCCCGGGCGCAGATCGTCCGTCAGGTTGGACGTGCCGCGATAGCCTTCCAGCCAGGCTACCAGTTCCAAGGCGGCGGCCTTTAAGTTCGCCAGATCATTGCCGATCAAGCGCACATCAAAGGCAAGACCGGCCGGGCCAAGCTGGGATTCGGCAAATTTCACCGAGATCACATCGGCAAGCTCGCCACTCTCGGTGCGCCACAGCGAGATGACATCGTCGATCCGGCTGCTGCGGGACTCTGAATCGAGCAAATCCACAGTAATCGTCGCCACATGCGGTCCGGTTTCATTGGCGCTGGCGTTCTCATTGTATTTGGTGGCCACATTCTCCACCAGGGTACGCCCGCCGGGCTGTTCGGGCGTCAATTTCCTATTCACCCGGTCCAGCGCGTCCGTGATGTTGGTGACCACCTGTTCGGTGCGCGCCAAGGGTGTGCCTTGGGGAAGCAGAATGCGTGCCTCCATCACGTTGCCGTCGAGTTCGGGAAAGGCGGAGAACTTCAACAATCCGCCCGCAATGGCACTGATGGCAAGCAGCATGATGCCAACCGCAATCCCCACCGTAAGGTAGCGCCAGCGCACCGCCGCCGCGGCCGCCGGGCCCACCCAATGGGTGCGCAGCCAGTCCACAATCCGGTCCACCGTTGCCTGCACCACAGAGGGCTTGGCATCGGCCTTTTCCAGGGCGTGGTAAAGGTGATGGGGCAGCACCAGAAAGGCCTCTATCAGGGACACCACCAGGACGAACAGCATGACGATGGGCACCACCTTCAAGATCTGCCCAATGTCGCCTTTTAAAAAAGCCAGGGAGCCGAAAATGCAGGTGGTGGTGGCGAACGAGGCGAAGACGCTCGGCAAAACTTGGCTGGCCCCGTTTATGGCCGCTTCCAAAGGGCTTTCGCCCTGAGCGCGCTTAGAGGCCACGTTTTCGGCAATCACAATAGCATCGTCCATCAGGAGGCCGATGACGATCAGCAAGCCAACCATGGTCAGCATGTTGATCGTGTAGCCCGCCGCGACCATGAGAACCGCCGCCCCCAAGAACGAAACCGGCAGTCCGGCGGCCACCCAGAAGGCATAGCGAAAGCCGAAGAACAGCCAGAGCACCAGCAGAACCAGCGCCAGCCCCTGGCCGCCGTTCTTCAAAAGAAGCTGCAACCGGTCGCGGACGATCGAGGAGACATCATTGGTGACCACCATCTCAATGCCGGCCGGCGTGCGCTGGCGTTCGGCCTCCAAAAAGGCGTTCACCGCGTCAATAACTCTCAGGGTGTCTTCGGTTTCGGTCTTGGTGATGTCCAGAATGGCGGCCGGCTTGCCGTTGAACAGCACCTTGTCCTCGGCCAGCTCGAAGCGGTCGGTGATCTTGGCGATGTCGCCCAGTTTGATCTGCCCGCCGCGTTCTCCCGCCACCACTACCACATCGCGGAAATCAGCCGGGGTCTTGCGTTCATCGGCAAAGCGGATCAGCACGTCCTGATCACGGGTCTGGATGTTGCCGGAAGGCAAATCCAGGCTTTGGCGCTGCACCGCCTTGGCCACGTCGGAGATGGAAATGCCATATTGCCGGATCACCGCATCGGACAGTTCAATACGGATCTGATGGTCCGAAAACCCTTTCACAGTGACCTTCGGAATGCCGCCGAAGCGCAGCATGCGGTCTTTGAGTTCTTCGGCAAACGCCTTCAGGTCGGGCTTGCCCACCGAGCCCGTAACCGCCACAGAGGCGACGAAATCTGTGCGGCCGAGCTGCTTGACCACCGGATCCTCGGCCTGCTCGGGAAATTCGGTGATGGCGTCGATTTCCGTGCGCACATCGGTGGTGAAGCGGTCAAGATCGGCCCCTTCCACCATCTCCACGGTGGCCCGGGCAAGCCCCTCGCGCGCCTCGCAGCTGATCTCCAGAACATTGTCGATCCCGTCCACCGCATCCTCAATGCGCTGGCAGATGGCCTCCTCAACGTCTTCAGCCCTGGTGCCCGGATTGGCCACCGTGACCTCGACCTTACTGGGCAAAACCCGCGGAAAGGTCTCGCGTTGCAACAGTGGCGCAGCAAACAGGCCGGCCACGATGAACGCGACCATGACCAGGTTTGCAGCGGTCGGATGGCTCGCAAAATAGCGGATCATTGGGCCGCTAGCCCACCCGCAGCCTCATCGGTCAGCCGCTTCAGCGCACCCTCATCGGCGCGCGGGTTCAGCAACATGCCCGGCACCGCCGGCACCAGATCGGAGATGACGATCTCTTCGCCCTTGGCAACGCCCTTTGCGATCACCGCGATGTCGCCCTGGACAAGCCCTGTAGTCACCGGGCGGATCTCCAGGCGCCGCTCCCCGTTGGCCACGTAGAGGGAGCCATTGTGAAGCGCTGAACGGGGCACGATGAGTTGATCGTCAGCCGCCCGGGTGCGCACTTCGATCTCAACGAACATGCCCTTGGTCAGCGGTGGACGTTCGCCTGGAGAGGCCTGGGCATAGGCCCCGTCCACGGCCACGATCACGCCAATGGTTCGGGTCTTGGGATCAATCGTGTCGCTCACCCGGGCAAAGCGGGCGGGCCACTCCACCACCGTCTCGCCCACGCGCAACCGGACGGAAGCTTCAAAGCCGATCTTCTCGACAATCTTTGCGATGGACCGGGCCGTCACCCCAATCGATAGCCCTTGCGGCGTGCCCGCCCTCACCATGGCGCTGAACTGGGAGATCGGGATCTGAGCTTCAACCTCGGCCACGTCCAGGCTGTCGGCCGTCACCAATGTGCCGCCGGTTTGGATGTACTGCTTTTCCTCCACGTTCACCTCGGAAATCCGAGCCTGGAAGGGCAGCACGATGCGCGTGCGCTCAAGGTTAAGTTCAGCCGACTTCAATTGGGTCTGGTAGACCGAAATCTGCTCGCGCTGCACGGCGCGCTGGGTCGGCAACAGCCGAAGCGTGTTCTCAAGATCCTGCACCTTCTTGCGCTGGGCCAGGGTTTCGCGCTGCTCCAGATCCAAGGCCGACTGGGCCACGGTACCGCGGCTCAAGAGGTCCTGCTTTCGCTTCAGTTCGCTTTCCCGCAGCGCGAGCCCGCGCCTTTCGATTTTTAGAAGATCGGCGGTGTTTTCTTCGGTCACCTTAAGCTCGGCCAGCTTGGCCTCCGCCGAGCGCATATTGGCCTTGGCCTGATTGATGGCCAGATCGAAGTCAGCCGGCGAAATTCGAACGATCTCCGTGCCCGCAGGAAGAATCGCCCCCTTCTTCAAGGCCGGGTGCACATATTCCACCTCGCCCGCCACCTGGGCATTGCCGCTCCAAACCGTCCCGGGATAAACGCTGCCGAAACCGGCCACCCTGGGCACCAGGCGAAGCTCCTGGGCGGCAATTGTTCGAACAACACGGGCCAATTCCTCAGGCGGCTTGCGCTCAGGCGCCTCACGGCCGCTGGCCATGAAGTAGAGCACCGCGACGCCGATGAGAATGGGAGGGATGAACAGCAGTTTCTTCAGCAATGATCCAGGTCCCATAGTTTATCAAGGTGCGGCCCAGCTATTATCTTCCTTTAGGCGCTTGTCTGAACCGGTGCAATGGGGCGCCTGGGGCTTACGACGGCTTCGGCCGGTGGATTCCGTCACAAAAGAGTCCTAATCTTCTCCTCCGATCTTGCCAAACCAATTGGAGGCACCTCTGCGATGCGCGCTTTTCTCTTCTTTTTCCTTTGTTTGTTGTTCGCAGGCCCGGCCTCCGTTCCCGGCACCGCCCAAGAGGCCTCGCGCAGCATCGTGGTCACGGAAGACAGCGACTATTTCGGTTTCGACCTGCGCACGGAAAAAGATGTCTCATTAGAGCAATGCAAGACAGACTGCCTGAACAGCCCGGCATGCCGCGCCTTCACCTATAATCAATCAGCCCGCTTCTGCTTCTTGAAGTCCGACTTTGGTCCCCTGCAACCGTTCACAGGCGCGCTGGCGGGGCGTGTGGTCAGCAAATCGGCCGCGGCCGATTTGGGTGCCCCGCCCAGGCTCACCTATGTGCCGGACTATCTGCAGAGCCGCGCCAGAAAGTTCCGCGAAAATCTTGCCGCCAACACAAGATTGCCCACCCACCAGGGCTTTTCGGCTCTCATCAACTCGGCCCGGCAAAACCTGTCGGCTCAGCAGATCAAGCCGATGATCGCCGACTACACCGCAGCACTCAAGATTGATCCGGCGAATGTGGATGTGTGGCTCGAGCTGTCGGATGCGGCTCGCACACAGCGCCTGACCCTTCCTTCGCAAAGCTCGCAGATGAGCCAGCTTGCCTTTTCGGCTGCCCTTAACGGCTATCTGCGCTCGCGCAGCGCCACCGCCCGCGCCGCGGCCCTGGCACGCGTGGCGAAAGCATTGGCGGTGCAGGGTCAGTTCCGCCCCGCCCTCACCGCTTTCAAGCAGAGCCTGGCGTTGAACGATGTGGCCGCTGAACGGGCCGTGTTCGCCGACCTTCGCAGGAAATACGGCTTCCGGGTGGTCAATCACACGGTGGATTCCGACAGCCGGACCCCACGGGTGTGTGTGCAGTTCTCCGAACCCTTAAGGAAAAAGACCAGCTACGAGAGCTATGTGAGCGTCGACGGTGCGGCGCCGCAAGCGTTGGACGTTAAGGGCAAGCAAATCTGTGCTGAAGGCCTCGCCCATGGCAAACGCTATAGAATCAGCCTGCGCCAAGGCTTGCCCTCAACGGTTGATGAGGCGCTGCTCAGTGATGTTGGCCTGAACGTCTACATCAGAGACCGCAAACCGGCGGCCCGCTTCAGCGGCAACAGCTTTGTCCTTCCGGCCACCGCCCGGCGCGGCATCCCGCTCATCACCATCAACGTGGAGAAAGCCGAGCTGAAACTCTACCGCATCGGGCAACAGGCCTTGGCGCCCTTGCTCAACGGCTCGAAGTTCCTGCAACGGCTTGCAAGCTACGAGGTGAGTGATCTTGAACGCAATCTGGCCGAGGAGATCTGGAACGGCTCCATCGAGGTGCGCCCGGAGCTGAACAAGGAAGTGGTCACCAGCATCCCCATCGACGAAGCCGTTGGGGTGCGTGAGCCGGGTATCTACCTCCTCACCGCGACGCCGCCGTCCGCCCTGCCTGAACAGCGCCAGGAACCGGCCTCTCAGTGGTTCTTGGTGTCTGATATCGGCCTTACCACATTCTCCGGCGCTCAGAATTTCAACGTGTTCGCCCGCTCGTTGGCCACGGCGAAGCCCATCGCCAATGCGAAGCTCACTTTGCTGGCGCGCAACAACCAGGTTCTGGGCACCGCCACAACCGATGACCAGGGCAGGGCGGTGTTCGAGGCCGGCCTCACGCGGGGCAAAGACGCCCTTGCTCCGGCGGTTCTCACCGCGATGGGGGCAGCTCAGGATTTTGTCTTCATCGATGTAGCCAAGCCGGGCTTTGATTTTTCCGACCGGGGCGTCGAGGGACGCAGCGTGCCGCAGGGGGTCGATGTCTATGCCTGGACCGAGCGTGGCATCTACCGGGCGGGCGAAACCGTGCATGTAGCCGCGCTGGCGCGTGACGTGGCGGCGCGGGCGGTGCGCGATCTGCCGCTCACCTTCGTGTTCAAACGTCCGGACGGGGTGGAAGACCGGCGCATGATCGGCAAGGGCGAAGCGCTGGGCGGCTATGCCGTGCGCCTGCCGCTCACCCAGAATGCCAAACGCGGCACCTGGCAGGTTCAGATCTTCACCGATCCCAAGAAGGACGCCGTGGCAACAGAACGCTTCCTGGTGGAAGACTTTCTGCCTGAACGCACCGACTTCACCATAAGCCCGGCCCAGAGCGTGCTGGCTGCGGGTCAATCCGTGCCTGTGACGGTAGAAGGGCGCTATCTTTACGGCGCCCCTGCGGCGGGTCTGACCCTGGAAGGTGAACTCGTAGTGCGCACGAAGCGCGCGCGCGACGGCCATAAGGGCTATCTCTTCGGTTTGGCCACCGAGGAAGGCGGCGCCAGGCAGCAGTTCCCGCTTGAGAACATCGCCACCCTTGATGATCAGGGCCGCTCGGTGTTCGATGTCAGCCTTCAAAGCACCCGGGCCAGCACCCGGCCCCAGAGCGCCGTCGTCACCTTGCGCCTGCGCGAAGGGTCCGGACGCGCGGTTGAGCGCACTCAAGCCATCAACATCGAAGCGGAAAGCACCATGATCGGCGTGCGGCCGGATTTTGACGGCGGTCAGACGGGCGAGAATTCCGATGCCGGCTTCAGCCTGATCGCGGTGCAGCCGGACGGCAACGCCACCACGCTCACCGGTGCGCGCTGGTCCCTGGCGAAGATTGAACGCAATTATCAATGGTACCGGAGCGGCTCATACTGGCGTTACGAGGCCATCGATCTTGAGAAGAAGGTGGCTGACGGCGTCATTGATCTTGCCGCCGATGCGCCGGCGCGGCTCTCGCTGCCCGTTGGCTGGGGCCGCTACCGGCTGCAGTTGGAGGCAGCCGCCGCGGATGGTCCGGTCACCAGCGTGTTGTTCAATGCCGGATGGTTTGTGGAGACGAAGTCCACCGAAACGCCCGACGGTCTGGAGATCGGCCTCGACAAGTCAGGCTACGCGGCGGGCGATGTTGCCAAGCTCAAGGTCTCGCCACGCTTTGCCGGGGAGCTGCTGATCGCCATCGCCTCCGACAGGGTCCATGAGACGCGCACCGTGGCCGTGCGGGCCGGCGGTTCCACCATCGATATCCCCGTGAAGGCGGAATGGGGCGCGGGCGCCTATGTGCTCGCCACCTTGTACCGCCCCGGCGATGCGGGCGCCTCGCGCATGCCCCAGCGGGCCATCGGCGTGAAATGGCTCTCAGTGTTGCCACGCGCACGGAACCTGAATGTTTCGCTCAGCCCGCCGGCGCAAGTGCTGCCGCTGCAACCGCTCGCCATTCCGGTGAAGGTTGCCGGCCTGCAAGGCGGTGAGGAAGCTTATGTGACCGTGGCCGCGGTGGATGTGGGGATCTTGAACCTCACCAACTATGCCAGTCCCGACCCGCTGAAGCGCTATTTCGGCCAGCGCAAGCTGGGGGTCGCCATGCGCGATCTCTACGGCAAGCTGATTGACGGCAGCTTGGGTCAAACCGGCCGGTTGCGCACCGGCGGGGATGGTTTTGACGGCATGAGCAGCAGCGGCAGCGCACCGACGCAAAAGCTGCTGGCATTTTTCTCTGGCCCGGTGCGCCTTGATGAGAATGGCGAGGCGGAAGTGTCGTTCGACATACCCCAGTTCAACGGCACCGCGCGGCTGATGGCCGTGGCCTGGAACCAGGCGGGTGTCGGCGCCACGGAGACGGAGGTGATCATCCGCGAGCCGATCGTGGTCTCGGCCAGCTTGCCGAAGTTCATGGCCCCCGGCGATTCTGCCCGGCTGCTTCTAGAAATCGCCAATACGGACGCACCGGCGGGCGCATTCGCGCTGAAGGTGGAAGGAAGCGGAAATCTGGACCTGTCGTCAGGCGACCTGCCGGCGACCATCGACCTTGCCCCAGGCGAGAAGCGCACGCTCAAGGTGCCGATTCAGGCCACCGCGTCAGGCAATGCTTGGGCGCAGATCAGGATCTCTGGAGCCGGCGGCCTCTCCCAGGTGCAGGACGTCTCTATGCAGGTGCGCCCCGCGGTGCTGCCGGTTACGCGCAAACTGGAAGTGGCGCTGGCGGGGAACGGCGGCAAACTGACCGTGGATGAGGCCCTTTTGACCGGCAGCCGGCTGGACGGGGCCAAGATCAGCATCAGCGTGGCCCGGCCCTCGGCCTTCGATGTGCCTTCGCTGCTGCTGCAGCTCGACCGCTACCCCTATGGTTGTACCGAGCAGATCACCAGCAAGGCATTGCCCCTGCTCTATGCCGGCGAGTTTTCCAGCGGGTTTCCGGGCCTTGAAGTTGAGGGGATCAAGAAAAAGGTTCAAACGGCGATCAACACGGTGCTCGTCAATCAATCCAGCGCCGGAGGCTTCAGCCTTTGGGGCACGCAAGGCGACGACCTGTGGCTCAGCGCCTATGTCACCGACTTCCTGACCCGGGCCGCCGAAAAAGGCTATGATGTGCCCGAGCAACCGCTGCGCCAGGCCCTCAACAGCCTGCAGAACACGTTAGCCTACTACAACAACCTTGCCGAGAACGACGCGGCCATCGCCTACGCGCTTTATGTTCTGGCGCGCAACAAAGTGGCGTCGGCGGGCGACCTTCGCTATTACGCCGATGCCCAGCTTCAGGCCTTCAGATCACCCCTCGCCCGGGCGCAATTGGCCTCGGCCATGGCGCTCTACGGCGATCAGCAGCGGGCGGCCCAAACCTTCACGTCCGCCCTCCGCCTGGCGCAGCAGACAAATGTGCAGCAAAGCAAACTCTACACCTACGGCTCCAAGCTGCGCGATGCGTCGGCCATGCTGGCGTTGGCGGTTGAAACCAAGCCGCAACCGGCAGGCGTTCCTGAAATGACCGCTCTTGTAAGGTCCCTACGCCAGGCCGATCAATACACTAGCACCCAAGAGCAGGCCTGGATGTTGCTGGCGGCGCGGGCCGAGGGCGCGGCCAACAAGGCCATCTCCCTAAACGTGGACGGCCTGGCCCATTCCGGCGCCTATGCCCGGCGGGTGGAAGGGGCGGACCTGGCGGCCCGGCCGGTGCAGATCACCAATCGCTCCGAGGAAGCGTTGGAGGCCACGGTGACGACCCTGGCCGTGCCCGCCGAGCCGCCGGCGCCCGGCGGCAAGGGCTTTGCCATTGCCCGCACCTATTACCGCATGGACGGAAGCCAGACGAGCATTGGAGAGGTGAAGCAGAACGAACGCTTCGTTGTCGTGGTCAATGTGAAGCAATCGGTTGATCTGCCATCGCGTTTGATCATCACCGATCTGCTGCCGGCAGGACTGGAGATCGACAACCCGAATATCGTGAAAAGCGCCGATCTGGTCAATTTCAAATGGCTGCCCGAGACCAGCCCGGCGCACATGGAGTTTCGCGATGACCGCTTCGTTGCCGCGTTCGACCGGCGCAAGGGCGCAACCTCGGAGTTCACGGTGGCCTACAGCGTGCGCGCCGTTACGCCGGGGCGGTTCAAGCACCCTGCGGCCCATGTTGAGGACATGTACCGGCCCGAGCTCAGCGCAAGAACGGCTACAGGCTGGATGAGTGTTGTGAGCCCCTGACCTGATGGCGCCGACAGCTCACCATCTCCAGCGCCTCGCGCGCACCGGGCTTGCACTTGGCGTTGCAGGCATGCTCGTTGTTGCGCTTCTTGCAGCGGCGTTCTTCTGGTTCGATGCGCGCAACCCGCCGCCTCTTGCAGAACGTGCCGCATTCTCGCGGGAAGTGGTTGATGCCGACGGCAAGTTGCTGCGTGCGTTTGCAACGCCTGGGGGGCGCTGGCGCCTGCTGGTGGTGCTGGACGATGTGGACAAGGAATACCTTGACCTCCTGATCGCCTACGAGGACCAGCGCTTCTGGCGTCATCCGGGTGTCGATGTCTTCGCCCTGATGCGCGCAGCCGGGCAGTTCGCGGCCAACGGGCGGATCGTCTCCGGGGGCTCCACGATCACCATGCAGCTGGCGCGCCTGCTGGAGCCGCGCACCGAACGCTCGGTGGCCTCCAAGCTATGGCAGATCGTCAGGGCGCTGCAGATCGAGCGGCGCTTGAGCAAGCCGGAGATCCTGCAGCTCTATCTTACCCACGCGCCCTATGGCGGCAATCTGGAAGGGGTGCGCGCTGCCGCGTGGGCCTATTTCGGCAAAGAGCCCAAGGGGCTTTCCCTGGCCCAAGCCGCCCTGCTGGTGGCCCTTCCCCAATCGCCGGAACGACGCCGCCCTGACCGCCATGCCAACATCGCCCAGAAGGCACGGGACACAGTTTTGCGCCGCGCTGCAGAAAGCGGAGTGATTGCCCGCGGCGAAGTTGCCCGGGCTGCTGCGCGAACGGTTTCGGCAACCCGGTTTGCGCTTCCCGCCTTGGCGCCCCATCTGGCAGAGCGGATCGTCCGGGAAGCTCCCGGCAAGGCGCGCCATCAGCTCACCTTACGGCGCGTGTTGCAGGCAAAGTTGGAGGAAACGGCGCGCGAAGCGGCATCAAGCCTGGGGGCAAAGGTCTCGCTCGCCCTGGTGCTGACCGATGCCCGCGACGGCACGGTGCTGGCCGAGGTGGGCGCGCCGGCCTACCTGGACGCCAAACGTTCAGGTTGGGTGGATATGACCCGTGCGCTGCGCTCCCCCGGATCTGCCCTAAAGCCGTTTATCTATGGGCTCGCTTTTGAGGACGGTTTGGTGCGGCCGGAAACCCTGATTGATGACCGGCCTTCGGACTTTGCCGGCTACCGGCCCCAGAATTTCGATCTGAACTATCAAGGTGAGGTGAGTGTCCGCCGCGCCTTGCAGCTCTCGTTGAACGTGCCGGCCATCCATCTGCTGGAAGTGGTGGGGCCGCAGCGCCTGTTGTCGCGCTTTCGTCAGGCCGGTGCAGAAGTCTCCCTGCCAAAGGCCGGATCTCCGGGCCTGGCCATCGGACTTGGCGGCATCGGGATTTCCTTGAAAGACCTGGTTCAGCTTTATGGCGGGCTGGCCAATGGGGGCGAGGTCCGGCGGCTGAACACCTCGCCTCAGGCTGGGATCGCAGAGACAGGCGCTGTGCTGAAACCGGCCGCGGCCTGGCATGTGACAGACATTCTCTCCGGCACACCGGCTCCGGCCCGGTTTCAGGGGGTTCAGATCGCCTACAAGACCGGAACCAGCTATGGCTACCGCGACGCCTGGGCGGTGGGGTATGACGGGCGCCATGTGCTGGGCGTGTGGGTGGGCCGGCCTGACAACGGGCCAGTGCCCGGCATGACGGGCCGCGGTGCCGCGGCACCGGTTCTGTTTGAGGCATTCAGCCGGCTTGAGCTTGAGGCCACCGGCTTCAAGCCTGCTCCGGCCGGCGCACTGCGCCTGGCACGCGCCGAGCTGCCAGTCACCCTTAAGCGCTTCAGTGCGCCGCGCATGGCCAAAGCCAAGGCCCGGGCGCCGGAGCTTGCGCCTAAGATCGTCTATCCGCCCAGGGGCGCGCATGTGGAGCTTGGAACGGCCGCGGACGGCACGGTGATGCCGCTGGCCATGAAGGTTCAGGAAGGCCGCCCGCCCTTCCGTTGGCTGGCCAACGGCGAGGTTCTGGCCCAGCGTACCCGCAAGCGCATGACCACCTGGACGCCGTCCGGCGCCGGCTTTTCCACCCTGACGGTGATCGATGCGGTGGGCCGCGCCGCCAGCGTTGAAGTGTTCCTGATCTCTGGTCCCTAAGTACCAGGCGGGTCTGGCCGATAGCTCTGGACACGGGACATGCATCCCTCTACGCTTTGGCCCCAGGGCGCAAGACACGAGCAATCTGTGAGAATAACCGGGATGAAACAGCAACTCGCCCTTGCGGCATGTGCAAGCGTTCTATTGACCTTCTCCGCCCAAGCCGGCGGCACTGGGCAGTTTGTGCTGCCGCCTTATGCGGCCATCCAAAACCAGATTGTGGAAGGCGAAGCCTGGCAGGCCTTGCGCGAGATGGTGGCCGGCGATGCCAAGCTCCTGGACGGCGAAGACCTCCTCTCCTTCGATGCCCCGGTGCAGGCCTTCGATGCGGCCACCGTGCCGTTCACCATCAGCCAGCGGGCGGCAAGCGGCAAGCGGATTGCCGAGCTCACCGTGGTTGTTGACGACAATCCTATGCCGATAGCGGCCAAGTTCCAGTTCGGTGAGTTGATGGGCGACATCCATCTGGAATCGCGGGTGCGCTACGACGTCTATTCAAACATTCGCGCGGTGGCGAAAACCGCCAGCGGCGAAACCTATATGGTGGGCCGGTTTGTGAAGGCGGCGGGCGGGTGCTCCACCGCGGTCTCCCGCGATGTGAAGGTGGCGCTCTCCACCATGGGCCAAATGAAGCTGAAGGAGTTCAGAGACCCTAACGCGGTTTCCACCAAGGCGGACGGGACGGTTCGCGATGTGCAGCTGATGATCCGCCACCCAAACTTCACCGGCATGCAGGTGAAGACCGGGACGTTGGACTATATCGATCCGCGGTTCCTCGACAAGGTGGTCGTGAAGCTGGGCGACGAGCTTCTGTTCCGCATGACCGGCGGCTTCTCAATCAGCGAGAACCCCTCGTTCCGCTTCAAGTTCAAGGACAATGGGGCCGGAGCCATCACTGTCTATGCCCGCGATACTGAAGGGGCGGAGTTCACCCGCACGTTTCCTCTGAACTCCGGCGTTTGAACCTGGCGCGATGTTCGAGCTCCTGGTCACGCTCTGCTTGGGGACGGTTTGTTCAGAACGGGTGTTGCCTGCGCCTCAGCCTATGGCCAAAGCGGCCTGCGAGGCCAGCATGGATGTGCGCTCGGCCGCATGGGTCAAGGCTCACGAAGGCTTCCGCGTAAAAGGACAGCGTTGCGTTGCCATCACCTCTTTGGACGAGCGCGCCGCCGAAGTGAGCGAAACGGCCCCCGGTCACTTTGTCCATGAAGGGCGCGTTGAGCCCCTCACCCCGCTCAATGCCGGCGACATTGCCAACACCGGCTTCATCATCGGTGAAAGCCAAGTGGCCGTGATCGACGCGGGCTCATCGCGCAAAGTGGCCGAGGCACTCTATCTTGCGGTGCGCGGCAAGACGCAATTGCCGATCGGTTATCTGTTCCTGACCCACATGCACCCCGACCACACATTGGGGGCTGAGGTGTTCAAGGAAGCGGGTGCGGAGATTGTCGGCGCAGCCAACCTGCCCCAGGCGATGGCCTCGCGCAGCGAGGCCTACATGGCAAACCTGAAGCGATTGCTGGGTGAGGATGCCTTCCACGGCACCAAACTGGTGCTGCCGGACCGCGGGGTGGCGGACACCGAGACCATCGATCTTGGCGGGCGCGAGCTGGAGTTGCGCGCCCACCCCACGGCCCACACCAACAATGACCTGACGATCTACGACAAGCAATCAGCAACGGTCTGGATGGGCGACCTGGTGTTCTTAAGCCACACCCCGGCTTTGGACGGCTCGATCGTGGGATGGATCAAACTGCTCAAGGCGCTGAAGAAGAACGGCACCAAGCACATGGTTCCCGGCCACGGGCCCGGCCGCGCTGGCTATCCGGACGGGGCCAAGCCCACCTTGGGCTATTTGACCGCCCTTGCCGATCAAACCCGAAAGGCGATCAAAACCGGCGAAAGCCTCAACACGGCCATAAAGCACCTGGGCCAGAACCTGCGCGGCGACTGGAAAGAGTTTGACGAGTTCAATCCGCGCAACGCCACCAGCGCCTATGTGGAGTTGGAGTGGGAGTAGGCGCTAGGCACTATGCGCCTTTGAAATTGGGTTTGCGCTTTTCGTGGAACGCTTCCACGCCCTCCTTGAAATCTTCAGATGTGCGCAAGCGGCTGTAGCTGTGGCCCTCTAGTTCGATGGCTGTGGTGAGGAAGGCATCTTCTGTATCGTTGAGCAGTTTCTTGGCGGTGCGCTGGGCCAAAGGCGCAAAGCCTCTGAGCTCATCAACCAGTGCATCCGTGGTGCTCTCCAGATCCCCATCAGCCACGCATTCGGTGGCCACGCCCCAAGCGAAGGCCTGCTCGCCGCTGATACGTTTGGAGCGCATGACGATGTCCTTGGTGCGGGTGATGCCCACCATCTTCTGCAGGCGGGCCGAGCCGCCGGAGCCCGGGATCTGGCCCAGCCTTTGCTCCGGCAGGGAATAGAGCGTGGTCTCCGAGGCAATGCGAAAATCGCACGCCAAGGAAATCTCAAAGCCAACCCCGAAACTGTAGCCCTGGTTGGCCGCGATCACTGGCTTGGAGCAGCGTGTCGGGGCCGCGACATTCCAGGCCAGTTTGGAGACCACTTCGGGCGTCGCCTCCAGGAAGCCTTTGATGTTGCCGCCTGAGGAAAAATGCTCGCCTTCTGCTCTCAGCACGATGATCCGCACGCGCTCGTCCAAGTCGAGAGTTTCGAACACCAGGCGCAACTGGTCGCGCTGGGGCATGGATATGACGTTGAGGGGCGGCCGGGCCAGAACGATGTCAGCGCGTTCACGGGCGCCATCGATTTCCACGCGGAAACCGTCAAGCTCGTTCAAGGGATCAAGAAGCGGAGAGGAAAACGAGGGCATGCTGTGGTCCTTCTGTTTATTGTTCAGCCTTTGGCTGTTTCCAATTCATACTCACCGGCCACCAGCAGGCGGCGCAGGATTTTCCCGACCGGCGATTTGGGGATCGCTTCCACAAAGACGTAGTCCCGGGGGCGTTTGAAGTTGGCAAGCTCTGAACCCTTGCACCAATTGTCCAGCGCACCGGCATCCACCTCGGCGCGGCGCACAATGAAGGCGGTGACCTGCTGGCCCCAGCGTTCATGGGCCAGGCCCACCACCGCCACTTCGGAGACCGCCGGATGCAGCGAGAGGCAGGATTCAATTTCCACCGGCAAAACATTTTCCCCACCCGTGATGATCATGTCGTCCACCCGGCCGGTGACGAACAGATCACCATCTTCATCCAGGTAGCCCACATCGCCGGTGAAATACCATCCGGCATGCAGCGCCTTGGCATCGGCATCCGGGCGCTGCCAATAGCCTTCAAACGCCTCATCGCCGGCCAGCGTGGCAATCACCTGGCCTTCTTCACCGGCGGCACAGCGTTCGTCTGGATCTGTGGACCCCACGGGCACCACACGGATCTCCGTGTTAAGGCCGGCCTTGCCGGCACTGCCGGGCTTGGCACAGGCGTTCTGGTCGATCGTGAAGGTGTAGATTTCAGACGAGCCGTAGTGGTTGACGAACAGCTCAGGCTGGAAGGCGGCATTCAGGCGCTGCAGCAACCCGTCGGTCATGGGGGCGCCGGCAAACCCCAGCTTGCGCACAGATGAGATGTCCGTTCCCTCAAAACCCGGGTCGGCCAAGAGGTCGTGGTAGAGCGTGGGCACGAGATAAAGATTGCTCACCTTCTCAAGCGCAATGAGTTCCAACGCCCGGGCTGCGCTGAACCGCGGCAGGCAAATGAACACCCCGTTGATGAGCACCATGGCCAGCAATGAGCGCACGCCCATGGTGTGGTAGAGCGGCATGACGCCCAAGGTGATCTCGCCGCTGCGATAGGTGTTCTGGGCCACATGGGCCAATGCTGCGGCGCGCTCCGCCCGGTGCCGGCGTGGCACGCCTTTGCCGCGACCGGTGGTGCCGGAGGTGTAGAGCATCAGCGAGATGTCGTCAGCGCTTGCCCGCGGCACGTTCGCGAGAGGCGGAAAGGCCAGCAAGTCCTCAAAACCGTGGCTCGCACCTTCCGCGTTCTCAACGCCAATGCGCGGCACGGCTTCGGCCCCGTCGCAGGCGGCAACGGCAGCTTGTGCCACCGGTTCATAGAGCAGCGCCTTGGCGCCTGAATCCTGCAGAAAGTAGGAAAGCTCTGCCCCCTCCACCCGCCAGTTGATGGGGGTAACAACGATGCCGGCAAGCTGGGCGGCGAAATAGGCGACCACCATCTCCCAGCGGTTCTGCATGATGACGAGCAAGTGGTCACCGCTCTTCAAACCAAGGTCATCGAGCCCGGCGGCACAGCGGCTGGCCTGGTTGAGGAGAGTGCCGTACGTCAACCGCCGCGCACCATCAACAAGGGCCAACGAATCTTCATCCCGCGCCGCAGCTGCTGTTAATGTTCTACCAATATCAAACACTTATCTGGTCCCTCTAAGACTTTGAATCTGCCTTGCGCAGGTCGGCCGCGGCGTCCATGGCGGCCGCAACAATCGGCGTGTAGCCTGTGCAGCGGCAGATATGGCCGGAGAGCAACTGGCGGATCTCCTCCTCGCTGCGGTCCGGGTCCTCCTTGAGGAAGGCGTCGAGCGACAGCAAGATGCCCGCCGTGCAGTAGCCGCATTGCAGGGCATGGTGGCGCCGAAAGGCTTGTTGCAGAATGCCCAAGCTGCCGTCGTCGGCCCCAAGCCCCTCCACCGTCTCAACGGATGCATCCTGCGCCTGCACGGCGAGCATCAGGCAGGCCCTCACCGGCTCGCCGTTCACCTTGACGGTGCAGGCGCCGCAGACCCCATGTTCACAGCCCACATGGGTTCCGCTGAGCCCCAGTTCGTGACGCAGGAAATCGCTGAGCAGCATACGCGGCTCGGCCCGGCCGCGCTGCGGTTTGCCGTTCACCACCAGCGACACATCCAGCGTGCTGCCTGCTTTTGAGATCTTCACGCCCGTGCCTCCTCAATGGCTTGCCGCCCCAGAGTTCGAATGAGATGGCGCCGGTAGGAGGCCGGCGCATGCTGATCATCGGTGCACTCCAGCGACCAGGCAAGGTCGTTCAGCGCATCGTCCAACTGACTGCCGTCAAGATTGGGCCAGTCGCGCACCTCCGGCCGGTCGGTTGCCCCGCCCACGGCAATGGTGAGCCCCTCGGGCCTAGCAATGACGCCAATGGCGATGATGGCAAAGTCACCATGACGAATAGCCATCTCGCTGAAGGCGGTTCTGGCTTCTGTTGGCAGGCGTGGAAGGCGCAGTTCGGTGATCATCTCCTCATCGCCGCATGCAGTCTGCAAAAGCCCTTGGAAGAACTCCCGCCCGGCAACCGTCCGCTCTGAAGGGCCGGACTTCAACACCACCTGGCCGTTCAGCAAGGCCAGGCAAAGCGGCAGCTCGCTTGAAGGGTCGGCATGGGCGATCGAGCCGCACACCGTGCCCCGGCTGCGGGTCTGCACATGGCCCACCCAGGGCAAGGCCTGCTGGAAAAGCGGCAACCGGGTCGCGAGCTTGTCCCAACGCCCGAGCTCTGCTTGCCGGGCCGTGCAGCCAATGGCCACATGGTCCGGCTCTGCGCGCACGTAAGCGGCCTCCATCAAGCTTGAAATGTCAATCAACACGCTGGGCGTGGCCAAGCGCATGTTCAGCATGGCCACCAAGGATTGCCCGCCGGCAAGGATGCGCCCATCGCTGCCGAACTGGCGGCAGAGGTCGGCGGCTTCAGCCAGACTATCCGGCCGCACATAGTCAAAAGGCGCCGGCTTCATGTGCGCCCTCCCACGAGGCGCTTGAGCCAGGAGAACAGCGCCGCGGCGACCCCCGGTTTCTCAGCGCCCGCTGACGCCTTGTGCGGTGCACAGTGGAGAGCCAGTTTCTTCAAAAACTGCTCGATCAGCGCACGGCTTGCCCCTTGCACCATGCGTCCACCGATCGCCGCTGCCTTGCCGGTCAGATCAATGCCATAGGAGTAAGCGAGCCGGGTGCCGCTGCCATCCGGAACGAGGGTGAGGATGCCTTCTCCCGCACTGGCGCCAAGCGCACCGGCGGCTTTTCCCTGGAGCCGGAGCGAACGCGGCGGATCGAGATCAGTCAGCTCCACATCGGCCTGGAACAGACCTTTGACGACACCCACACCCAGTTCAATTTCCCCGGAAAAGGCGCCGGGTTTCACCTCCGTCAACGACCGGCAGCCGGGGATGATCTGCTTGAGGCTGGCCGGATCGGTGAGCCCATCCCACAATTCCTGCGGTGAGGCGTTCAGAACGATCGCCCCCTCGCCGGTGACCGCATAGCCTTGCCGGCTCAGCGTCAAGGAGGGAGCGGGCTCAGGTGTCTGAGGCGGCGGCTCGTCATTCCCCATCAGCGCCAGAACCCGCGGAGGCGTCAGCGGCAGCTCCACGTCCTCAACCTTCAGCGCGTCAGCCACCGCATTGGCAATGCAGACCGGTGTGGACATGCAATTGCCCTCGCCGATGCCTTTGCTCCCCAGAGGCGTAACGGGCGACGGCGTGTTGAGATGGAGGATCTGAATGTCGGGCACTTCGGTGGCCGTGGGCACGGTGTAGTCGGCGAAGGTGCCTGACTGAAAGCTGCCATCCTCGCCATAAACGAAGTGTTCGTAGAGCGCGGCCCCAAGCGCGTTGGAAAACCCGCCCGTGATCTGACCGTCGGCCAGCGCCGGATTGAGAAGGGGTCCGGCATCATGGATGGTGACATATTTGTCGATGCGCACTTGGCCCGTGGCCGGGTCGATCTCAACGCCGCAAGCATCGAACACAAAGCCGTGGGCTGCGCTGGAGTTGATCTCGTCGGCCTCATTGGGCGGGCTCAGCACCTCCGGGGACCAGAACACGGTTTCGCGCACCACCGGATCGGCCCCTTGCGGCAAGGTGGCCTGGGCCCAATGCGAAGTGGCCGCCAGGCGCCTGAAGGCCACTGCGCCCTCAGGCTTGGCCTTGGCAAAGACCTTGCCGCCCTCAAAGCACACGTCCTCAGGCTCACAGTCCAGTTCAGCCGCCGCAATGCCGGCAAGCCTTGCCTTTATGCGCTCTGCGGCAAGATGGGCCGTACCGGCAACCGCGCCGGAAAAACGGCTGGAATAGTTGCCGCTGGCCACCGACCAGGCATCGCGGCTCGTGTCCAACTCAGTGCTCACCGCCACATCGGCAGGCTGCAGCCCCAATGAAGCGGCCACCACCTGGGCCAATACCGTACGGTGCCCTTGGCCTTGCGGCACGGAGGAAACATGCACCTGGACCGACCCCAGAGCGTCAAGTGAAACGGTGGCGGTGGCAAGAGCCCCACCCTTAGGGCCCGCCTTTGCGCGCTCTTCAGGCGTCAGTACCGTCGTGATGTAGCCCATGTTTGAGATGGAAGGCTCCACGACGGCGGCAAAACCAATGCCGTAGAGGCGGCCCTCCTCAGCAGCCCGTGCCGCGCGGCTCCTGAGATCGTTCAGATGGCCCTCTTCGCCCAGCCGCTGAAGGGCCGCAAGATAGTCTCCGCTGTCGTAAATCCCGCCTGATGCGGTGCGGTAGGGAAACTGATCGGAGGCGATCAGGTTGCGGCGCCTGACCTCTAGCGGATCCATGTCTAGAGTGGCGGCGATCTTTTGGACCAGCCGCTCCAGGGCGAAATAGACCTGGGGGCCGCCGAAGCCGCGGACCAGGCCGCTGGGCGTTTTGTTGGTGAGAACGTTGCGATTGCGCATGGCAAGATGCTCGATGGCATAGGCGCCGGTCATGTTGCCGTGCATCCGGTAGAGGGTCGCCGGCTCGGGCGCACGCAGGTAGGCGCCACAATCGTCGATCTGGTCCCACTCCAACGCCAAGATACGGCCGTCCGCTTCCACCGCGGCCTTCAGGCTGGTGGTGCGGTTTGTTGCGGATGTCGCCGCCATCAGGTGCTCAAGCCTATCCTCGGTCCATTTCACCGGACGCCCGGCAATCCGCGCTGCGACACAGAGCGCGACAATGGCGGTGAACACACCCTGCTTGGTGCCGAAACTGCCGCCGGAACTGGGAGGCGAGCGCAGGCGCAGGCGATTGCCGGGAACCTGGAGCGCCAGGGCCATCACCGGATGGAGCGCGAAGGGGCCTTGGAAATTGGAGGTAACGTCATAGCCTTCTTCGCCCGCATCGTAGTTTGCGATGACACCGTAACATTCTATGGGCGTGACCGAGTTGCGCGGATAGCGGATATCCATGGAAACCGTGTGCGCGGCTTTGGCGAAGGCTGCTGGCGGATCGCCATACACGTAAGACCGGTCGGCAATGACATTTGAGGAGAGCTTTTCGTGCAGGCGCGGGGCATCGGGCGCCAGCGCGGCCTCAGGGGCGACAACGGCGGCCAGCGGCTCATACTCCACCTCAACCAGAGACACCCCGTCCTCGGCCAGATAGGGACTGGCCGCCAGAACAATGGCCACCGGCTCGCCCTGATAGCGCACCCTATCGATCGCCAAAGCGTAGTGCTCCATCGGCGCTTTCACGCCCACGGTGAAGGGTTTGGTGTGAGCGGCAAGCTGCGCCCCGGTGATCACCGCTGCAACCCCTTCAAGCGAAATGGCCCGGTCCGCAGTGATGGAACAGATTTTCGCGTGGGCGTGGGGAGAACGCACGAACGCCGCGTGGAGCGTTGCAGCGGCGATGGGCAGATCATCCATAAACGCCGCGCTGCCGCGCAGCAGGGCCAGGTCTTCGACCCGCTCGATGGAGCGGCCGATCAACTGACCGTCTGCGCCCTCCCCGTCCGCCTCGCCATCGCCTCTGCGTTGCAGCATTGTGCTGGTCCTCCAGAGGCGATCATATCGCGGAGGTTTCGCATTGTGAACGGCGGCGAGGCGGCGAGGCGCTTAAACGATGTCGTCCACGTAGGAGGTTGAGAGCAGGGTGCCGTTTTCGTCGAACGTCTGTATGCGCTCGAACCAGTCGCGGCTGTCCACAACATCACGGTATACTGTCTGGCGATCCCACACCTCGGTTCCGGCCACGTCCCAGGTGTGTTCCCATTCGTCGGTGTCGTCCTTCACGCCGGCTATCCTCAAAAGTTGGTTGGCATCGTTATAGTAGAGCGTTTGTTCGCTCCACCAGGCCGTATCGGCCCTGTCTTCACGAAACGTCGCCCGCGACCAGGCCTCCGTGTTGTTCACATCCCAACTGTGTGTCCAGGCAAGGCCGTTATCCATCTCGCCGCTTTGGTGATACTTGCGCCCGTCCTCGGTGAAGTAATTGGTGACCTGAGACCAGGCGCGCGTGTTGTCAGCATCTGAGATCTGGTTCCAGGACTCACCATGGTCGAACTCGCCGCCGGTTTTGGTCAGCCGGCCCTGGGCATCAAAATGGAATGAGTATCTCGACCATCCTTCCGCATTGTCCACATCATAAATGTGCTGCCAGGTGCCCCCGTCATCCTTCGTGCCGGTGATAAGATAGGTTTGGCCCGCGTCATTGATGTGGCGCGAGCTTGTGTTCCACCAGGCGATGTTGGAGGTATCGTAGGTGGTGTTGATGCGGGACCACGTGCCTGTGTCGTTCACGTCGAAGGTGTAAAGCCAGGTCTGACCATTGTCCCTTTCTCCGGTTTGCTGGAGGCGTTGACCCTCGGTATTGAACTGATTGGTGTAGGACGTAAACGGCTTGGTGCCGTCCGCGTCAAAGACAGTCTTGTAGCTCTGCCCAAAGTCATCGACGCCGGTTTCTCGCAGCTTTTGCCATGTGGCGTTGTAGTGGGTGGTCTTGGTGACCCAGAATTCCCCCGGATCGCCGGGACGCACATGTTGCGCCGCCTCAAAGCCGTGGCCGGCCAAATCGAAATGGGTCGGCAGGCCGCCAATGGCATTCTCTATCCAAGCCCCATAAGCGATCGAGATGTTTTTGGTCATTGAAGCTGTGTCGGAGAAGCTGCCCGGCGCCAGATTGATGACCGACCCCAGATTGCCCTCATCGGGCGCAAATCCCGACAGATCCAGCGTGTC
>CAJHYS010000362.1_pt1 | contig 27447 bp, 30 predicted proteins | sample 9198801 | NCBI WGS metagenome assembly CAJHYS01 (sample SAMEA7708368, study PRJEB35096) | sediment metagenome | biome: marine neritic benthic zone biome [ENVO:01000025]; feature: sediment [ENVO:00002007]; material: shallow marine sediment [ENVO:03000034] sea grass bed [ENVO_01000059] ...
ACATGGACCTTTGCATCACCGCCAGGGGCGATGAGGTTGATTTCTTCTCGCGCTACTTCGCGCCCCACGCCGGCATTCCCGAAGACCCGGTGACCGGCTCCACCCACGCCACTTTGGTGCCCTATTGGGCGGAGCGTCTTGGCAAAACCCGGCTTGAAGCGCAGCAATGTTCGCCCCGCGGCGGGGCGTTGAGCGCCCAGATGCTGGACGGCAAGGTTCAGCTCACTGGCGCTGCGGTCACCTTCATGCGGGCTGAGATCGCGCTGCCCTGAAGGGGCCCCTTTTTTTGTCAACTTTTTGCGCCTATATTAGGGGTGCCGGTTTTCGGACCGGCTATGGCGATAAATGGCTGTCGTAATAAACCATTCGGACCCGGGGGCAGTACCCGGCACCTCCACCAAAAGCTGTTCAGATGAGAACGTTCACTTGGTGGCACCAACCCTAAGAAAACCGCCAAAAACGGCTTTTGATGGGGGTGAAACAGGATCGACGAGGGTGTAAAGGGCAAGTTTTCGCTCGGCATGGTACCGCCGTATCGGGCCATTCTAATAGTTGCAAACGACAACTATGCTGAGGCACGTCTCGCTGCGTAAGCGGTGCGACTGTTTCGATCTAAGCCCTGATCCGTAGCAGGGTCAGGCGGGGTTCGGCGGGCACCTGGCAACAGAAGCCCGCCATTTCGCGCGCACCCTTGCGACTTTGTGCAGCGTGGGAAAATGGTACACTAGCGTAACGTTTCGGTTACTTTCGTAGCCTAAATATTAATTCCTCAACGCGGAGCAGAGGAATCAAAGGCGATGCCGGAAGATTTAATGCGCTATGATCTGCTGGCCCAACAGGCGCTGAGAGGCGTGGTGCGGGCGGCCCTGGAGCGTGTTCGCCTGGACGGACTGCCCGGCGAGCATCACTTCTACATTGCGTTCGACACCAACCATCCCGGCGCCAAGCTTTCCGACCGCCTGAAGCGCAAATATCCTGAAGAGATGACCGTTGTTCTGCAGCACCAGTTCTGGGGTCTTGAGGTGCGCGACGACGGCTTCAATGTTGAGCTTTCCTTCGACAATATCCCGGAAAAGCTGGAAGTGCCGTTTGCCTCCATCCGCGGCTTCTTCGACCCCCATGTGCAATTCGGCCTGCAGTTTGAAATGGAAGAGGCCAACCAGAACGACACCGCCAAGGATGAGGCCGCCAAGGATGAGGCCGTCAAGGATGAGGCCGCCAAGATCGCCATTGTGGCGAAGGACAAACCAGAGCCCGACAACGAAGACGCAAAAGAGCCAAGCGATGACGAGGCCCCCGCAGCGGAGGCCGCGGCCGGCGAGAGCGACGAGGCCGAAGACGGCGAGAGCAAAGATGAAGCCAAGGTGGTCAGCCTTGACGCCTTCCGGAAAAGCTGAGGGTTCCCCCGAAATTGTTTGAAAACGTGACGATCAGACCCTTCGTGAGCGCCCTGGCTGTGGGTGCCGTGATGGTGCTTGGCGCAGGGCCCGCCGGGGCGCAGACCCCGGGTGATGCGATAGGCGATCTGATCAAGGACGTGGCGGTGCCGCGCGCCAAGCCCCTCAGGGTGACCGGGCGCCCGGTGGCGGCCAAGAAGCTGGTCGGGGCCAAGAAGGACGCCGCCAAGCTGAAGCCGCGCTCCTATGGCTTCTACACGCGCGGCTGCCTGGCGGGCGCTGAGCAGCTGGAGCCCACAGGGCCGGCCTGGCAGGCCATGCGCCTGTCGCGCAACCGCAACTGGGGGCATCCCAAGCTGGTGGCCTTGGTGCGGCGCCTGGCGGTGGAAGCCAAGAAGCATGACGGCTGGAACGGCCTTCTGGTGGGCGATCTTTCGCAGCCGCGTGGCGGGCCCATGCTGAGCGGCCATCGGTCCCACCAGATCGGGCTTGATGCGGACGTCTGGCTGAACCCCATGCCCGACCGCGAGCTCACCTACAATGAGCGCGAGAAGATTTCCGCCAAGTCCATGGTGCTCGACCGCAAGCGGCTGAACCGCAAGCGCTGGACCGAAGCCCATGCCAGGGTGCTCTACCGGGCGGCCAACTATCACGAGGTGGAGCGGATCTTCGTGCATCCGCCCATCAAGAAGGAAATGTGCGAGTGGGCCACGCGCAGGGGCGTTGAGGACCGCAGCTGGCTCGGCAAGATCCGCGCCTATTACGGCCATCACTACCATTTCCACATCCGCATCCGCTGCCCCAAGGGCGCGGTGGGCTGCAAGGATCAGAAGGCCGCCCCGCGCCAGGATGACTGCAAAGCCAATCTGGCCTATTGGATGGGCTCCAAGCCTTGGAAAAAGCCGGCCAAGGTCAAGAAGCCGAAGAAAAAGCCCAAGAAGAAGTACAAACCCTTCGTGGTGCAGCTGAAGCACCTGCCCAAGGCCTGCCGCACGGTGCTGAACGCCGACTAGAGCGAGATGAGGTCAAATTGAACCATTTGACCTCATCTCGCTCTAGGGACGGCTGTCCCTCTCCCCGCGCCCCTGCGAATGCAGGGAACCCGGGCAGGTTTTCCGAATGTTCCGAGCTATCGGCCCCTGCCTTCGCAGGCATGACGGACAAACAGAAGCCGGCATCCCGCAGGTCAGGTGCCGCGGTCATGGTGGGCAGAGGCGAGGGGGCCGGGAGCCGTCTTGCCAAAAATGTACAAAATCGGCAAATGCAACTAAAAAGTGGTACAAATAAAATTTGCCCATATCGCGTGTAAATGCCTGATATATCTATCATTTTGAGACAAGTAACGAGCTAAGTGAATTTTTTGCTTGACAGCGTCACGCTGCTTCGGCTATATGGAGATATGCTACGACAATTGGGCCAGAAGAGCGTCAAAATCCCCTTGAGCCCAGCAGCAGCATCCTCCCAAAAAACCGCCTGATGCCTTCAAGGTCTTGCCTCTGTGCCGTCCCGTTCCGGGGCGGGCCATGGTGCTGTCAAATCGATCGGGCAGACATCAGGTGCGCCCCCCGTTCGCCTCTCTCAACCCAAGGAGCTTTGCCATGCCGGACACGCTAACGTTCTACACCCACCCCATGTCGCGCGGCCGTATTGTCCGCTGGATGCTTGAGGAGGTGGGGTGCGCCTATGACACCGAATTGCTGGAGTATGGCACGTCCATGAAGGCGCCGGACTATCTGGCCATCAACCCCATGGGCAAGGTGCCGGCCATCCGCCATGGCGACACGGTGGTCACGGAATGCGCGGCGATCTGCGCCTATCTGGCCGACGCCTTTCCCGAGGCCGGCCTCGCGCCGCCGCTTGCCGACCGCGGGGCCTATTATCGCTGGCTGTTTTTTGCCGCCGGGCCGGTGGAGGCGGCGGTGGTCAACCGCACCATGGGCTTTGAGGCCCCGGCCGACAAGCAGCAGATGCTGGGCTACGGCACCTATCAGGAGGTGGAGGACGCCTTGGCGGGCGCCGTCTCGGGCGGCGGCTATGTGGCGGGCGCGCGCTTCTCCGCCGCCGATGTCTATGTGGGCTCCCATATCGGCTGGGGCCTGCAGTTCAAGTCCATCGAGACGCGGCCTGAGTTTGAGGCCTATTGGGCAATGGTCAGCAACCGGGAGGCCTACGCCCGCGCCAACGAGACCGACAACGCCCTGATGCCGCCTCCGCCCTGACCGGGCGGTGGGGCGGATCCGGCGGGCGCCAGTGCGCCCGTGAATATGTCCTGTTTCGGGTGCTCTTTCACCGTCGGCTTGTCAGGCTGGACAAGAGGGAAAATGACCCAAACCGGTCATTCTTGCAGTTGCGAGAATGTCACGCTTTAGACAATTTAGCCGCAAGCACTCATGCTGGCTGGTCCCATGAGGTATTGAATGCTAACATTCGAATTTAATGAAATGAGGTCTGGGAGGGCCGTTTTGAGTTAGTCGTTTAATTGAGACGGGGATAATGAGACTATGTTCGTTGATATTCGAAGGTTAAAGACCTCTGTGGCGGTTGCCGCAGCGGTCTGTTTTGCTGCAACAGCCAATGCGGCGGATCTTCCTCCCGATCCTAACATCTTTAACTGGACTGGGTTCTACATCGGCGGTCACGCCGGCGGGGTTATTGATGGTAACGCCCGTCTACGGTTTCCAGGCGGCACGCTAAACACCAATTTGGACGGATTTCTAGGTGGTGGTCACGTCGGTTACAACATCCAGATGGACAATCTTGTGTTTGGGGGAGAGGCGGACGTTTCTTTTGGTGAAGTGGACGGGGCCGTTGGCCCGGTTACCGACCTCGACACTGACTTGTTTGCGTCATTCCGATTTCGCGCAGGCTACGCGATCAATAACCTCCTGCCCTTCGTGACGGTAGGTGTTGGCCTCGCACACGCTGAGCAACGAATTCCGGCTCTTGGTTCGCCCGATAACGTTCATGTTGGAGTTGTTGCTGGTGGCGGGCTTGAATTTGCCTTTACGCAAAACATTAGCGCACGTGTGGAGTATCTGTACGGCAACTATGGTCGGGAAACCTATAATTATCCGCCTGGGCCCGTACGGACCGATTTCGAGACCCACACAATACGTGGCGGGATAAGCTGGCACTTCGGTGCTGTGGGACCGTAACCTTTGTCACTAACGTGGGATGGGATGCCAAAGGGCATGATTTGCTAAAGTCACGATTTTCAACAATGAACCGATAGCTGTTCGAGTAGGCTTAGGAGAGACAAATGCGGGTTTTTGATACTTTTCGTGCAACGCTCTTCTTGTTGGTTCTAATTGCTCCGGCAACAACGGCGGGGGCAGCGGGCGAGCCTCCAAAATTCCAGGGCCTGTATGGCGGCATGCTCGCTGGCTATGCATTCACTGATGAGAACTGGAGCCAACGCGAGGCAGTGCCCCTGCCAGGTGCAAACTTTGACCTGGACGGCGGTCTCGCCGGTTTGACCGTCGGGAACAATTGGCATCTTGGAAACTTCCTGCTTGGGCTGGAGGCCGACGCCACTACTTTGGCGCTTGGCGACTCCCAATCTTGCGGATTGATGGGTGCTACGTGCACGGTAGATCTGGACGCTTTGGCGACGGTACGAGGCCGGGCTGGATACTTCTTTGGATCTGACAGCCAGTTCATGGTCTACGCGACAGGCGGTTTGGCCGTTGTGTGGGCGGACGTCACAAGTCCGGCCCCAGGAGCGAGCTCCAATTTCACCGATGTGACCTATGCCATCGGCGGGGGATTTGAAGGTTATGTGTTCGACAACGACTGGATTTCGACGAAACTGGAGTATCTCTTTGTCGGGTTGAACGATACCACGTCCTATACTGTTGGGCTCAACCCTACGGTTACAGCCACACTCAAGCTAAACGGGATGCACGTCTTGCGGTGGGGCTGGAACATCCACTTCTGAGCGAAAAGACGCCAACGTTAAGCCAACCGATCGCCGTCATGTATTTTGGACTTCTCCGCCCGCAGAGAAGTTGAGCCAAAGGTAGTTTTTGGCACATGTTCACCGTGCCGGTCGTCGCTGAAAAGAGTCTGAGTTCGGGGGTGCTCCGGACGTTTTGGCCCAATGAGGCTGGAGTTGGGAGTACTTCGGACGTTGTTGGGTCCGGCTTAGTACGAGGAATCCTGACTCAAAGGCGACTCTCCGTCTCCGTTTGACCTGCATCAATACCGATGCGTGTATTCACGCCATACTGCCGGTCGGTCACGCGTTTCAATACTCGATTGCGATGAAAACAATTCGGAAGTCACTGGCTTCGGGAACGATCAGTATTCTCTACTGGCTTATCATGCTGGAGGGCATCCTCATGGCCACGCCCTTCGGTATCTTGTTGTATTCGTTCTATGACCCGTTCTTGGCCGGAGCCCGTCAAAGCGAACTGACGGCATGGGTTGCCGCTTTCTTTCTCCCGCAGTCTGTCGCCGCGACAAACAGTTCGTTCATAGAGTTCATGAGGTATGGGGAATACTTGTTTTATATCGGGCTGGTCGGCTTCTTGGCTTCCGCCGCCCCGGTGTACTGGGCGAAGTTGACGCGCAAAGGCGTCGTGAACAGCTTCATCTATGCTTACATAAGGCACCCCCAATATCTGTTTTTCATGTTGTCCGCGTTTGGGTTGCTGTTCATCTGGCCCAGAATGATGATGTTGATCCTGTTCCTGGCGATGAGCGTGTTCTATTTCTATCTCGCGAAGTTCGAAGAGCGCCGGATGCAGGCGCAATATCCCGAATATGCTGCGTACATGCAAAGAACGGCGATGTTCATTCCTGGCAATCCAGGGGGGAAGGTGTTCAGGTTGCTCTTCGGATGGGTGCCAGGTCAAAGGTTGGCCCAGCTGTTAGCAATTCTGTCCATTGTTATCGTTACCTTTGCTGGCGCCATAGGTCTCAGGACCCTCACAATCGCGAATATCTCGGTCGCCAAACTGCCCGATCAAAACATATTGGCGATATCAGTTTTTCCGCATGATGAGCAGTATTTGCGCGGCGCGGTCACCCAGGTCCTTGCCGACGAACCGGTTCGAAACGCTTTGAACGCCCAGGGCAAAGTGAGCTTCACGGCTCACGTATTGCCGAAGAACTACGGCATGTTGGGTAAGTTCGTATCCATCAATGAACACCATGAGGCGGAGATTCTAAGGAATTTCAGACACAGACTATCCTTCAAGAGCTTTTTGTGGGGCACTGAGTCCAACGATGTGAAGCTCGTTTTCTCGAAAATAGAAAAGCCCGGAAAGCAGTTCGTTCCATTGGCCCAGATCATGGATATGAGCGCCAAGATGACCCCTGTCTTGATCGTCGATTTGAACCTGCCGACGGGCACGCTGACCAATCTGACGATAACCGATACGACACATTATGGAGACGTGCCACAGCCCATCTTCTAGAACAACCTGCGAGCAGACGGTTACGTCTGGTCGGAGATAAGTTGCTCGCCTGTAACGATAATCTGGGGCATGTTCAGCTCAACTTGAGCAGAACTTGCCCTAGCTTGTGCGGTCTGGTTCTGGAACATTTTCCCCGTGCCGAGGTCTGCACAAAAACGTAACGAGGTTGGGGGGCAACCGGACATCTTCCGAATTGGCGCCGACAGGGTCATGTCTCTGAGCGTTCGGACTAGTGGCTGAGGCGCACCATCTGAGCGAGAATGTTTGCGATTTGCCTGAAAGCGGTTTTCAACTGATCGGACGAACTGGCGGTGAAGGCGTGCTTGCCGGCATTGGGATCACCGGGATCGGCTGCAGAAGCACATCCTGCGAGCCGGTTCAGCGTGCTCTCATGGTCCAGGTCGAACGCAACGGTGACCACAACAATGCCCTTGGCTTTGGCGTTTGCGCACAGTTGTTCCAGATTGTACTCGCCATTGGACTTGTCCATTGGCCAGTCAGGATCGCTGGTGTCCGGGTTGTCTTGGCCGTTGCCGAACTTCCTGTACGCCGGCACGGTTTGGGCGCCGTCCGTGAGCAGCACGATGGCCTTCATGACGCTCTGAGCGGGATCCTCGTGGTCGATCCTGTCGTAAGGGGCACCGCCCGCGAACACACTGTTGGGCGAAATGGCGTGCCAGCCGAACTGGAAGCCGGAAGAGATGTGGGTGCCGCCATAGGGCTCCCAACGGTTGAGGTCGGCGAGCAGGTCGCCCGTGCTGCTGGTCAGTCCGCGCATCAGCAACATCGTGCTGCACTTGTCCGACCGGTCAGAGTTTTGGTCACCGTCGTCGTACCACAGATCAGATTGTTGCCAGCGATGCCTCTCATCGTCGACCGGTTCACTGTCGGTCGTTGCATTCTCCTTGCGGCCTGACAGGCAGCTTTCGATGCGCGTTTCTCCCGACAACCTGTCGTAGCTTGTATCCGTCAGGTGCTTGCCCATGAGTTCAGCCTTTACGCCATAGGAGAACGGCACCAAGGCAAACTCTATGCGCGCGGCGGCCTCGGCGCCCGCGTGCAACGAGGTGATCAGGTCCTTCGCCGCGTTACGCATCGTTACGTATTTTGTCGTGCCGCCCAGCTCGTCATCCATGGAACCGGAGTAATCGAGCACCAGGGCAATTTCGGCCCGGCCCACCTGCGGCACCCTTGCCGTCGCGCCGGTCTTGATGTCGATGAAGCGGCCGCCAGGGGAACCGGCTTTGTTGGAAAGACCCAAAACCTGCATAAAACGGGTCTTGATCTCCAGCGACTGGTTCGCGGCTACGGTATTGTTTTGAATGATTATGAGATCGTTCGGTACATCGATGCGGCGTCCTGAAGCGTCAAAATTCGCCTCGAAAAACGCCTTGCCAAGCTCTATGCGCTCTTCGTCCGTTGCCGACTTGAGTGACCCGGCAGCCAACACCGCGGTATCCAGGGCCATCTGCAGTTCATGCTTGGCAACAACGGCCCGCCCATAGTCAACCGCGATCCCGGCAACGATCAAAAAGGGAACCAGCAGCAACCCGAAGTTGATGCCTAAGTTTCCACGTTGGTCGGATCGAAAGAGCTCAATGCATGCAAGCATGCAGCCAATCATCTTCGTCATCGCACTGACCCAAGAGGAGTGAAACTGGTTGAGATTTACGTTACGTCACTGTGTCATGCAGATGCTTAACAAGGTGTTTCGATCCCCTTGCAATCGCGCAAATTATCAACATTGCCGCGCTGTGCCGGCAGACGCCAGATTGCAGGTTTGGTGGAGCGCAGGTGGATTGGATAAAATTTGACTGTTTTCGGAGGGGCTGACTTAATCTTAAACATATGAAGTCTTTGGCATTTAAGGAACTCAACATCCGGCCTTGCTACGTTGCGGTATAACAAATCAGGGCAGGCAAAATGCAACAACAAGAACTCATCGCAGACATCGTGACGGGGGCGGGTATGGATCCAACCTCTGCTTGGATAAAGTCTGAGAGAAAACTCATCGAGCTTATGCTGGAGCTCGCTGAGGATATGCTGGAAGATCATCAGGAAGCTGCAGCGATGATCTCGGCCATCGAAAACCGGCATTCGCACCCGGACAAACAAAGCTTCATTGAGCTCAACTACCCGGTTGTTAAGGCGTGGTGCACGGTTCGGGCCGCGGTGGACTGTGGGCGGAGTGGTGCTCAACTGTGCCACTAGGGCATCTTCCGCTCAGTTTGAACGGAGGTTGCTCTAGCGCCGAACGGGGATGCTGCCGGCGAGTTTAGACTCCTACCGGCTCAATCGATAAATTCCAGTCCGATTTCTTCCAACTTTTTCCATGCAACCTGGCATTGACGTTTTGTCTTGCCGTCCAGAATCTGGAGCATGGGATGTTCGGGGATGCCGATGGAATTCTCAACGCGGATTTTACACCCGTTTTCGGAAATCTCGCGGATTTGGCAATCTACAACTGAGTTTGAGTTGTTGTAGATGAGCTTGCCGCTCTTCAAGACGCGCGTCGGCGAACCTTGCTTCTCGCTTGTTGCGGTGGGCTCTGCGTCCTGTGTTGGCGCGGTTGGCGTTGGTGCCGAAGGTTCGGGCAGCGAAGAATGTAGCGCGTCCAGCAAAAGACGTGGATCGAGCTGTTGCAACACCGTGCGGATTTGCTCCGGCGGCAAGGCCTGAAGGGCCCTCAGAATCAGGTTTAGATTTGGCCCCGGATCGCTCTTCGCCCCTTCCAAGTGCGCGGGGCCGGCTTGGCTGTTCAATACTTCAGCATGATCTTGCGCTGCAACGTTTTCCATTTTCGCACTAGCCTGATTGTAAAAATTTTATTCAAATTGCAGTTAACAGATTAACAAACTGCAAACCCTCAGCATCGTGCGCGTTTCGCGAGGTGGGCGCGCGTGGACATGAGTGGGAACGCGTGTTCGCGTTGATTTTGTTCAGAGTTTGAGGGGGCATGTTCCCAAGTCTGCAGCGATTTGCATACGTATTGAACGCGAGGGCGCACAGTAAAACCACGTGAGAAGTAGGTATTGAATTAAGACTATCCTAACGAATTTGCGCCGAATATTAACTTTCGGGGGGCTCACGACCTAGAGCAACTTACGAGCAGACGGTTACGTCTGGTCGGAGATAAGTTGCTCGCCTGTAACGATAATCTGGGGCATGTTCTGCTCAACTTGAGCAGAACTTGCCCCAGGTTGGTGGAGATGGAGTTGAGCGGCCCGATACAATCATTTGATGAAGGGTTTGGACGTGAAGCTGCCCGCGCACGTAAACGGAATCACGTTCTGGTGCCCAGGAGTTCGTGGGGATCAAGCAAACTTTTTGGTGCCACTGACACGGATACGGAAGGCTGCGAGTTTGGCAGGCTTGCCGTTGAGGTGTTGCAGCTTCTCTATCACGAGTATCCCAACCAGATCGCGGTTGGTGAGGGCAATCGCTCGATCGTGGACACTTTGCAGTTCAAGCAGATTTGGAATTGGTTGTTCGACCAGCACATTGTGGTCGGCAGCCCTGAGAGCGGTGCGCTGACGCCCTCCGGCATGAGAGCCTTCCATGTGGCGGTTCGTCAGTATCCAGATTTGAGAGGTCTGCATTTGACCTCGGAGGGCGCGAGAGGCGCCGGGCGCACCTCGAGCGTCATGCTGGCGATGTTAAGGGCACATGTCTTTCACAAACCGCCTCGATCAAGACTGACATGATCGTCGTGCTTGTCTTCGTTGCCAGTCTTTGCAGAGAGTGTGGAATATGACGAGGCATGAGGGAAGTGGCTGCTCGTCCGGTTGAGGAGTTTGAAGTTTTCATCGTTTTCGGGGGGATCATGAAGGTCAGGTGTGTGGCGTATGTTGGCGTTTTCCGTGCAATCCGAAGATTATTCCAGAACCAGAAGGCACAGGCCGAAATCTGATGAGCGGCAATTCACGGCATCTGGGCTGATGCTGTGCGGGGCACTGTTTTGTCTGACCTACGGCCTGTCAGCTGTGTATTTTGAAGCCAGCTCAACGACAAGCGCGGCGCCCGAAGTGGTGCCGGACCCGTTCTTGGCGATGAGCGAAAGCACGTTGTCCAAGCTGCGCGGCTCGACGGCCCATTTGGAGCTTTCCGATACGATTCAAACCGGCTCGACCGCAGGACGCAAGGCACACGAGCCGGAAGCGGCTGGCGGTCCTGCTGGAGGTGCTGATCCCACGCTTCATGACCGACCAAGCAACGGGTTTGAGATGAGGTACCCCGTGAGGTTGGTGGGCCCTGATCTGCATATTCGGTGAGCACTCTTCGTCAGGATCGCTCGCGGCGCCGGTGATCTGGTTCCTGTTGGCTTGCGTATCGGAACAAAGAGCGAAGGGACAATCGGGATGAACAGTTCGCACTACTCAGTCAGAGTTAAGGAGCTTCGGTCCGTAAAGCGTCTGCCATCGACCCATAATCTCCAGGCCATTGTCTATCTCAGCATGATGTGGATCGCCATTTTCGGCTTTGCCGTCGGCGCATGGACATTCTTTGGAGGGCTGCTCTCAACGCAAATCGCCGTTCTGTCCGGCATGGCCGTGACCGGCGCGGCCTTTGTGTACGCAGACCTGCGCAGCCACGGTGCGCTGGAAGACGTGCTCACACGGGCGCCGCGCAGGCAGTGATGCCACCCGCCACACTGTCAGTCTATTTCGATGGCTCGTGTCCGCTGTGTCTGCGCGAGATCGCATTCTATCGCCGCTGCGCCGGCGCCCAGTCCATCGCCTGGATTGATGCGTCCCAAATCGCAGCAGATGAAGTGGCGCCCGGCCTCAGCAAGCAAGCCGCTCTCGCGCGCTTCCATGTTGTGACGGCTGACGGCGATATTGCTTCTGGAGCAGAGGCCTTTCGAAGGGTCTGGCTTTTGCTGCCGCGCTTTCGTTGGCTCGGCCTGGCTTGCCGCGCGCGCCCGGTTTCTTGGCTGCTGGAGCGCGCCTATACCCGATTTCTTGTGATCCGTCCGGCCATCCAGAGGCTGGCCGGGCGCCGGCCGCTTTCGCGACAACGATAATGTCGCTCCGCTCCTGCTTCATGGTAGAGGAGGCCTCGTTTCGTCACTGCGCGCTCACAGGAGGCCGCCACGATGAAGTGCCTGCGCATCTTTGCCACGCCCGATGGGGAATCGCATTTTGACGAGGTTGACATTCCGACCAGATCCCTCTCGGTCCATCCAGATGCCACACCATTCGATGTCACCCACAGTTATGCGGCATCGCGCATACGGTTTACGCGCATCCCGGCAGGCATGCGCCAGGTCGATTGGCACACGGTCCCCGAACCGGTGCTCACCGTGAGACTGGACGGCTCCGTGGAGTTTGAAACCAGTGACGGCGAGGTGAGAACGGTTGCTGCCGGCAGCTTCGTTCTCGTTGAGGACACACATGGCAAAGGGCATCTGTCGCGCCATTCGCCGGACGCGCAGCTGGTTCTTTGGATTTCCCTGCCAAATGGTCTGGCTGAGCCGCTGTAGCCCTGGCGCGGGCGTCATGGCCATGCCGGGCGCAAGGCCGCAGCACCTGTCTCGGCGGCCATCTCACAGAGCAAAATATGGTTGGTAACGCCGCACCTATCTATGTGCAGACAAAGGATTACTGTATAAGCTTCACAAAAATGACATGGGCACGACAATAAAGGGAGCGGCCGCGTGGAGTATCAGGGACCCACGGTCAGCAGTTTTTCTCTTGCGAAACAGGGGTTTGCCGGCGCAAAAGCCGAGCATTGGAACCTCTCAGCAAATCAACTATTTGACCAAGCATTGAGCCGCGGCGAAGGCGTGGCGACCGATAAGGGCGCTTTTGCCGTGACGACGGGCCTGCATACCGGCCGTTCTGCACAGGATAAATTCATCGTGCGCGACAGCCAAACCGAAAAGACGGTCTGGTGGGACAACAACAAATCCATGTCGCCGGAGGAGTTCGCCGCCCTGAAGCAAGACTTCACAGACCATCTCAAGGGCCGGGAAGTATTTGTGCACGATTTGCATGGCGGGGCGGATCCCAAACACCGCATCAAGGTGCGTGTGATCACCGAATTTGCCTGGCATGGCCTGTTTATCCGCCATCTCTTGCGCTGCCCGGACCCAAGCGAGCTTGGCGATTTTGAGCCGGAGCTCACCATCATCAACCTGCCGAGCTTCCGGGCCGATGCGGCGCGCCACGGCACGCGCACCGCAACGGTGATTGCCGGCTCTCTGAGCGAAGGCCTGGTGTTGATCGGCAACACCGAATATGCCGGGGAAACCAAAAAGTCGGTGTTCGGCGCGCTCAACTATCTCTTGCCGCCGAACGGCGTGATGCCCATGCATTGCTCGGCCAATGTGGGGCCGGACGGGGACGCAGCCCTGTTCTTCGGGCTTTCCGGCACGGGCAAGACCACGCTCTCGTCGGACGCCGGCCGCACCCTCATCGGCGACGACGAGCATGGCTGGTCTGAAGACGGCATCTTCAACTTCGAAGGCGGCTGCTACGCCAAGACCATCCGCTTGTCGGCAGAGGCAGAACCGGAGATCTATGCCACCACCCAGCGCCAGGGTTCGGTTCTGGAGAATGTGGTGCTCGACCCGGACACCGGCGTGCCGGATTTCGATGACGGCTCACTCACCGAGAACGGCCGGGTGGCCTATCCGATGGATTTCATCCCCAACGCCAGCGAAACCGGCGTGGGGCCGCACCCGAAAAACGTGATCATGCTGACAGCGGACGCCTTCGGCATCCTGCCGCCGCTTGCTCGGCTCACCCCGAGCCAGGCCATGTATCACTTCCTGTCGGGCTACACGGCCAAAGTGGCCGGCACCGAAAAGGGCGTGGCGGGCACGCAAGCGACGTTTTCAACATGCTTCGGCGCGCCCTTCATGCCGCGCCACCCAAGCGTCTACGGCAACCTGCTGCGCGATCTCATCGCCCGTCATGGCGCCTCGTGCTGGCTGGTGAACACCGGCTGGACCGGCGGGGCCTACGGCACCGGGTCGCGCATGCCGATTGCCGCCACCCGGGCGCTGCTCAACGCGGCGCTGAGCGGCGCGCTTGATGATGTTGCCATGCGCAAGGACCCGTTCTTCGGCTTTGAGGTGCCTGTGGAGGTTGAAGGAGTGGACAAGGCGCTCCTTGAGCCGCGCAGCACCTGGGAGGATGGCGCGGCCTATGACGCCCAGGCTGCGAAGCTGGTGGCCATGTTCCAGGAGAATTTCCAGAAGTTTGAGGCCTATGTCGATCCGGATGTGAACGCAACGGCCCCTTCGGCGGCCTAATTCTTGTAAAAGGGTCTATCCATGAAAATCTGCATTTATGGCGCCGGCGCGATCGGCGGGTATATGGGCTTGATGTTGCAGGAAGGCGGCGCGGATGTGTCGCTGATCGCGCGTGGCGCCCACCTTGCCGCCATCAAGGAGAAGGGCCTGACGGTCAATTTCAAGGACGAGCAGAAGACCGCGAAGATGCGGGCAACCGACGACCCGAAAGAGCTCGGCCCTCAGGATTACGTGATCGTGGCCCTGAAATCGCACCAGGCCTGGGAAGTGGCAGAGCAGATGGTGCCTCTGTTTGACGACAATACGGCCGTTGTGACTGCGCAGAACGGTGTGCCCTGGTGGTATTTCTACGGCTTTGAAGGCCAGTATTCCAACCTGCGCATCGAAAGCGTGGATCCCGGCGACCGGCAATGGCAGACCATCGGCCCGGAGCGGGTTATCGGCGCCACTGTCTATCCGGCTGCGGAGATTACCGAGCCCGGCGTGATCAAGCACATTTACGGCGACCGCTTCGGCATCGGCGAGCCTGACCGCTCAGAGACCGAGCGCACGCAGAAGCTGGCCGAGATCATGGAGGCCGGCGGCCTCAGCCCGCGGATCTATCCGGAAATCCGCAACGACATCTGGCTGAAGCTCTGGGGCAACCTGTGCTTCAACCCGATCTCCACCCTGACCCGGGCCACCCTGGATGTGGTGGCCACCGATCCGGGCACCCGGGCTCTGGCGCGGGCCATGATGATTGAGGCGGAAACCATCGGGCGGCGCATCGGCGTGCACTTCCGGGTGGATGTGGAGCGCCGCATCAACGGTGCGGCCGGCGTGGGCGCACACCGCACGTCAATGCTGCAGGACTTTGAAAAGGGCAGGGCGCTTGAGATCGATGCGCTGCTCACCGCGGTTCAGGAGATGGGCCGGCTGGTGGACGTGGAGAGCCCCAACATCGATGCGGTGTTGGGCCTGGTGCAGCAGCTGGGCCGGGTGCATGGGGTCTATCCCACCTATCCGGAGGCCGACCCGGCCGCCGATCCCGAAGAGGCCGCCGTCGACTGAGCAGGCCCGGCGGCCCGCCGCGCAGTGACAGGAGCGCTGGTTCCACATATTTGCCCTCATATTGCTTTAGAGGACTGTGGACCATGAAACGTCGCTACGCCGTTCCGCTTGTTGCATTGGTATCATCCATGGTTGCCGGCCTCGTTGTCCTGCTGGCAGCGGGTCTGCCGGCCCAGGCTCAGCCGGCCCGCACCCTCGATGTGAAGCGCTCGAATGCGGGTGCCGCCAAAAGCTTGGGCTGGGAGGCGCGGCGCCTGGACGATGTCTTCCGGCACGCCGCCACGTTGAGCACCGACAGTCTCATCATCGTCACACGGGGCCAAACCGTCGGTGCGTTCGGCGATCTTTCGATTGCCTACAGAACCCATTCGATTCGGAAGTCGTTCCTGAGCGCGCTTGTTGGCTTGCATGCAGGCCCTGGGGCAAAGCAAATTCCGCTGGAGGCAACGCTGGCTGAACTGGCCATCGATGATGCGCCCGGCCCCCTTGCTGCGCTGCAGAAACAGGCCACGGTGGTTCACCTCCTGAAGAGCATGTCGGGGATCAACCACCCTGCCGCGGCATCTGGTGGATTGGCTGCGGGCGTTCAGCGCCGGCTGGGCAGCGCGCCGAACAAACCTGGCACCATTTGGGCCTACAACAATTGGGATTACAACGCGCTTACAACGATCTTTGAGAAGCGCACGGGCATGACGGTCGCGCGCGCGTTTCAGGAGGGGCTGGCGCGGCCCACCGGAATGCAGGACTTTTCCGCGAAGGCTGTCTCCTATATCAGCGCACCGGACCTGTCGCAGCACAAGGCCGCGGCGTTCAAGATGTCAGCCCGGGATCTTGCCAGGTTCGGCCAGCTCTATCTCAACAAGGGACGGGTGAAAGACAGGCAGATCCTGAACGCCTCCTGGGTTGACCGCATTACCGCTGACTTTGCCAAGACGGGGCGCAGCGACCTCAGGTGGGGGCACGGGTTCTTGTGGTGGATTCCGGGCCCGGCCACAGCTTTGCCGAAAGGATCGTTTTGGGCTTGGGGGCTTGGCAATCAGGCGTTGATTGTGATCCCGGCCTGGCAAACGGTTATTGTCCACCAGTCAGACACGACTGAGTTTCTCAAACGCTTCATCCCCATGGTCACGACGCAGGGGCAACAAGGCGAGGCGGCGATCGAGAAAATGATCCTGTGGTGTTTTGAAAAAGCGAACCGGAGCAGCGAGTATTGTGTGGAGCACCGTTTTACGACGCGCCGTGAATTCAGCAAGCTGATCTCCCTCATAGCCAAGGCGCGCCGGTGAAACAGGCTCCAGGGCCTTTGCGGTGTGTGGTCATCCAGGGCAAGTTCTGCCCAAGTTGAGCAGAGCGTGCCCTAAGTTATCGTTACGGGCGAGCAACTTGTCGCCGCTCAGCCGCTTCAGTCTGATCGGGGGTCGCTCTGGCTGACGCGCGGATCGTTACGATGCGGCGGCGACCAACAGGCGTGCCGCCGCCTTGGCGTCCTGCGCCGGGGTTTCAGTGTGGCCCAGATGGGCGGTCACGATCGCCCCTTCTTTGAGCAGAAGCAACTGGCGCGCGATCGCGCCCGGCTCCGGCAGGCCGGCCTGTTCGGCAAGACCCGTCATGTGGACTTCCAGCATGCGTTTGTGATCGGCGGACTGCTTGTGGATGGGATGGGCGGCATCCTGATATTCCGATGATGCCTTGATGAACATGCAGCCCTTGTAGCCGGGTTCGCCGAACCACTCTTCCAGAGCGTCAAACATGGCGATGAGCTGGTCCTGCGGTGTGCCGGCCAGGTCTTCCATGCGGCGGTAGAGCCAGTTTCGGAAGTGCTCATCACGCAGGCGCAGCACGGCCAGGATGAGATCCTCCTTGGTGCGGAAGTGCTTGTACATGGACGTCTTGGAGATGCCTGTCTCGTCCACAAGCTTGTCCATGCCGGTGGCGTGAAAGCCGTTCCGGTAGAACGCCTGCAGCGCCTTGTGCACCAGTTCATCTCGCTTGGTTGGCCTCATGGTGGCTCCTTGAGCTAACTGATCTGTACATAGTCGAGTTGTTTTCCAATCACAAGTACAAAATTTTTATGTTTTCTAATTCAACAAGTTAACGATGAAACTTTCCATTCGTAGGGTATGTCGGGAAAAATATTAGTTGACAAAGTGAACAGATCGGTACAGTTATTGATCCATAAAGTGTACCGATCGGTAACCTTTAGATCCTTCCCACCGCGCATCGGCGCAAACGCAAATGGAGACCAAAAATGAAGACCGTCGCCCCAAAAACTTCTCGCAGAAACGTCCTGGCGCTGGCCGCAGCGGCCGCGCTGACCACGACCGTGAATGCAGATGATGTGCAAGCAGGAGATAGCGGCCTGCCCGATCCCGGCTTTGAGATTGTGCAAGGCAAAACCGCCCTGCTGGTGACTGACCCGCAGAACGACTTTTTGAGCCCCAAAGGTGTTGCCTGGGGCGTTGTCGGCAAGAACGTTGAGGCCAACGGCACTGTCGACAACATCGACCACTTGTTCGCCGCCGCCAAAGCCACCGGAATGCCGGTCTTCATTTCCCCGCACTACTATTACCCGCACGACCATGGCTGGAAATTTGAAGGTGCGCTGGAGGCCCTGATGCACAAGATCGGCATGTTCGACCGCAAGGGCGCGCTCAACACCGCCGGTTTTGAGGGCTCCGGCGCTGATTGGCTGCCGCAGTACAAGAAATACATCAATGACGGCAAAACCGTCGTCACCAGCCCACACAAGGTGTTTGGCCCTGAGACCAACGACCTGGTTTTGCAGATGCGCAAGCAGGGCATCGACAAGGTGATCATCGCCGGCATGTCGGCAAACCTGTGCGCTGAATCCCACATGCGCGCCCTTGTGGAACAGGGCTTTGAAGTGATGGTGGTCGCCGACGCCACGGCCGCTGCCCAGGTGCCCGGCTATGACGGCTACAAGGCCGCGGTCACCAACTATCGGATGATCGCCAGCCACGTGACCGACACAAAAACCGCGGTCGCGGCAATCAAGGCCTCGGCCACCAACTGAACCCCAAGGCGCCGTTGCCCCACCGGCGCAACCCGCCTCCGGCCGCCAGCCTCCCTCCCTCCTCTCTCCCCTGGCGGCCGGAGCCCCTCTCACCTCATTCCCCCCAAGGAGAAGCAAAATGTCCCGTCCGCCCCTTCCGCCCTTTAATGAAGAGACCGCAATCCAGAAAGTCCGCGCCGCCGAGGATGGCTGGAACTCGCGCGACGCGGCAAAGGTCGCCTTGGCCTATACGGTGGCCAGCCAGTGGCGAAACCGTTCTGAGTTCCTAACCGGACGCGATGAGATCGAGCGCTTCCTTGCCGGCAAATGGGAAAAGGAGCGCGAATATCGCCTGATCAAGGAATTGTGGGCCTTCAGGGACAACCGGATTGCCGTGCGTTTTGCCTATGAATGGCAGGATGCGGAGGGCAACTGGTTCCGCTCTTACGGAAACGAGAACTGGGAATTTGCAGCCGACGGACTGATGCAGCGCCGCATTGCGAGCATCAATGATCTGGCCATCAATGAAGAGGAGCGAAAGTTCCACTGGCCGCAAGGGCGCCGGCCGGACGACCATCCTGGGCTCTCCGACCTGGGTCTCTAGCGGTATCGGGCGGACAGCTGTGGACAGTTGAATTTTATTGTCATTTGACTGACGCGCGAATCCTTATAACGCGACTTGACCGTTGACGTTCCTGGAGCTGCCTGCATGGCCGAGATCGCCCCCTTTTCAAGCCCCGGCAAATTCTACAAGGGCAACCTGCACACCCACTCCAACCTGTCGGACGGCGCGTTGCCGCTTGAGCTGGTGGTGAACGCCTATAAGGACCGCGGCTACGACTTCCTGCAGATGTCGGACCATTTTGTGCGGAACTATAATTACCCCATCGCCGACACGCGGCCCTTCCGCGGCAATGCCTTCACCACGATCTTGGGCGCCGAGCTGCATGCGCCGGAAACCTCAACCGGCGAGCTGTGGCATATTCTTGCCGCGGGCCTGCCGCTGGACTTTGCGCCCACGGAGAAGGGCGAAACCGGACCGGCCCTGGCCCAGCGCGCGGCCGATGCCGGGGCGTTAATCGCCATTGCCCATCCGGCCTGGTCGCAGCTCACCCTTGACGACGGCCATGCGGTGGCCTGTGCCGATGCGGTGGAGATCTACAATCACGGCTGCTTCACGGGGAACGACCGCGGCGATGGCTGGTATCTGATGGATCAGATGCTGCGCCAGGGCAAACGGCTGACGGCCATCGCCACGGACGATGCGCACTTTCACGGCGAAGATGCGTTTGGCGGCTGGGTGCATGTGAAGTCGGAAAGCCTGGAGCCCGATGCGTTGCTGGCGGGGTTGAAGGCGGGGCAGTTCTATTCCAGCCAGGGCCCGCAGATCCATGAGCTGACCGTGACCCGTGATGAGGTTCATATCGTCTGCTCGCCGGTGGAGACCATCACGGTCCTTTGCGGCAGTTCCCGGTCGGCCACCCGTCAGGGCTCGTCCATCACCGAGGCCACTCTGGACATCAGCGATCTCAACAAGTTCTGGACCGGGCACGACAGAACCGCCCCGAAGATCAGCGCGCCGGTGGCATGGATCCGAATTGCCCTGATCGACCACGGCTGGCGCCGCGCCTGGACCAATCCGATCTGGATGGATGAGCTTTAGGGGCCCCTCTGTCGCCATTCCTGCACAGGCAGGAAGCCAAAGCGGCAGATCTCAGAGCCAAGTGCCCTGAATCCCTGCCTTCGCGGGGACGACGGGGCGGGAACAGGGCGCTTAAGCGCCGAAAAGGGTGAGCGTGTTGCCGGCAGGGTCGTCGAAATGGGCAAGAGTGCCGCCCCAATACTGCTTGGCCGGGGCCCCGTGGAAGTGCACGCCCGCCGCCGACAGGCGCGCATGCTCAGCACCCATATCCTCGACCTGCAGCGAGCAGCCGACAAAGCGGCCCACCATGGCGCGGTCCTCAGCCGGGGCGTCCGGCGCCACCGCTTCAATGATCAGGCTGGTGCCCACATCAAGGCCGAAGGCGGTCTCCTCATGGTCCCACACCACGCTCAAGCCCAGCACGTCCCGATAGAATGCGCGAGCGGCGGCCAAGTCGTCGACGAAGATGCGGAGTGCGTAGAGCTTCATTCAATGGGCCAGGAGTTGGCTGAGGAAGAGCTTGGCCCGGGCGCTTTGCGGATTGTCGAAAAAGCCCTCAGGGGTTCCGGTCTCGACAATCTCGCCATGGTCCATGAACACAATGCGGTCAGCCACCTTGCGGGCAAAGCCCATCTCGTGGGTTACGCAGATCATGGTCATGCCGTCTTCGGCCAGCTCGATCATCACATCGAGCACGCCGGAAATCATCTCCGGGTCGAGCGCCGAGGTGGGCTCGTCGAACAGCATGATCTGCGGCTCCATGCACAGGGCGCGGGCGATGGCGACGCGCTGCTGCTGGCCGCCGGAAAGCTGGGGCGGGTATTTTTCCGCCTGCTCGGCAATGTGCACCCGCTCAAGATAGTGCATGGCAAGCCTGGTGGCCTCTGCCTTGGAGGTGCCCTTGTTGCGGACCGGGCCGATGGTGAGATTGTCGAGGATCGTCATGTGGGGGAAGAGGTTGAAGCTCTGGAACACCATGCCCACGTCACGGCGGATCTCCTCGATGTTCTTCATGCCGGGGTGAACCTCGCGGTCGGCCACCTTGATGGTGCCGGCCTGATGTTCCTCAAGCTGGTTGATGCAGCGGATGATGGTGGACTTGCCCGAACCTGAGGGCCCGCAGATGACCACCTTCTCGCCGGTGCCCACCTCGATGTTGATGTCGTAGAGGGCGCAGAAGTCGCCGTACCATTTGCTCACCCCGCTGATCTGGACAAGCGGGGCTGAGCCATTGCTTTTTGCCATGGTGCCGGACCTCCTCGTTATCGCCGCGCGCGCTTGGCGCGTCGTTCTAGATGGGCGAACAACACGGCAAAACTGTAGCAAAGGACGAAATACATGCCGCCGACCAGGATCCAGGTTTCGAACACCTTCGTCGTCGTGGCGGCCACTTCGTTTGCCAGGAACGTGAGCTCCTGAATGGAGATCAGCGAGACGATGGCGCTGTCCTTGATCAGGGTGATGAACTGGCCGGCCAGCGGCGGCAAAATCTTGCGCACCGCTTGGGGCAGGATGATGTCGCGCAGCACGTTGACCGGCGAAAGCCCGATGGCCCGGGCCGCCTCCCACTGGCCGCGCTCAATGGACTGAATGCCGGCGCGCACGATCTCCGTAATATAGGCCGCCTCAAACAGCGCAAGGCAGACCATGCCCGCCAGGAAGTTCGAGAGCAGGGAGGGGTTGCCGAACATGACGTAGAAGGCGGTGCTGGAGGCAAACGCGCCGTCCGGGTTAATGTTGTCCAGGCCCATTGCCGGGAAGATCTGACTGGAGATGAAGAAGTAGAAAATGAAGATGAACACCACAGGCGGAATGTTGCGCACCAGTTCCACATAGCAGCGTGAGATGATGCGAAAGGTGAGGTTGGGGCTGGTGCGCCAATAGCCCATGACCACGCCGATGATGGTGGCGAGGATCGTGGACCAGACGGCAAGCCGCAAAGTGGTGGCCAGGCCCTGTAGCAGGAGGTTCGGCAAATAGCCCCCTGTGTCCACATCACGCTTTACCAGGAACCCAAGCACCCGGCTCCAGTTCCAGTTGTAGACCAGGACGTCGTTGACCCGGTAGACGGCATAGGCAACGAGCGCGGCCACCAGCCCAAACAGCACAAAGTCGACCGGGGTCAGCCGTCTTCGTTTTGTTTGCGGGGGAGGGGTGTTGCGGTCCATTGCCTCTTTTGGTGTTCGGGCGCGCCTACTGGCGCGCCCGTGTTGGGAGAAGCTAAGCGGCTGCGCGCTATTTCGCGGCCACCATCTCTTTCCAGGCAGACTGGTCCTTGAACCAATAGTCGTGGCGTTCACCGATCCAACCGTTGGAGGTGTTCACCCGGATCCAGTTTGAGAAGAAGTTCAAGGCATCCGCATCGCCCTTGCGCATGGCAAAGCCTTCATCGCCCTTGGTCAGGTTCTCGCCGCCGAAGGGCAGGAAGATCTTGTCCGGATGGGCGTCAGACCAGAAGCGCGGCTTCGGCGCGCTGGAGATCATGGCGTGGGCATTGCCGTTCACCACTTCCTGGAAGGCCTGGGCGTCGTCGTCAAAGCGGCGCACCTGGGCTTTGGGGAAGAGCTTCTGGGCGGCGTTGCACGGGGTGGCGCCGCGGCGGCAGGCGATGGTCACCGATGAGGCGTTGAATTGCTCCTTGGTGGTGAAGTCGCCGGCGAGCTGCTTGCTGGCCGCCATCTGCTGGCCCGAGTGGGCGTAGGGGATGGTGAAGTTCACCGTGAGGTTACGCTTTGGCGTGATCGACATGCCGCCGATGATCACGTCGAACTTCTTGGCGATCAGGGCCGGGATGATCCCGCTCCAGGCCGTGGGCACGAACTCGACCTTCACGCCCATGTCTTCGGCCACCTTGGTGGCCACATCGATCTCGAAGCCGATCAGGTTGCCTTCCTTGTCGCGCATGGCCCAGGGCACGAAGGTGGACATGCCCACCCTCAAGGTGCCGCGTTTCAGGATGTCTTGCAGAACGCCTTCAGCCGAGGCGCCGGTGACGCTGGCGGCGATGGCCGAGATGGCCATGAGGGTCGCAAGCCCCAAAAGTTTGATATGTCTAAGCAGTCTCATAGTCTTCTCCCTTGTTGGGTTTGGGGGGTTAGCGTTTGCCTTTTTTCAGCGTGCTCTCAAACACGCTGACGGCCATGGAGAGGCTGACCGTCAACACAAGATACATGGCGGCCACAATGAGCCAGACCTCGAACGCCATGAAGGTGTCGGAGATCAGGTTGAGCCCGGCCGTGGTGAGTTCGGACACGGCGATGACGCTGACGATCGCCGAATGCTTGATGAGCGAGATGAGGAGACCGGTGAGCGGCGGCAGAATGAGCGGCAGCGCCTGGGGCACCACGATGTAGCGGTATTTGTCGGTGGCCGTCAGCCCGATGGCGTCCGCGCCCTCATATTGCCCGCGGTCGACCCCTTGGATCCCGCCGCGGATGATCTCGGCAGCGAACGAGCCTTCAAAGAACGAGAGGCATAAGATGCCGGCCCAGAAGCGGTCGATGCCGAAGATCGGGGCGATGACGAAGTAGAACAGGAAAAGCTGCACTAGCAACGGCGTGTTGCGGATGGCTTCCAGATACCAGGTGGAGATGATGCGCCCGGCAAAGCTGTCCGACAGGCGGGCAAAGGCGGTGATGAAGCCGATGAGGATGGCCAGCACCCCGCTGACGGCCGCAAGTTGCAGGGTGACGATGACCCCGCGGATCAGCGGTCCCCAGATGATCTCGTCATCCACCACACGGTAAAAGAAGGGCGTGACCCGGTACCATTGCCAGCTATACTCCATGGCCTGGGCGCCGCGCCAGGCGAGCCAGCCGAGAAGGGCAAAGACGATGAAGGCTTGCGCCACCTGCCAGACGGTATGGAGGCTCGCGCGCAGGCTGAACTCCTTCGGCGGGCGCGTCTTGGCGTCCGCCACCTCCAGCGTGGTGGCCTCTCCTGCCATTATCACCTCCCTGGTGACAGTGGTTTCAGGGACGGCAGTTTTCTGCCCTTATCCGTTGGCACGAATGCCCGATCACTATTGCTTGACCTATAATCAGTGTCAACGAGATTGTTGGTACGAATTTGAAAATGTTATATATAATCCATAATAGCATGTTATGTGTTCTGCGATGCAAGGGAGCTATTTGAGCGGTGAAGATCACCTTCCGCCAGATCGATGCCTTCCGCACGGTGGTCTCCACCGGCACGGTGACCGAGAGTGCCCAAATGCTGGGCATATCGCAACCGGCCGTGAGCCGGCTGATCTCTGATCTTGAGGCCGAAGTGGGGTTCAAGCTGTTCAGCCGGGCCGGGCGCAACCTGAAGCCCACCCTGGAGGCGCGGCTTCTGGTGGACGAGGTGCGCACGGCGCTCACCGGCCTTGAGCGCATCAAGCAGGCGGCCACATCCATCAAGCAGTTCAAACATGCGCGGCTTCGCCTGGTGGCCACGCCGACCTTTTCCACACTGCTAACGCCGCGGGTCATGCATGCTTTTGCCCAGCGGCGCCCGGAGGTGATGGTGTCGCTGGAGATCCAACCCAATGACGACACGGTGGAATGGATGGTGTCGCAGAACCACGATTTCGGGATTGCCCCGCCGACGGGCAAGAACCCCAGCCTGTCGAGCCTGGAGCTTATCAACACCGATGCGGTGTGCATCTTCCCTGAGGGCCATAGGCTGTCGCGCCTGAAGAAGGTGACGCCGAAGGATCTGGCCGGGGAGAGTTTCATCTCCTATCAGCCGGACGCTGAGTTCCGCTTTGAGGTTGACGAGATCTTCTTCAAGGCCGGCGTGGAACGGCTGATGCTGTATGAAGCGCGCACCACCGATGCAATCTGCTGTCTGGTGGCGCAAGGCTTGGGCGTTTCCATCGTGGGGTCGGCGGAAGGGGCGCATGGGGCCATGGCGGGATGCAAGGTTGCGCCGTTCAGCCCGACCGTGCCGTTCAAGGCCGCGCTGATCTGGTCTGAGCAAAGGACACTGTCGGCGGTGGCTGAAGACTTTCTGGAGATGGTGCGCGAAGACTTCAGCGCGCCTTGAGGGCGGCCCGGAAGCGGGCGCGGGCTCCCGCGCTGTGAATGTAATCGTAGTCGCGCGGGTGCGGGGCGCCGGGCTCAATAAAGAGGGCGGCCAGCACCGGGCCCTTTTGGGCCAGGAACTCCGGCAGATTGGATTTGAAATCCTCCACATCAGAGAAACTGGTCGCATTGCGATAGCCTGCTGCCGATGCCATGGCGGCGAAATCGACTTGGCCTTGACCTGGGATCGGGTGCGCGCCGTTCACCTCATAGACGCCGTTGACGAAGACGAAGTGGAAGAAATTCTGAGGTGAAGCGTCAGCGACAGATACAAGGGAGCCTAAGTTCATCAGCAAGCTGCCGTCCCCGTCGAACACCAGCACGCGCCGGTCCGGGTTGGTGAGCGCCAGGCCTAGCCCATGTGAAGAGGCTTGCCCCATGGCGCCGGTCGAAACATAGTTGAGATCGCGCGGGTTGATGGCCATCCAGTCAAAGCAGGCCTGGTAGACCGCCACCACGATGTCATCGGTCACGAAGGTCTTCAAGATCTCAAGGGCAGCATCGCGTTTCATGGCGCCTCCGGGCTGCGGCCGATGAGGAAACAGTGGGGCCGGGAGGCGGAGTAGGCTTCATCAATGGCGGGGACCACCTGGGCCACGTCGCTTGGCGCTTCAATCAGGCCATGGGAAAGGTCCATTGCGTCCAGCACCGGCCCGATGATGCGCACACCATAGGAAGCTGAGCGCTCAGGGTGCAGATGGGCCTCCTTGCCCTGCAGCCCAACCATCATGCAGACCGGCAGTTGGTAGTCCATGCCGATGGCGCGGATGGCGTTGAGACTGTCCATCAGGCCGGTCTGCTGCATGAGCAACAAGGCCCGGGTGCCGCTGTAGGACATGGCGGCGCAAATGGAGACGCCTTCGTCTTCCTTGCAGATGCGCACCAGTCGAAGGTCCGGATCGCGCGAGATCGGCCAGAGGAGCCCGTCGCTGGTGACAATGTCTGGAACGGCCACCACATAGCGGATGCCGGCCAGCTTCAGGGCCGCGATAATGGCTGCGCCGGAGGGATGCTCGACCTGGCCCATCAGTTCTCGCCGGCAAGGAAAGCGGCGATGGCCCGGGTGGCGGTTTTCAACTCGCTGTCGAAGCCAAGCGTGATGCGCAGGCAGTGCTTGTAGGCCGGGTTTGCAAAGCGGCGAACGGCGATGCCTTTGCGGCGAAGATTGCTGCAGGCGTTCTCTGCCGAGCGCGCCGGGTCGGGGAATTCCACCAGAAGGAAGTTGGTCTGGCTGGGGTAGACCTTCAGCCCCAGCTCTGTGAGGTCTGACTTGAGCGATCTGCGTGCACGAACGGTGCGCTCGTAGACCATGCCCACATGGGCCTTGTCTTCGAGGGCAGCCAGGCAGGCAGAGATGGAAGGCGAGGCCACGGGGAACATCAGGCCGATCTTGGAGACCGTCTCCACAATCTCTTCGGGCCCATAAAGCCAGCCCATGCGGGCGCCGGCCAGGCCGTGGATCTTTGAGAAGGTGCGGGTCATCACCACATTCTGGGCTTCGGCCACCAATACGTCGCCGGGCTCGTAATCGGGCGCGTCCACATATTCCTCATAGGCGCAATCGAGCACCAGAAGAACATGGTCCGGCAGCCCGGCATGAAGACGGCGCACCTCTTTGCCGCTGAGGTGGGTGCCGGCTGGGTTCTCCGGATTGGCGAGATAGACCATGCGGGTCTTTTCGCTCAGCTTCTCCAGAATGGCGTCCACGCTGGGGGTGAAGTCGTGATCGGGCGCGCTCACTGGAACTGCGTCGTTGGCATAGGCGTAGTTCGGGGTCTTCAGGTAGCCGTTGGCGCTGCGGATCATCTCTGAGCCCGGCTGCAGGTATGCCCGGGCGAGGCGCGCCAGAAGGTCGTCGGAGCCTTGGCCGATGGCGATCCGCTCCGCCTCCAAATCATAAGCTTCCGCCAGAGCCGGGGCGAGAACGCTTTGGGGCGCTTCGTAATAGCGCTCCAGGTTCAATGCGGCGGCCTGGGCAGCAGCGATGGCGCTCTGGCTTGGGCCGTATGCGTTCTCGTTTGAGTTCAGCGCGATGCTCACCGGGGGCAGGTCTGCGCCGTCCTCTTTGAGCATGTGCGGCTTGATGTTGCCGATACCCTTTTTGGCTTCAGGTGATGGCATGCGGAGGTTGGGCTCGTTCTTTTCGCGTATTTCAACATATCACACAAATAATGAGTTTTCGCAATTCACTTCCAAAAAAATTATGTTAAGCTGATGCCACATCAGCCCCAATCTATGACCTGATGAGCACGCCATGTCGTCCGGCACGCAAGACAGCCGCGTTAAATGCACGATTGATCTCACCGCTCCCGGCAAGCAGATCGGCGACTTGTGTCTGCGCTGGTCTGATAACCGTCAACCGTTGGGGTACTACCCTGTCCCGATCGCCTCGATCGCCGGCGGAACGGGCCCCGCCATGCTGCTGATTGGCGGTGTGCACGGCGATGAGTTTGAGGGACCGGTCGCGTTGATGCGTTTGATGCACGGTTTGCGGCCCGAAGATCTGAGCGGCCGCATCATCATCATTCCGGCGCTCAACATGCCGGCAGTTGATGCCTCCGCGCGGGTGTCTCCGCTGGATGATCAGAACCTGAATCGGGC